>Ga0137394_10003654_pt1 | contig 11594 bp, 7 predicted proteins | sample czobulk116metaG_FD_108278 | JGI IMG/M metagenome (GOLD analysis project Ga0137394, IMG submission 108278) | Vadose zone soil microbial communities from Angelo Coast Range Reserve, California, USA - czobulk1.16 metaG | ecosystem: Environmental > Terrestrial > Soil > Vadose zone | place: USA... | reverse complement strand
TGTGTACTTTGTTTGGACAGTAAGAGAGATCGGCCGCCACCCGGAGCGTGCTAAAAAAAAACAACTCTAGACGCGCGGCAAAGAAAAATGAGGCCGCTTCCGCCGAGACCGGCGCGGGGGGCGGGGGGGGGGGGGGGGGGACTGAAACAGAAACTTCTGAAGCTCCCAGCCTCCCACTGAGCCTTGCGATTCTTCGATTCGAATACGGTCGAGATTCGAGAATATGAATATCTGCCCTGCCCTGCTGCGCAACGCGCATGATCTGTTTGTCCGAGTCGTCGACGAGGCCGACAGAGTCGGGAATTTGAAGCAGAGGGTTGGTTCGATTGGGGACCAGCTGGCATATAGTGAAGTGGAAGCGCCCTTTTTGGAAGATGCTAACTTGAAGGCCAGCCAAGAAACAGGCCAAATGATGATACGTTTCGTTTCATGACCCATGGAACGAAGTGCATTAAATTGGCCTGTACTTTCCCCGAAAAGCGGTAGAAGCTTCACTATCGCCCATGCGAAGCAGAGTGGCCGCCAGAAAAGGTGGAACTTGTGGAAGTCCCCTCCGCCTTCAAAAGGATGACTACTCTATTAACGAGGGTAGTCGAGAAGCGGCGTCTGTCATTTGGGTCTTTAAAGAGAGGGATGGAAGGAAGTTGTCCGAGGTCACGCTCAGTGAGCACATACTAGTAGAGAGTGTAAGCTGTAAATATAAAATCCAACAATAGAACCGGAGACGCGAGACACGCATACACCTCGTGCGCGACCTCGCATCAACCTCGGGCTAATCGCTCCACGAGTGATAATACATGCCACTACTGTGACCACCCATCCAGCTTTTGCAGGACGGAGCCGTTTCCTCGCGGGGAGAACTCTAAAGCAGAAATCTCTGGGTGGAACAATCCTGCGACTCAAACCTACCTGGCCTACCTTCTCACATCTACCTTTCGCAGCACTGGCGGCTATCGAAAGGCGCAAATAGGGTCGACGAAGGCCACTTTCATCTTTAAAATATCATCCTATTGTTGACCGTTCCCTATAAGATGTCATGTATGTCCTGCAGCGGAGGCCTAGGGGTGAACTGATAACGGTGTATTGCCAGTGATCCATGTCGTAGGCTATGAATATCTGGGTGGTTAGTAAGGATCACGTATCGACAAAGAGGCTATTCTATCATCCAGTTGGCTTCTCTAGGCCTAGTGACGTGGTCAGGCGTCAGGCTGCCATCCATCATCTTTTGATGATGCATATTTTTTATCATGTTACGACCGAACTGGGAATCGGAAGAGAGCTTTCCTGGTCACACTCCGATCTTCCCCGGCGGTAAAGATAGCCTCAAGAGTTTTGCCATTGGGTTGAGAGAATCGGCTCCAAAAGCATTTTGAACTAGTATACTTCACGTGAGAAATCCGAGGTACCTTCACAAGAAGGTTGGCCACGGTACTAGGTTGGTGCATTGGTCAGCACAACATCCAGGAACTTGGAATGGGAGGCTTTTGGGGTCGCATTCAGTTGAATGGTCGCATGGCTGGCTGGACGGGAACAATCTGCGCGCGGCGGCGGCTACGAATGGGTTGGAGGGTTCACGTGACGTTACCGCTCTCGGCAACGCTCCTGGCTGGCAACTTGCATCTCACACCTTGGTATCGTCACTTGTTCTGACCCCACAGGCCGTCGTCGGTGTGCCAGTCTGGCCGGCACACGCCTCCTGCGGCAGCTCTCGAGAAGACGGCTGTCTGGCTGGGAAATCAGTGTGGAGCACTCCCGGCATGGTGATGACTTACCATCTCGTGGCAGGCAGTACAGTACCCTTAACGTTCAGTTGTTCGAAATCGAAATCCGAAGAATGGCAATCACAACCACAATATATCCCAGCGCACTTGCGAAAACGAGCTCTTTTATGACTTGCACGGCCCAGCGCCGGAGATGTGCCGTCGCTAACCAGTTGTCCTTCTCTGGATCATATGGCAAGTCATATGGGTCCCGGACTCCCCGGAGTGTCCCCATGAATATCCCATAAGGTATTTTATTAGCCACTGGCACGCGCGGACCCTCAAGCAATACACTTTTCTCTCGCAGTGAAATGTGGCCACATGGCGCACAAGAGGCAAACACCTACGGTCAAGCCGAACGGTCAAGAATAAAACTTGTTTGGCTCCTGCTCTATAGGCAAGTTCCATGCTAACTGGAATGCCAAATCCTGCCATGAATTCGTCTCAATTCTGCAACGCCCGTTCACCGACCGACAGCTATGATATGAGGCTTGTAGCTGATACGGTTATCATAGATTGATCGGCACCTGGACCCCTGCTACTCCCGTGATTCATTTCCCGTCACGGGACACCACCATCCCGGCCCAGGTGCTCGTTACAAAAGTGCGCTACATTGATTACGAAGGGCGTATCTTGGTCTTATCCTCCCCTCCTTCCTCCGCTTAACCTGCGATGAGCAGTCCATTATCCCTCCTTCCCTTCGCGATCGAGAACCGTAATATAATAAATGCGGAGCGTTATCTCTCTGGTGCGCTTAGGGTCTTTCCCTCCATTCTCCTACACGATGCTAAGTCGGGCCCACAGGTGTTGCGTTATCGATCCTCATATACGAACATATGCTCACGTTTGGAGAAGAAGTACGGTACATCTGGAGTCGGCCTTTTACAAACATCAAGGTGCTCTACATTATCCTGCGGTACAGTGCGGCTCTCGCGGTGCTTGTCTACTTCCAAGGTGAGACCTTACTCGCGTATAATTGTGCGGAACTCAACAAGTAGCATATACCGTATAGCACTAAGTGGGTTAGCAACACATTTGTCACATAACGTACGTATCCAGCTTCTGCCTACGGTTAGGCCAAGCCTTGATTGTCCCAAGTTGTAGGGTTGTTGGTACGGTGTGTGATGTTGAAGTGCTGACGCTTCGGTCCAGCTGTCTTGGGTCAGTACTCGTGGTGGCCATAATGGGATCTATGGCGGTTGTCCTCGCAAATTGTGAGAACTTACACTTGCTTGATGTGTTGATCGAACGCTGACTTTCCAGCAGACATCATGCTCATCAGGGTGTACACACTGTGGGATCACCGAAAATGGATGTCACAGACACTATTTGCCGGCTACTTTGTCTCGGTTTGCGCCACGACTGCCTTCGTGGCAGCGAGCATTTCGCAACTCATACGTTAGTCTTTGGAATGATGCAGCCGTCAGTTGAACTAACTATTTATTTGATCAGCGAATGTGGTATATGATCCTTATATCTTTCGTATGTGTCTCGTAACGGGAAGGAGCCCATACTGGATAGGGATATGGCTGTCTCAGGTACGCATAAACTGACCCTCTCCTTCCACGCGACACTGACATGACATTGTCAAGGCGTTGTTTGACGTGTTCTTATTTGGTTTGACGATACTCAATGCGGCGAGCCGGCCACGGAGAGCTAATGTTAAGATCATCACGGATTTGCGCCGCGATGGCTGTGTGTTCTACCTGGTACGTACATCCGCATCCTATTCTGCAACAACCACGCCTAACATACTATCTAGGGACTTTTCTGTGGGCATCACATTTAAATCAAAGCCTGCGTCTCAAACTAACGTTTTGCACACCAAGTCGGACGCTTCCTAAACATAGCCCTTAGTATCCCGAAAGTACGTTTTGTGTTTTTCACCCGAGACGTCTCGTTGAGTGTCTGCTCTAGAGAGAATACTACCCAATCGCTGTCCCGTATGTCGCTCTCTACCTGCTAATACGTTGATGCCTGTGGACTTTAGTTGACTCATGTTGACAGGTTTGTCCTTTCGTTATCGACGGTTTCGGTGACAAGGCTGGTCTTGCGTGTTGAGCGCTTATTGGCGACGCGCAGGAGTAGTCGGGACTTACCTGTATCGGACGGCATCATGCATGATTCGTACGAATTACAGCCCCCGTAGTGATGTTTCATGGTGTGCCTTCAGGATCTTTATATTCATGTACTACGAGTCATAATTGACGATCATCCAGAGCTGCGATCCTGATCGTATTTCTCCATCTTGGCGGCGATTGTTGTGTAAGGCTCTGCCAGTGAAAACATCATGCGTATCAACTAGTGTCCCGAGTCTTTCTCCCCCAGCGCTGAACATATTACCCTGAATTATCCGTGATGCTAACTAGCTGGAGACTGCCCGAGTCTCCCAGATCAAGGGCCGCCAACATTACATATTTTACCCGACGCAGCCGAGTGATTGTTCTCCATCATCGACATCACGATTTATCCAAACACCCATCACCGAGCAGCCCACCGCCGGCATAAGATTGTACCAGGCAACTTGGTCCGGTAGCAAGAGATATCTGCCATGCTGCGCAATGCGTATGATCTGTCTATCCGAGTTGCAGACGGGGAGGCTGACAGAGTCGGAACTTGAAGCAGAGGGCTCAAATGGGCACCGCTGGCACAGAGTGAGGTGGAAGCACCCTTTTCGGAAAGCGCCAGGGCCAGCCATGAAGCGAAGTACAATACATCAAATTGGCCTGTACCTGAAACTGGCAGAACCTCCACCTTCGTCCATGCGAAGCAGGGTGACTCGAACAAGTTCGTACAAAGACTTGAAGCACCCCTAATACTCCTGTGCCTTGAAGGGGGAGTAGCCGCAGGAAAGGCGTCCGCGTGTTGAAGCGGCCTGTGCTTGAGCCTTGCTCAGGGGGTTGGAAGTTGTGGATTAAAGCTCGAGGTCGGGCTCGGCCACGTGTTGTGCGCAAATCGGAATCCGCCACGCGAGGACCCCAAAGAATCGTTGCGAATTGTAGGACTACTGTAGGCCCGGGGTTATGCCGCACGTGTGAGGTCATGACAGTGCGGAAATAGTAGGGTTGGGAACTGGTGATGCGAGTCCTCGCAGTGACTCCGAGTCGAGACCAATGCATAGCTTGGTCAACAACTTTTGGCGAATTGCATCATTTCTAATTGGTCCCTAGATCCTACACCCATATCTCTGCTACAGTATCTCGCACCTACAGCATGTGTTCCTCGGCATCACCCTTTCTAAGCCTCAAGGCAGGCATCACAGCTGCACGTCAGTTGTTCGAAGGTGGATATCATTAGACCGAACACGGTCTCTTGGGCAGTGTCATTATTGGGTATATCAACCATCATGGCCTGTCGGACGAGCGGTGACAGTCACGAGTTCACTTCATGTGGAGTCTGGGGAAGAATAGGAGCAAGCCACGGGCGAGAGTAGCACAATCTTCACCGCGAACTGTCGGGCTAGCCACGGCAGGTCCTCCGAGAAGACAGGTGCCGCGTCCTCTCGATTTCGCTGGGGCAATCGATGGAATGCAGACTCAACTGTCCACCGCTTCGGGGAACAGGGAGTCGATGAGGAGCGAGGTTCACAGCTTGGCAGGCGCGGGCGCCTGGACAGCGACGACAGGGATGAGAGTTTGCAAGAGGATTCGGAGACCCCCTGGGCGTGCACTTGCGTCCTGCTTCGACTCGGGTCGGCGCCGCGCATGCGAATCAGGGCGTTCTCACCAATGTCCTATTACCACCGGAAGATCGCCGCACTGCTCAAGGTACTTTCCTCTTTTCCGGATGTCGTCGTCGACTGGCAGGTGGGCCATCGGGCTCCCGTGTCGGTCCTCGCAGCGGCGCCATCAAGATCCGACGGCAATACTGACTCGGACGCCTAAATGTCGTATCCGTCGCCCATTTCATCCGAAGCCTAGAAGCACTCGTAGCCCTCCCGTGTACTCACCCATTGACCCTCGCGATTTGACGACTCTGCCCAGAACTCTTCGCCCAGCTGGTTTCTCAGAGCGAAGACACCGTCGAGTCCAAATCGAACGTTCCAGCCTCGCGCGACACCTCGTCCGAGACGATCAACACCACCAGCCACACTGTTGATCCCTACCGTAGGGTGTGGGTGAAGGCAACGTCGGTTGAACTTGAGTTGCAGCCCGGAGTACTTCAGTCCTTGGGTGTCGGTACGAATGCAGCTGGGGCTGTCGCCGTCCATCGTCTGGCATAGTCGAGGAGTGGTGAGGGATCTGAATCTGATTAAACTGAAGACAATGGATAAAGACGTGGGATCGGTTGAAGGACTTGGCGAACTGTTTCTTGAATGTAAATCATTAAACTATCTTGAACGTTGAACCCTGTCCTTGCGTTAACTTTGTGAAATAGTTATTGCAGTAATTATTATCTATAAAATTATAATTATGTGAGCAGACAAATTTAGACAAACAAATGGCAACTGGGCAAATACGATCATGATAGGGTCTGCCTGCAACACTCAGTTACGGCGGGAGGAGCACCCTTTATAACTCCTTTATCGCTAACTATATATACATATGGCGTGATCTGTACAATGGGATATCGTCATCCTACTGATGCTATTCTGTGGACTGCAGGTACACAAATGGCTGGGGGCTTGTCATGCGTGCGACACGCTCAGAGAGCAGTCTACCGCCAAGCTTTCAGCAAACGATGCATGACACGACGGAGTAAACCGGGCCTGTGCTGGTGGCTATTCTCGACGTGCAACGTATCCGACCCACGGTTGTCGTTGTTTGTAACGTCCGCACAGTACTCGCCCAGCAGATGTGCGAGGTCTATTTTTCCAACCCTGGTCGCCATCTGTGATGGGCTCCACCCATCCTTGTCCTGGGCTGTCGCGTCCGCGCCGCGCTCTAAGAGGAAACGCGTGACAACCGCATTTCCATTCTGCACCGCTATGTGCAACGGAGTCGACCCGCGGTTGTTCTTGCTTGTCACGTCCGCACCATAATGGACAAGCAAGCGCGCGAGATCTTCATTTCCAGCTTGCACCGCCAAATGCAATGGGGTCCACCCATCCTTCTCCTGGGCCGCCATATCTGCGCCGTGCTCAACAAGGAAGCGTGCGAGATCTGCACCTCCGTCCCTGACCGCCATATGCAGCGGGGTTGATCCGTCCTTCTTTTTGGCTGTCAAGTTAGCACGGCGCTCGAAAAGCAAGCGCGCGAGATCCACGCTTCTTGCCTGCACGACCAAATGCAACGGAGTCGACCCGTCCTTCTTCTTGGCTGCCACGTCAGCACCACGGTCGAGGAGGAAACGTGAAAGGTCAACATTTCCCGCCCACACCGCCAAATGCAACGGAGTCGACCCGTCAATGTTCCGGGCAGTCAGATCCGCGGCCTCTGCACCATCATCGACAAGCAAACGTGCGAGATCCATACTCTCCCCCTGCACTGCCAAGTGCAACGGGGTCAGGCCATCCTTGTCCTGCGCTGTTGCGTCGGCGCCATACTCGACAAGCAAGCGTGTTAGATCCACTCTTCCATCTCTGACGGCCATGTGCAATGGGGTCCGCCCATCCTTGTCCGGGACCGTCACGTCTCCACTATGTTCGGCGAGCAAGCGTGTGAGATCCATTCTTCCATCCTTGACCACCACATGCAACGGAGCCAGCCCATGTTTTCCCAAGGCTGTCGTGTCCGCGCCACGTTCGACGAGCAAGCGAATGAGATCCACACTTCCCGCGCCCACAGCCAAAGATAACGGAGTCAACCCATCCTTCTTCGGAGATTGCACGTTTGCACCATTGTCGACGAGCAAGCGCGCGAGATCGACTCTTCCCGCGTACACCGCCAAATGCAACGGGGTTGACCCATCTTTTTTTTTCTGCGCCGCCGCATCTCTATCATGCTCAACGAGCAAGCGTGAGAGATCCACACTTCCCGCTTGCACCGCCAAATGCAACGGAGTCGACCCTTCCTTGTCTTGGGCTGTCGCGTCCGCGCCGTGCTCGACGAGCAAGCGTGCGAGATCCATTCTTCCATCCCTGACCACCATATGCAATGGGGTCCACCCATCCTTGTCCTGGGCCGTCATATCCGCACCATGCTCAACGCACAAGCGGGTGAGATCAACACTTCCCTTCTCCACTGCCATATGCAACGGAGTCGAGTCGTCGTTGTTCTGAATTGACACGTCTGCGCCGTGATCGACGAGCAAGCGTGCAAGGACGTCACTTCCCGCACACACCGCCTCATGTAACGGAGTCCACCCATCTCTGTCCTGGGCTCGAGCCTCCGCGTCATGATTGATAAGAAAGAGTGCGAGATCCACTCTTCCATCCTTGACCGCGATGTGCAACGGAGTCCATCCGTGATCGTCCTGAGCTGTCAAGTCGGCGCCGTGCTCGACGAGCAAGCATACGAGTTCCATGGTTCCCTCCTGCAGCGCCTCATGCAACGGAGTCCGCTCGTTATCGTCAAGGGCTGTCACTTCCGCGCCGTGCTCGATGAGCAAGCGCGCAACCTCCACATGCCCTCTTCTTGACGCCACATGTAACGGAGTCGAGCTGGGATAGAAAAACCGAGAATGCACATCTCCGGGGTGCTCAATGGCCAAGAACTTTACAACGGGGTGTAAGCCACAGAAAGCGGCATAATGTAAAGGGGTTCCGAGGAGTGGCAACGGCCTTTCGGCCCGTATCGAAGGCATTCTTGGGTCGCGTATCCAGACCCAGACTGCGAGATGATGTGGCTTGCTTGCGTCGAATAGCTGTTTCACCCCTTCTTCCACCTGCTGCAACACACCCTCAAAACGGGCATGCTCCACCCAGTGTTCGGCAGCATACTTGGCAAGAGGGAATTGCTTCAAACTGTCTTTGGTGACATGTTCATCCAGGTGCAATAAAATACCCAGACATGCTTGCGCAAGCAAGGTATGGGCGGGTGTCGTGGAAATGTGGTAACGGTGTGAAATAGTGTCGCCTTTGTCGGCAAAGCGGGAAGATATGAGGAACTCTTTCACTGAAAAGTGTGAGAATTGAATGACAGGGTGATCGTCGATGTTGACAAGGGCCAGCAATGTGGAGCATGTAGATAACACCGCTTCTAACGGATCTTCCAAGCGCCAATCCTCGCGAAATTCCGGAATCGGTCCTGCCTTGAAATCAAATGCGAGAAATTCCGCCAATTCTTCAAATCGGAGCGGACGGGAGGCCGCGGTAACGCATAGAAATAGCCGTCGGGCAAATTCCCAGTTCGAGGTTTTGATTTCCCGCAGAGTACGTTCATATGTCTCATCGAGTGTCTCCGGTAATTCGTCCAAAGCATGGAGGATTCGCCCCGGGAGGCAATCAGCAAGGTAGTCGAGCTGACAATACACCCACCGGAACCTACATAAGAGGTATGAGTAAGGGTTGTGAAAGAACGAGGCTAGCCTCACATGCCGTCAGCTCGTCTCGTCAGCTCATCAATGACACGCTGCTTGTGCTCCAGTGTCCATCTTTGCATCTTTCTATTTGTGTGAACGCTCGACTTGATATAATTCTCGATATCCTCAATCTGTCCTGTCTCGTCGTGTATGGAAACAGAATGAAGAGTTAACGGTTGGAGAACAACTTTGATTTCAGTCACGGGACGGCTAGTGACGCATATGCGCAGGTTTGGGATCATTGAGTCAACAAGGTCTTCCACGAGCTCTAGGACTTTCTCGCGAGGGGAAGTCAAAGCAGACACATTTGGACATTCGTCCAAGGCATCGACAATCAGATAGACCGGAGCTTGTCCTGGGAGTTCCAATATGTCCCTCAAACACCGGACAAGGTCATTGTCGCTGGGACTCTGTGCACCGTGGCGGTGCGCTGAAAAGAAGGTGGAAAGGATGTCGTGGTAGGAGTTGGACTGGTCGTAAAGCTGGAATAGCACAGACGAGAGGAGTCCACGCAGGTCCTTCTTTTGGTCGTCCCTAAAGTCATAGTAGTAGAATGCGAGCGACGCAAGCCCAAAATTTCGCATTGCTTCGATCTCCTCGATAATTGTAGAACTGGCCGATACCCCTAAGTCCTCAAGACTGAAATATTGAAAGTTTCACGTACCAGAGCACACTCTTTCCTGCTCCGGCTACAAAAGGGAAAGTGATCAGCTGCGGCTAGTGTCAGCGCTGGGCAGCAACTCACGCTTCCCATGGAGCCACAGTAGAGAACTCGATCGAGACTCTTTCCATTCCAAGAACGTCTCTCCTTGAATGAACCACGAAGCAGTCCCTGTGTGGTGCGACTCGCAAGCAATGCGGTGATTTTTCCATGGATCCGGTGGGGAAAGCCAATTTTGAATATGTCTCCTCAACTTTTCTCCTGTCAGACAATCTCAGTACCTCCTGTCAGGAATGTCACCGTCAGAAAATAACTGACGTTTGGTTTTGTTCTTGTTGCTCGCCATTTTATGTGGAATTTCTGACGTTTGTTCAGACATATAGCTAGCTTGTCGTCAACAAAACGTACGTAGGGCTTCCTGGGAATCGTCGACTGATAGCTTGCTATCTAGGGAGACGGATGTTCAACGCATGGTGGACGAAGCCGAGCACATCGGCTCACCATCCATGACAACGTTAATATTCTGGACGAGACCATGAACAACTGTGAGAATCTCCACTGCGGTCTCCCGAGCTTCATCTTTTGTCAGTCGCTGCAGCCTCTGCAGTACTTCATCGATGTTCGCCTCTCCAAGCCGATTCTTTACAAATCTCGCTGCGTCCCATGGAGTAAAGTAACACGCCAATAAAAAAGGACTCACAAGATCGTCCCTGCTTAAGCGCGTTGGTCGCCAGTGCAAATGTGAAGATCAACTCCATCATTATCTGCACCATCATCTCGTCCAAGGCGGGTGTACGGGGAATATGACTAAATATGTCGAGGCACTGAAGAAAGTGTTCGACCGACTCAAGCAGGTCTACGAGTGCGTCGTAACTTGATCTCATGCCCCTGGCCGCCTGGTACATGTGGATGTCGTGAGGATATTGCGTGGGGACGTAGAACGACACATACGGCAAGTAAGATGGCAAGGCCAGCGTGTATTGCCTTCGCAGGTGGGAATGGCTATAAAAACCGTCAGAGATGTGGGACATATCATCGGCACCCTTCAGACGTACCAGATCGATGGCGTCGCCGAGGGAGGCGGTGGCAGAAAGTGTGGTAAGAATCGAAATGGTACTCTTGACGGATTTCATGGCTCTATCCTTTTCTCGGATATCACTGAAGGTCGAAGCTTGGTCTTCCACAAGGGAAGTAATAGATTCAACAGAGTGGCAGCTCTGCAGTTGCACGGCGAGTGGATGTGTGGGTAAGGTTATGCCCGTCTTCTTCTCGTACACCTGTAAGGCAGACTCGAAAAGAGCCCGAAAACGAGTAGATCCCGACATGTCAGCCATATCACAAGTAAGAAAAGAAGGTTGCTTCGAGAGAGGGAGTTGGTCCACTGTGAGAAAATGGGGAGACAGTGGTCGTGGTGGTATATGGTTGGGTTGAAGGACAGGGCACAGCCTCAGCCTGCCAGTGAGCATGCCTTAACCATGCTTCACCTATCGTAGTCTTCACTGCCATGCTTAGGCTGTAACATAGCCACATCGTATCTGTTTCTTGCTATCGCCGTCGTTCAGGAATTCTCCACTCCACGTCCTTTTTGACTCCTTTTTGGCATGTGATGACGAATTATGGTTAGGGTTACACACGGATGTGGCCGCCACACACGGCAGGCAAGAACGGATAAGCCAAGTCTGTTTAGCGGTCAATTAATGTCCAATATACTGACTACTAATTGAGACCCAGTTGTCATCACAAATTATATTAAGACAATTGAATCATCTATT
>Ga0137394_10003653_pt1 | contig 11594 bp, 9 predicted proteins | sample czobulk116metaG_FD_108278 | JGI IMG/M metagenome (GOLD analysis project Ga0137394, IMG submission 108278) | Vadose zone soil microbial communities from Angelo Coast Range Reserve, California, USA - czobulk1.16 metaG | ecosystem: Environmental > Terrestrial > Soil > Vadose zone | place: USA... | reverse complement strand
TGTCGCCGAAGCAGCCCGTGATGGCCAGCGCAGCGTAGCGGCGCTCGTTCTCCCGCCAGACGAGCACGGCCAGCGCCGCGATCAAGCTTCCGACGACGATGGCCACCACGATGCCCTGGCGAGACATGCCTGGGCTCAGCGCGCCTCGTAGCCGGGCGAGATCTCCGTCTCCATCTCGGCGGGCGACGCCGAGCGTCCCTCGAAGAAGATCGCGATCTGGTCCCCGAGTGTCCGCTTGCGGTTGATGCGGACGAAGATGTTCCACTCGTCGTGAGCGCCGGCGGAATACGCGGTCGAGGCGCGAAGCGCGTAGTACCTCACGAACGCGCGGCGCGCATCGGTGTCGCCGGCCACGCGACGAAGCTCGGCGTCCGTGGCGCTGCGCGCGTCCAGCCAGCGGCCGAGGCATCCGGTCACATCCTCGGGGCCGCAGGCGAAGAACGCGCGCATGTCGGCCGGCCCCGTGAAGTGGGCCGTGTCGATGTCGCGGCCGGCGCCGTCGTCGCCGCCGAGGACCCGCGTCCACATCACCATGTACTCGCTGCCTCCCGCGTCCTTGCCGTCCACCTTCGGGAGCTGGTACACGCCGGGATCGATGACCCAGGCCCCGTGGCCGTACATTTTTTCGAGCCGAGCCTTCACCGAGGCGGCGATCGCAAGGTTGACCTTCTCGACTCCGCCGCCCCGAGGGCTGATGGGGGTGCTGGCGTAGATGATGAGGCGGCCGGCCTGGCGCTGGGCGCGGACGTCCTGGCGGATCTTCGTGACGCCGGCGTCGATGGTCGTGGCGAACGCAGGATCGGCGCAGTACTTGAGGCCCACGGGGGTGTCGACGAGCGTGCGAGGGGCAGGGCAGGACTGAGCGCCAGCGAGGCCGGCGCACGAGATGACGATCACGAACGCGACCACGAGACCGCGCAACGCCGTCACGGGTGTGGCTCGGCGGGGAGAGCGCGGACCGACGCCGCCTCGCAGCTCACGCCCACGCGCGCGCCGACGTCGAACAGGCGGCGGCGCGCGGGATCGTACGTCACGGCCTCGAGCAGCGTGCTCGCCACCTCCACGGCATACTCGACTTTCTCGCCGAGATACATCCGGCTGCGCACGACGCCGGGCACGATGACCTCGCCCTCGGCGGCCTTGGCCGACTCGGGCACGAGCGTGAGCGACTCCGGCCGGAGGACCAGGAAGAGCCGCTGGCCTGGAGCGTAGGCGTCATCGGTCGCGACGCTCAGCGAGGCGCCCCACAGATCCACCGCCACGCGGTCACCGGTGGCGCCGAGGACGCGGCTCTCGACGAGGTTCACGCGGCCGATGAACTGGGCGACGAACGCCGAGCGCGGCGTGCGGTAGAGCTCCTCGGCGGTGCCCACCTGGGCGATCACGCCCTGTCGCATCACGGCGATCCGGTCCGAGATCGCCATCGCCTCTTCCTGATCGTGGGTGACGTACACGGTGGTGATGGCGAGCTGCCGCTGCAGCCGCGACAGCTCGGCGCGCATCTGGACGCGGAGCTTGGCGTCGAGGTTCGACAGCGGCTCGTCGAAGAGCAGGAGCTGGGGCTCGACCACGACGGCCCGCGCCACTGCCACGCGCTGCTGCTCGCCGCCCGAGAGCTGGTTGGGGAAGCGGCGCTCGTAACCGGGCAGCCCGACCAGCTCGAGCACCTGGCCGACCCGCGCGCGGATCGTGGCCGCGGGCAGTCGCCGCACGCGCAGCCCGTACGCGACGTTGTCGAAGATCGTCAGATGGGGAAACAGCGCGTAGCTCTGGAAGACGAAGCCGATGGACCGCCGGTAGACCATCAGGTCGGTCACGTCCTGCTCGCCGACGTACACGCGGCCCTCGTCGGGCTGCTCGAAGCCGGCGACGACGCGGAGCGTCGTGGTCTTGCCGCAGCCCGACGGGCCGAGCAGCGTCACGAGCTCGCCGGGCTCCACCGTGAGGCTCACGTCGCGGACCGCGGCGAACGCGCTCTGTCCCTCGCGCGTGAAGGTCTTCGAGACGCGCTCGAGCCTGAGCCGGGCGCCTGCGCGCGGCGCGCGGTCCGCCGTCACCATCGCTGGATCATCGACTCGCTACCCGCCAAGCAGCGTGCCCGCGCGACTGAGGCTGCCCGCATTCAGTCGCCGCATGGCCAGGCCGGCGACGAGCACGGCGAGGTACACGAGCAGGATCACCAGGACCGAGAACGCCGAGGCCTGTCCCAGCTCGAGGTTGGTGATGCCCTCCAGGATGCGGACGGTAACGAGCGACCAGTCGAGCGACACGAGGAAGATCGTCGCGCTGATCGCGGTCATGGCCCGGATGAAGAGCACCGTCATGCCGGCGAGCAACGCCGGGCGCACCAGCGGCAGCACCACGCGCCGGAACGTGACGTCGCGGCGGGCGCCCAGGCTCGCCGACGCTTCCTCGATGGTCGGATCGATCTGCGCCAGCACGGCAGTGGTGGCGCGCGTGCCGGCCAGGCTGTAGCGGAAGACGTAGCAGACGACGAGGATGAACGCGGTGCCGGTCAGCGCCAGCGGCGGGTCGTTGAAGGCGACCAGGTAGGCGATGCCCACGATCGTCCCCGGCAGCGCGTAGTTGATCATCGCGGCGAACTCGAGCGCGCGCCGGCCGGGGAACTGCGTCCGGGCCACCAGGAACCCGAGCACGACCGCGAAGAGCCCGCCCAGCGGCATCGAGACGATCGCGATGAAGAGCGTGTCGCGCACCGCCTTGAGGCCGCCGCTGAAGACGTGGGCGTAGTGGGCCAGCGAGAGGCTGTTGTCGGCGCCCAGGCCCCGGACGAGCGAGGCGGCGACGATGATCAGGTAGCAGACGAGGACGAGCGCGACGACGAGCCCGCACGCGGCGGCCAGCACGACGATCGCCGCCGGGGAGAGGCTCTTCACTCGCGTCGCGGCGCTGGCCTTGCCGGTGACGGTGACGAACGAGCCGCCGCGCCGCTCGAGCCAGCGGCGCTGGCCCGCGAAGATCGCCAGCGTGGGGACGAGCAGCAGGAAGCAGAGCGCGGCGCCGCCGCGCATGTCGTAGAGCCCGGTGATCTGGAGGAACGCCTGCGTCGGGAGCACGGGGAACTTCGTGCCGGCGAGGATGAGCGGCGTGGCGAAATCCGCGAGCGAGGCCGCCGACACGAGCAGGAACGCGTTGGCGACGCCGGGCGTGGCCAGCGGGAGCGTGACCGTGGCGAAGACGCGCCAGCGCCGGGCGCCGAGGCTGAAGGCCGAGTCCTCGAGCGTCGCGTCGATGTTGGCGAGCACGGCCTTGAGCGTGAGGTACGCGATCGGGAAGTAGGTCAGCGTCTCCGACAGCAGCGTGCCCGAGAGCCCGTAGATGTTGACGTTGGTGAGCCCGAAGACGTGGTACGAGAGGAGCCCCCGCGGGCCGAGGGCGAAGATGAGCGCGATGGCGGCGGTGAACGGTGGCGAGATGAGCGGCAACAGGACCACCGCGTCGAGCGCGCGCTCGCTCCAGCGCGGCAGGTTGCTGCGCACGGCGAGCAGCGCGAAGGCGAAGCCGAGCGCGGTGCCGGCGGTGCCCACCAGGATGGCGAGCAGCAGGCTGTTCACGAGCGCCGCGCGATGGGTCCAGTCACCGAGCAGGCCGCGCACGGCCTCGAGCGTCGGGCCGTCGTTCCAGAACGTCAGCATGAGCAGCCGGGACATCGGGTAGAGGACGAACAGCAGCACGGCCGCCCACACGAGCACGACGGCCGGGGCGACGACCGGGTCCCGGCCCCGGCTCACTCCTTGATGACCTCGTTCACCCAGCGCTCCACCAGCCGCTTGCGGTTCTTTCCGACCCACTCGAGGTCCACGGGCAGGAGCTTCGCTTCCTTCATGAGGCTCTGCACGGCGGCGTCGATGCTAGCGTCCGGCAGCGTCGGAAGCATGTAGACGTCGTTCTTGTCGAGCAGGTCCTGCATGTCCTTGCTGAACGTCCAATCGATGAACTTCGTGGCCACCTCGCGATTCCGCGCGCCTTTCACCAGCGCGACGCCCTCGATGACGGCGGCGACGCCTTCGCGCGGGAAGGAGACGACCATGTCGTAGCCCTTCTTCTTGGCCTCCATGGCGTCGGGCATGTGGGCGATGCACACGGTCGTCTGGCCGAGCGCGGCCGGGATCGTGCAGCCGCCGCCACTCTTGGTGTAGACCTGCACGTTCCGATGCAGCTTCTTCTGGTAGTCGACGGCCTTGTCCTCGTCCTTGCCGAGCGCGTAGTAGATGGACAGGATCCGCGTCAGCGCGGTGCCCGACGTCCGTGCGTCCGCCGTCTGGATCTGGCCCTTGTATGCGGGATCGAGGAGGTCCATCCACGACGTCGGAGGCTTGAGGTTCTTCTCCTTCAGCAGCTTCGCGTTGGACATGAAGATCAGCGTGTTCTTGGCGACCGCCGTGTAGTACGCGTCGCGGTCTTTCAGCTCGGGCGGGATCCGGTCCCAGGTCGGCGGGCGGTACGGCTCGAGGAGCCCGGCCTCCTTGGCCGCCGCGAAGCCGTCACCCGGCGCGCCCCAGATGACGTCAGCGCGCGGGTTGTTCTTCTCTCCCGTCGCGCGGGCAACGAGCTCACCGGTCGAGAGGCGGATGAAGTTGACCTGCACGCCCGTCTTCGCCGTGTACGCCTTGAAGATCGGCTGGGACAGCGACTCCGGCCAGGCCGTGTAGACGTTCACCGTCTGGGCCAGGGCAGGGGCGGCGAGCCCCGCGAGCAGCAGTACCACCGAGAACGCCGCGGCCAGCAGGATCATCGTGTCCTCCTCGCGTGTTCGACCGCTGCCCAGATGTTCGCGGGCGTCAGCGGCATATCGAGGTGAGTGACCCCGAACGGAGCGAGCGCGTCGATCACCGCGTTCACGATCGCCGGCGTCGAGCCGATCGTGCCACTCTCGCCGCAGCCCTTGGCGCCCAGCACGTTGACCGGCGAGGGTGTCTCGATGCTGTCCAGCTCGAACGTCGGCAGCAGCGCGGCCTTCGCGATCGCGTAGTCCATCAACGATGCGGTCACGCACTGGCCCGAGTCGTCGTACGCGAGATGCTCCCAGAGGGCCTGGCCGATGCCCTGGGCCAGGCCACCGTGGATCTGTCCCTCGACCAGCAGCGGATTGATCACGCGCCCGCAGTCGTCCACGGCGACGAGGCGCACGAGCCGCACGGAGCCGGAGTCCGGCTCGACCTCGACCACGGCCGCGTGAGTGCCCGAGGGAAACGTGAAGTTCGTCGGCTCCCACACGGTGGTCGCGTCGAGCCCGGGCTCCATGTCGGGCGGGAGTGCCGCGCTCGCCCACGCCGCGGCCGCGACGTCCGCCAGCGACACCGTGCGTCCGGGCACGCCGCGGACACCGAAGCGGCCGCGATCGACGACGATGTCCGCCGGTGCCGCTTCGAGCAGCGCGGCGGCGATGCGCCTGGCCTTCTCCAGCACCTTCTCGATGGACGCCGCGATGGCAGGGCCGCCGACCGACATCGAGCGGCTGCCGAACGTGCCGACGCCGGCGGCGACGATCGCCGTGTCGCTGTGGCGGACGGTGACGTCGTCCATCGGCACGCCGAGGAGACTCGCCGTGATCTGGGCGAAGGCCGTCTCCAGGCCCTGGCCGTGCGGGCTCGTCCCCGTGATCACCGTGACCTTGCCCGACGGCTCCACGCGCACGCCGCCGCTCTCCCAGCCGATGATGTGCGTGGTCTTCGACGGGCCGACGCCGGCGGTCTCGACGAAGCTCGAGAATCCGATCCCGAGCCAGCGGTGCTCGGCACGCCGCGCGCGCTGGAGCTCGCGGAAGCTCTTGTAGTCGACCAGCGTCAGCACGCGGTCGAGCGCGGCCTCGTACTGCCCCGAGTCGTAGACGAAGCCCGACGGCGTCTTGTACGGGAACTCGTCGGCGCGGATCAGGTTGCGGCGGCGCACGTCGGCGGGATCCAGGCCGCACTGGCGGGCGACCTCGTCCATCGTCCGCTCGCAGATGTACGCGGCCTCGGGCCGTCCGGCGCCCCGGTACGGCGCCGTCGACATCGTGTTGGTGAAGACGGTGGTCAGCTCGTAGTGGGCGGCCGGGATGCGATAGGGCCCGGTGAGCAGCCGGCCGGTCAGCATGCCCGCGTAAGGCGCAAGCGTCTCGAGATAGGCGCCGAGGTGCGAGAGCGTGCGGCACCTGAGCGCGAGCACGGTGCCGTCGTGGGCAACGGCGGCCTCGACGTCATTCACCTGGCCGCGGCCCTGCGTCGTCGTGAGGAAATCCTCGCGGCGGGTCAGCACGAGCTTCACGGGACGGTCGAGCCTCATCGCGGCAAAGCCGCAGAGCGCCTCGTCGGCATAGAAACCGATCTTGCAGCCGAAGCCGCCGCCGAGATCAGGCACGATGACACGGACCGCTGACTCCGGGAGACGGAGGATCTGAGCGAGGCCGGAGCGGAGACGATGCGGCGTCTGGGTTCCCGCCCACATGGTCAGCCCGCCGCCTCGGTACTCGGCCACACAGCCGCGCGGCTCGAGCGCGACCCCGGCGACGCGCTGATTCACCAGGCGCAGGCGAACGACGCGAGCCGCGCGCGCGAACGCGCCCTCGACGTCGCCCTCGCGGGAGCTCCAGCGTAAGACGACGTTGTCGGGGAACTCGGCGTGGACCCTCGGCGCTCCGGGCGCCAGCGCCGCCTCGGGATCGCTCACCGCGGGCCGCGGCTCGTACTCGACCTCGATGGCCGCGGCCGCGTCGGCGCCGACGTAACGGTCCACCGAGACGACGGCCGCGACCGGCTCGCCGACGTAGCGGACGAAGTCACGCGCCAGCAGCGGCCGCGGCGGGCGCCGCGCCATCGGAGGAAAGCCGATCGCGGGCTCGGCGTCCACGTGGCCCTCGAGATCGCGCGCGGTGAAGATCGCGAGCACGCCGGGGAGCTTCGCCGCGCGCGTCGTATCGACGCCCGCGATGCGCGCGGACGCGTGCGGCGAGCGGAGGATGGTCAGGAACGCCAGGTGCGCCAGGACGAGGTCGTCGACGTAGCGTCCGGCGCCGCGGACCAGCGGCGGATCCTCGCGACGCTTGAGTGCGGCTCCAATCATGAGCACGCGGCTCCGATCATCAGCAGTGGCGGCAGGGAGGAAAGTCGCGCGAGTAGACCGGCTGCTTCAGGAATTCTTCCGGGTTGTACTTCCAGAACTGGCTGACGGCCGGGTACGTGTAGATCACCGTGTTCTGCAGCTTGCCGTTCACGCGCTCGACCTTGCGTACGTAGATGTTCTGGATCGGGTTGCCGTACGAATCCATCTTGATGGGCCCGCGCGGCGCATCCTTGATCTCCGCCGTGCGCAGTGCGTTCATGAGCGCGGCCCGGTCCTCGACCTTGCCGTTGACCGCCTTGATGGCGGCGCTCACGAGCTGGGCCCCGCTGTAGCAGTTCTCCGAGTAGACCGAGGTCGACCGGTTGAACTTCTTCTCGTAGGCGGCCCGGAAGCGCCGGTTCTCCGGCGTGTCGAGGGCGGCCGAGTAGTTGTGCGCGCTGATCACGCCGATGGACTCGTCGCCGAGCTGGGGCAGCACGTGCTCGTCGGAATATGTGCCCCCGGCGATGAGCGGGATCTTGTCCTTGAGGCCGCTGGCCGCCCACTCCTTGGCGAAGAGCACCGTCCACCGGCCCAGCCCGTTGATGAAGACGGCGCTGGTGTCCCGCTTGATCTGGGCGACGTACGGTCCGTAGTCCTGGATGTTGAGCGGCGTCCACAGCTTCTGGATGACCTGGCCGCCGTTGTCCTCGAAGCTCTTCTGGAACGCGCCCACGGTCTCCCAGCCAAATGCGTAGTCGAGCCCGATCGTGACGACCTTCTTGTAGCCGAGGACCTTGGCCGCGTACTCGCCGAACGGATGCATGTACTGGCTCGCGGCGAAGCCGGTCCGGACCAGCCACTTGGGACGCTTGCGCTGCGTGAGGTCGTCGGCGGAGTTGATGGGGTAGAAGCTGGGGATGCCCTGCGCCTCGATGTAGGGGACGAGCGCGTAGGCGACGTTGGAGAGGATCACGCCGCCCGCCATGTGGACGTGGTCGGTCTCGACGAGCTTGCGGAGCCGCGTCAGCGCGGTGGCCGGGATGCCCTCGTTGTCCTCGAGGATGACTTCCAGCTTACGGCCGGCGATCTGCCAGCCGCTCTCCTCCCAGAACAGCTCGCAGCCGCTGTACATGTCCTTGCCGGCCTGGGCGATGGCCCCGGACAGCGGCGCGAGAAAGCCGATCTTGATCGGCCCCTGGGCGAACGCCGCGCCCGCCGCCAGCATCGTGATCGCCGCGATCGTCACCGCCATGAGTCTGGCCATCCTCGTCCTCCGCTCGCGCATCCTCCGGCCGGGACACTCTACACGAACCGGCCCGGCGGGCTCCCGACTTGATCGAGCCGCGTTCTGCGGTACGATCGCGGCGTTCTCGGGAGGCCTGCATGGTCCAAGCACGATGGCGCTGCTGACGCCGCTGACGCGCGACGAGGTCGCGCCCGACCTCGTGTCGCTGTGGGACGAGTGCGAGCGCGTCTATCCCGACTTCCGTCACCTGTGGGCGACGATGGCCCATTCGCCGATCGTCTTTCGTCACGTGTGGGGCCAGCTCCTCGACCTCAAGCGCGAGAGCCCGGTCGACGCGCGACACTTCGAGATCGCGATCCTCGTCGTCTCGCACGTCACGCGCTGCGACTACTGTGTGAGTCACCACACTCCGCGGGCGCTCGGGACCGGGCTGACCACGGCGCAGGTGGAGTACCTCGCGACGGTCGGCGGCGCCAGCACGGACGCGAACGGGACGGTCGGTCGGCATCCGGGATTCGATGGCGACGAGAGCCTCGTCATCGATCTCGCGCGCTTCATCCTCTGGGCCGGGATGCGAGCGCCCGCGGCGGGAGTGGCTCCGCGCGTCGTCCACGACCTGCGCCGGCGGCTCTTCGACCGGCTCGCCGCGCGCTTCTCGCCGCGCCAGATCGAGGAATTGATCTGGCGCACGACCCAGTGCGTGGCGTTCAACTGGCACAACGACCTGCTGGAGCTGGACCCCGAGCCCGAGGTTACGCTCGTCACGAGGGACGCAAACCATGGATGAGCAGATCGTCGAGACCGCGACCGGGCTCGGCTACGTGGAGCTCGTCGAGGGCACCGGCGCGCGGCCGAAGCCCGGCGACTCGGTGAAGGTGCACTACACGGGCTGGCTCAAGAGCGGCCAGAAGTTCGATTCGTCGCACGACCGCGGCGAGCCGCTCGTGTTTCCGATCGGGCGCGGCCGCGTCATCAAGGGCTGGGACGAAGGCGTCGGCTCGATGCGCGTGGGCGGCAAGCGCAAGCTCATCATCCCCGCGCATCTTGGCTACGGCGATCGCGGGGCGGGCGGCGTGATCCCTCCGGGCGCCACCCTCATCTTCGAAGTGGAGTTGGTCGGGATCGACGCGAAGTGACCCGCCTCCTCGACGGCATCCGCGTGATCGATGCGGCCAACTTCATCGCCGGGCCCGTGTCGACGACCGTGATGGCCGACTTCGGCGCCGACGTCATCAAGATCGAGCCGCCGACCGGCGACGTCTATCGCGTCCGTGGCGTCGGCTATCCACCCAGCCCGTACAACTTCCCGTGGATCGTCGACAACCGGAGCAAGCGGAGCGTGGCCATCGATCTCCGCACCAAGGATGGCCAGGCCGTACTGCACCGGCTCGTCTCGACTGCGGACGTGTTCGTGACCAACCTGCCGCTCGATGCGCGCCCGCGCCTGGGCGTGCGCTACGAGGATCTGGCTCCACACAACTCGCGATTGATCTACGCCTCACTCACCGCGTACGGCGAGACGGGTGACGAGGCGGGCCGGCCCGGCTTCGACAGCACCGCGCTCTGGGCTCGCACGGGCCTGATGGATCTGGTTCGTCCGTCGCCGGATTCCGCGCCGGCGCGCGCGCTGCCCGGCATGGGTGATCACCCCACGGGCATGTCGCTCTTCGGCGCGATCATGGCGGCGCTCTACCAGCGCGAGCGGACGGGACGGGGCGGGATGGTCTCGACGTCGCTCATGGCCAACGGCCTCTGGTGGAACGCGATCCAGGTTCAGGGCATCCTGTGCGGCGCGCGCACGCCGACGCGGCCGGCGCGCGAGGACGCGGCCAGCGCGCTCGCCAACCTGTACCGGTGCCGCGACGGGCGCTGGTTCCTGATGACCATCACCGGCGCCGAGCTCCACTGGGACGCCTTCGCCCGCTGCATCGAGCGCGCCGATCTCATCACCGACCCGCGCTTCGCGACCGTCGCGACACGCCGGGCCAACGTGCGCGCGCTCGTCGCGATCCTCGACGAGGTCTTCGCGACGAAGGACTGGGCGGAGTGGCGGCGGATCCTCGAGACGAGCGGCATCGTCTTCGGCGTCGTGGCGACGCTCGACGACATCCTGACCGACGAGCAGATGGTGAAGAGCGGCGCGCTCGTGCCCATCGACGACCCGCGCGCGGGGGCCGCGCTCACGGTGAGCAGCCCGATCGCGATCGAGGGCCAGGAGAAGGTGCCGCCGACTCTGGCGCCGGCCATCGGCCAGCACACGGTTGCAGTGTTGCGCGCCGCCGGCTTCGCCGAGGCGGAGATCGAGCGGTTGCTTCGTGCCGGCGTCATTGCCCAGGAGGCCCCATGAAACGCAGCGAGCACCGCTTCCTCACCACCCACGTCGGCAGCCTTCCCCGTCCTCCGGCGCTCCGCGACCTGCTCGTACAGCAGGACCGCGGCGAGGCCGTCGACGCCGCGGCGCTGGCGCGCGAGGCCGAGGCGGCCGTGTCTCACGTCGTGCGCAAGCAGCTCGAGGCCGGCGTGGACGTCGGCAACGACGGGGAGCAGCCACGCGTCGGCTTCTCGACCTATCCCGCCAGGCGCATGAAGGGCTTCGGCGGCGCGAGCAAGCGGCGCATGTCACGCGACATGGCCGACCACCCGGACTACCTGGCGCGCCTGTCGCGCGCGCGCTCCGGCGCCGCCCGCATCAACGACGCCCCCCAGGCGATCGCCGAGGTGGCCTACACCGACCTCGGCGAAGCCGTGGCCGAGTGCGAGCTGTTCCAGCGCTGCGCGGGCGGGGGCCAGGGGTTTGCCGAGCCGTTCATGACGGCGGCGTCGCCGGGCGTCATCGCCACGATCATGCTCGACAACTATTACGGCTCGCACGAGCGCTACGTGCGCGCGCTCGCTCGCGAGATGCGCAAGGAGTACGAGCTGATCGTCAGTCGCGGCTTCGTGCTCCAGCTCGACTGTCCGGACCTGGCCATGGAGCGCGCCCGCTTCTTCCAGGACGAGCCGCTCGACCGCTTCCTGGCCGCCGTCGCCCTCCACGTCGACGCCATCAACGACGCGGTGAAAAACATCCCGGCCGATCGCGTGCGCCTGCACCTCTGCTGGGGAAACTACGACGGACCTCACACCTACGACGTCCCGCTCGAGCCACTCCTGCCGATCATCTATCGGGCGCGTGTTGGCGCGCTGTCGTTGCCACTCGCCAGCCCGCGGCACCAGCACGAGCTGAAGGCATTTCGCCGCCATCCGCTGCCGTCCGGCATGCTGCTGGTGCCCGGAGTCATCGATTCCACGACCAACGTGG
>Ga0137394_10003652_pt1 | contig 11595 bp, 14 predicted proteins | sample czobulk116metaG_FD_108278 | JGI IMG/M metagenome (GOLD analysis project Ga0137394, IMG submission 108278) | Vadose zone soil microbial communities from Angelo Coast Range Reserve, California, USA - czobulk1.16 metaG | ecosystem: Environmental > Terrestrial > Soil > Vadose zone | place: USA... | reverse complement strand
GCTCATACGTGTTCGCCAGGAGCAGTCGCAGCGATACCGCGTCCGGATTCGATCGGAGCGCGTCCTGGAGAGCGCTGATGACTTCCCCTCCGTACCCTCCCTGCAACGCGGCTCGAACCGCGACATTGGTTGGATCGGCGGAGATTTCGGCCGTCGCCGCACCCCACGCCGCGAGGGGTCCGACAACGATCGTCGCCACGCATGCAAAGGCGGCCAGGGCCCGCTCCTTCGCCGACATGTAGCGCGCCAGCAGGATGAACCAGTAGAGGAGGAGCCAGACCCCTCCGGTCCATGCGAAGAGAGGGGCGAGGAGGACGATCCATCCCGCGATCTGCGTCGCTCCCTCCGGCCACCCCGAGGGCATCCGCTCGGCGACATCATGGCGCAGCACCACCTGGTAGCGCATGAGCAGGACGATCGAGACTGAGATCGTCGTCAGGCACAGCACGACGGCCGCGAGGAGATAAACGTTGGCCGTCCCTTCCCGCTTGAAGACCTGCCATCTCAGATCGAGCGCCTTCCGGTACTCCGTGATGAACTGGCCGACCCCGCGCCCTGCGCGAAGCGTCGCCCAGGCGCATCCGGTCTGCGCCTCGGGCATCATCGGATCCATGCGGCGCGCTATGTCGAAGGCTTCCCGGGCTCTCTCGTAGTTCCCCTCCCTCAGATGCTCGTACCCTTCGTACGCGAAGCCGCGTGCGAGCCACGTGACTCGATCGAGCCTCTCGGTCCGGATCACCTCGGACATGGAGTCGATCTTCCCCGCCGCGGCGACGTGGTCGTCGATTTCGAGATCCGCCTTCCGGGCGAACCACAGCGCCTGAAGCCGCGCCTCGGGGGTCGGACGCGCGCTCGACGCGCGGGGCGCAGCCGGGGAGGTCCGGACGGGGGCCGGAGTCGGCGCCGTTTCCCCGGGAGGCGGAACTTCCTCCTGCGCCGGCGAGGGGTCGTCGGATGAGGGCGCCTGCTCGACCGGCGGAGATGCGGTCCCCTCCTGCGCCAGGAGCGCGGCCCGCGGGAGCAGGAGAAGGGCGGCGCACAACAGGAGGATCGCTCGGCGCCGGAGCGGCATTCTAGGCGTCTGATACCTTGAGGGCGTATGCCATCTGAAGCTCGGCAACCAGCGTTTCGAGGATGCGGCCTTCGTCGGGCGAGAGGTTGCCCTTCGTCTTCTCCCGGAGCGCGAGAAGCATCTCGATGGTCCCCCGCGCCGCTTCGAAGTCCAGCGCCTCGGCAACCGCTTGCTCGCTCTCTCCGGCGAGCCCGAGATGGATGCAGCCGCTCTGGTAGATCGACACGACCAGATTGAGGAAAGCCGCGTCCCCTGGAGCCATCTCCTCGGGAAGCGAGGGCGGGGGCTCGATGGTGAACCCTTCTCCCTTGACCTCCCGACGGGGCTCGGGCGACGGCTTGGGTTCCTTCGGCTGCGTGACAGCTTCCTGGTCGCGCTTCAGCCCGTCACGAGTGAAGCTCCGGCGATCCGTCACCTTGATCGCCGGCTCCGAATCGTTTTCGTCCGCCATCCGCTCTCCCTGATCGCCCGCTCCGCCCTCGCGATCGCAGTGCCGGCGGGCATCCTATCACCCTCGCCGAGAGCGCGGCAACATGCGGCTCCCTGTGCTCACACCGCCTTGCGACAGATCGAGGGTGCGCCATAGAATCTCCCTTTCCCGGGAGGAAACATTGTCTTCACACTTCGAAAAGCTCGTGAGCCTGATGGCGCATCTTCGATCACCCGACGGCTGTCCCTGGGACAGGGAACAGACGCTGCAGACTCTGAGGACGTACCTGCTCGAGGAGACCTACGAAACTCTCGACGCCATCGATCGCGAGGATCCCGCGGCGCTCAAGGAAGAGCTGGGCGATCTGCTCCTCGAGGTGGTCTTCCTCTGTCAGGTATGCGCCGAGAAGAAGCTCTTCACTATCGAGGAGGTCGCCGAGGGCATCCACGACAAGCTCGTACGACGGCACCCGCACGTCTTCGGCGGCAAGAAGGCGGATGGCGCCCGGGAGGCGCTCGGCCGCTGGGAGGAGATCAAGAACAAGGAGAGAGCCGCGGGTGGCGACAGCAGCGTCCTGGCCGGCGTGCCCGAGATCCTGCCCGCTCTCCTGCGGGCCTACAGGATTTCCAGCAAGGCTGCGATGGTCGGGTTCGACTGGGACGATGTGGGCCAGATCCTCGAAAAGGTCGAGGAGGAAATCGCCGAGCTGAGGGAGGCGGTCTCGAATCGCGATCCCGTGGGGACGTCGGAGGAGCTTGGAGATCTTCTGTTCGCAGCCGCCAACGTGGGGCGTCTCGCGGCCATCGACCCCGAGACCGCTCTTCAGGCCGCCAACGCCAAGTTCACGAGGAGATTCAGATTCGTCGAGGCGGGCCTGAGGCGGCGCGGGCTGGCGGCGTCGAGCGAGAATCGTGCAGAGATGGAGAAACTCTGGGAAGAGGCCAAGGCTCAGTCGAGGGGCGCGAGGTAGGCGCCCATCTTCCTGAACTTCTCATGGCGCTGATCGACGAGTGACATCCCGTCGAGCTGCGACATCTCGGCCAGGCGTCGGCCAAGGAATTCGTCGAGGATTCGCGCGCTTCCCTGGTGGTCGACGTGCGCGCCGCCCGGGACCTCCGGGATGATGTCGTCGATCACTCCCAGCGCTTTCAGGTCCTGCGCCGTGTAGTGCAGGTTGCGGGCGGCGTCCATCTTGAACTTCTGCTGATCCTTCCAGAGGATGGCCGCGCATCCCTCAGGGGAGATCACCGAATAGATCGAATGCTCGAGCATGTTGACGACATTTCCCACCGCGATCGCAAGAGCGCCGCCGCTCCCCCCCTCCCCCGTGACCGTCACGATGACCGGAACACGAAGCCGGGCCATCTCCCTGAGGTTGACGGCGATCGCCTCGGCCTGTCCCCTCGCCTCCGCATCGACGCCGGGAAACGCTCCGGGGGTGTCGACGAAGCAGAGGATCGGACGGCCGAACTTCTCGGCCAGCTTCATGACCCGAAGCGCCTTGCGGTAACCCTCGGGCCTGGGCTGCCCGAAATTGCGGAGGATGTTTTCCTTGGTGTTGTGCCCCTTCTGGTGGCCGATGACCGCGACCGGCGCTCCCTTGTAGGTTGCCCAGCCCGTGATTATCGCCGGATCATCCCCGAATCGACGGTCTCCGTGCAGCTCCACGAACTCCTCGAACAGGAAGGGGACATAGTCGAGCGTGTAGGGGCGCCGCGGGTGCCGTGCGACGAGCGTCTTCTGCCACGGGGTGAGGTTGGAGTAGATCTCCTGGCGCAACGCGGCCAGGCGGGCGCGAAGGCGGGCGATCTCCTCCTGCGACTGGCGCGTCGCCGGGTAGCCGGACAACTCTTCGACGCGCCGCTCGATCTCGAGGATCGGCTCCTCGAAGGCGCTTTCTTCGGACTGAGGGCCATTCGGTGTGCGTGCCATTGCGTCGGGAGGAAGCCTAACAGAGCCCGGAAATCTGTGTCAAGAATGAGCCCGGATCCAATCTCGCTCGGCGGCCGCGGTCCGGACACGCCCCTCGTAGCGGGCGCGGCGCAGGCCGGAGAGGATTCTCCCGATGCGGGGACCCTCGGGCACGCCCGCCCTCAGCAGATCGATCCCGCTGGCGACGGGACGGCTCCGGCGCCAGAGCTTCAGCGCCAGCTCCATCATCCGGATGACCCGTGCGTCACCCGTGCAGCGCATCACGAGGAGCGAAAGCTCCTCCTCGGCTGCGAGGGACGAGACGCGCGCGAATGGGGGGCGGCCCCCGCTCCCCCATCCGGAGCCGATGAGTCGAGTGATCCGGCCCGGGGCCGCCGCCGCTGTGGACAGGCGGCGCACTGAGGCTGCGCCGAGCCCCAAGGTGCGGTACAGCGCGCCCCTCTGGTCCCGGCTGAGGCGCAATGTGAGGAGCGTCAGGAGAAGAGGCGCCGCGTTGGCGGGGTCCAGATTGCGCAGGCGGCGCCGGCGGTCGAAGGCACTCCCAATCCGGGGCGACCATCGCAGGCTCGGGTGAAGGAACCGGAGGAGCCCCCATTTCCCGCAGATCTTCAACGCCGGCACGGGGTCCTTCTCCATCAGGATCAGCTCGACTTCCCTGCGGAGGCGGGCGGAGGAGAGCAATGCGAAGGCCCTCTCGCGGGCCGCTCTCCGGATCGCCCCCTCCCAGCCGCTCGCGGGCCGCAGCGCCATCCGTCCCGCGTAGCGCGCTCCTCTGAACGCGCGCGTCGGATCGTCGACGAGGCTGAGGGGATGGTGCGGCCGCAGGAGGCGGCGTTCGAGATCCCGCCTCCCCCCGGTCGGGTCGAGAAGCCGGCCTCTCGTGGATCCCGAGAGGCCGACGGCCATGGAGTTCACGGTGAAGTCGCGCCGCCGCAGATCTTCCTCGATCCCGGCGGCGCTCACATCCGGAAGAGCGGCGGGCGCCCGGTAGATCTCCCTGCGTGACATCGCCAGATCGACGCCGGGCCCGCCTGGGATCTCGATGCGGCAGGTCTTGAATGGAGTCGGCCCCCGGCTCCGGCCCCCCGCGGCGTCCGCCACGCGCCGGGCGAGTCGCGCCGGATCCCCTTCCACGACGAGGTCGAGATCCCCCAGGCGCCTGCCCAGAAGGATGTCCCGCACGCACCCTCCCACGAGGTAGAGACGCTCGCCTTCGGCGTCCGCCTCGCGACCCGCAAGAGAGAGGATCGCCCGGATCCGCCGCTCGCGGATTCTCGACAGAAGATTCTCTCTCGCGGGTCCCATCGGATCACGCACGCGGATGATGAGCGCGGTAGATGCGGCGGAGCCGCTCGCGATTGACGTACGTGTAGATCTGCGTGGTCGAGATGTCGGCGTGACCGAGCATCTTCTGCACCGCCCGGAGGTCGGCGCCGTTCTCGAGGAGATGCGTGGCGAAGGAATGCCGGAGAACGTGCGGGCTGAGCCGGCCGTGGACGTTGCACTGCATGGAGTATTTTTTCAACTTCATCCAGAAACACTGCCGCGTCATCGCGGCGCCCCTGTTCTGGACGAAGAGAAACGGGGACACGCGCCCCCTGAGGATCGCCGGACGGGATGACGCGAGATACTCGCTCACCCGGAGGCGGGCCTGCGAGCCGATGGGCACGATCCTCTCCCGCGAGCCCTTTCCCAGTCAGACGATGTAGCCGAGGTCCAGATGAAGATCCTCGACCTTCAGGGAGACGAGCTCGGTGACCCGGAGGCCCGTCGCGTAGAGCACCTCGATCATGGCGGAGTCGCGGAGTCCCGGGGCGGTGGACGTGTCCGGCGCCCGCAGGATTTTCTCCACTTCCGCGGGAGGAAGCGCCTTCGGAAGCCCGCGCTCCACGCGCGGGCCCTCGATCTCCCCCGTCGGGTCCTCTCGTGTCATTCCCTCCTGTCTGAGAAACCGGAAGAAGACGCGCAGCGTCGCGAGAGCGCGAGCGATCGAGCGCGGCGACAACCCCCGCAGCCTCAGCTCCCGAAGGTAGTCCTGGATGTCGGCGCGCCGGATCGCGCCCGGCCGGCGGCGGCCCATCTTCACGGCCCACTCCCGGAAGGCGCCGAGGTCCCGCCCGTAGGCGAGAAGTGTATTGGGGGCGAGCCCGCGCTCCACCCTCAGAAACGAAAGGAACGCTTCCGCCGCTCCTTTCATGGTCCGAACTCACCCGTGGGTGTCGACTGCAGCCAGAACGTGACGGGGCCGTCGTTGACGAGATCGACCTCCATCGCCGCGCCGAAGAGGCCGGTCGCGACCCGCACGCCCCTCGATCTCAGCGCCGCAGAAAAAGCCTCGCAGAGCGATGCCGCGATCTCCGGCGCCGCGGCCCCGTCGAACGAGGGACGCCGGCCGCGGCGCAGCGACGCGGCCAGGGTGAACTGCGAAACGACAAGGACCTCGCCCCCCGTCTCGGTCACCGACAGGTTCATCTTCGCGCTCCCCGGCTCCGGAAAGATGCGAAGGAGCGCGATCTTCTCCGCCGCGGACGACGCGAGCAACGTCGAGTCGCCCTTCTCGATTGCGATGAAGATCAGGATCCCCCGGCCGGTGGAGGAAACCACCACGCCTTCGACTCTCACGGTCGCGCGGATCACCCGCTGAAGCAGCAATCTCATTGCGGTTCGGCCGCGCCGTCCGATCGGCGTTTGAGCGGATTCATCGAAGCGAGGATGCTCCTCGGCTCCCTCCGCCCGAGGGCAAGGCACAGCGAGAAATAGAGCGCCGCGCACAGGAGCAGAGTCGAAACGAGGGCGACCGCATTTCCCTGGGGAAGGTCGGAGCAGAGAGGCGTCATCCATCGAAGGAGGGGGAGCGCGACGGCGCCCATCACCATCGCTGCCGCACCGAAGAGCAGGACGGGGCCGACGAACGGCCGGAGGAGTGGAAGGCCGATCTTTCGCCGGAAGGCAAAGATCAGCAGAGTCATGTCCATTGTGCCCGTGATCGAGTCCGCGAGCGCTATCCCGCCAAGACCCATTCGCCTCGAGAGAAAGGAGCAGAGAAGGATGTGGGTGATCAGGGTGATCGTCGCGAGCTTCACGGGAGTTCGCGTGTCCTTGCGCGCGTAGAAGGCGGGCGCGACCACCTTGATGCCGCCGAAGGCGAAAAGGCCCATCGCGTAGTAGAAGAGAGCCGTCGAGGTCAGCCGCGTTGCGTTCGCGTCGAAAGCCCCGCGCTCGAAGAGCACCGCGACGATCTCGCGTCTCAGAACAATCAGGCCTGCCATCGCGGGCACCGTCACGAAGGCGACGAGGCGGAGCCCGAAGAGGAGCGTCGTCCTCAGCTCATCGAGCTCATTGGCGGCCGCGCGGCGGGACAGCGCAGGCAGGATGACCGTGGAAACGGAGATCGCGAACGACCCGAGAGCGAGCTCGTTGACGCGGCCCGCGTAGTAGAGCGCCGAAACCGCTCCTTCTCCGAGGAAGGAGGCGAACTGTGAATCGACGATCAGGATGATCTGCGAAATCCCGAGACCCAGGATTCCGGGGAGCATCAGCCGGCCGACCTGCCTGATTCCCGGGTGTACGAAGCTTGTCCGGCGTAGGGGACGCCAGCCGCGCCTCCAAAGCGCCGGGAGCTGCGCACCGATCTGAAGCGCTCCCCCGACGAGGACACCCCCCGCGAAGACGTAGGCCGGCTCGGACGAGGATCGGCCGAAGAGCCACGCGGCGCCGATGACGGACAGGTTGAGCAGGATCGGCGTGGCCGCGGGCAATGCGAAGGTTCCGAGCGTGTTCAGGGTCGCCATGGCCAGAGCCGCGAGCCCTATGAAGATGATATAGGGAAACATGAGCCGGTTGAGGGAAACGGTGAGATCCCACTTCCCCTCGATTCCCGTGAATCCGTACGCGAGCACCTTGACGAGGACAGGTGAGAAGACGACCCCAAGCGCCGCGATCGCGGCGAGGACGACGGTGAGGGTCGAAAACGCGAGGGCGACGAACTCCCAGAGCTCCCGCTTCTTCTCCCCATGGGCATATTCGGAGAGAGTGGGAACGAACGCCGCCGTCATCGTGCCCTCGCCGACCAGCCGCCGAAGCAGGTTGGGAATCCGGAACGCGACGATGAATGCGTCGCTGCTGTGGGCTGCGCCGAGGATCTGGGCGAGGAGGTTGTCGCGGATGTAGCCGGTGACGCGGCTCAGGAGCGTGAGGAAGGCCATCACCCCCGCTGAGCGGACGATCTTGTCGTGAGAGTCCATGGGCCTTTGGCCTGCTCGCCCGCGTGTCACTCTTGACACGAAGGGCGCGTATGATACTCTCCGCGGCCTCAACCTTCACTCGTTCGACCCATCCGTCGCTCCCCTGCCCGGGAGGAAACAACGTCATGGCGAGCGTCAACAAAGTCATCCTTGTGGGCAACGTGGGTCGCGACCCCGAGCTTCGTTACATTCCGAGCGGCACAGCCGTGGCGCAGTTCAGCCTCGCCACGACCGACAACTGGACCGCCAAGACCGGCGAAAAACAGGAAAAAACCGAGTGGCACCGGATCGTGGTCTGGGGAAAGCTGGCCGAGGTCGTCTCTCAGTACCTGAAGAAGGGGCGTCAGGTCTACGTGGAAGGATCGCTGCAGACGCGCCAGTGGGACGATCGCAACGGTCAGAAGCGCTCGACCACGGAGATCAAGGCGTTGCAGGTCGTATTCCTGGGGCGGGCTGAGGGTGGCGCGGCAGGGCGGGGCGCCCCGGCACCCGAGGCAGCGACCCAAGCGGATGAGCCTTCCAGCGGAGAGGCTCCGTTCCCGGAAGAAGACATCCCCTTTTAGTACCCATACTTCGGGTATCAGCTCGCGCCGCGAAGCTCCTGAAGCTTTTCGCTGATCTTCCCCGCGAGAGGGGATTCCGGGTAGACATCCAGTATCTTCTGGTACGCGTTGATCGCGTCCTGCTTCTTCCCGAGAGCGGTCAGGCATCGGGCCTGGCTCATCAACGCGATCTCGGCGGGAAATCGCGGGCTGGACTTCTCGGCCGCGGATGCGTAGGCGTCTGCGGCCCTCTGCAGATCTCCGCGGGCCTCCTCGATCCGTCCGTTGAGAAGTCGGGAGAGGTTCCCCAGCAGTTCGTCACCCGCTGACTTGAGCACGGGGGCGATGGCTTCCGCAGCGTCGTCCTTGCGATCCAGATCGAGCAGCGCGGCCCCGCGGTAGTACCTCGCCCAGTCGGCTGCGGCGCCCGTGCCGTAATCCCGCAGCAATGTGTCGGCGGCTTCGACGACCCGGACCGCTCTCTCCCTGGACTCGCCGGGGCCGGCGCCCGGATCGCCGGCGCTCGGCGCTCGCGCAAGTTTCTGCACGGTGCCGAGAAGGGTGTATGCCTTCTCCGATCGCGAGTGCTGCCAGGCCACGGCGCCCACGATGAGGACGAGAAGGGCGACGATAGAGCCCGCGATCCCGATGACCGTCTTCCTGTTCGCTTCGACCCAGACCGTCACGTGCGTGACCCACGAGACGAATTCGTCCTGCTTCATCTCATGGCGGGTCAGGTGCTTCCGGTCGGCGGGCAAAGGCACTCCTCTTGATAGTGGGTGGAAACGGACGGGCAGCGTAGTGACAGCGCCCCCGGCTGTCAAACGACCGCGCTCGTAATGGTGCGCCTGGGGTGACTCGAACACCCGGCCTACGGATTAGGAATCCGCCGCTCTGTCCACCTGAGCTACAGGCGCGATGGCCAGCACGGTACACCGGTCAGGGAGCGGATCGCAAGATGCCGATGGTGTAGGATCCGGCCTCCCGACAACCGTCGCGTGACCTCGAAAGGGAGCCGTAAAGTGATCTCCACGTCCGATTTCAAGAAGGGCGTACGCATCCTCGTGGACGGTGATCCGTACGAAATCATGGAATACACGGTCCAGAGCCCGACGGCCCGGGGATCCTCCACACTCGTCAAGGCGCGCGTGCGCAACGTGCTGTCGCGGGCGGTTTTCGACCGCACCTTCAAGGCCGGCGACAAGTTCCAGGAGCCGGACGTCGAGATCCGGCCCGTGCAATTCCTCTATCGCGACGGCGAGGACTTCCACTTCATGGATCAGAGCTCCTACGAGCAGTTTCATCTCACCGAGGGAACGCTCGGGGCGAGCACGCGATACCTCTCGGATGGCGCGTCGTTGAGATCTCTCTCCTTCAACAGATCGGTCGTCGGCATCGAACTGCCGCAGTTCATGGAGTTCGAGGTGGAGGAGACCGAGCCGGCCGTGCGCGGGGACACGGCGAGCGGGAAAGTACTCAAGGAGGCGCGCATCTCCACCGGCGCCATTGTGAAGGTGCCGCTCTACATCGAAACGGGCGAGCGCATTCTCGTTGCGACCGAGACCGGCGAGTTCGTCAAGCGGGCCCAGAAGAGCTGAGGCGCTGCTTCAGAACTTCACGAGGCTGAAGATCGGCAATCCCGCCAGCCTTTCGCGCCCTTTGAGGAATTCGAGCTCGATCACGAAGGAGGCCGCGACGACCTCTCCGCCCTGCTTCCGCACGAGCGCGGCGGCGGCCCCCGCCGTCCCGCCGGTTGCGAGAAGATCGTCCACGATCAGCACCCGGGATCCACGCGCGATCGCGTCGGCGTGCATCTCGAGCGTGTCGGTGCCGTACTCGAGGCTGTACGATTCTCTGACCGTGGCCGAGGGGAGCTTGCCGGGCTTGCGAATCGGAATGAACCCGGCCTTCAGGCGACAGGCGAGCGCGGCGCCGAAGATGAAGCCCCGCGACTCGACGGCGGCGATCAGCTTGAGCCCGGAGCGCGCGTGCGGCTCCGCGAGCGCCTCGATCGTGGCGTCGAAGGCCGCCGCGTCACCGAGGAGCGGAGTGATGTCCTTGAAGACGATCCCCTTCTTCGGGAAGTCCGGAACGTCCCTGATGATTCGCTTCAGCCGAGCCTCGAGGTCCATCTCCCTTCCCTCTCAGGACATGATCACGTCAAATCCCCGAAAACGGCCCGTGGGGGCCTCCTCCGATTCGAGGAGGGCGTCGACTCTCGCGTGGCGGGGGCCCGTGCGCAGGGCTTCGCGCAGCCGTGCGATCTCCGCTTCCTCTCCCTCCGCCAGAACCTCGACGCCGCCGTCCGGAAGGTTTCGCACCCACCCGCGGACGCCCCGTGCTTCGGCGGCGCGGAGCGCGAAGATCCTGTACCCGACTCCCTGAACGACGCCCGTGACGACGAAGCGTCGAGCGATCACTTCAGAGCTTCATCGATCTTCGCGAAGATATAGTCCTCGATCTTCCCGTTCGAGAACCGCTCCACGTGGATCCCCCTCGCGTTGGGGAGGTCGTGCCCCAGCCCCTCGATGTAGGCGCGAGCCTCCACCTGCGTTCCACCTTTCACGCTCGCGACGTGAATCTCGATCGAATACCATCCCTCGCTCAGCCGGATCGGCTGCCTGATCGGACGCTCTTTCGTAAGCGTCGGGGGGGCCGTGGCCACGTCACGGAAGCTTGGGCCCTGGAAGGCGATCAGCTTCGTCTGAACCGCCCCGGACTTCTCATCCGACGTCTCAATGGGAGCGTCGACCCCCTTGAGGGCATCGAGAACGGCGGCCCAGACCTTCGACCGCCTGGCGTCATAGAGCTTGACTTTCGCGGGAGGCCGCTCCCCGTCCACGTAGGCCGAAGGGGGAAGGGGCTGCGTCGCGATCGACTCGCCTTCGGCCTGCCCCTCCTGGCCCGCCGGGGCCGCCGGGGTTCCCTCCGACCCCGGTTTAGTGGGGTCCTGCCGGGCGCGCGCGTTGACGCCGGTGACGGCGAGGACGAGAGCCAGGAGCATGATCGAATGTCGCAATTTCATCGCCCAACCTCCTGAAGGACGAACTTTCTGACACGATCGGTGGTCGATCCCTCGGCGCTTACGAATCGAAGCCCGATGCCATAGCGGCCACGATCCTTGAGGCGCGACACGCGGACCACCTCCGCGGCCACCTCGACAGGTTTCGGCTGTCCCGGAAGGGCGAACTTGATCTGGACGACGGCGCCCATTTCGGGGGGTTCGAGAGCCTCGACGTAGAGACCCCCTTCGCTGATGTCTTCCGAGTATCCGGTGAGAAAGCTCGCCGGGCCCCCCACGCCGAGGCTCACTTCCATGCTCACCCGGGTCCGCAGGTGAACCCGGTATGGGATCTCGAGGATCTTGACGACCTT
>Ga0137394_10003650_pt1 | contig 11599 bp, 10 predicted proteins | sample czobulk116metaG_FD_108278 | JGI IMG/M metagenome (GOLD analysis project Ga0137394, IMG submission 108278) | Vadose zone soil microbial communities from Angelo Coast Range Reserve, California, USA - czobulk1.16 metaG | ecosystem: Environmental > Terrestrial > Soil > Vadose zone | place: USA... | reverse complement strand
CCCATCCACATAACTTTGAAAACGAGCGCCCTCTTCGTTCATTTCTCTGGAATGGGGCAGTGAAAAAATCTGAAACCCGCCGGAGTCCGTAAGCACCGGGCCATCCCAGTTCATGAAACGGTGAATGCCGCCGAATTTGTTTAAGACCTCAGGGCCTGGACGAAGCAGCAGGTGGTAGGTGTTGGTCAGCAGCACGCGCGCTCCAGTCGCTTTTAAACTCTCAACCGTTTGTCCTTTCACCGTCGCCTGGGTTCCGACCGGCATGAAGATCGGAGTTTTGACCTCGCCATGGAGCGTCTGAAATGTCGCGGCGCGGGCTTTTGAGCCGCTGGACTCTCTTTCCAGGGTGAAGTTCAAGGGATTTTTCAATGGTCGGGAGTTTTTTCCAACTGCGGGCATCTGCGGGTCGGGGAAATATTCTGGCATCGTCAATGAGGCTAATCAGCTCAAAAATCCATAGAGCCGTCCGCCGCTCTAGACCACTTTTCGGCGAACCCTTTCCTCTAGCTGGCCCCAATTTTCCTGGGTGATTCGTTTGGAATCCGGCCAAACGCGTTGGCGGTAAAAAGATCCGCGGGCAGCCAGCTCAGATCGATGTGAGAATCGCCAGAGATCATTTCGTAGTTCACAATCCGGTTCCTTTCGCCGATTTCCAAATCGCACTGATTCTAGAGAATGCGCGCTGATTGTGTCAAGGATTGACCCGGGGATCTTTCGACATTTGGGCGTGCATTCTGTCGGAGTATTTTGCTAGATATATCCCAGGGACGCCGAGCATGAGGTGCCCCGGGTTTCACGGTGTACGAGGTCTTACCGGAGTATAAAATATTTTCAAAGGAGGAATCGTTATGGCTAGTCTAATCACGATACACCCAGCAGTCGATCGGGGGCTAAAACCCAAGGCCGAGAACTTTGCGGGCGGGACGCTGCTATGCCACTGCACGGACAACCGGGTCGCGGTAACGATCAAGGGGCAATGCGCGCACAATCACGTATGCGGTTGTACGAAGTGCTGGAAACCGAAAGGGGCATTGTTCTCACAGGTTGCTGTTGTCCCGCGTGAAAACCTCACCGTAATAAGAAACGGAGAAAAACTCGAAGTTGTAGATGCCAAAGCAGTGATTCAGCGGCATGGCTGCAAACAATGCGGTGTTCACATGTACGGCCGGATTGAGAATAAAGCTCATCCGTTCTACGGGTTTGATTTTATCCACACAGAGCTATCGAAGGAGGACGGCTGGGCGCCACCTGAGTTTGCGGCTTTTGTTTCATCCATTATCGAGTCAGGTGCGAACCCCGATAACATGAATGCGGTCAGGGGCAGGTTAAAGGAACTCGGCCTGGAGCCTTACGATTGTCTATCCCCGGCATTGATGGACGCCATTGCGGCTCACACGGCCAAGGCCGCCGGCGTGCAGAGTCATTAACGCGGCGACCATTTTACCCTCTCTTGCCGCTTTTGCTGACGCGACTCGCTCGTGTAAGTTTTTGCAGCAAACCCTTTGGAGCAAACCCATAGAGGAGTTTTTGTGGGCAAAAAGCATTTCCAGCGCTTGAGCTAAAGGAGGAAAGAATATGGCGTCTGATACATGGCGTGGCATGGTGGGAATCATTAAACCCACCAAGGGTTCGGCTTCACTGGTCGAGATGATCCGCATGCTGCCGGACGGCATCGGGATCATCCCGCTCTTCAACAATATCCGCCATGGCAAGATCGAGGAGTTCCGGGCGGCGATCCCTGTTTATGAGGAAAAGATCGCAGAGCTTGCGGCGGACCAGGTGGACCTCATACACGCTGCCGGCACGCCACCCTTCATGCTCCTGGGATATAAAGGGGAGCAGGAGATCATTGACAAGTGGGAGAAGAAGTTCAAGGTTCCGATCTTCACCTCAGGCACGAACCAGATCGCGGCACTGAAGGCGCTGAAGATTGAAAGGTTCGTCGGCGTCGGTTACGACTTCGAAGACACGAGCATTGTCGTTAACTACTTTACGGCGGCCGGCTTCGACGTGCTTGGCATCGAGAGGCTGCCGGTTCCGTGGGAGGAGGTCGGGAGGCTTTCGTCGAACGAGGTCTATTACCACGTCAAGCGGCTGTTTCTAAAACACCCGGATGCGGACGGGATCTATTTTCAGGGAGGGAAGCTCCGTATCCTGGACATCATTGAGCTGCTGGAACAGGATCTCCAAGTGCCGGTCCTTCACCCGGGAGTCGCGCAAGCGTGGGAGATCCAAAAGCGGCTCCACGTGCGGCAGCCCAAGACAGGCTACGGTCGACTCCTAGCCGAGATGCCTTAGCAGGCTGCTGAAAAGGACCTCAGACCGTTCATGCTTCGACGAAGCTCAGGACGAACGGTCGGTGATTGTAATTGCTAGTATTTAGCCGATCACCCTGAGCATCGTCGAAGGGTGCCTCAATCGCTCGCTCCACAGAAGCAGTTCAAAGCGTTCAAGCGTTGATTGGCTTCATGCGTTTCGTCCAGGGCCGGATCAAAAACAAAATCAATAGCGTCGCGAAACTAAGCAGGCTGAACCAAATCCACAAGACGGTCCTATAACTCTCAGTCCGGTCGTAAATCGCGCCAGCGAGCACAGGACCGGCAAAGCTTCCCCACATATAAAAAAAACTCATCGATCCCCTGACCGTCGCGAAATGGCGACGGCCGAAAAAATCTCCCACCGTTGCCCAGACGATGGGAAACGAGGCATCCAACAAAGTAAACACGATGGTGAAAAACCAAAGTTGCCAATAGCCCAAGTCCCACAAAAGTGGCGGCACGGAGAGAGCCGGTAGAAGCTGGCATGCGGCCAAGAGTTTGGGCTTGTTCACTCTGTCGGCGATCCACCCGAGGACAAAATGCGCCACCAAATTGGCAAACGCAAAGGCGCCGAGAAGGGATGCGGCGGCGCCTTCTGACAATCCCTTCCACACCATGAGCGGAACAAAGTGCACCGTGGCGGCGCTGTAACATGTCACACGAGCGGTCATCGAAACGACGAGCACCCAGAAAACCCATGTCTTTATGGCTTGGCGGCTCGTGAGATCGGCATTGGCGTTTTTGTTCGTTGTGTCCGCCGATGAAATCGCGCCCGTATCCGCCGGAGCGACATCACCATCGGGGAGCAAGCCCATGCTTTCCGGCGAGCGCTTCAACTGAAAACTCAAAGGCAAGCACACCAGTAGAAAGATGCAGCCCGAGGCAAGAGCCGCCCAACGCCAGCCTATGGAAGTTACGCCGATGGCCAAACAACGGAGAGATCAGCGCGCCGCCGATGGGCACGGCGGCGCTCACGACGGTCATGGCGCGGGCACGCTGGCGAATGAACCAACTATTGGCGACGACCATCGGCGAGTGGATAAATCCGGCCACGAAGGCGAGACAGATCACGCCCAGGTAGACGATCATGAAGCTCGTATAGCTATTCACCCACGACAGAAGGATGTAACCGACGCCGGCAAGAAAAACTGCCGTTACGAGGATCGGCCGCGGGCCGTAGCGATCGATGAGATAGCCGACGAGCGGCGCTTCTATGGCGCCCTGCGCGCGTGACAGCGAAAACGCGAGCGAGGTTGCCGCCCGGCTAAGCCCCAGATCCTGGCTAATGGGAAGGAAGAAAACAGTGAAGCCAAACTGGTGCAGCCCGCCGCCGACGATGCGAATGGCGGAGACCAGTCCCACCATGCGCCAACCGTAAAAGATACGCGAAAGAAAACTAAAAACCACTTTGAGGCTCATGGCGGCGAGAAAAAGTTACAGCCGCGACGTTACGTCAAGGAAAGGTCAGGCGTCAACAGGCTGTGCTTCAACGACCTGAAGAAGTTCAAACGGTTCAATTTTTGTTTCCCAAACGCTGTGGCCCTAAAATGACCGACTGCACGTGAATGCACGTGCCTGTTTCGTCTGGCATCACTGGGGAATTGGGGAAGCAAGGGCGTCAGGCTTGCATAGGTGAATAGGTTGTGGGCAGGCCACGAGATTAGACATCAATCGGGCACGGTCTTATGAAAGCGAGGGTTAGTTTTTGCCAATGGAGATCCTGCGTCCTCCTCGCATCGAATTCCCCGCTGCTGTCTACCACGTCATTACGCGAGGCAACAATCGTCAGAGGGTTTTCACGGACGTTCACGGCTTTTGGCTCCCGCGTTCTGTATCATGTCATCGTCAGAGGTAATCAAAGGCGGCAGACGTTTCTTGGGACCGGGCCTATCTGGAAAGCCTCGGCCGATATCGGAACGAAAATCAAGGATGAGAAAGTGGAAGATAAAAGACGTGTAGGGAAGACGAGTGGCGGGGTCCCAGGAGAATGATGAGCGTGAAGAACTTCAGTTTAACCCTATCTTTTGAAAGCGAAACGGAGTCCGAGATCTGAGACTCTTTGCTGGTCGTTGACCAACGTCGAACTCGTACGATCCAGAGTGCTGGCTGCCGAAAGCAATACGATCAATGAGAAGAGGACAAAAACACTTGCCAAAAGTATCGTCCAAATATCCTTCATAAAGCCCTCCCCAAGCTTTCGTTTGGATACGCAGAACTGATAGACGTTTCTGCTACGAAAAGGTTAACGGATTCTGGAGGGGCGGCGGGGTCAAATACGAGGGCCTGTTTTTGAGAAGCGAGAGCCGGCGTCGCTTGTTCCTCCGCCGTTTGACCATTATCTGCAGTTACCGTGCCGCATCCCGAAAAGAAAAACAGGAGAACGGGCACGAAAGGGTGATTCCTTGCCACGACGTCTCTCTCTGTAAAGTGGGAGCAAATCCTAAGAGAGCAAGTGACATACCCGATTGGATCCTGCGGACAAGAGACGAAAATAGGCGCCGTAAGTGTTCTTTGCTAGTCGTGTCTTCCTCACCGGATGAACATAAGTGTTCATTGAATGGACCGAAATTGCCCAGCCCTAAGGTAGGTCGTAAATTTTTCCTGCATCGTAAGCGGTGATGGAGGAGAAGAAGGCGAGCGGCGTAAGCGTGACGGCGGCGATAGAGCTTAGGGTCAAAATAGATGGGTCCGGCTAAGGCTTTGACACAGATGACGTGGCGGAACGAATTCAAGGTTGACGTTCTCCAACGATGCGGAAGTCTACGTCCACCTGATTTCCCGCTTTTAAGAAGAGAAGTGTGGGGACTCTTATATTGAAATCCTCTAAAACAAATCGGAAGTTACCTTGTGCCATGATTTTGTTCGTCTGATAAACCAGCCGAAGCGGAACAATCACTTCTCTTTGCACTCCGTGGAGTTCGAGGCGTCCCCGGAGCGTTATCTGCCACAGGTCCTTGGGAGATTGCGGTCGCTCGATCTTCTGTATGCCGGTGCTGTCAAACCGAATCACAGGGTACTGCTGCACTTCCAAATAATATTCTTGAACGTCCTGATCCCTCAGTCCGATATTGCTGTTGTAGCTTCTGGTATCTATCACCAGGCTGACAGAACCCACCTCTTGCAAGCGATCGATATCACCACGCGCCTCACCCTGGCGGACCCGCAGTGCGCCGTTTACGATGTTGCCGAATGGGTCTTGAATCTTGGTTACGATTTGACTCTCGTCTGGAATTAGGCGAAAGCGCTGGACTTCGGCTAAATCGGGAACCGAAGGAGAGGTCAGGACAAGCGATAAAATCCAGATGAAACGCGACCTGCAAAGCATGAGACTGTTTTACGCTTTGGGAATAATTCATTTCAATAGGGTCGTTCCCGGGGACAGTATACTGTAACTAAGCGTATAGCTCTGTTTCGGAGATGGGCGTTGGTCCACCTATAAAAAGGGTTTGCAAGCGGGATGATCACCTAGGATAGGAGGCAGGATCGTTACGGACCAGTAGTACGAAAACAATTAATGGAGCGCGTCAAAAGAAATGAGTATGGAATCCCTCCCGTGAATAACGACCAGAGACCCGCGGCGATTAAATCTGATCTGCTGCAAATGAATAACTCGCAAGCAGGTCCCGAAGAGAACCCCATCCCGAGATGTTGAAGTAACGAGGCGGCGGATTTCTTGTCTCCTATTGGTTGCCAGTGCAAGATTGTGAAAAGGACATTTTCGTACGCCGTTGTACGCGCGCATGCTATTCTCGCTGTCCTTCTGTCGTCTATTGCGCTGTATCCGGCTCTTTTGGGCATCTTAGCCGCCGCTGTCACGTAGCATCTTGGGGGCATGGTCATTGCTGAAGATATTCTTCGCGGTGACCCATGCAATCTTTATTTCCAAGATCAACTTCGCTTCCCCAAGTGGCGGCCTTAGAGTGGCGGGTAAGCGCCGTGATACTAATGGCAGCGCTGTCATCAGCTTCTCAAGGTTGTGGAATCATTTCAGATGGACCTAACCGGGCGACGTCGACGAGAGCAGTCTTACCGCCGGAGCCTCGGACCGGCAACCCTTCCATCGACCAGCCGCAGACACATACCTTTCCCCGTGAGATTCCGCCAGTAGCCACAATTCCCTCCTCTCCGGAAACGAATGAGGCCCCGCCACTCGCAAAGATCCCCGCACCTTCGCAACCAACCATGGTGGAGACCGGTCTGGCCTCGTGGTACGGGCGAGGATTTCACGGTAAGCTCACCGCGAGCGGAGAAGTTTTTAACCAGGAGAAATTCACGGCTGCTCATCGAACTCTTCCCTGGGGTAGCAGAGTGAAGGTTACCAATCTAGCCAATGGGAAATCGGTTGAGGTGCGGATTAATGATCGCGGACCGTTCGGGAAAGGTCGCATCATCGATGTCTCTCGGGCTGCGGCAAGGGTCCTGGGCATAGTCGGATCGGGAATAACTACCGTTCGGATCGAATGGCTTTCTGATGCTGAGAAATCAAACGAACTGGTCTTGCAAGATAAATAGACGCCGTAATCTGACGGGCTAGTTCACGGTCTTTTTGTCGGCAGCCTTCTTGAATTCGATGCGGCGCCTCTCGCTCGCTCTATTCTCTCTACTCACGACCTTAGGATAGTCAAGACTATCGGGGGTCATCTTACTTTTTGAAATTGGGGCCGGTGCCAGACTTGCGGCAGTTGCGTTCTCAAAGATCGAGAGTGTGTTGCGGTCTGGCACAACAATCAACGACGCTTTCAAACTGGATGCGGCTATGGGTCCACGTCGAGCCTGGCCTTTATCATCTCGCCCAAAAACTCCCCATCTTTTGTCGTGTCGATAAATGCCCGGCGCAGCATGGTGACCAGTTCCGTAGGTCAGCGCAATCGCGCTGTCGTTATGGACGCCAACTTCGATCAACTTGCGGGCCTCTTCGCTCTTTGCCAGGTCAATGGCAAGCCGGGGTCAACTCTCGAAGCCTAACTTGCATGCTTTCATAATTGCAATTGCCATCCACCATCCGGGGAAATTTTAATCGGTGGGAGTCTCTTCCCTCGACAGCAACGGCTACTGTGGGATAAACTCGATGACTGATGCCGCACCATCCTCGTGAGAAGGATGAAGGCTAGGATGAACGATGAAACAAGTGCTGCGCTTATCGGCTGATCGATTTGTCGCCTTGATCCTGGATAACGAAGTGACGGTTGGGGAATTTGTCGCGATTCCCCCGCTCTCCTGGACCCGTTTGGTTCAGCGGAACGGTATTTTCCAGGTCTCTGAAGGTTATCCGACCGTTTTGACGGCGGCGCAGGCTAAGTTCGAGATGAGAAATTGGGACGAGGTGTCGTTGCCGGCCATCATGCGCGGATTGGAAGAACTGGACGGCTCCGTGGATTGCGTACTCATCGGCAACAACGCAGGGCAAGGATTTCCACTTGCGCAAAGCCTGCCGCCGAACTTAGTCGGCAACCGTGCGGCGATCATCTACGCAAACAGCCTTCCGGAGAAAACCGCATACGAAAGGCTCGGCTATCGAACCTTCTTTCGGAGGAGCGAGGCGGTCGTTCGTCTGCTTGAGCTGGCAAAGAACGTCGGCCGGCCGCTGGCCCTCTACTTCATCAATACGATTCAACACAACGAGTTCAACTATCACGATCCGTAAAATAAACGGAGGCTACCTTTTTGTCGTTCCTCAGGGCACAGTTCTTAACGAGTGGGTTTGAGCGGGCCTTGCCTCGGTGAGGGACGGCCACGGACCATCTTCTTCTCATCGAGCACGGACCGCTTCCCGCCGCCGCCCGTGAGTCCGCCGCCTCCGCCCTCGGTATAACCTTTCTCTTGCAAATCCTTTCGATTGTCTTCATACGTTCGGCGGCGGCGACTCAAGTGCACGCCGAGTCGCACTGGATGCCCGCTTTCTTTCGCAATATGGCGATGCTCTTCTTCGATGCACCGGTCTTTGATCAGCAGCACCTCATGCTCGCGGGCTTGTTCCTCGGCTTGGCGCGTCCAGACGCCGGGCGGTAGCCACACGGCCTCTACCCCTTTCGCTGCTGCCTCCGCAACAAACTGGGGAGCGGCATCAGCCCGGCGAAAAATAACTGCAAGATCCAGTTGAACCGGAATGTCTGCAAGCCGAGCGTAGGATTTGAGCCCGTCAACTTGTCGGAGATCCGGCCGGACGGGAATCACGTCGTAACCCACGCGGTGGAGGTAGGAGACGACGGTATGGCTATGCCGCTCAGGGCGCGGGCTGGCACCGACCACCGCGATGGTTCGCGCTCGGTTCAGCAACTTCATAATGAGCGCTTCTTGCCGCGTCATGTGTTTCATGTTCTTTCCCTTCCTGTTAACCGCTTGATTGGCGAGATTTCGCAAATTTACGAAAGTTCATGACGTCGCACGTCCACCCCTCGCGACCTTTGCTATTATGGTTGAAGGGTAATCCGTTCAACCAAAAGAATTGACTCGCCCGCTTGTAGACTTGGGCTCGTAAGAACAGGGAACAGCAACTTTTGTTCCACCGCTGTCAACGTGAACCAGAAGGTGACTTGAAAATAGAGAATTGGAAATTGTGCGAGGCGAGCTGGCTCTTATCAATAAGGGGTCGTCGTTTTGACGGATACTTTAGGCTTTTATGAGAGCTACCCCGAGGAGGGTGACGACGGGGCCAAGCGCGGCGTTGATCTTAAGGAGCAGGAACCACTTCCGCCAATGAGTAAGCAAGGGTTCCGGCCAGGAATCGGTAACGGCGGCGAGCTGAGCGGTTAGGGACGCGATCTTCGGCCCGTACTTGAAAACCTGCAAGCAGTGATGAAACACCATGGCGGCGAACAGGAAGAGTTTGACGGAGAGGGTTATCATATAGAAATTGTCTTGGGAAATGCTCGGCTGCTGGTTTCTTAGAATCAGGTTGGTGATGCCGCTCACTAATAAAAGCGCGATGCCCACCCAGGAAATAGCTTCAAGAGAAATCCTGCCGTGATTCAAGGTCCGAATTCCAGCGCCCGGTTGTAGATCATGGACCGCAGGAGCGAAGACGACGAGAAAAAATGCGATCCCGCCCACCCATAGGGCAAGTCCAACGAGGTGGAAAAACAAACTGAGCGTATGCCAAGCAGTCATGATTCCGGATGGGTGTTGGCCGGCAGCCATCTGCTTAACATTGAGACAAAAGCTTTGCAAATCAAAGGCGTTTGCGCTTGAATTGGCGTAGTAGCTGTGTTAGCAAGAATGAAGTTTTATCTTCACTTCCTGAAAAAATTAAGGATGGTTCGCTAAATGCTGCGCTGGTTGCCGGAAGATGTATCCACATTTGGTCAAGAAATCGATTCGTTGTTCTACCTTATTTATTATATTACGGGCGTCACGTTTATTCTGGTCACGCTTTTGATGATCTGGTTTCTGATCCAGTACCGTCACCGTGAAGGGCGGCGCGCCACCTACACCCACGGCAACACAACGCTCGAGATCATCTGGACTGTTATTCCCGCGGCAATCTTCATCACGCTTTCTTTCATGAGCGTATCGACGTGGGCCAGGGTGAAACGCAACGCGCCGGATAGCGACTTCGAACTTGGCGTGACGGGGAAGCAATTTAACTGGGAGATAGCTTATCCAGGGCCGGACGGCAAATTGGGCACGGAGGATGACGTGAAGTTCGATAATGATTTGCATGTTCCGGTCAATAAGGTCGTGCGTGTTCATCTCGCGTCTAAGGATGTGATTCACAGTTTTTACCTACCGAATTTGCGGCTCAGACAGGATGCCGTCCCGGGACGAACGATTTTGGTCTGGTTTGAAGCCACTAAGCCTGGCAAATACGAGCTGCCGTGCTCCCAGCTCTGCGGCTTCGGACATTCGGGAATGAAGGGCTGGCTTTTTGTCCACACTCCGGAAGAGTACAAGAAGTGGGCAGAGGAGAACTTAGCTGCGAAACCTCAGTAAGGCATTCCACTCTTAAGCGAATTTCATCCAAGCATATTAACGGAGGATTCTGAACGATGAGCGATACTGTAGCGGCTGACGCAGCGCATGCAGCCCATGCCCACCACGAAGAACTCGGGTTTTTGCGTACCTATGTGTTTTCGACCGATCACAAAATGATCGGTCGCCAGTTCCTATTCTTGGGGCTCCTTATGCTGTTGATTGGAGGAACGCTGGCGATGATGATCCGCTGGGAGCTGGCGTGGCCGGAGACCGCTGTCCCTGGCTTCAGCTTTATTCCTGAGCCTTACATGTATGGTGGGATTATTCCGCCGCAAACGTACAACGCGCTTTTTACCATGCATGCGACCATCATGATCTTTTTTGTGGTCATGCCGATTATGGTCGGCTGCTTCGGCAACTTTCTGATCCCCTTGATGATTGGCACGCGCGATATGGCCTTTCCTAAGTTGAACATGCTCTCTTTTTGGGTGGGGGCGATTTCCGGGGTGGTGATGCTCGCGAGCTTCCTCGTTCCTGGCGGGCCAGCAGCCTCGGGCTGGACGGCCTATGCGACGCTCTCGGCCAAAGCGCAATATACGGGTGTCGACTGGGGACAAGATCTCTGGATCATCAGCCTCATGATTCTCGGTGCCTCGTCTTTGATGGGCTCCATCAACTACATTACGACCATCGTCAACATGAGAGCGCCGGGTATGACTTATTTCCGTATGCCGCTCACTGTTTGGTCGTTATTCGTCACCGCGATTTTGTTGTTGCTCGCGCTTCCAGTTTTGACGGCGGCGCTGGCGATGTTGCTCTTCGACCGCACGCTCGGAACCAGCTTCTTTTTGCCGGAAGGTGGAGGAGAGCCGCTGCTCTGGCAGCACATGTTTTGGTTCTTCGGCCATCCGGAAGTTTACATTTTAGTGCTTCCGGCGATGGGAGTGACTTCGGAGTTGCTTTCGACTTTTTCCCGCAAACCGATCTTCGGCTATCACGCGATGGCTTTTTCCATGATCGCTATCGCCTTTCTCTCCTGGATCGTTTGGGGCCATCATATGTTCGTGAGCGGTATGAATCCGCTGCTTGGGACGGCCTTCATGATGACGACCATGGTTATCGCTGTTCCGTCGGCCATCAAAACGTTCAATTGGCTCGGTACTCTCTGGGGTGGGAACATACGTTTCACCGCGCCGATGCTTTTTGCCCTGGGATTCGTTTCGAATTTCATCATCGGCGGTCTCAGTGGAATCTTCATGGCTTCCACACCGGTCGACATTTATATCCATGATACCTATTACATCGTGGCTCATTTTCACTACGTCGTCGCGGGGATTATCTTCGCGTTGTTCGCCGCAGTTTATTATTGG
>Ga0137394_10003647_pt1 | contig 11604 bp, 23 predicted proteins | sample czobulk116metaG_FD_108278 | JGI IMG/M metagenome (GOLD analysis project Ga0137394, IMG submission 108278) | Vadose zone soil microbial communities from Angelo Coast Range Reserve, California, USA - czobulk1.16 metaG | ecosystem: Environmental > Terrestrial > Soil > Vadose zone | place: USA... | reverse complement strand
TCATTGCGTCCATTTTATATTCTTATTTCCATGTAGGTGCTGTCTCGGCCGAGCCTTAAACACTTGGAGCGACTGGCAGCTGCACACCAAGATTTGGCGACACACCTGGCAAAGCGTTCGGCTCAGGATCAGGCTTATGAAGTAAGTTTTCGTTGATGACATGATCTGACAGCAATTAAATCTGCGCAGAGCGCCCGCGAGCTAACCGCTGTAACATGGGGCCAAGAGCTCGCCATTGCTCTTAAGCAATGTAATGCCTCGCTCCGCCACCGCGATGACTCAGAGGACGAGGAACCCTCTCTACTCCCGTTCGGACGCAAGGTCAAGTTGGCTCTACGGGATGTGTGGAAGGAAGCAGCCGCAGATGTCTTCGACATAGGGTATGCGCTTTCTTTTCTTTGTATCGTTGCCTGTACTTATCAACTCATTTCATAGGTCTCCCGAGGAGGTTGCGCACATTGACCGACTTGCAGAAGATATAGGCATAGTTCAAGACCTGAGGAGTTCATACCAACCAATTCTCAATGTTACGTTACTTGCTCTTGATGCCCCGCCCGTTTTCGTACGCACGAAGGCGTTGCGGGCGTTGGGTCAAATCGTCACGAGTGACCCAACGATCTTGACTTCGGTGCGTCCTTTTCTTTTTTAGAAAAAAAATTCATGCGGTGTTTGAACTGGTTGTTCGTAGGCGAACGTGCGCCGGGGAATTGAGAGTCACCTTCTTGATAGCTCGCCCGCCGTTCGCGACGCTGCCGTGGAGCTCATTGGCAAATACATGATTGAATCCCCTGAGGTGGCGGGCGATTACTATCGAAAGATCGCCGAACGCATTGCTGTAAGTCGAATTATCCTCCTAGTATCAAATTTCTTAAATATCCGTAGGACACTGGATTGGGCGTTCGCAAGCGTGTGATAAAGCTCTTACGAGCTTTCTATGGAGTTACTGACGATATCAAGCATCGCACTGACATTTGTACCAAGCTTGTGTTGAGGATGTTCGATGAAGATGACACCGTCAAAGACTTGTCGATCAAGACTCTTGAGGAGTTGTGGTTCCCAAGCACGGCATCCCAGCCAGCTCCGCAAAAGCCCCGAAATAGTAACCAGGGATCAGACCAGCATGATAAGACGCAGCTTCTCAACAAGGTGTCCGTCATCATGGGCGTGGCGGCTAGCTTCAGGGACCGACAATCCCCTCTGGAGGACGTACTCCATAAGATTATGGCATCTAAGGACGATGCGGATGCGAGTCAACTCCATGCGCGCTATAGCGACATTTGCGAGGCATTAATCGATGGCCTCGTGGATGCCTCTGAACTCCCGGGTTTTGTGCGAAAACCTTCAACATTTTTGGTGTCATGTATCTTAACAGTGGCATTTAGACGGTCATCAACTGCATTCGAACCATCTACCTGCTCAGTTCCGCCTATCCAGCCATTCTCTCTGGTTCCAATGCGTCCACCCTGTTGCCCTACCTCAAGAATGCCACGTCGGTAAGTCTCTTCCCAATTACCGATATTCTTAGTTTTCATCTTCCTTCCAGGCAGAAGAGCAAGTGACATCCGACTACCTGCTCAAAATCTTCCGAGTATCAATTCCACACATGCCCAAGACTGCTGCAAAGTTTGGTAATGAGCTACAGCTGGCTCTACAGCCCATGATCTTGAAACCATCAACGGCCGGCGGTGTCCAGGTAGGAGGCGATTGCAGTCGTTAGCGGATTTAGTGAGTCACACCGAGGACTTAGGCATTACAAGAAACGGTTGCATGCTTATGCGCGGTTGTCCAACACCTGACACATGACTTCACTCGTCTTGTTGGCCTTTTGAAGTCTTGCAACGGTATGCCTAGCCCAGCATTTCATCGCGCCATGCTCATCCTTTCCATAGCCCGTCTTCAATCCGCGGCCAAAAAAAAGATGACGCCTTCTGACTTGCGCACATTGTCCATGCTGATCTTCATCATTTCACTTCTTGTCGAGCACTACAACTTTGATCGTCTGAGAACTGAGCAAACCGGTACGTGATTGCTGACCAATGGCCGTTGATTTACATTGTTGTCTAAGTTGTCTATAGATCTTTCGGCGGACCTCGACACCGTCTCCAAGGTAAGCTACATGTGTCCCCGTAGTTCCTCGCTGCTAAAGCTTTCTCAGGGCTCGATCATTGAGCACGTTTATAATAGTCTTCTGAAGCTTTACCAACAACACTCTGAACCCGGACTCCGAGGACGAACCTTGCAGTGTCTCGGTACGGGTCGCCGCTTTTCGCATCCCGCATATGTCTCAGGCTATATCAGGGTTTCTCTTCCGTGCGCAGCCTACGTTGATGACATTGGAGTCATCTGCGATGATTATGGACGCAACGTTCACGTCCCGGGAAGAGGAGGGTCGTGCCCGCTTGCTAAAGATCATGCAGGAGTTTCTTGTATCTGAGGCCGCCAAGCATACCCGGAAAGAGAAGAGCAAGGCGAATACGAAAGGCAAGCAGGCCCCAACGGACGTCAACATGGAGGAACTTGTCGGCAACACCGACGGGTTCGCAGACTCCGGGTAAGCAAGATGGCAGAGGTGGTGAGAAATGTCGCGCTCAATGACTTGTTCAGAGTCAGTTCTGCCGTTGTACAGCGTTACATGGAACCGATCTTGGACGCAGCACTGTCACAACACCCCCAGACCCAGGGCGCTGCGGTTGACATCCTGAGTTTCACAATCAAGCAAGGTTTGGCACATCCGCTTCAGTCTTTCCCTGTCATCGTTGCCCTGGAAACAAGCCCAAATACGGCTTTGAGCGCCCGTGCGAGCGCCCTGCATTCTGTGTTACACAGCAAGCACGCTTCGCTGCTCAACTCACGATACATAATCAGCGCACGGGCGTCCTTCTCCTACCAAGCGAAACTCGCGCAGGGGCGCGGGGGTTCTGGTGTTGTTGTTGTTGAAGGTGTTCGCGGCGGAACGGCGTTATTGCATCGCTGGTTCGCGCTTGTCCGTGAGAAACGTGGACCAAAACTGGAATTTCTCAAGGCACTAGTGCGCGCGTTCGACGTGGGCACCTCACTGGCCGCTACGCAAGAAGACATTGACTTTGCGCGATATATGGCCGAAAACTTTGCTGCATTCGACTACAAGACACAGGAGGAGGTGCTTCTAGTCGTCAAGAGCCTCACCAACGTACTGTCGACCGCTGGGATGCAGTGCGTCGAGGCTTTGTCTCCCGGGCACCTGCGTGCACAGCTGCAAGCGCCGACTGCCCCGCACCCCCCGCCGAGCCAAACAGATGGCCCGGATGCGAGTATGCCAGATGTGGCAGCGCCAACCGACCCAGCCGAGCACGGTAAAAAAGCTCCTTCTCTGATCCACTTTGCGTGGTCGTTTTCGGTTTCGCTTACAAGGATAAATTCAGCCCTCGTGACGACGAAGCCGGCATGGCAGACGCTCGAAAAGCTCCCCCTGCTACGCACTTCTGTCCTGATCGCGTTGATCATGCTTCTCAAAGCGTATCTGAAGAACCTGTACGGCCTTACGGAAGAGTGCGTACCGTATCTCTCACGGTTCGAGATTGGCCTTTAGCTTTTTCCTGACATGGGGATATAGGAAATGCCTCAAGTGGGTGATAGGCAAGAAGAACGCACTGGGCGACAAACCTGCGAGTCGTCGCGCAGGTGCGGCGGCTGCGCCACTTACGTGGATGAGGCTGCGGTTCGCGACCCGGCCGCTGCTAACGACGGATGATATGGCTGCTCAACGGGACACGGTACGGTGGATCTCGTTTGTGACCGGGAGTCTCTACTCACCAACGACCATCCCAGTTCTTGGAAATTTGGGGCGAGGACGGAGTGACTGCCGAGCCCGAAGACGATTTTACATGAGAAGAATGCACGCATACCACCAATGACGGTCTCTCGAAATGAATTGTAAAACCTCCGGAACGCCAAGAGAGGAAACAAAATTGTAGAATATACCCGTCATTCGCAACCTTGTACATTTGTGCATATCATTATCTGTCCACACCCAGCCGTATTTATTGTTCTCTCGTTGTCCTTTTCGTTGTTGCTAGGCTAATAACAATGGTAATGCTCTGCGTCTTTCTACGTCTATCTCAAGTGCTTGCTTCTACGTTTCCATTCTGCAAATGTGGTGGCTTTGGCCGGGAAGGACGGCCTTTCCGTCGACAAAGCTGAGGGATCCACGTGGAATCTTGTCGGAGCCAAGGAGTTCACGCGCAGGGTCGTCAAGGATCGGGTCGTCCTCAAAGGTGAAAGGGAGTGCGCCTCCGTAGACTTGAGGGAGAGTGTCGGCGTCCATGAGCTTCAAGAGGGCAGGACCAGGATCGGCACCAAGGACGTGGACCTTGTTTCGGGTACCCTCATCGAACCAGGCCTAAGGGTACGCCAACGATGAGGGGAATGTGTGATTTCGCGATATTGGGAGCAGAGGGGACGGCGCACCTTTATCCAGCTCCAGATGGTGGGGAAGAAGGCGGGGGCGTTGACGACGGCAATCGTGTGGATGGTTTCTGGGTAGTGGGCGGTGGCGAGTTCAGAGGCTTGCTGTAGATGGCGGCGGAGAGACCACATCAAGCCAAGGGAGACGCCGTCGAGGTCCATAATCGACATCGACGCCGTGATGGGTGGCGGTGGGTGTGGTTGGGTGGGCGCGGACGCGGACGCACCCGGTGATGACGAAGCGGGGGGAGGAGGGCGAGGTAGGGCGGAACAGAAGGGGAGGCTGAAGTGGAGCATGAACTCGTGGAGCGCGACACTGTTTGGGAGAAGTGGGATGGGCGTCGAGAAATCAAGAAAGGGACGGGCGAAGGAAGGACGCACATGCGCTTATAGCGGCGGTCTTCTGGGATAGCGTTGAGCTCCTTTTGGAGGGGCCCGGCGAGGGACGCGAGGCGGAAAACGTACACGGGTACGCCTTGCTGCATGCCAGCGCATTGATCGAGGCGGGGGAGACAAGCGTTGCACGGATTCATTTACAGCACGACGTTAGATGCGCACCCCTCGCCTTACCTTATCTCGCCGCCCGGTCCAACGGGGATAGAAGCGCTTCGAGGACTCGAGCTCATCTGGGTCGAAGGCGGCGTAGAGGTTGGCCACGTCGTGCTTGTGCCTCCAGGCTTCGGTGGCGGCGAATTGCTTGTGGGCCTTTGGTGCGTCGAACTTGCGAGCACGGAGGAAGCGGCTTGTGAGAAATTTAGAGGTCAGCCGCTGCGAGAGAGAGATGGGCGGCGCACAGGAGAGTGGCATCGTCGTGCGAGGCGGGCGTGTCTGGCGTTGGGGGCGTGTAGAGACGATCGGCCTCGAGCGAGCGTTTTAAGAGGTCGAGAGTCATCGGTGTGTTGCCCAATTGGGATGCTTGAATCGCGCTTTGTGTGCCCGAGATGCCCGAGGCGCTCTTTCCCTTTTAATCCGGGACAACGAGCAATGCAACTCACCATCTCATGTCATTCTCGTTCCCCTTCCCCCTCCCCTCACTCTCCTCTGGCCTCCTTTTGTCCTCCGGAGTCGTCCTCTACCTCCTCATCATCAGGCCCTTATTCTTCATCTTCGTCTCCCGCGTCTGCTCGCCTCTTCGTCTCCTCCCTTGCCCGCCCTCTCCCTCTCTCTTCATCGGGAACTTGGCCCAATTAGCAGACCAGGAGAACAGCCATATCCTCCACTCATGGATAGAGCAGTACGGCCACACCTTCACCTACCGTGGCTTCCTCAACGCTCCTCGCCTGTTCACCATCGACCCTCACGCGCTTGCTTACATCCTCGGCCACGCTTATGAGTTTCCAAAACCCGATTTCATCACGGATGCACTCGCGGAAATGGGCGCAGGCCACGATGGCCTCCTCACCGCACAGGGCGACGTACACAAGCGACAGGTATGTCTTCTCACTTGTTGGTTACTGTCGCACCGCCACCTCGTCTCATAGTGACTCTTCAGCGCCGGATCATGGTGCCGTACCTTTTCATTGGCTGATGCCATCCTCAGTTCCTCAGTTCCTCTGATCCCATGCCTATTGCAACAGAATCAAGCTTTCTCTCCATCTCACATCAAATCTATCATACATATTTTCCGCGAAAAGGCCGAGCGCGTGTGCATTCTTTGAAATGCCCCTGGATGCGGTTCTCACACCATTTCTCTCTCCAGCTGCGCGACATATTCGCACAACTTGGAGACGTACCGTCCCCTCAAAATGTTATCCACCCACAGCACATCTTGCCGTGCCCAGGCCCGTCCTCTACGCCTCACGCGGTAAACGGACACAACCCGCCCGCCCATCAAACCCCACCTCCGCCGAATACTGTCGATGTTCTCGCTTGGCTCGGTCGCGCGACTCTCGACGTCATCGGAGAAGCCGGTACGTTCTCTACTCATGCTATTCTCTTGCGGTCTCATCTCCGTCTCAGGATTCGGCTACTCCTTCCACTCCCTCCCACGGCCGGGAACAGACCCTCGCAGCGCAGACAAGACCGACAATGAGCTTGCTCGCGCCTTGGCTGATATATTTTTCACCGAGCGCCGGTTCAGCGTCTTGAGCATCCTCGTTGTTTGGTTCCCCTTCCTAAAGAGACTTGTGCGTCGCTCTCTCCAGTCGAAAATGCCCTTTGAATGCTCATGCACGTTCGTTCATGCGCTCCAGCGGCCTGAATCACGTTCTATTCAAAAGGCTCAAGCCATAATGCAGCGCATTGGTACCCATCTCATCAACGAACGCAAGGTCGCACCTTCAGAAGATGTACCTAAATCCGACACCTCAATCCCTCGTGACATCCTCTCCGTCCTTGGTACGTAAATCATCTTTACGTTATTCTCTGTGTATCTTAACGATGATATGTCCTCTCGCAGTCCGCGCCAACGCAGCCACCTCACCTTCCCATGCCCTCACCCACTCCGAAATGCTTTCCCAGATCTCCACCTTTATCGCGGCGGGACACGAAACGACTGCATCAGCGCTCACATGGACACTTTATGCTCTCGCGCGTGCCCCCGCTGCACAGGCACGATTGCGTGTCGCACTCCGTACCTGCGATTTAACGGATTTCCATGATGTGCTCGAGTTGCCACTCCTCGAACACACCGTGCGCGAGGCCCTCCGTTTACACGCGCCAGTTGGCGGCACAATGCGTGTCTACGCCGGCGCGGCATCCGAATGTTTCGTGCCCCTCCAGCACCCTGTACGGGTGCGAGTGCCGACATGGCGTCGCCTCGCCCTCTGGCTCCGAAACTGCTGCCGCTCTCCTACAGATCAAACAAAGAAGGACGGTCGATGGAACTTACAAAATGGTATCCATCTCCGCCATGGCGACATCATCACCATCCCCATTCAAACCGTCAATCGTGCAACCGAATTCTGGGGCACCGACGCCGGCGTTTTCCGACCAGAACGATGGGCCGACTTACCGCCCGCCGTGAGCTCGATCCCGGGCTTGTACGCTCACACCCTCACCTTTTTGAATGGGAACGGCGGCGGTTCCGGCAACCGTTCCTGCATCGGCTACCGGTTCGCGCTCACAGAGATCAAGGTGTTCTTAGCATGTTTAGTGCGCGACCTTGAGTTTTCGATCGACGACGATGTCGTGATAGAAAAGCGCGTAAAGTGGGTCTCCTCCATCTCCTGTTTGTTGAGCCGAATTGCTGACCTGTGACGACAGCATCGTGACGCGTCCCTTTGTTGCATCTGCGCCGAAGATGGGGATCCAGCTGCCGCTTCGTGTGCGGCGCGTACCTCTAGACGAGATTGTTAGAGCCGCCTGACCATCTTGTTTTCTTACTGACATATTTATTTTATTTATTTTGTTGTATTTTTCACTTTTCTCACTACTGTACACCTGGTGCCGGATGCCAGAATGGGAATATCAGTGTCAAAAGATACCTGTTTTCGTGACAAAGTGATGCAGCAGGAGTATTCGGATTCACGGACGGATCCACCTGCAGGCAAGTTGTTTCCGCGCGTGCTTGCGGCACCAGGTGGGGACGAAGGGGACGAGCACCGGCCAACTTAAAGGTTCGTAATCGTTTCCTCTACAGAATCTGTGTTCAGGTTCGGGCTCTTGCCTGGAAATGTGCTGTTGGACGATGCGTGATTATCGTTAACCCCGAACGCCGCAGTAGATTGGGATACGATCTGACGATTCGGGCAAAATCCAGAAACGAAAAAGTAGTACACCGCATGACGCAAGGTCTGGGACGTCACCGTAAAAAGTCAGAACACAAAGAGACACGCGAGGGTCCAAGTACGATCTGCGGAATGTGTTGCTCCTGGGCCAGCCAGCATTTTTGGCAAGTCAATAATAAACTGTGGATTCAATTGGCATACGTGCGCGCCTTCTAGGTGCGTGTACGGACAAACAGCTCGAAAAGAAAAGAAAAAATAAACAAATGTCCTGCCGAGACTTGACCCGGATGTTTCGCCAATTGTCCATGCAGTCTTGGGCTAATAGGGTTGGTGTTGCGTGGTAGGATACTGTACATGATACTTCTATCGGTTTTCCAGGCAGAGGCCCGAGTGGCACCTGGCACCCAGCTCATTGCTGACACAGCGAGTCTGTGTTACCTGGATAACACCCATCGATCGAAACGCAGTACTGATCAAGAGACGGGTCAGTAATCAGAAGGCAACGAAATTTCGCTCCAAGGACGCAAACGTACGGGATTGCCGACAACAAGGTCGTCGCCGCCATCGTCGACATCGTCGTTGAGCAGAACGAAAGCGGCCGTGGTGAGGTTCCAGGCGTTAGTCAGCGGGTCGCTCGTCGTGCTCGTCGCAGTGGCGTTCTTCGTGCACACCGGGGTGTACTGTTTCGTGCACACCATATCACCCGGGGTGAGGGTGCCGTTGCTGCCTGCAGTGTCGGCGGGAATACCACTTCATCAGCTCGCCATTCCTGGAATCGCGTCCGTACGACACGCCCTCGAAGAACTTACAGTTTACCCCCGGGTTCATGGACTGGAGCGCGGTCGTGTTCACTTCGGTCAGTTGCTCGACCGCGACACATGTGGCATTATCTTGCCTGGATGCGAGGGAGCAGATGCAGTTAGCGAATAGGAAAGGTAGATGGGACACGCCAGTGTGACATACGGGACGCGATACTTCTCTGTATGGGATCGACCGAGCGCCCAGTTAGCTCCCTGGGAGATTGGCCAGGCACGGAAATGAAGACATACCGATGCATTGTGCTCGGGGACCCGTAGCGTGCACGAAACCGGTCATCGTCGCGAAAAAAGCGAGAGCGGAGACGAAGGTGGTAGTGAAGATGAACAACATGATATACGAGCGAGCGGTACGTCTGTGGGGGAAGGGCCTTTCCTAGGGGGTGCAGATTACCTGCCCCAGAAGAAGCAAGCTATATAGGATACGAGTTCAGCCTGCTTACAAAAGAAATCCACAGTCAGGGTTCCAACGGAAGGCATTGGGCGCCGGTGAGATTCCGCAGCCACGCAGTGGTCGCGCGTGATGCTCTTGGCGTAGATGAATGGTTGTCAACCACCTATAAGATGGGCGGAGCCGATAAGCCAATGAGGGTGACAAAAAGTCATTACGCCACGCTTCTGCGCAGCAAGACCCTTTGGTGGGGAGCAAATAAGCGGAATGTCCGAGGGAATGTCAATTAAACGCGCTATGCCGGGATCGTGCTTCCCGCCGGTGGCTGAGAAAATAAAGATCTCTGGGCGTGGGTGATGAATGCTTCGTTTGGTCCACCGCAAACTTTTAATCCTGCGCGCTCTATCACGGCGCTCCGGCAGATCGGTCAGCCGTGTAAGTCATGCGTGTCATAGCTTAGGGATGGTGAAGTCCTCGCGTTCTGTAAGTAGCAGTAAGAGGATTGGAAGCAGCGCGTCTTTCGGTGACGCGTGGCCCATGTGTGATCATATGCCGTCGATCGATTGTGCCATGTTGATGTTGCATTTGCTCCTTGAGCACGGAACGAGGCCCGTCAGATGCACGCGGAGCTACCATTAGCAAGCATGCAATGCCACTAGCCTAATCACAGGCACCCTTGGGAACGGTTACTGACTTCCTTTGTTCGTTTACTATAGTTGGTGAGCAGATCAAAGTGTGCTTCAGGTAGCCTTAACGTCCTGACGACCACTAGAGCAAGACGAAGTCCGACTCTGCCGCACAAAAACAGCTTGCTTGTGTTCCAATTGGCACAGATAGTCTTGTGGCGGGCGGAACAGTATACCATATCATCGCTCACGGAACTGAGGTATAGACGGAGATTCCGCAGCAGGATGAGGATGAGAATACAACTGAACGGCGGAGACATCTACTGTGATGACAATTGCGGTGTGCGGTGTGCGGGTAGTTCATTTCTTGGCATAGACCAGGCATCACCTGCGGACTGCGCAGTTTCAATGCCCGAGTAGCGACCCTGCGAAACTTCCAAGAATGAGGCCTGGGTGAATTTTTACACGCAACGTTTTCTTCGGTTATACTCGCAGCTAGTACACGCCGATCGTAGTCACTTGACCCCGAAAGCAGGCCGTCGGTATTGCAGATACAGTGGGTGCCAGTGAGAGCTCCGAGCCGACCTGAAACGGCGAAGCCTTCAGGCTCAGTAACCAAAGCTCAGGCAAAAGTGGGTTTTCCTCCTGTTAGGCACTAAGTTTTCGCAAACAAAGCCAAAGTATAAGGCGCACTGTTACTGTAATACCTGCTTGGCTACCAGAAGCACCGCCGCCATCGGGACAGAATTCGAGAAAGTGAGAGTTTATGACCGCGATCAGTCAAGCACCGTGAAAAAATGAATAGCCTCATTTCATGATTTGTGGCGCTCAGCTGACAGGTTGACATCGACACGCTATGAGCCCTGCTTAGCGGCGGGGGTCTTTTTGAGCCCCATCGCGTTGGAGACCTATAAATTCGCTCAAAGCGATTGATCTGGACTACAGCGCCCGAATGCCGTGACATGATGTTAAAGTGTCGCCTCGCCTCGCCTCTCAGTGTTTCCCTCCTCGACTGGCTGCGTCTCTGCTCGGAGCCAGCCAAGTTTATAATCCAATACCATGAAAGCTCGACGAACGAAGCTCAGGTTAATGTGTGAGTCGCAGAACTTTCTTTCTCATTTTACTCCCGTATCTCGTTAGTCCAAATTATTACAGAGTTGAGTTTTAGCACTACTCACCTGACCATGGGTGGCTTCCGGGCCATCGGTTGGTAACAAGGGTGGCCTCTCTATATTTTGGAAGCCCTCGGATACGTCAACACATCTTGATGGCCCTGGCACGCAGTCCTGAAGTCTTTGCTCCGCGGTGCAGATTAGATGGCGCTCCTCGTTGCGAGGTGTTTCGTCCAACCTCATGAACTACTTGTGCGGAACCTAAAGTACATATTCTGGAAGTCCCACTTAGGGGGTTTTGAACCCCACCTTTGTTACTATCTTTTTCCTGACACACTCCCTATATGATGGAGGAATCGAGGCGGGAGCTATGTACAAGGTAGAGGACAATAAAAGGAAATCAAAAAAAAAGAAACTTGGCACAAACCACCAGTTCATATAGCTGCGCGACATGATAACTACAGTCGTTTTAAATGAGGCCCTGGAATACTCTCCGGTATTTGACGCAAGCCCTCATACTACCCCTGATGTTTTGAACTAAACTAAGTC
>Ga0137394_10003646_pt1 | contig 11607 bp, 11 predicted proteins | sample czobulk116metaG_FD_108278 | JGI IMG/M metagenome (GOLD analysis project Ga0137394, IMG submission 108278) | Vadose zone soil microbial communities from Angelo Coast Range Reserve, California, USA - czobulk1.16 metaG | ecosystem: Environmental > Terrestrial > Soil > Vadose zone | place: USA... | reverse complement strand
GTGCGCAGCGGCACGGGGCCGTGAAGCAGGCCGGGTCGTGATTTCCCCCCAATCGCACCCGGCCTGCTTCCGGAATCTTCTGTCCGGGGTGAAACGCCGCCGGATTTTGCAGTTCATTTCGATTTGTGTCTCGTCTCACGGGCCGGCCGCCGCGTTGCGTCTGAAGCGGCTCCACGGCAAAAACCTCCGTAGAGCTACGCAACGGATCCATACGCCCCGCTGAGCTCGACTCTCAGGCCACATCCTCCTGAACAAGCACCGCGCATTCTCTCGAGCTCCCGCAGCGCTCCGCGTGCACCAGCGCGTCGTCGGGGCCGGCCGGACCCATGGTGAGCAGGCACCAGTAGATCGTCGTCGCCTCGTGGCGCAGCTTCCACATCTCCTTCCGGTCCCCGTGCGGCGCCGTGCTAAGCTTGGCGCGCAGGTATTTGCACAGGTCGTCGCTCGGGTCGCGGGCCTGCACGGGCAGCTTGAGGTTCATGCGCCCTCCTTGGCCGCGAGCAGGGTGCGCCGGACCAGCGTGCGCACCAGCGGCAGCTTGTAGGCATTGCGCGGCAGCGGCGTGGCGCCCTCGGTGGCGGTCCGCGCCGCCTCCTCGACTGCTTCGGCGGTGAGCGGCTTTCCCTTCAGGGCGGCCTCCGCGTCGCGCGCGCGCCACGGCGTGGGCGCCACGCTGCCCAGGACCACGCGCGCTTCCTTCACCGCCTCGCCGTCCATGGCAAGCGCGACGGCGACCTCCACCAGCGGCCAATCGAAGCTCTGCTTCTGCATCAGCTTGGTGTACGCCGAGCGCCGCCCGCCGGGCACGCGCACCTCGGTGATCAGCTCGCCTGGGCGGAGCACGTTCTCGCGCGTCGGGTCACTCTTGGAGGAGACGAACAGCTCCTCGACGGGCAGCGTCCGGTCGGTGCCGACGCCCTTCAGCTTCACCTTCGCGTCGAGAGCCACGAGCGCCACCGCGGTGGCGCTGGGATGGACCGCCGCGCAGACTTCGTTCTGGAAGATCGAGTGGAACTCGTGCTCGCCCTCGATGGCGAAGCAGCGGTCGCCGCCCTTCTTGCGGCAATGGAACAGCTCGTTGCGGAAGTACCAGCAGCGGGGCCGCTGGGCCAGGTTGCCGCCGAGCGTGGCCATGTTGCGGATCTGCGGGGTGGCAGCGGCGCCGGCCGCCTCCCCCAGGGCGCGCGCGGAGCGGCGCACCGCCTCGTCGGAGGACAGCTTCGCCAGCGTGACGAGCGGGCCGATCGACAATCCATTCCCATCGATCGGCTCGAGGAACGAGAGCTCCTCGAGGTTGCGGATGTTGACCAGGGTCTCGGGCTCGTCGATTCGCTCCTTCAGACGGTCGGCCAGGTCCACGCCGCCGGCCTTGATCAGCGCCCCCTTCTGCGCCGCGGCGCTGCAGGCGCCGGCCACGTCGTGCGCCTCCACCCATGCGAAGCGGTTCATGGCGCACCTCCCGCCAGCGTGCCGCGATGCAAGGCGGCCAGCACCCGGGCAGGCGTCATCGGCGCCTCGCGGATGCGCACGCCGGTCGCGTGGTAGGCGGCATTGGCGATCGCCGCCGCGGTGGGCACGGTGGCGGGCTCGCCGATGCCGCTCGCGTCCACGTTGGTCCGGCCCCGGTAGTGATCGACGATCACCGCCCGGATCCGGGGGACGTCCTTCGAGCCCGCGATCTTGTACTGCTCGAGATTGGCGTTCACCATCCGGCCGGTGACGCGATCGAGGATGCGATCCTCGAAGAGCGCGAACGAGATGCCCTGGATGATGCCGCCGTTGATCTGCGACTCCGTGGTCAGCCGGTTCACCGCCCGGCCGCAGTCGTGCACGGCCACCACGTCCACCACGCGGATGACGCCGGTCTCGGTGTCGACCTCGACTTCGGCGAACTGCGCCCCGCCGATTCGTCCGGCCAGGTCCTTGCGCGGATCGCTGGTCCAGCCGTCGTAGTCCTTGGCGCGTTCGCCCAGGCCCCGCACGTGGTCCACGTCGAGCTTTCGCGCAGCCGCCAGCACGTTGGTCGCGCCCGGCACCTTCGCGAAGAGCTGCCGCCTGGCCTCGAACGCCGCCTTGCGCACCGCGGGAAGCAGGAGCTGCGTGGTCTTGCTGCCGCCGCTCGCGGGACCCTCCGGGAAGTTGGTGTCGCCGATCACCACGTGGACCTGGCGCGGCTCGATGCCCAGCTCCTCGGCGACCACCTGCGCCATGTTGGTGCGGATCCCGCCGCCGATGTCCTGGACGCCGCTGCGGCACTCGACGGTGCCGTCGTTGTGGATCAGCACCTCGGCGGCCGAGTTGCCGCCGAAGTTGTACCAGTTGCCCTGCGCGAACCCGACGCCGCGCTTGAGGGGGCCGCGCGAGGCGCCCGGCTTCACCTTGCGCTTCTCGTCCCACCCGATCAGCTCGCGGCCCTTCCGGCGCTCCTCGCGGCGGGCGGGGTGCGGATCGTTCTTGTCGCGCAGATCGAGGGGATCGACGCCGATCTTCTCGGCCAGCTCGTCCAGCGCCTGCTCCAGAGCAAAGGCGCCCTGCGGGTGTCCCGGCGCGCGGAACGCGGCCGCAGGGCCGGAGTGCAGGAAGACGTCGTTCTCCTCGGTGCGCACGGCCGGGCAGTCGTACATGTTGCGCACCGGCCCCGAGCAGCCGGCGCCGGCGGCGCATCCGGCGCTGCCGTACGACTTCAGCTCGATGGCGCTCAGCTTGCCGCCGCCGTCGCAGCCGATGCGCAGCGCCTGGATGGTGCTCGGCCGGTTGCCGACCGCCAGGTGCTCGCCGCGGCGATCGACGAAGAGCCGCACCGGCGCCTTTGCGAGGCGCGAGAGCTCGGTCGCTACTGCACCGTAATTGCCGGCGCCGAACTTGGCGCCGAAGCCGCCGCCCGCAAATTCACAATGCACGCGCACCTTGCTCTTCGGGACGTCGAACAGCGTGGCCAGCTCGTCGCGCACCGTGTACAGGCCCTGCGTCGAGGACCAGACCTCGATCCCGTCGGCGTCGTACTTCGCCACCACGCCGTGCGTCTCGATCGCCGAGTGCGTCTGCACCTGCGTCCGATAGGTGGCCTCGATCCGGTTGGCGCTCGAGGCGAGCGCCTTCTCCATGTCCGTGCCCTCGTTGCGCTCGTTCACCACCGGGCCGCGCACGTTGCCCTTCTGCGGGATGTTCTGCGCCGCGCCGCCGCCGCCCGCGCTGCCGGCCTGCTCGACGGGTCCCTCGAACACGAGGGGGGCGCCGGGCTCGCGGGCGCGGTCGATGTCGCTCACGTGCGGCAGCGGCTCGTACTTCACCTTGACCAGGCGCGCGGCGTCGTCGGCCTGGGCCTGGGTGCGCGCGGCCACCGCGGCGACCGCCTGGCCCTCGTAGAGGACCTTGGGATACTTCGACTTGTTCTTCGGCTGCACCTTGAGCTTCGCCGGACCGAGAACGCGCTCGACCGCCATGGCCGCCTTCACGCCCGACGCGTTCCTGGCCGCCGAGAGATCGATGGACTCGATGTTGGCGTGCGGGTGCGGCGAGCTGACCAGGGCGGCGTAGAGCATGCCAGGCAGCTTCACGTCGAAGGTGTACGTCGCTTTGCCGGTGACCTTCTGAGGCCCGTCGAGGCGCGGCAGGCGTGCGCCGACGACCTTCAGCTTCGCGTCGCCGTCCCATGGATTGGGCTCGCCTTCCGGAACCGTGCGGGACGCCTTCGTCAGTGTCGTCCCCTCGACTCCGACGATCAGCGTGGAGTCGATCTTCGAATCATCGACGAGGTCGCCCTTGGGCGACTCCGGCAGGCCGACGTTGCCGCGCGCCGCGGCCAGCGCCGCCTCGAAGACCTTCGGATACGTCCCGCAGCGGCAGAGGTTGCCGGAGACCGCCTGGCGGATGGCCGGCTCGTCCAGGTCTTTGCCGGCGGAGAGCGCTGCGGCGCAGGACATCACCATGCCCGGCGTACAGAAGCCGCACTGGAGCGCGTCGGCATTCACGAATGCCTGTTGGATCTGGCTGAGGGCTTCCCCGCGAGCGAGACCCTCGATGGTCGTCACCGCGCGGCCTCTGGCGTCCAGCGCAAACGTGAGGCACGACACCACCGGCGTGCCGTCGAGGTGCACGGTGCAGGCGCCGCAGGCGCCCCGATCGCAGCCGATCTTGGTGCCGGTGAGCTGCAGCTCGTCGCGCAGCACGTGCGCGAGCGTGTCGCGCGGCTCGACCTGCACGGTGCGCTTTTCGCCGTTGACGGTGAGGGTCAGCGGATGTCGCCCTGGCCCCAGCTTCTCGGCGCGCCCCGCGCCCGGCTTCGGCGCGTCTTCCGCGCCTTTCACCAGAGTTGCGCCGGCGATCAGACTCGCGCCCGTCAACAGACCACGCCGGCTGAACTTGGAGCTGCCCGACATGCGGCCCTCCTAGCGCCCGGCAGGAATCCTCAGGCCGGGGGCGCAGACTATAGCGATCCGTAAACCACGCGTCGCCGGTTCAATTCCGGCGGTTGGGCGGGGTGCACCAGGAGTCAGCGTCCGATCGAGAAGCCAACCGAGAACAGCAGCAGGAGGGCCGACGTTGACTGTCCGAATTGCGCGGGGTCGTTGCGGTTCGTGTCGCCCGCTGCCCACTCGACGTTCGTCCAGTGCATCCACGCCAGCTCGCCCCCAAGGGCGAGTTGGTCCGCCACGAAGTAACGGATGCCCCCGGCAAGCCTGAAGGCGGGACCGGCGTGTCCCCGCCGGGGAGGGTGCTCGAACGAGTCGTCGATCTGGAGGCTGATCAGATGTCCGGTACCGATGCCCCCCTCTGCCCACCATTGGAAATCGCCGGAGGTGCGCAGCCGGACCGTCAACAGGGCCGCGGTCGCGGAGAACGCCTGATCGTGGACGACGCTGATCGACGAACCGGCGCGATTGGGAGCCTCGCCCCCGACCACCGCCAGGAACATTCCGCCGACCGCAACGCCAGACGGGAAGTCGATCGCGACCCGGCCCTGAACGGCGGGGACGGCGAAAGGATACGATGTCCCATATCCCGGCTCGATTGAGTGAGCGATGCCCCCGGCGATCTCGATCTCGACTGTCGGACCGGCCGCAGCGGCCGCGAGAATCATCAGCGCGACAACCATGCAGGGCAGACTCCCGCGGTGCGCGTCCGATCACTGGACGCTACTCCGACGTCATCGGTCGTTCCCGAACCCAATTCTTTGAGCAGCCCGATCCTGTCCGGTACCGTACCTTCATGAAGCGGCGGATCGCCGTGGTCTTCGTTCTCGGATTCGCCGCCTGGTTCTTCCTGGCTCGCCCGGCGAGCCGCGGCGTCGCGCTCGCCGACGCCTACAACCGCGTCAACGAGGACCGCTGTTGCACCGACGGGCTCTTGCGGTCTCCCAATGCCTGCGCGCGCGCCCTGGACGAGCTGCAGCGGCTGGCGCCGAAGGAGCAACTCGAGAGGTGCGCTGCGCTCCAGGAGCGTGGCTCGCGCGATCCGGCGCGGCGTCTGTGCGGCTACCTGGCGTCGCAGGAGGACCGCGAGGCGGCCGCTGCCGAGCTGGCGCAGTCGGGCAAGCTCGGGCCGGCCGCGGCACTGCCCGGCTGCCACCGCATGGGCAAGATGGCCGCCCTGCACGAGGCGCTGACGGGCGGCTGCGAGACGGCGATGCCGGTGGCCGACGCACTGCCCGCGAACGATCCGCAGCGCTCCGCGATCCTCCGGCGCTGCGGGAAGCCCGCGGACGGCTGGCCGCGGCCTGCCATGATCCTGGTTCCCCCGCTTCACACCCCCATTCCGCGCACGAATGCGGTCAGCGGGCTCGAGGCCTGCACGCGGCGCATCTTCGAATGCCAGTACGGGAACGTGCGCACGTTCGACGCTTGCGCGGTGTCGATCCCGGCCTGCAAGACGGATCCCTGGTGGACCGACGAAGTGGTCTGCTGCCCGCAACAGTGCATCGACGGGTACGTCGCGGCCCGCTCCGCCGGCAAGGACCAGCTCTCGGCGATGCGGGCCGTCTATCGCGACGATGGGACCTGCGGCGGCGCCTTCTGACCTGGGGCGCCCGCACGCCCAGCGCCACGATCAGCACGAGCCGCGCGGGATGCTTCGAGCTGTGCAGGACCAGCCCGCGAAAAATCAGCGTCCCGCGAGCGGAATCAAGCCCGCCTGGTTGCCTGGCGGCAGGCTGGACACGACGGCAGCCGGTGCTCAACGTTTGCGATTGCGGAGGCCATACCCATGGACCACATCGCGAAGGCTTCGACGACCATCGCAGCGCCTGCGGCGCGAGTCTGGGACGCGCTGGTGAACCCGGCCCAGATCAAGCAGTACATGTTCGGGACGCAAGTGACCTCGACGTTCCAGGAAGGCAGCCCGATCGTCTGGAAGGGCGAATGGAAGGGAAAGAGCTACGAGGACAAGGGCGTGATCCTCGCGCTCAAGCCGGAGCGGATGCTTCGCTACAGCCACTTCAGCCCGCTCGCCGGCCAGCCGGATCGACCGGAGAACTACCACACGGTGACGATCGAGCTCTCCGGCAGCGGCGACCGCACAACAGTTTCCCTTTCGCAGGACAAGAACCCGACGCCGGAGGCGAAGGAGCAATCCGAGAAGAACTGGTCGGCGATGCTGTCGGGGCTGAAGAAGCTGCTCGAGAAGTAGCGTCGTTTGACACATCCGCTCCGCGCTCATAGCGTCGCGGTTCATCCCGCCAGAGCAAAGGAGCGCATTCATGCGGCCTCTCCTTGTCGCTTCCGCTATCGCAGTCGCCCTGCTCACCTCGCTCATCGCTTCCGCTCAAGCGCCCGCGCCCGCGGCGGAGGCGAAGCCCTACCGCATCGGCATCGTCACCTTCCTTTCCGGCGGCGCGGCCGGTCCCTTCGGCGTGCCTGCCCGGAACGGGGCGGAGACCCTGGTCGAGGCGCTCAACGCCGGCAAGCTCCCCGCGCCGTACGCGACCAAGGGCCTCGGGGGCCGTCCGATCGAGGTGGTCTACATCGACGAAGCCGGGGGCGCGACCAAGCAGGTGGTGGAGTACCGGGACCTGGTCCAGCGGCAGAACGTGGACGCGGTGATCGGCTACATCTCCAGCGGCGATTGCCTCGCGGTCGCGCCCGTGGCCGAAGAGCTCAAGAAGCTCACCATCCTGTTCGACTGCGGCACGCCCCGCATCTTCGAGGACGCCGCCTACAAGTACGTCTTCCGCACCGCGGCCCACGCGGCCATGGACAACGTCGCCGCTGCCCTCTACGCGACCGAGAAGCTGCCCAAGCTGAAGAAGATCGCGGGCATCAACCAGAACTATGCCTGGGGCCAGGATTCCTGGGCCGACTTCGAGGCTTCGATGAAGGTGCTGAAGCCCGGGGTGGAGGTCACCACTTCCCAGATGCCGAAGCTCCTCTCCGGGCAGTACGGCGCCGAGATCTCCGCGCTCCTCGGCGTGAACGCCGATGTGATCCACTCCAGCTTCTGGGGCGGCGATCTCGACGCGCTCATCCTCCAGGGCGGGCCGCGCGGTCTCTTCAAGAAGAGCGTGGCGCTCTTGACCGCCGGCGAGACCGCGACGCACAAGCTCGGGCCGCACATCCCGGACGGCACCATCATCGGGGCGCGCGGTCCGCACGGGGCCTACGCGCCGGACAACGAGCTCAACAAATGGTTCCGGAGCGCGTACGAGGATCGCTATTCACTCTCGCCGATCTACCCTGCCTACCACATGGCCCAGGCGATGCTCGGCTTGAAGAGCGCGTACGAGAAGGCCGGCAAGGATCCGTCTCCGGAGCAGATCGCCGCGGCGCTCGAGCACCTCGAGTTCGACACCCCCAGCGGGAAGATCAAGATGGCGATCGGCAAGGGACACCAGGCCATCGAGCCGACCGTCTACGGCCGCGCGAAGGCCGTGAACGGAAAGATCACCTTTACCGACGTGAAGCAGTTCCCGGCCGAGAAGGTGAATCCCCCTGAGGGCGCGAAGAGCGCGGACTGGATCAAGAACGGCTTCAAGGCCGCGATGTAGACGCCGCCAGCGGCCGGCGCGGGCCACCCGATGGAGACCGTCCTCGCCATCGTCGTCGACGGGGTGATCCACGCCTCGTGGCTGTTCATGATGGCCGCGGGGCTGACGATCATCTACGGCGTGATGCGCATCCTCAACATGGCGCACGGCAGCCTCTACGCGCTGGGCGCGTATGCCGCGGCCAGCCTCGCCGGGGCGTGGCTGAGCGGCGGCCATGCGCCGTTGGGCAGCTATCTGATGCTCGTCCTGGCCGCGCTTGCGGTCGGCCTCATTCTCGGGCCGGTGATCGAACGGGGCCTCCTGCGCTTCATGTACGGCCGCGACGAGGTGGTGCTGGTTCTGGTCACCTACGCGCTCTTCCTCATCCTCGAGGACGCGGTGAAGCTGGTCTGGGGAGTCGAGTCGTATTTCATCGCCGAGCCCTACGGGCTGCTCGGGAACGTCGAGCTCGGCAGCCTCTCCTATCCGGTGTACAGCGGCCTTCTGGTCCTGGTCGCTCTGGCCACGGGCCTCGGGCTGCGTTGGGGAATCTACGGCACGCGCTACGGCAAGCTCCTGCTCGCGGTGATCCACGATCGCGAGATGAGCGCGGCGCTGGGCATCGACGTGCGCCGGGTCTACCTCGTCACCTTCACGCTGGGCACGACGCTGGCCGCGATCGGCGGCGCGATCACCGCGCCGACCGTCTCGGTGGTTCCCGGGATGGGCGTGGAGGTGATCGTCCTCGCCTTCGCGGTGATCGTGATCGGCGGGCTGGGCAGCGTGCCTGGCGCCGCGCTCGGTGCGATGATCGTCGGAGTGGTGCGTTCGGCGGCAGTGCACCTTCTGCCGCAGCTCGAGCTGTTCAGCATCTACGCGGTGATGGCCTGCGTCCTCGCCTTCCGCCCGCGCGGCCTCTTCGTGGCTCCGGAGGCGCGCAAGATATGAGGGCGCTCGACCACACGGTGAGGCGGCTGGGGCTGGCCCTGATCGCGCTGCTCGCGCTCTCGCCCCTCTTGCCGGGCTGGGCGTCGTTCGTCGCGACCATCTCTCTCGCCAAGGGCCTGGTGGCGCTTGGCCTCGTGCTGCTCATGCGCACCGGTCTCGTCTCGTTCGGACAGGGGCTGTATTACGCGCTCGGCGCATACGCGGCGGGCATGTTGGCGCAGTTCCTCCGCCTGCAGGACGCGCTGCTCATGGTGCTGGCGGGCACGCTGGTGGCTGCGGCGGTCGGACTGGTGCTCGGCTTCTTGCTGGCGCGCTACCGGGCGATCTTCTTCGCCATGCTCAGCCTGGCCTTCTCGATGATCCTCTACGGGCTGCTGGTGAGGTCCCCCGAGCTCGGCTCGACGGACGGCTTCAACGTGGCGGCAAGGACCATCGCCGGCGTTCCGCTCGCGGGTGCGGTGGGGCGCCATGCGCTGTTCGTCCTGGCTTGCCTGAGCGCCTTCGTCTCCGCGGCGATCCTCCACCGCTATCTGGGGTCGCACCTCGGCCGGCTCACGCCGGCCATCCGTGACAACGAGCTGCGGGTCGAATACCTGGGCGCTTCCGTCCGCAACGTCGTGCACCTGAATCTGGTGATGGCCTCCGCGCTCGCCGGAGCGGGCGGAGCCTTCACCGCTCTCGCGGTCGGACACGTGGATCCCGAGACGGCTTATTGGACGACCTCGGGCGAGTTCGTGTTCGTGGCCATCCTCTCCGGCACCGGCAGCGTCGCGGCGCCGTTCGTGGGAGCGGCGCTGCTCGAGCTGTTGCGCAACTTCGCCTATGCGCACGCGCCGAACACCTGGCAGCTGGTGGTGGGCGGGGTGATGTTGCTGGTGATCCTCTTCCTGCCCGAGGGCCTTTGGTCGTTGTTCCGCCGGCGAATGGCGCGGGGCGCCTGATGGGCGCCATCCTCGAGACGACCCGGCTGACGAAGACGTTCGGAGCGGTGACCGCGGCCGAGAACATCAGCCTGGCGATCGGCGAGGACACCGTGGTCGGATTGATCGGCGGAAACGGAGCCGGGAAGACCACGTTCGTCAACCTGGTCACCGGCTATCTGACGCCGACTGCCGGAGCGGTGCGGTTCGCAGGAGAGGAGATCACCGGCCTCTCTCCCCGCCGGATCACGCGGATGGGAATCTGCAGATCCTTCCAGATCCCGCAGGTGTTCGACTCGCTTTCGACGCGCGAGAACCTCTTGGTGGGCCTGGGAATCGTGGCGCTCGGCAAAGGCGCCTTTGCCACCCAGACCGCCGTGGCGGGGCGGACGCCGGAGGCGGCGGCCGGCGAGATGCTGGCGCGATTCCGACTGGAGAGCTTCAAGGATGCGCCGGCGCGCGTGCTCCCGGAGGGCGTCCGCAAGCTCCTGGACATCGCGATGGCGCTGGCGGTGAAGCCGCGGATCCTGATGCTGGACGAGCCCACCAGCGGGGTGTCCGCGGAGGAGAAGTTCGCTCTGATGGACCTGGTGCTCGGGGCGGTCCGCGCCGACCGGGTGACGGTCCTGTTCGTCGAGCACGACATGGAGATCGTCCGCCGATACGCGCAGCGGGTGCTCGCGTTCTACGAAGGACGCGTGATCGCCGATGGCGCCGCCGCAGAGGTGCTCGATCAGGCAGAAGTGCGCAGGTACGTGGTGGGCGGCGCCGCGGCCACGCCGGTCCGGGAGCCATCGTGCTGAGCGTCGTCGGGCTCGACGTCTCGATCCAGTCGGTGCGCATCCTGCGCGGCGTCACGTTCTCCGTGGCGAAAGGAAAGCTCGCGGGGCTGATCGGCCGGAACGGGGCTGGAAAGACGACCTTGATGCGCACGATCGTGGGTGCGCTCTCGCCGGCCGCCGGTCACGTCCAGCTCGACGGCAAGGAGATCACGGGCGTGCCGTCCCACGCGCGCGCCCGCATGGGCGTTGGCTACATGCCCGAGGACCGGCGGATCGTCCCCCAGCTCACGGTCGAGGAGAACGTCGTTCTCCCGGCCTGGGCGGCGGGAGAGCAGCGCCGGGAGCGGCTCTCCCGCATCTACGCGATGATTCCCGAGGTCGCCACGTTGAAGGACCGCAAGGGCTTGCAGCTCTCGGGGGGACAGCAGAAGCTCACCGCGCTGGCCCGCGCGCTCATGTGCGGGACGAAGCTGCTGCTGCTCGACGAGCCGTTCGAGGGCGTCGCCCCGGTGCTCGCGCAAAGGCTCGCCGAGGTGATCGCGCTCCTGCGCGACGAAGGCGTGGCCGTGCTCCTCTCCGAATCCGATCTCTCGCACTCGCGCAGGCTGCTCGACGTAGTGTTCCGGATCGATCGGGGCGAGCTATCCCCGGCCGCCGAAGGCGGCTCAGGGGCCATGCTTTGAACGCGGCCGCGCAAGCCCGGCGAGCAGCAGCGCGGCGGGCACTTCAGGACTCCTGCCGTTCGGCGATCAGCCTCGCGCCATCCTCGCGCACCCTCCGGTAGCCGAAGAAGTGGAGGGCCTCCAGCAGGAGCGGACGGTCCGCGCGCGCATCCACCAGGAAGCGGGATGGGTCGGTCGCGTCGCGCGCCAGACCCGGCAGGATGGCCAGCAACCGATCCGCTCCGACCGCGCGGAGCGCCTCCGACGCCAGAAGCCGGCCGCGACTGACCTCCCGCCCCCAGAAGAAGCCGTCCCGTCCCAGCCCCTGGTAGAGCGGC
>Ga0137394_10003645_pt1 | contig 11608 bp, 18 predicted proteins | sample czobulk116metaG_FD_108278 | JGI IMG/M metagenome (GOLD analysis project Ga0137394, IMG submission 108278) | Vadose zone soil microbial communities from Angelo Coast Range Reserve, California, USA - czobulk1.16 metaG | ecosystem: Environmental > Terrestrial > Soil > Vadose zone | place: USA... | reverse complement strand
AGTCATCCATCGGTCTCCACTTTGCGTGCCACGCACCTCCGCTTTGAGTACGTCCATCGTTTTGTCCTTCGCCATCGGCGACAGACGGTCTATTTCTGCATTCTTCTTGTCAAATGTCCACACGGAGACGCGTTTGCCCGTGACTTTGTGAGTCGCTGATTGAACACGCCATAGGCCCACTTGGAATAGGGGGACGTGGGCTGGCGTAGGGAGGGCAGAAGATGACACTGCGGCTCCTGCTACTGGCACTGGGGTGGTCGTGCGACTGGAAGCGGCAGTGGAGGAACCCCCGATGGCGTAGTTTTGGGAGATGTTTGATCTCGAAAAGAAAGAGGTGGCAGCGGCAAACATTTGAGCGGCAATGGGTCGAAGATGAAAAACGCAGACGGCGGGTGAGCACAAGTCAAGGGTTGAGTTGGCTGCGCAGTCGCTGTGTGACTTTGAACGAGATGGGAGCCGAAAGCAAAGATGAAGTCGCTCACGTAGAACCAAATGGGGATATCATCACCCAACTATGAGCGTACGCGTGCTGGCCTTGGAACGGGCTCAGCGTCATCCCTCGCCCCGAAGACGGCGAGCATTTCCTTAACTACCCATACGTATACATCTTTCGTACCCAAATAAAAAGGGAGCATGGCCTCAAACAGCCCGGGCCAAACTCTCGCGCCGCGTTCCCTTTCGGGATCGCGACCCTCCTTCTCCCCTCCCCCTTCTCTCTCTCTCTCTTCCCCTTTCTTCCCCCCCTTTTTTTGCACGCTCGCGATTCGTTTCGTTTCGGAATCGTGACCCGCCTCGGAACTATTGCCCCCGAACTCGCCTTACATTGTAACATAATTAAGACACAGCACTCACACTGGTTTACCATTGGACAGATGAAGGTCGTCGTAGCTGTAACCGCCCGTCCCCTATTTCAAGCGCAGGGTCGGAAAATCCACTGTACCCAAGTAGCCCTCGTTCGCGAGCACCCCACGGTTCAGCCGCCACACCGATCCGTGATACGTGCCTATAACTTGGCACAAATTTCAACGTAGAGTCCGGACAACACACCGAGACTCGAATCAAATACTGTTCCGCCAAGGAATCAGTCCGCCTGAGAGTAAGGATACGCAGAACATTAAACTCACGGCTACTTCAATGACCTCGGTGATTCCCCAGCTCTGCTCTTTCCCGGGCTCGCCGAGAGTAAGATCGACATATGAGATGGCGAACCCTTCTTGGGTGGTGTCGGTCTGAGTAAATTTACATTTGCTAAGGATAACCTCTCGCCCCCCAACGATCTGACCACCAGGGGACCATGCTACCACGTGCTTTACCAACTCGGCTTCAAACCCTCGGATGAGGAGTTCAGCCAGAGCGGGAGCCTCCTTGCTCTGGATAATAAGCTTCAAGGGAAAGGGTTGTCCTGAAGGGTATGTGACACCCGATGGGTAGGACAACTACTGTTCGGTGAGTGATGGGATGGGTATGGATGTAAGCGTCGGTGAAGCTTGCCTCAACTATCGGACTCGTGGCTTTAGCTTTGGGGCCGATGTCAAGAGACCACACAGGTTGAAGAGTGGTGGTCTTATACATGGCCGAATCTGAGGGCGAGAAAAAGGCCGATTCCCTGGTGGGGGCCGGGTGGGAGGGCCATATTTTTGGGAGGTACAAAATGGGGAGAATTCTCCTAGAAGGACACCGGGGTCAAAAATTACGAGTGACGCAAAAAGAACTTACATTTCGTGTCTGCGAAGTCCCTTTCGGTGAACGTCGACCCTGACGCAGTATTCTACTTCGCATGAAAACGTAGGCGACCACAAGGCATAGGATGGGGGAAGCGGGCTTGTACCACCACTCACGTACGACGGAAACGGAATGGAGAACGCCAAAGACTGTTCAGTCGGAGTGCATTCACCACGTGCAGGACAAGAGAGGACAATCTTAGATGTGACTATGCTGCGATTGACGACCTCGGAGAGCAGTCCTCTCTCTGAGGTAGTCACTTTGGCTCTGCCCAGGAGCTACAAAACAGAACGCGTCGATCACCTGTACCCAGCATTAATTAAAGATCAGGGCTTACTGAAACCTCCACGCGGACAACATGGTCGCACTTTCTACTCAGCTTGACGGCTCCTTGGACAAGACCGTTGAAGCCATAAACAGGCAGCCGTCGATCCCAAACGCGCCTGCCAAGGCTGACGCTGACGAGAGGACTCTCGTACAAGAAAGAAGCGGTGGAAGACCACAGTGGATCATCATTCCAGGGTGGCACATAATCGGGAAGGGACTGCGCTGGGAAGGTGGACTCTGAGCTTGTCGGCTCTGGAGAATAGGGTGGAGAAGGTTGGAAGCTGTTGTGACTATCCGTCCAACCACCACTCGAGTAAGATCCAGAGGGAAATGTTCGAATCATATCGAACAAGAAACCGGCACTTGGAAGGACGGCACCTGCAAACTTAGGACAGTGGAGTAGGGCGACTGTCAAAAGGCTAATAAGACAGCTTAGTTGGCTTGGGCTCGGGCTGGAGTAGGCACTAAATACTGTAGCACAGGAGGACCCCCGAAAGTTCACTGACACCCCTGATATGAAACGGGAGGATTGGCCGATTCGGCCGTACAACGGCCCTGAACCGTTTCTGGTCTACTGAGCGTACGCGTACGGAGAGAGCTGAGCAGGGTTGCAAAAGAAGCGAGGATCAAATATAATCAATTGGAGGCCTAAGCGACGGGTGAGGGCCCCCACCAAATCTCATCAGAATTATTTCGGATCACATCTTGGGGAACTTTCAGGGGTCCTAGCCTATGTCAATCGAGTCATTCTCAAGATTGGCGCGCCAAACCGTCAGCCAAAGGTCAGGTACAGTAAAATGATTGGCTGTAAGTATAATAATCAGCAACCAAGTCCCAAACATATAAACGTACCACCTCCATCGATACGCAAGGTTACCTCTTTCATAAAGCAGATTGACTGTGAAGGTAAAAATTGCTTGCGAGAAACTCGACATTAACAGAGCAAAATTTGTCGGAGATCGACAACGGGAATCTCACGTGACCATATAGCCCCGAAATGGTGACTAATAAGGCCATGGGCTCATTGATGCAATCAGAGCATGTCGGGCCATGCCGAACATGATTATGCTGTTGGGTGCTGAGCAAACGCTTGCGTAGTTGGCAAGAATTGGCAGAAATTGCATGAATAATACATCACAGGCACGTACATGCGGCGTTGCGCATCAAGCAGAGACTAATTAAAGGCAGAGCCTGGAATTTGGCGCGGTGGCGAGTGCCTGCCAACGTGGTTAGTGACTCGGTGGGGAACCTGTCCGCGGGGGTCCGTTCAACTTTCAACTGCAACAACATTTTCTGTATGAGGACTACCGCTCGCATCCTCAGTCAAGCGTCGTGCTCGCGTGAAAAGAGCATCAGTTTCGTCGGCCTGGGCCGCATGGGTTCTGAGATGGCTTATAACCTATTCTCGAAGCGAATCACCGAGTCCAGCGACTCTCGTTTTGTTGTTTTTGATAAGGTCCCAGAGGCAGCCGCCCGATTCACGAATGAATTTCGCAAGCAATTCCAAGCGGCTAACATAGCCATCGCTACTGATCTCGAAGAGTGAGTATCGCTGATGGCATCGTCTTCTCACCCCCCAAAATAACAAAACTCAGGGCCACTCGGGCGTCTGGGACGATCATCACCATGCTGCCTTCATCGCCTCACGTACGCCAGGTCTATCTAGATTCGAGCGGTATCGTTCCGGCGCTTCGTTCGTTGTCGCCAGTAGACGCATCGAATACCCTCTGCATTGACTCGACCACCCTCGACGTGCAAGTCGGTCGTGATGTCGCTGCAGAAGTGCACTCTGCGGGGGCAGGGATGGTGGATGCCCCCGTTTCTGGAGGTATACCCTATGGTTACTACGGAAATCAGGACGTATTGAGTTTACACGAATCTTTTCAGGTGTGACAGGCGCCAAGGCAGGAACGTTGTCTTTTCTCGTTGGAGGTAGCAAGCAGTCATTCGGCCGTGCCTCACCGATACTTGCGCTCATGGCCCAGCGCATAATTCATTGCGGGCCTGCAGGATCAGGCCTTGCGGCAAAGATATGTAATAATTTGATGCTCGGAGTGGAGCAGATAGTTGTGGCCGAAGCCATGCTTCTTGGACAACGACTGGGATTGGATCCCGCGGTGTTGGCGAGTGTCATCAACAATTCCACAGGCGCGTGCTGGTCATCCAGTGTGAACAACCCGGTGCCTGGGGCGCTGCCAGAAAAGTCACCACCCTGTGAGCGTGGCTTCGAAGGTGGCTTTGCCACCGAATTAATGATCAAGGTCGGTGACGTAAAGCGTCTCTCTTGATCATCACAAGTGCACTCAATCACAGCGCGTTTCTTACGGTCGGGATATGATAGGACCTGGGACTGGCAAGGGACGTATCAAGAGCATCGGGTTCACCAGTGCCATTGGCAGAAGCAGCGGAAAAGGTGTACGTGGAGGCGGTGAAACGGAGTCCGGATCTTTCGAGGAAGGATTTTTCTTCGGTGTATCGGCATTTAGAGACGGAGAAACGGTAGATGAGATGGGTAGAAGTCTGTACGGTAGTTTGTGAAGAGCAATTCAAGTTGATCGGGTCGGGGTCGACTGACTAAAGAACAATAAGCTCAACTGTGACCCGACCGACCTTGGCTGCTACCAACCACTCACTCATCCACCACACGCCGCCATCACTGTTCCCTCTTTCTCCCTTTTTATTCTCCATCACCACTCACTCCTTCCATATCTTCACTTTTTTCTCTCCCTTCTTACCCCTTGTCTAGCTCATTTTCTTCCTCTCCTTCCCTGATCACCTCCGATGTCCCAAAAGCCTAATGCCATCATATTCGGTCAGTCCAGAACTGATATTTCTCGTCTTACCTGCACGAATCCACCCGTGTCAATCTCTGAAACAATTTTTTGTTTCACTTCTCTTTCCCAGGCGGCGTCAACACTTGTTCTCGCGAACTGACAAGTCTCTTGGTACCTCTACAGGGGGAACCCCTTGTCTCCGTCAGTCTCCGATTCCGATCTGTTGTCTTTCCCTCACCTCAACTGCAATCCAGAAGCTGCGCATCGTTGACAAGTACTCCGTATCACCTCCTACAACGTGCGAACTTCCATCCTGTCTTGATTTGCGCTTGACCCCATAGCGTCAAAATGAACAGGTATCTTGGTCCGGAATTCCCTCAAATTCTATTGAAGGACAACGTCGAATATAAGCAGGCGAATTTGTCCGTCCCCGGTTGGTTTACCCCCCTTACTATTTGCGTTTTTTTGACAACTTTAATGTTGCCACCAGCGATTGTTTCATCCGCCTTCGAACCACAGGCTGGACAGGAGCCCTATTCGCTTGTTTTCGACTTGACTGGAGACGTAGCGCACGACCGCCCTGAGAAGGTGAGTTCTTCGCTCGTCTTCATATCCGGATTCGAAGTACCTTGCCAACCTGATGCACGTTCAAGGTCCAAATCAACCATACGTGTAACGTTGCGCGTTTAATCGGGGAAGAAGCTGCTCGCCGTAACGTGAAGGCATACGTGCGTTTACAGCAGCCCTGGTACGAGTGTCCGGAGAAAGGCTCGCACGATGAGAAAGAAGATGCAAAGCCTCACGGTGTCATTGGCACATGGTGGCACGAGTCGCTTCGCATCTTGGGTGCCATTGAGGGGTGCGTAGGGTCCTTCTGTGTCATCGCCGCTTATGACCTGGCATCAGCCTCAATCTTGTTGTCCTACGAATCGGCCTCGTTTATGGGCCGTACATTGACTTCGGCTTGAGTACGTACATCGCTATTGACCCATCATCATCTCTTACATGGGGTTGTAGTGACAAACGTGCTAACTGTGGCTGCCGTGTATGGCTACCTGAAGAAGCCCATGAAATCTTTGTAAGGCTCCCTCGCGCCTATCCGCCCTATTTTTGTTTACTTGCATTCAGATGGAGCCCCGGCCATAATCCGATGCATACTGTTCATTCTGAAGACGTCGCTGGTGGCCTTTGGGCCGTGGCTGGGTGGATGTCCCGTATCGGCCGCGAGGAGGCGCTGAAATTGGCTGGAGAAGAAATCGTCTGGAGAAATGACAAGAGCAAATTGACGGAAGCTACGGGCATGCCTCCACCAGAGAAGAAGATCATTGCACCCTTGTTTAATCTCGTGAGTATCATCATGTCAATCGGTGAATTCGAAGTTGATTTTTTCAGACGGACGATAACGGGACGACACTTGACAAGGCCGGAAAGACTATGACTGGGATCTTTGGTACCACCTTTGAGTATTACAACTTCGTGACCAGCGCAATGATCAGGGTACGCGTTCAATTAGCTAGCAGGGTTGTTCCGGATTCATCGTCTCCCCACTCAGTTCCGCTTGGAAGACGTTGTAGAAGACATCAATGAGACTCACGTGAGCGCATGGGCGGAAATGCTCACCAGGTCTGAACCTCCGGTGATCAGAACACCTCTGAGCGCGTACATGGACACCGTCTCGCTCTCGAAGCATACCGTCGCCTTCTCCAACAAGAAGGTGCATCGTATCATTGGCTACCATCTCAAGCGCCCGATTATGACGGCTGATGTCCTTTACGAAATCGTTGACAAGTGGAAGGCGGAAGGTAGCTGGCCAGCCATTCGGAGTTAAGGAGGAGCGATCACATGTAGACGACCTCTGATACGAGTATATTTCATGATTTTGCCTACGAGCCTAGGACCTTACGTCTCTTTGCTTTTGGCTTCAAAGCCGTTGGCGTGTTGCCTTGTGACCACTCGACCATTTAGTCTGCACTTATTACAACTTTGATGATATTTAACCTACATAGCATTTAATGAACCATTTATTTGGGCTGGAGACCTTGTTCTGTCAACAAAAAGCAACTGTTTGACACCCATACAGGCCAGACAACACGTGCGTGTCACCGTCTTCGACAGTACCTGCAGCTACGTAGATGGGGACAAAATGCTCCTCTCGTGGGTGCGCAAGGAGGAAACCTTTGTGCTGTGTGAGTGCAAGCAGTGCGGTCCTCCTCGCAACGGGCTTTGAAAAGTATGGTCAACACTGAGATGTACTGCTCGCGCTGGAGTGGGGGGAACGCTCACATCAGAGATCGATATGGTCGAAGAAACAGCATCGTTGAACTCCCGCACAAGTGGGTTGGCGGTCTCCGGAACGAAGCTCGTTCGGTCTTGCAGGTTGTGGACGGTCAGACCGCCGGACAGGATCAGGATGCCTTCCTCCCTGATGGCAGACAAGATAGCGATAGACGCCCAGTGAACACCGAGATGAACACAAAAAACCACCGACGCGTAGTAAAATCGCGCTGCACGCACCGGAGCTTGGCGATCGCCTTGCCGAGGTTCCAATTGCTCTCGGGACTTAACGATCCGTCGATCGACGCTTGCACTATCGGCACGCTACGGAACTCCTCGCCAAACATGAGGCGGAAAGGGACAAAGACCCCGTGGTCCATACCGGGCCCTGCGAAACCTCGTCCGTCTGCCCCGCGGACTTCGTCCCGAGTCGTTAAACGAGCGCGGATACCGGCCTGTCGTGGATCGCGTACAATGGTTTTAGACAAGCGTCGGACCGGAAGGAGGGAGAGTGGGGAAAGAGAGAGAGATACAGTACTTGGTGGAACAGTTCAAGTACGCGTCGGGAGAGCGTCGCATCGCCTCGCGAGCTAAACTGGAGCTTGTATAACTCCGGAGACATGCCGTAGTAGTCCATGAGCAGGGGGTTTTCGTCCCCATAGTCGGTCACTATTGTGTTCGAAGAATGAGCGAAAACAAAAATGGGATTGACGTGTGGGCCGCCGAGCCCAGGTGGATGAGCGGCGCGTCAACGTACCGAGTTGTTCTCCTTCTGTCTCCCAGTGCGCGCTAAAGACGAGTATGCCCTTTGGTTTGTACTTGGCAAGCAGAGCAGGGCCGAAATCGCGCAGGAAGTCAGCGAAGGGGCTCTCAAGGCCGCTACGCTCGATCATTACGTGCATGAGGGGATTCTGGACGGTGACCGCTTTGGAGAGGGCGAGGAGGGGTGAGCCGTGGCCGAAGAAGAAGGCCGGGATGTGGTTGGGGGAGCCCGGAAGTGTAGCGAGGCGATCTTTCCAGGCAGATCGAGTGAGCGGGAGGTCTGAAGACATGGTTTGGCAGGGAGATATGGATACATTTGAGGATGGTACTGCGCAGTATTTGTACCGTGTACCCGTGTGTATGAGTGAGCGAGATCTTGTCTTGTCAGCAACACCACGGATCACGTAATAAAAAGATGTAAGACCACTGCTACTATGTCAAGCAGGGCTAATGGTGGAAGCTGGCTCAGAGGGACGACTATCCGCAAGGGAAATGCAACCCCAACGACGCGTTCTCATACCCCGCAAGCACAGTCCTCATCCGCCATAGTATTCAGCGGTGGGGTCAAAGATGCGTCCGGAAGGACATCCGAGTATTTCGTGAGTCTCTCACAGACATTATGCACTACTCCCGTCGCACTGATCTTCCTGACTTAGTCCATGGACGATCAATGTCCAGTGTGCAAATCGGACCGATACTTGAACCCAAAGCTCCGCTTGCTCGTGAGCTCATGTTATCACAAAATGTGCGTCGTGTATTCCAATCGTCATCTGCTCTTCTTTCCCTCATACCACCACCCTTTTTATGCGCCAAGGTGTGAATCTTGTATAGATCGCCTGTACACATTGGGCCCGGCACCATGTCCAATCTGCGGGAAGACGCTCAAAAAGATGACCTTCATTCCTCAGACGTTTGAGGATCTCGTTGTGGAGAAAGAAGTCGCTATCAGGAGAAAGATTGCAAAAGAGTCCGTAGAAATTCTTTGTCGTCCCATCCAACATGTTCACCTTTGTCTGGGTCCAGGTTCAACAAGCGTAGAGAAGACTTTCCGGATCTTCGCTCATACAACGATTATTTGCAAGAGGTGGAAGATATCAGTAAGGGTCACTACATCGCCTTATCACTACCACTTTTAACACATGCTCCTTCCGCCTAGCCTTCAACCTCATTAACGAGATCGATATTCCCGAAACGCAAGCGCGCATCGCAGCCTACCGAAAAGAAAACGCGGCACTCATCGAGCTCAACCAACAGCGCGAAGAGACGTACGCGCAAGCGCTGAAAGAGCAAGAGGAAGCCGAGCGGCGCGAGCGGCAGCTGCGCGCGGAAGAGCTGCGGCGTGCCGAAGAGGAGGAGCGCGACGCGCGGGAGGGCGAGCGGCGCGCCCTAATCGACAACCTCGAGAACAGCGACGCGGACGCTGCGCGGCTCGTGGAGCAGGCACGCGCCGAGGCGCTCAAGCGTGCCGCCGCCCGTACCGCCGCGGCGCAGCAGGCCGTCGCGCAGCAGCAGAGCTCGGCGGCGCACGCGCTCCGCTCGCGCGCGGCCCTCAGCGCCGCCGTGCCCGACGTGCCGCACGTCCCGCTGCTGGACTCGTATTACGCGTACGAGGACCTGTATCGCCTCCGCGGCTCGTACTTTGACCCGGCCAGTGAGGCCGTTCGGAGGGATAAGGAGGGCATCATGCGTGCTGGGGGTTATCGTATCGAGGAGGCTTGGGAGCGGGCCCTTCGATCTGCGGTTGCTGGGTTGGATATCCCTCCGTTCGGTGGCGCGTCTACTAGCACGTCTCATCTGCGCGAACCGACCACTAGTGGACTCGCTGTGGACGTGGCGATGGCATCGGTGTAGTCACATCCGTTCAAAGTATGATGGGACATCTCTATCGTAATAGAGCAAAACCACGTGGCGTCACTGTTAACCGACACAAAGGCCCGACATAAAATCGTTCGGAACTTGAGACAAAATCTACCCAGCTGCTATATATCTAGCTCTAGAGACCATTTAGGTGACAAAGAGATGTAGGTGCACCTATAACAAGAAAAAGCGAGAGAGGCACTTGACATAGGTCGCGAGGCATAAACATGCCTTCAAGATGCTGGCGCATCTGAACGGCGCAGTTAGCCGACCCTTCATGCAATTCATTAGTAGAACAAACTCACACAAGTCATAGACCAAACGGGCCTCAATGTGCTCATCTTTCGGGCCTATGAAGTGGACGCGTCGAACATGGCGTCTTTCACCATTAATTTCTTCGAATCCCCAGATCTGAATGGGCAAGGTGGTTTACAGACAAGCGAAGCAGATAAAGTATCGAAAAGGCTAACATACCTGGTGTACAATCCAAGTCTTGTTGCTCTTTGGAGTATCACTTTCCGCGTATAGGTTGATTGCCCCATGCTCCATCGTATCTGGCAGCCACCCATTTCTCAGAAATTCGTTATCGATCTCATCGAGCTGCACCCTTCTGAATTTTCCGAGCATCGGCCCAAATAGACCGTCGTTGTCCTCCCTCAAAGTCCAGTCCAACGTGCGGTTTTCGGGCTTTCCGGGAATACCTCCCGTGATTTTTGGTTTGGCATCGATATGCTCGACATTGTTATCATCCTTGTAATGCCGAACGCCGAGAGTCACTGTGGCCAAGGCAATGGCTTTGCGTGTGAGCCAGCTTATACCCTGGAGGCGCAAGATCTCATCTGTATCATCGCTCAGAGTCTTGTTCTATATGTTTTTGTCGAGATAAGAACCACTGTTACTAGTCGGGAGGAAACGAGCAGCGCGAACCATGACCCATGTCCCACTCAAGTCTCGAGTTGTGATTGACGGTGGAGCGGCCATTGCGGATTGCTTGGTTGTCTGACTTGTCTTGCGTAGCTGTAGCCGTAGCGAGTAGCAGCAAGTCTCATCAATGATGGGTTCTTATATTCTGTACCGCAGGTACAATACAGTATTAGTACTAGCGTCAATGGGTTTAGTTCTCGAAACTTGGCCAATCAGATTGCAGGACTTTTTGAACCAGTCAGCCCGAGATCTGCCGAGAACTATCATCACGCGGTCAAGCGAAATACCCGAGGGCGGGCAAGCCTGAAAGTACTAGTTTGGACGTAATCATGCGGATTTGAGAAGACAGTTGTGGCGGGGTATATGATGGGAAGATGGCGGCAGCGGAGGACGGGGTCCTGTATGCGGTTCTAGCGACCGGCTCACAGTCCCAGTGGATAAACTGCGGTGCAAGAGAACATGGCGGGCACATTACCTGACCCGTTCGTACTAGCGTGCTAAAACTTCGGCCATAGAGTGCCCTTACATGTAGTGGTCGTAGCTGGCACACCGCGATGAAGAATGTTATTCAAGATCCAGAACTAGCTCGCCCCGTGTGCCCGCGAATGGTTAGTGGCGATCCACGGGGATAGCTCAATCTGCGTGACACGAACTTGAACTTGAAAATAGCAGACGTGCATCGGTAAAAGTCAGCCCAGAGAAAATTTCTAGGGACTCACATGGTCTTTCAAGCTTTCAAGTGTAGACGTATTTGGAGTGACCAGTATGAAGCGAGAAGCATTGGGTCTCACAGGATATCAGTCGCGTTCACGAGAGGAATGCGCTTAGCGCCTGCCTGTCCACAATGTTGGAAGTGCGCTGGCCACGCGGCTGCGCAGGCAACGGCCGGATGTTTGAGACGAAAGAGGAAGATGCATTAACAGATTCAGACTGACACTGGCATGTGTTTGCCATTGGAATTCATACCT
>Ga0137394_10003644_pt1 | contig 11609 bp, 9 predicted proteins | sample czobulk116metaG_FD_108278 | JGI IMG/M metagenome (GOLD analysis project Ga0137394, IMG submission 108278) | Vadose zone soil microbial communities from Angelo Coast Range Reserve, California, USA - czobulk1.16 metaG | ecosystem: Environmental > Terrestrial > Soil > Vadose zone | place: USA... | reverse complement strand
GTGCGTCAGGCCGTGCGGGACGAATTCCACTCGATCGCGAAGCAAGCAAGGCTAACACGTAGCAGCCCCATTGGTTCCGTCAACACAGATCGCAGGCATCTGGGGAGTCCACCGAAAACGCCCTTTTTTCCCGGATAGCAGGAAGACCAGCCAAACTACTGCTAAACCAGTATTCTCTGTAACCATAATTCCATCCGAATTCAAATCAACATAACTCGACCGTGGCGACGAGTACTGGTATAGTCTTCAACATATTCAACTAATCTTGAGCGCTCTACTCACTCAAAGGAGACGCCTTGCTCGTCGGTTACGCCCGCGTATCGACAGTTGAGCAAAACCTTGACCTCCAACTCGATGCCCTCACCCAAGCGAAATGCGAGAAAATCTTCAAGGATATGAAGTCCAGCGCGAAAGCGGAGCGGCCAGGACTCTCCCAGGCATTGGCGTACATGCGCGAGGGCGACGTCCTCACGGTATGGAAGCTGGATCGGCTAGGGCGGTCTCTCCGGGATTTAATCGACACCATCAACGCCCTCAAAGAACGGGGCGTTGGGTTTAAAAGCCTGCAGGACGCCATCGACACCACCACCGCCGGGGGCATGTTGATCTTTCATATCATGGCTGCCTTGGCGGAGTTTGAGCGGGCGCTGATCCGCGAGCGGACCCAGGCCGGATTGAAAGCCGCCCGAGCACGGGGGAGGAAAGGCGGCAGGCCCCGAAAGTTTACTAGGGAGCAGGAGCGGCAGATTGCTCTTGCAATGTCTAACCGCGCGACTACGATGGCCGAGATACGCAGCCTGTTCAAAGCATCCGACACCACGCTCCGTAGGATCGCGGCAAAGCATAAGCAGGCAGACGACAACCCAACATGACCGGCGCCCACCGATTGACATTCCACGCATCCTCAGTGTAAAATAGCGTTCTCGCATTCGAGCATTCGAGCATTCGAGCATGCTCACATTCTCTCATTCCCGAGGGCGTATTGATGCGTTCTATCGCTTTTCTTTCCCAGAAGGGCGGTTCCGGCAAGACCACTATTGCCGTCCACATCGCCGTCGCGGCCCAGCGTGAGAAAGTCATCCTCATCGACACCGATCCCCAGGCCAGCGCCTCGACATGGGCCGCGGCGCGTGCGACGGACGAGCCCCTGGTCGTCAAGTCCACGACCGTCGAGACGCGCACACTCTTGAGACAATCGCAGGGCCGCACTTTCGCAGTAATCGACACGGCCCCGCATAATATTGCCGGGGTGGACATTGTGGCCGGCGCCGCCGATCTGCTGCTGATCCCCTGCCGTCCGTCCGTATTCGACCTGGCCGCGACCGAATCCAGCGTCAAAATCGCCAAAGCCGCCAGGAAACCAGCCGCGTTCGTCCTGAACGCCTGCGCGGCCAGGGGCCCGGAAATCGATCAGGCCCGAGAAGTCCTGCAAAAACATGGCTACCCCGTCGCACCCGTGACGATCGGCGACCGCAAGGCGTTCTCCCGGGCGATCATCACCGGGGAAGCCGTGACGGAATTCGAGCCGAGCGGCAAAGCCGCCCAGGAGATCATGGCGTTATGGCGCTGGATCAAGAAACAGTTAGGAGACTAATCGATGAAGGCCAAAAGCCTGACAGGGTTTTTCGAGGACAAAGAGGACAACGAAGAAGAGAAGCCGGCTCAACCCCGCATCAAGGGCACGGGAAAATTCTACCACGTCACCCTGCGCCTGACCTACGACCAGTGGGACCGCGCCCACCAGCTCGCGCGCACCGAAGGCGTGCCGCTCGCGCATCTGGCCATTCGTGGGCTGTCGAAGATTCTGGAGGATAAGGGTCTGCCGGGGCTGTGAGCATGCGAGCATTCCCGCATGAGAGAATGCTCGCATGCTCGCACACGAGGCGTCTCAGGCTGAAGCGGAAACGAGGCGATACATAGGGAGACCACCTATGCAGGAACCATTACCCTTGTTCAATACCCCGATCAGCCAGAAGAGAATTCAGAGCCACTTCGAGCGCAGAGAAACGCCCTTAGAAACCTCAAACATCGGATACAATTACACCGTGCTCGCGCAATGCTTTATGCCCTACCGTGATCCTAAAGTTTCACATTGGGAACGACGGAACGGCAAATATAGCCTGATCCTCTCGGCCGGCGTGATTCACCATCCGGACAGCCCCGAAACCCTGCTGGAATTAGGCCTGCCTTACGGACCGAAACCCCGCCTGTTTCTCTGTTACGTCAACTCATTGGCAGTCAAACGCCAAAGCCCGATCGTTCCCGTCGCCCGTAGCATGTCCGCCATGTTAACAGAACTCGGCCTTGGGCGACGAGGCGGACCGAGAGGCTCCATTAACAGCTTCAAAAGCCAGGTCATGAAGTTGGCGGCCTGCCATTTTACGCTCGTCGGGCCCGGCGCCCGCGGCAGCGAAACCTATACCAAAGCGCCGCCGATCAAGCAGTTCAACGTATGGATGCCGCAACAAGCCGATCATAAGGCCAATGTCTGGCCCAACGAAATCATTTTGACGGAAGACTATTATCAATCCCTCCGGGATCATGCCATTCCTTATGATGTTCCGGCGCTCAGGACGGTTCAGAACAACGCCAGGGCCATGGACATTTTTTTATGGTTTACGCAGCGCCTTCCCAGATTGACCAAGCCGCTCCTGATGAAATGGCCTGATCTGTTCGAACTGTTTGGCGGAGGACTGGATATCCGCAACCGCAGGCTCTTCAAAAAGACATTCCGGGAAGATGCCTTTGCGGCCAGAATGGCTTATGCCGGATGCAAAATGGACGAGACGCCAGAAGGGTTTTTATTCTACCCATCCCCACCCTCTGTCCCTAAGCTGTTCATCTCTTCCCGCGGCCTTCCACAATAACGCTGCACACCATTCATGGTGAGTGCAGAAGAACTGCGCCCGCTTTCTACGATTTTTTTCTCGACAAGAAACCGAGCCAACCGCTTGCGGCGCAACCCCTAAAATTCTGCGCTGATTTCCTTTCACCTGAGGCCGTAAAAGTATAGGCATCCCGCCACTTTCATAAAGTGGGAGGAATTGGGATTAACCAGAGGAGTGTGGATCTTCCAATCTATTGCCCCATCTTTCAGTTCCGCGCTGAAAACCTTACGCTCTCATGCGCTGATAATCTTACATTTTGCCGTTTTTGCAGCGCTGAAATCATTACGGTTACCCCCATTTTGTCCTACTCTCCCAAGGTTTTTCAGGCCGTTCCTGTAGTTAAAACTAAACCCGATAGTTAACATTTTCCTGTAGTTGTTTCTACCCCTTCTGTGGATAACTTCTCTTCCCCACAGGCTCGAGAAAAAAGCCAAAACCTTTTTCTCTTTTTTAGGGAGAAGCAAAAAGGATGGCGGCAAGGATTCTAGTCAAAAACTCACGCATCTCTGCCTGCGCGAAAAATCGAGCCATGCGCACCTTGACCGTTTACGAAACTACAGGTAAGTAAACGCCCCAAGCGTACGGATCTCTCACCGCATTTGCAAGGGGTTACACCGAAGAAGGCGTGAGGGGTTTAGTAAACACCCCTGTGCTCATGATGTCAGTGGGATGTGCAATGTGGGGATCGTGCCCGAATCGTGGCCCCAGCCTGAGAGGGGTTACAGGGTCTTGCAGCACTTCGGTGCAACACATCCGTGAGTTTTTGACCAGAATCCTTGCCGCCATCCAATAATGCCACGACACATGCAAGAGAGGAGTAGAGTTGGTCGTCACGTCGAGCGAAGAAGCGGGTACGAATTATTTAACCACACAGGGAGAGACGGCCGAGATTTTCAACCATATGGGAGACTCCGTCCGTGCAGTTTCAACGCGGCGCATAGACCCATTCATTTTTGCGGATCGGTGAGAACACCGCGGGGGCATTGCCATGCATATGCTACGCATTGAAGTTGCGAATCTTCTTGTTGCCTCGTGTCTGACACTAGTCTTAGGGACTACCACTGATGTTGGTTTCGGTCGTAATGCCTGGGCGTTGCCTCGCAGCATCTTCGGCTGGTCCGTGTCTGAGTTCCAGCCTAACGTGAGGGAGGGCGGCCGGGCCAATACAATCGCGGTAGATCCCACAAACAATGACGTGATTCTCGTCGCGTCTGCAACAGGAGGGCTTTTTCGTAGCAGGGGTTCCCGCAGTAATGGGCCTTATCCCAACATTCGCACTATGAACCGCAAAGTAGTTGTAACCTCTTGCTGGGCAATGAGTTGCAGCATCATGATCCGCGTGCTCAGTCATGTAGTACCGGCAGTCATACCTGATCTGACAAATAGGCTTTAGCCTTTTTGGCACACTGTTATGATCTTTCAACTGATTGAGTTTATTGATGTGACGGTCTTAGTTACGAGGGGAACCCTATTTGTCATAGGTCCCCATCCCACCCGCCAGATGATCACTTTGCGGCTGGTGTCACGAGTGTTGGGTTTGGGCCTAATTGGCAGCTCATAGCAGAAGTGTTGGGTTTGGGCCAAAATGTCCGCTAACGGATAGCTGGCTCGTCACAAGCGATGAGTACAGAAGACTCCTTCGGCAGGCTGTTCGTGATTATCTAGCTGAAAAGAAAGGGCTTTCACGTCTGATCTGTTTCGGAGGTCTCGAAGAGCTTCCTCCAGTGCAGCCGGAGGAGGGGGCCGAAAATCTCTCCGACAAAATCAGTGGTTACGGCTTACCGTACATTATTACATCACTTTGCCCGCTACCCTTTTACCGCGCGGGTCTGGAGGTCGCCCGGCGAAGGCTCACTCAGCCCCTCGAGCTCAGGGTGGCTTGGTACTCGCGCAGCTTCTGGTCCAGCGCGGGGTTCGGCGGCTGGCTCAGCGCCGTGCACCCCACCACGCCCCCCAGCAGGGCGGTGAGCAGCCCCACGATCACCGCCCGCGCCAAGACGGCCGTGACGCTGGTGGGGCCTACCCTCGACGGCATGGCGCCCGTGGCCGCACACGGCTCGGCGTCCCGCTCGGCTCCCCGGCGCCTTGGAGGCGCATGCCTGACGCACACGACGGCCGCCTCGCTATTGCGCGGTCGCTGCGGGCCGCGGCACCATGCGCACCCAGGTCCGGATGAACGTGCGAGGCCGTTTCGCCTCCCTGTTCAAAGTCTCCTGTAGCCCTGGCGTTTCGTCAAGTAGCATACTCAGAGCTCTTTTGCGACCCTTGACCTGTTCGTCGAGCTCTTTAGCCTTCTTCGGCTCCAGCTTAATCTCGTTAGAGATACCATGCCTACTGTACTTGTCGGTGAGCGTGTTCCCTGCCATTTTTTTGATTCCGTTGAGCCAGAATGCCTCAGTGGTGTACCCATTGGCATAACCGTTCGGGTCCCACCGACTTAGCTCTCTCAGCGTTTCCGCTAGTGCTTCCTGAGAATTAGCTAGCCCTTCCTCCTTAACTACCCACCACAATGCCTCTTGGCATTGCTCAGCGGTCCCTACTGGATAGTAATTCAAGATCCCCCGGTAGCAGTGGACTGGGCGCCCAATGTCGACCAAATACGCTTCCAACGTCGCCTCATCGGACGGCGGTGGGACGATGACCTGGTCCCTGTCCTCTTCTGAGAGAGCCAGCCAGAATTCCGCAGGGGTCTCCTTATCGGCATAACCGTCCAGGTCCTCATCCTTCGCCCCTAGCGTTCTCAGCGCTTTCACCAGCGCTTCCTGAGAATCAGCTAAGGCTTCAGCCTTAATTACCTTCCACAATGCCTCTTCGCATTGCTCAGCGGTCCCTACTGGATAGTAATTCAAGATCCCCCGGTACGCGTAGACTGGGTACCCAGTTCTGAACAAATACGCTTCCAACGTCGGCTCATCGCGCGGCAGTGGTGCGCGCTCGGCTCGATGCCCCAGCAGGGGCGTGCTGTGCCAAATGCTGGGATCCGAAAAACTCACGCGGGCATACGGCCCCACGCGCGCTTCCGTGATGTGTCCGGGCTCGGGGGTGCCATAGGACTCGCGCCGCTTGGCCAAATCCTTCTGGACTTCCGCCGGCAGTTTTTCCTCAAGGGCCTTTTGACGGGTCAGGTCGGGCTTCGTCGAGGCCCCATACATCTCGCGAGGGTTGTCGTATGTGAGATTGACGAATAATGTGGTGCCGCGGCTGTCCTTATGAAAGCCGACTTCGCTTTGGGTGCGTGCGCGGTACCAATCGACATCGACGATGATGTCGTGTTCTTTATTGATGGCCTCGAAATTCTTATCGAGGTACTGGAGTTGCTTCGCGTCGGCCAGGGTGGCCCTCACCAACCGCTTGATGTCAGCCAGATAGTGTTTAATAGGGGCCGTCTCCTCCGGCCACGCCTGCATGCCATGCGGCTCGTGATGGGATGTCCGCGTGTCTTGTTGGAAGTCTTGCCCGTCGTATCTGAAGGACACCAACCGGTACCCAAACCCCTTTTCGCCCACGGCGCTGAGCGCCGTGATCAGGCGGGTCTGCAACGCCTGCGCGGTGATCGTCCCCGGGCCCTGCTGATCGGTGATCTCCCCCGAATCCTCCTTAATGAAGATCTTTCCCAGCGATCCCGTGGAGTCCTCCGGCAACTCGGCCAGTTGGACGACGGACGGCCCGGAGGCCGTGGGGGCGGCATCAGGGCCCCGCCCGCCGGCGTGGGGGGCGGCACCGCCGGCGGCCCTGGCCCCCATCGCATCCGCCTCGCGCTCCAGCGCCGCGTCCTCGTTGACCGAAACCCCGTCCTGCCACTGCCCCGTGGGGCGCACGCGCCCCTGCGCCTGCTGAACGACGTGCCAGGCTTCGTGCGGGAGGTGGCGTTCCTGACCCGGCGCGACGTAGATGTCGCGCCCCTGGGTGTAGGCCAGGGCCTGGCGTTCCACGGGCTCGGGCGCGTGGTAATGGACGGTGACGTCGTCCAGCGACACGCCGGACAGCGCCTCGATCCCGGCCTTCAGGGCCTCGGGCACGCCGGTGGGATCCGGCCTCTCCGGGCCGTCCGGGCGCGTCCCTGGGCCCACCGGGGGCGTGGGTGGGCCGCCGCGGAGCCACTGGCCCACCGCCCGGTTGCCCAGCGTCCGGTGCAGGTGGAGCAGTTCGGCGCGGGAGAGCGACCGCGGGTCGAGCCGCGCGCGCTGGATGAGCGCGGCCGGCGACGCCGACTGCTGCACCGGCGCGGCCGTCTGGGGGGGCGCTGGGGTGTGCGCCGGGGTGCCGACCTGTGGGTCGTGGGTATGCTGTTGTCCGTGACGGCTTGGCATGGTTGTCCTCCCTCTGTCGTCCGGCGCGCAGCCCTCGAGAGCTCATCGGCTGGGTCGGCCTCCTGGACCGGCCGGACGGTCGATCATCCGCTCAAATGCCTCCATGAGCAAACCTCGCCACGACATCCTGGCTCATCGTCACTTTTGGTGAAGGCTGCCTGTACAGCCTTATATTCCAGGCGTTTAGGCGGTTTAGTCATTTTTCGGTCATCTCTGCGAGAAACCCTTTCATATCAAGGGGTGCGAGTAAAAGGCATCACCAAAAGTGACGATGACCCGAATGGCACTAAGTTAGGAAAAGCCAAAGGGGGGGCTATAGTAAATTCAGATGCTTACAGTTCAACAACTTCGCGATTTCGACTCTGTTTCGGGCTTAACTTAATGCCATTCGACGATGACCCAACATTATTTACCTCCGTGGGGAATGAAGCCGACCTTATTTTGACATGGATACAACAGGCTTATCGGATCACCTCGGTGGCCTGGAAGAGGAGCGACGGCGGGATGGTGAGGCCGAGGGCCTGGGCGGTCTTCAGGTTGATGACGAACTCAAATTGCGTGGGCTGCTCGATAGGGAGGTCTGCCGGCTTGGCCCCTTTGAGGATCTTGTCCACGGAGGTCGCTGCCCGACGGTTCTGATCAGAAAAGTCCACCCCATAGGACATGAGCCCGCCCGCCTCCACGTAGGCCCTCTGGCCGTAGATGGCCGGCAGCCGTGTCCGTGCCGTCAGGTGGACCAGCTGCGTCGCATGGGTGTTCGTCAGGGGGCCTGCCAGCACCACGACGGCGTCGACGCCCTCAGACGCCATCCGCGCGAAGGCGCCCTCGAACGCGTCGGGGCTGCGCACGTCGATGGGTTTCAGCGTCATGCCCAGGGCCTGGGTCGGGCCTTCGAGCTCCCGGATGCCGAGCACATTGCCGACGTCCATCGGATTGAAGACCACCCCCACCCGGGAGACCCGGCGGGGGGAGACCTCTCTCAGGAGTTCCAACCGTTTCGGGCCCAGCTCGGCGTTCTGGGTGGACCACCCAGTGAGGTTCCCGCCCGGCCGGGCCAGACTTGCGACGAGCCCGGCGCCGACCGGGTCGGCGACCCCGGTGAACACGATGGGAATCGTCTGGGTCGCATCCCTGGCGGCCAATGCGGCGGTCATGCCTCCCGCGAAGATCAGATCGACGGGGAGTCGCACTAGCTCAGCCGCCAGTGCGGGCACCGCCTCGACCTGCCCGTGGGACCATCGGGACTCCACGGCGAGGTTCTGGCCCTCCACATAGCCGAGTTCCCGGAGCCTGTGCCAGAAGGCCTCGATAGACGACGCAGTCACGGCCGGGGGGGAGGTATGGAGGACGCCGATGCGCCAGACCTTCCCCCCCGGCGGCGCGTCGGCCGCGAGCGGCGCCATGAGGCAGACGAAGATCACGAGAAGCCCGATCGTACGGCGTGTCATGGTTGCCTCCATACATGCACAAATGTATGGGGGCATTCTACGCGCCACGTGCCGGAGAGGGAACTCAAATTTTGCACATGAAATCGTCCAAATCCGTGGAGAAGATTCGTGGACACTCCAGAGCATCGTCATGGCGGCTTGCGTAACCCACTTTTTCCAGCCGTTTGAAAGACCACTAAGTATCTGTTTTCATGAGGCGAATGTACATTTGACCGCCTTACCGTAAATTTTCTGCCCGTTGCGGCTGGAGGGCCTATATCGAAAACTATAAGAATCGCGATAGTCTCCGGCAAGAGATGACCTATCCATTTGTTATGGAGGTTGTGTCAAATCCCCAGCCCGGCAATGATGACTACGAATTATTCGACTACATGATCGACAGCAGCTATAACATGTCGATGATTTCCCGGCGAACCATCAAAGCTCTACCACGCCCGGAGAAGTGCGGCATCCCGGAAGATATGAAGCCACAATTCGAGGCCTTACTTTCTAGGCTCGGAAGGAATCACAAGTATGACTCGGTACTTAGAGACACCCCAAAATCCGGTAAGGTTAGGAATACTTGTCTCCCTGGGAATGGTCGCGATTTGCTTGGCGATATACATGTACGGCAACACATTATCGATGAGAACGCCACTGACGTGTCAGACGACCGTACTGAGAGAAACCAGAAAGACCGAGACGCTACTGCAGATGCCGGCGGAGAGCCCGAACACCAACATGTCTATTGTACCTGCTCCGCTGCTATGGCTGGCGAGCCCTGCAACTGCCCCCATGGCACCTATGGTCAAGATCGAGAGTAGTTCACTAGTGCGGGAGACGTTGGTCAATTGTCTCGCGCTGGTGGCCGTCAAAGAGGAGTAGCATGATCATCAAGGACGTTCTGAAAACCTGTTGCTTCGGCTGCTCTGGCGAATGGCTGCAGAGATCAACACCGCTGTCACCGTGAGACGCGTCCCCGGAGGCCTGCTCTTCTGGCGCTCCACTGCGGAAGACCTCGATCAAGCGAAGGAAGTCGCGCAACGTCTCCAACCAGCCCAGCGAAAAGGCCAAACCCGTGTCAGCCGACGCCGGCGTGCATAACGCGGCGCGCCTACAACATACTGCGACCCATAGGTCTTCATTGATGTGTCCATTTCCGATAATCATATGTTATCGGAAAAAACAGTGAGATTCTTGCCGTGTACCAAAAACCTCCGTTATTGAGACATTTATATTCCAGCCAAATTTTATTTCGCAGTTAAATTCCTAATGATATTACGAGCGTTTACAAGAACGTCATCATACGTTTGAATATGAATTCGAGGATGTAGATTATCATTGAGGGTTTTGAGTAAGCGTAGTTGGTTCGGCGTTAAATCTGAGTTTCGGCCTATGACAACGACTCCCCTCGGTGAGTGTATGCCTGGAAAGCCATGGGACTGCGCATAGGCAATATTGTCCTCAACCCATACGAACCAGTTCAACACTTGCCCAAGAGCATGCGACAGAGCAGCACTCGGATGTGGATAACTAGTGAATGGGCTATCCTGTGGCTTCTCGATCTCCACAAAAATGTACTGGTCGTCCAACCGCCGTATAACGAAGTCCGAACGCCACATTTCGCCCATGTGCTGACGTTCGACTATAGATGAAGCTAGGGGATCAATGAAGGCCGGGCACTTTTCAAAGAATTCCTGATACTTCCGTTCTGGAAAATTACTTCCAATGAGCACTTCAAGTTGATGGCACAACGTATCGCTGATATTCAACGTCCCTTGCACGACTATCTCAAGCATGAGATTTATAGCAGATGCACTCTGCTCATCATTAACAAATATAAAACCAACAATCGAGCTTATTATATAACCAACTATATGGCGATCTGATGGCTGTGATGTAAATGAATAAATAATTCTTGAGAGTTGACGACGTGCCTCCCGTTGTAGCTCTGGGCTTGCATGAGTGTTACAAATATCTTGTACCAGACTCGTATAGGATGCATTTTCGAGATAAGGATATAAGTCTTCAATACGAGAACTAATGTTACGATTCAACGTAACATGAAGCAAAACCTCAGGTGCATAAAGAAGTGCGCTACGACTACGATGGGGAAGAGGCATAGTTGCAAGCTCATAGAGAACATTTAACCCTTCAGCTCCATATGCAGGGAGAGCGAATATCGAACCTCGCCTCAAAGTTCCAATCTCACCATTTTCGTCAAAATCAGTATTTCGCGGGACAGGTTGTTTTAAAATCGATGTATACTCTAGTAATCGCGCTCGTTTCCCATCATTATTTAGAATTTCTACCAACGATAGAGCATACCTCCTCGCCTGCTCTGGCCATGTGCTAAAGTCTAATCTTGGAATCCTGTCCATACATGCCTCTATTTCCTGAATGCCTAACGTTGTGACAAGCCCTCTGCTCTGAGCGCATTTTAGCAAGAATAACCAAACTCACCTACTATTCTTTGAAGCTATTTCTTCGGAAGGTGGTGGGAATGACATGGACAAAAGTCCCAAAAACCCTCGTTATGTGGACTTTCACAGTTCCGGACGCGGTTTGTCGGATTTATAGCTAGTTACCTGTCTACAAATTCCATCTAAAAATCAACATCCCGATATCGCAATCATTATTGAGTTCTGAGACAAACGGGCAAAGGAAGGGTGATATTTTGTACTGGCTATAAACGTTGTTTATAGCCAGTGCCCCGGCACGCGTGAGCCTGTTTCCGGGCGCCACCTTTTGGCTGATAATGGAAGAATCACCGATTATAGCCAATAGATATCCAACCCGCTTTTTTCGACCCCCACAAAAATAGGCCGTATAATCGCAAAATCTACGAGTTATAGGTTCATCAGCAATTCCCGGCAAGCCACAAAGCCCAGGAATAAACGCATACTCTCGGTTGCCTTTTCGTAAACATGAGTGCGAAAATGTCCTTCTCGCGTAAACCATTTGATGTCCTCATGACGGGATTG
>Ga0137394_10003643_pt1 | contig 11610 bp, 7 predicted proteins | sample czobulk116metaG_FD_108278 | JGI IMG/M metagenome (GOLD analysis project Ga0137394, IMG submission 108278) | Vadose zone soil microbial communities from Angelo Coast Range Reserve, California, USA - czobulk1.16 metaG | ecosystem: Environmental > Terrestrial > Soil > Vadose zone | place: USA... | reverse complement strand
TCCTTGCCAAGAAAGTGATCGATCCGAAAAATCTGTTCCTCGTCGAAGACCTCGTGCAGCTTGGCGTTCAGCGACCTTGCGCTCGCGAGGTCGGTGCCGAACGGCTTTTCCATCACGATCCTGGATCGGTCGACGAGGCCCGCTTCTCCAAGGATGCGTACCACCGACAGCGCAGCACTGGGGGGCACGCTCAGGTAATGCAACCGACGACACTCGCCCTCGAACGTTTTTTCCGCCTTTTGTACCGCTGTATTGACGGCCTGAGCACCAGCGCCGAGCGGCACGTAGTCCAAGGACTTGGAGAAGGATTCCCAGTCTCGCTCGGTGATCTTGCGGCTGGAAAACTCATCGAGTGCTGCTCGCGCGAATTTGCGAAAGCCATCGACATCGAGGTCATCCAGTGAGACGCCGACGATACGGCAGCCAGGAATGAAGCCGACGGTCGACAAATGGAACAGGCCCGGCAATAGCTTTCGTCGAGCAAGATCGCCCGTGGAGCCCACGAGGATCACGACCTGGGGAAACCTCGGACCAACTCCTGGTGGGATCTTGGGCACCGTGCAATCCCTGCTTGTGGGCGGCCGACGGCCTCACAACTGAAGATAGCCCACCAAGGGGCCTTCATGCGACACCCCAGTGGGCCGCGATCGACGAAGCTCCCGGAAAGCACTGTCGTTCCGCCGATCCTCCGGTCACTGCCGGCAGTCGATGAGCACCTTGAGGTGGCTCTCGGGATCCGCCACCAGCGACCGGAAGCCGCGATCGACCGCCTCCTGGAGCGGAACGCGATCCGTGATGAGCGACTCGAAGTCGACCTTGCCCCGGCGCAGGAGCTCGATCGCCGGGATGTAGTCGTCGTTCTTCGCGTGGGATAGCGAAGCCCGGATCACGCGCTCGTCGAGCAGCAGGGCGACGAAGTCGATCTCGCGCGGCCGGTCATGGACGCCCAGCACGACCGTCGTCCCGCTTTTCGCGGTGGCGGACAGCGAGTCCGCCAACCCCGCCGCCGTGCCCGTGCATTCGAATACGACCCGGGCCCTTCCACCATCCGGGCCGGGCGGCGCTACCTCGAAACCCATCGCCGCGGCGCGACCCAACCTCGCCGCCGACAGGTCACGCAGGATCACGGAGCGCGCGCCGGCAGAGCGGGCGACCTGGGCTGCCATCAAACCGATGGTCCCCGCGCCGAACACATGCACGTCGACGCCGGCGACGCTGCCGGCCCGGCGCACCGCCCGAACCGCGACGGCGACCGACTCGGCCAGCGCGCCGGCTTCATCGGGGAGGCCGGGAGGGAGCTCGGCGCACATCGACGCGGGCACGTTCACCGTCTCGGCAAGGGCGCCATCCATCATCAAGCCCATCACCGCGTACTGCGGGCAGAGCTGCCGGTTCCCGGACAGGCATGCGGCACAGTGCCCACAGCCGACGCTGTTCTCGAGGCCGACGCGCGTGCCGGGATCGATTCCCGCTCCGGCACCCGCCGCGACGACGACCCCCGCACCCTCATGGCCGAGGACCAGTGGAGCCTTGGCGCCGGTCAAGGGGTGCGGTGCGGTCGGGATGACGATTGGCCCGCGCAGGTACTCGTCGATGTCCGTGCCACAGATACCGCAGTAGGCGATCGCCACGGTGACCCAGCCGGCGGGCGGATGGGGCGGTGCGGGCCACTCCTGCACGCGAATGTCGTGCCTTCCATGATAGACGGCGGCGAGCACGGCCAAACTTTTAGCACAGGGCGAGGGTGCGGCTTGCCTTCGGAGATCGGCGTGCCCAAGGCCCCATTTACACGATCGACGAGATCCGATAAGGCGCCCGTGGACGGTCGACGAAGAGACGTCCCGGAGTATCCATGTCCGTGAACGTCACCTTCCCTCAGCTCCTGCAGCTGCAGGACTTCGCCCTTCTCGCTTTGCGCCTGGTGGTAGCGATTGTTTTCGGCGCCAGTGGTTACTTCCATCTCAAGGACCCGATCGGGCGCGCGAAGAGCATCGAGCTGAGCCCCGCCCTGACAGCCGGGCTAGGTGCCGCGCAAGCCCTGGCGAGCCTCGCCCTGGTCACTGGAATTCTAATCCAGCCGGCGGCGCTGGGGCTCATCCTGGTCAGCCTGGGAGCAATCCAGAAGAAGGCGCTGACGTGGAAGACGGGGTTCTGGGGCGAGAAGGCCAGCGGCTGGCATTACGACCTCATGCTCACGGCCATGAACCTGGTCAATCTCTTCTCGGCTGGCGGCAGTCTCGTGTTGGAGTTCTGAGTCTCGTGAGCTCAGAACGCAGCCGACCGTCAGCCGTCTGAGGCCCGTGCCGTCTTGGCGCGCCGTCTTTTCTTTTCCTTCTCACGCTCCTGCGGCCCGCCGGCGGCCACCACACGATCGCGCCCCCTGTCCTTCGCCTCGTACATGGCGGCGTCGGCGCTCTCGATCAGCGACTCCGGCGTGTCGCCGTGGCTTGGACACTCCGCCACGCCGATGCTGATCGTGATCCTCCCACCGGTGAACTCCTCGATCGCCACCCGGGCCCGGATACGCTCCGCCACGATTGCCGCCGTTCCTACCGTGGTCTCGAGCAGCATCACGAAGAACTCCTCCCCGCCGTATCGCGCCACGCAGTCCACGCCGCGCGTCGTCTTCCGCAGGATGTCCGCGATCCTCGCGAGCGCTGCGTCGCCCGCCTGGTGGCCGTGCGCGTCGTTGTATTGCTTGAAATGATCGACGTCTGCCAACAGCACCGAGAACGGGCGCCGGAGCCGCCGCGACCGCTGCACCTCGGTGGCGAGCGTGCCCATCAGGTGCCGGCGGTTGTAGAGGCCGGTGAGGGCGTCCGTGACGGAGAGCCGCTCTAGCTCCGCCTGGCTCTCCCGCTCTCGCAGGCGCGCAACCAGCGTGTTGAATGCCCGCGTCAGATATCCAACCTCACCAACCCCACCGCCCGGGAGCTCGACCAGGAGATCGCCGGCAACGACTTTCGCCGCGGCTGCGGTGAGGCGGCCGAGGGGGCGGGCGATGACCAATCCCAGGACGTAGGCCAGGAGCCCGACTAGCGCGAGGAGCACGGCAATCACCAATCCGGTGGCGCTCCGCAGCCGGCCAACCCGGCCCAATGCCTGCGACAGCGGGATCTCGGCCACCGTTGCCCAGCGCAGCCGCGGAACCCTTCGCACGGCGCCGATCACCTGCAGCCCATCCGCGCGCGTGTACTCCACGGTCTGGCCTTCCTTGTCGAACAGGGCGCTCGTCGTCGTTTCCGGGAGCCTCGTCTTCATCAGCTCGGCGGAGGTGACCCGGGGCTTGATCACCAGCTTGCCCTGGTCCGTCACGAGAGCGACGTCGGCCGAGTCGCGCGCGGAGAGGCGCGGCAACATGTCGGCGACAGCATGCAGGTTGAGCTTCGCGGCGAACACCGCGAGGAACCGCCCATCCGCCTCGCGGATCGGAACGGCAAGCACCAGCACAGCCTTGCCGAGCGGCCCGTCCCAGTAGGCCTCTCCAACGAGCGCTTCGCCCGTTCGCAGACCGATCAGCCCCTCCGGGGAAAGGCGCACGCTCCCCGTTCGCCCGCTGCTGTTCGTCACGACCCGCCCGCTCGCATCGAGGACCAGGAGCGCTTCCTGGTCCGGGAACCGCTCGCGGAGCGAATTGAGATAAGCGCGCAGACGCCCGAGCGCTTTTTCGCCATCCCTTCCTTCGATTCTGTTCAGGTTCTCAGTGACGACGTACGAGCTGGCCCCCGCCCGCAGTGCGTCGAGGCGCTCGTCGAGCCATGAGCCCATCTCGCGGGCCGCCTCAGAGGTCGCGCTACGTAGCTCGGCGGTGATCGTCTCGGTCAGCGATTCCCGGTTCTGGTAGTAGGACAACACGGTCGTCACGAGCGTCGGAATCAGCGTGGCAATCAGGGCAAACGCAAAGATCTGGTTTCTGACGCTGCCGAGATGGAGCGCACGCAATCGGCGCGCGATGGTGTCTTCCCAGACGCTCACCGGCAGGTCCCCGGAGGGATGCGGCAACGGGTCATGACGAGGAAGCAGTCGATGCGGTTCATGATGGTGACATCTCCCGCTGCGGCTACCCCGAGCGCGCAGCGAGGCTCCTTGTCTCATCTCGTACCAGAGCGGGCCTATCCGAATGGAGGCGCGGTTGAGGGAGATCCAATGCGAACGTAAGGGCGAGGGGGAGGCGGACGCTCAGCAGAATCGTTTCACCTGCGCCCACATCTCGAGAGTGAATCCCGCCGCGCGCACATTGTGAGTCAATGCATTCGACTCACAGCTCCGGGAACTCGCTGAGCAGCAGCGCGTGCGTCAGCATCGTCGAGGGAATCAGCGAGTGGAGCACGTTGAAGACATTGCTCTTCGGTGGGCGAGGCCACGCCGCGACGGGCAGGAACGCAGCGGTCCGGTGCTGCAACCCGTGGAGGGTCTTTCCCGCCGGCAGCTGCTCCGAGGTGTCGTCGTACGGGCCCGCCGGCGGCTGCGCGCGCCCCATGGCGCCGTGAAGGTCCTGGAACTTCCCCTTGATGAAGCCACTCTGCGTATAGCAACGCAGCGCCCCCTCCTCGGGACGCGGGAGTCGCTCGACGTACGAAGCGCAGTTGTCGAACGCGGCGCTCTCGCCGCCGCCCGCCGGGTCGAGGAGATAGATCTCGCGCAGCTTTTGCTTGATCAGGTTCGAGTCGCTCGCCTTGCGCAGGTTCGAGATGAACTGGGACATGACGTCATTGCCGTTGGAATGCGCCAGGGCGCCGATGCGGCCTGCGATGGGCGCGGGGCGGATTCCCGGCGCAATGACCTCGTTTCCGGGATCGAACTCGACATCCGCCAGCCCGAGGATTTCGGCGACCAGCTCGGCGAGGAAATCCGGTTCCACACCGTGCCCGTGGGTCAGGCCCGGGACGTCCGGCTCGGGCACCACGGCGATCAGCGCGACCCGCCGGCCGGCCGCTTTGATCTGCTCGGGAAATCCCATCGCGTAGAACGCGGCCGGGTTCCAGGGATCGGCGACGAAACCGAACGTCCGGAAGAAGAAGAAATCGAAGTGGTATTGCCCCTTCGAGTAAGGCTCCGGGTCGGACCGGTTCAGCTGGAAGTTCTGGCGCGTGACCGTGCCCGGTACCGGCGGCGGGTAGTTCGACGGCTGGCCGGCGAAATCCTGGTTGGCCTGGGGCCGGAAGTAGATCAGGACGGAGGGCGGGATGGTGGTGCCTCGCAGCACCTCGCGAGGGATCCAGGCTCCGACGCATTTCGGAGCGAACGGGTTTTCCTCCTTGTCGGCGCCGTCCTTGCGCGCGGCGACCTCGAAGAGCGAAGCGTCACGCGCCTCCACCGCAGGATGCGGCATGGCGATGTTGTCGAGCGCGCCGTTGCCGTCGAGCAGCGGGACCGTCGAGTATGTGAAGGGAAGATCGGCCGGCCGGCGGCCGGCAGGCACGCGAGGATAGGGGCGGCCGACGGTCGTCATCACTTTTCTCGCGATGCCGTCGATCCGGCGCACGCGAAAGAGGCGGAACTCGAGGTCGAGAAGACCTCCGGGGCCTGCCTCGGCCGCGGAGAAGTAGGTCAGCTGAGGTTCGTGCCTCTGCATCACCATCCCGTGCGAAGCGGCGCTGTAGCCGCACACCACCGAGATCGGCCAGAACGCCGTATCGTTTCGCTCCCAGGCCGGGGACGAGGAGGTGCTCGCGCCGGCCTGCGGGTGGATGACGGTGAGCCGGAAGTTCGCGTCTGTCGACAAGGGAAAGAGGACCTGACCCGCGTCGTCGGCCTTCCGGAAGCTGGGCGGCGCGGTCGAATCGAGGGGGTCGAGCGCGACGCGCGCGGCCGGGAATCGCTTGCCATCGCGCCGCGCAACGGTGACTCGCAGCGTATCGGCCATCAGGCGATCCTCTGCAGCGCGTCCGACAGCACGGCGGAATCGTTGCTCTCCGTGGCCTCCTGGAACGACCCCGGCTTCAGTTTCCAGGTGGCGAGCAGGCCGCGCCCGGGATCGCGCAGCTCGAGCCGGAACTCCTTGGTAACGTCGAGATCCTTCAGGTCGAAGCCGCCGCCCGCCGGCGCGAGCGTCGCCACCTCAGTCTCTCCTTCGAGGACGTGGAGCCGGGTCTCCGGCGTCGGCGTGTTGATCTTGAAGCGGACGGCATTCTTGCGCGGCTCCTCGGGCTTCTCCTCCTCGATGGCCTTCTTGCCGTCGGCGAAAGCCTGGACTCGTTGCGGTCCCAGCGGCGCCTGGAGAGGCTGTCCCAGCGTTCCGGGCGGATCCTCGCCCGGGTTGAGCTTGTCGTTGTGGCCGTTGGTCGAGTCCAGGCGCGCCCGGCTGGCGAGGTGCCAGTGGACGACTCCGACGCGATTCTTGCGGTAGAGCGCCTCGCACTCCGCGTCGAACTGCTCGATCGTGACCTCGAACTTGTTCGCCTGATCGGTTCCGACGCCGACCTGGATCTGGGAAGGATGAAGGCCGTCGGTGGCCAGCGCCGCCTTGACCGTCCGCTCCCGCGGACCCGGGTAGGCCATGGGCCGGACGACGATGTTGGGGTGTCTGGCCAGCGTGAACGGCTGGTCGATGAGCAGCCCGACGTTGTCGGGCACCTGGCCCGTCGCATACGAAAGGAAGCGACCCTTCTCGGCGAGCTTGTCGGCCACCGCGAAGAAGTAGTCCCTCAGCCTGGCATTGTTGGCGCGGAAGGTCTTGAGCTGAGGTCCATCGATCTCCAGGTCGTAGCAGATGCCGTCGATGTCGAGACCCTGGTTGTCGAAGAAGTCGACGAGCTTCTTCGCGGCCGGCGCGAAGTCGGACGTCTTCCCGAGGAAGTCTGCAAACTCCGCAGCCTGCTTCCGCCGTTTCTTCTGGTGCTCGGCTTCGCCCGCGGTGACGATCTCGAATCCGGCGCAGACCTGGATCTTTAGCGAGTGGAGGAACGCGATTGCGTCCTTGAGGAATTCGAGCCTCTGCTTGGGAGTGAAGGGGAGGAAGGCGAAATCGAACTCGGCGCCGTCGCTCCCGCTCTTCATCTGGACGGTCTGCACGAAGGAGATGTCGTCCAGCCCCCGCACGTTCTTGAACGCATCGCGATTGATGCGGACGAGCCCCTGCTTCGCCTTCTTGTCGTCGAGCAGCGGCCCTGCCTTTCCATCGCACCAGATCGACACTCGAGCGCGCGCCGACAACTCGAGGTTGCGGGCGGGACCGCCGGGCCGCAATTCGACGGGACCGTTGCGAATCTTCCACAGGATGGGAACGGCGAAGGGGGTCTCGCGTTTGACCTGCTCGACGACGAAGGTGCTCGAGGAGGACTCCCGGAATTCGAGCGCGCCCGTCGGCTCCGGCACGACCTGCGCGGGAGGTGGAGCACCCGCTGGACTGGCCGTGCGGAGCACGATCCGGGTCTCTATCCATTGCCGGGTCACCTCTTTGGCTTCCGGAGTCAGGTCGCCGGGGAATTCGACCAACTGAAGCCGGAACGGCAGCCTCGGAAGCGGAATGTGCGCGGGCGGAATGGCTCTCTTCGGCGCGTCGCCTTCCCGGGCCGCAGCCTCCACCTCGCGCGGCTCGACCACGGTGTCCACGCTCGTGGTCCCGAAGCCCTCGCGGCTGGCGGTCAGCCGGATCCTCCCTCGCCGGAGCCTTGGAAGCGTCGCTCTTCCTTCCGCGTTCGTCGTCTGAGGCGACACCCCGGCGCGATCGCTGGTCACAGTCGCGCCAGCAACCGGATTCGGCTTGTCGGCCGTGTCCTCCACCACGACTTCGAGATCGGACACGGCCTCCTCGAGGACCAGCGTCGCCTTGGCCTCGCCGCCTGGCGGCACCAGCAGAGTCGCGTTCGCTGGCGTCCGCTCCGGCGCATCGGCGGCCGCCGTGTACTCGCCAGGGACAAGCTCGCCGAAGCGTGCGGATCCGCCCACCGCATCCGCGTCCAGCGGCAGCGGCCCGGAGAGGTGCACCTTCGCGTTCGCGACCGGGTTTCCGGATTCATCGACGACTTCGACGACGGCGCTGCCCGGAGGTTGGTCGAGATCGACGTCGAGGATCTGCTTCCTGACCCACTCCGCGTGCTGCGAGCACCCGTTCGGCGGGCACGGATTCTCCGGCTCCGGGTCGATCTTTTCCTCGAAGAGGAACACCTCGACGCGGCGGTTCTTCGGCTGGTTGGGGGTGGAGTCGCCTTCCGTCTCCGGCAGAGGATGGGTCTGACCACAGCCATGCGACTGCACTTTCGCTCCCGCCGGCAGCGAAGTCCCGTCGATCGCCATGTACGCCCGCGAAAGCTCCAGCCGCGTGTCTGGATTCGGCGCCCCTGTTTCGGCGAGCCCTCGCGAATGCTGGAACGCCTTGTACGCGGCCGTCGTCAAGGGGCCGCCGAGGCCGTCCACCTTTCCCCGATACAAGGGGCTGCCGTCGGCGTCCTTCAACGTGGCCAGCATGAACTGGTCCTCGCGCAAGCCCCATGCGACGAAGTGCTTCGCCCCGGCGTAGAACCTCTGCCAGGCTGCGGCATCGTCCTCGAGGAACGATGCGATCGCTTCGGACCGTTCCACCGAGAGCCCTCGGTTGTGCTCCGGCGTGAATCCCGGCAGAAGCTGCGCGTCGGTGTGCCCGTTCACCAGCGCGACGATCCCTTCGAAGCTGTTGAAGAGCTTCACGAGCTGGCGGATTCCGGTCATCGCCGCCGGAAGCAGGAAGGTCTTGTTGGTCTCGAAGTTGAGTCCCGAGAGCCGGCAGCGGCGCACCCCCGCCCGCTGTTCCACTGGGGCGGGAACCGGCGGCGCTTCGGCGGGCTGGGGCGGGCCAATCACGTTCTCGAGTTGCTCGGGCGGCTCGATCACGTTCTCGAACGCCCGCCGCGGCTCAGTCGCATTCTCGAGCGGCTGCACCGATTCGGAGCCCGCGGCGCGGACCACGCGGCGCCGCAACCCCTTGGCGCCGTCGACGACGAGCACGATCCTTCCGCCAGCCAGCTGGACGCCGGCTTTCGCCTGGTCCAGGGAAACGGATCGGATCTCCGGAGCAGCCGGATCTGCTGCCATGCATCCCCCCGGGCGGCTCAGCGTACCCGAGATGAGACGTCGGTCGCAAAAGGGAGCAGCCGCGAGACTGCGTCCAGACTGAGATCGCACCTCCACGGCCGCGATCTCAGGCGGACGGTCCCGGCATGCTGGAGGCCACCGCCTCCGCGCTGTCCAGCTCCGCGAGACGCCGGCGGCGTGACTCCGCCGTGAGGACGTGGCCGGCGGACACGACCACGGCCACGGCGAGGCAGAGCAGCCACAGGGTCCGGGCGCCGAACCGCTGCAGTACCTCACCGGCCGCGAACGGCGAGATGGTGAACGCGGCGCCCCAGCACATCGCGAAAGCGCCCTGGTAGCGACCGCGCAGAGCAGCGGGGGCGAGATTGGCCACCATGGTTGCAGCTACCGGAAAGCCGATCACTTCGCCAACCGTCCACAGCGCGGTCCCGATGCCGTAGACGCCCAGGCTTCCACCGACCGCGTTGACGCCGTAGCCGAGGCCGAACAGGAGAGCCGAGAGTGCCAGCATCGAGGCGGCGTCGAAACGCTGCAGTCGCGGCGAGAGGATGGGCTGCAACAGGACGACCCCGGCGCAGTTCAGCGCCATGAGAAACGCGTACGCGGAAGGCCCGAACCCGTGGGCCGCCATGTCGATGGGCAGGGCGAGCTGCCATTGGACGAAGACGGCAAGCGCGCCCAGGTGAAGTAGCAGGAAGGAGAGGAAGGGTCCGTCGGCGAACACCTTGACGAGCCCCCGAAGCGCGGGCTCGTGCACGATCCCCTGCGGGCGCGTCTCGGGTACGCGGAAGAGGACGATGAACGCGGCGGCCAGGGAAGTGCCAGCATCGGCGAGAAAGAGCGCCACGAAGCTCCGCTCCGCGACCAGCCCACCGATGACCAGGCCGACCGAGAGGGCGAGGTTGACCGCCCAGTACACCAGACCGTACGCCCGCGGCCGGTCGGCCGGCGGAACCACGTCAGCCACGGCCGCGCTCATGGCCGGGCGGTAGAGATCGCCAGTTGCGGCGGCGAGGAAGGCAAACAAGGCAAGCAACGGGGGAGCGCGCGCAAACGCGAGCGCTGCCACCGAGAATGCCCCCAGCACGAGCCCGGCCACCATGGTCGCCCGCCGTCCGATCCGGTCTGCGAGCAGACCGCTCAGCGGTCCGGCAATCGCAAAGCCCGCCCCATAGAGGGCGACGATCCGCCCCGCCTCCGCGGGGCGCAGACCCCGCTCGCGCACGAGGTAGATTGAGAGGAAGGCGATCACGAAGCTTGCCAGCCGATTGACGATGAGGCCCCACCACAGGGTCCAGAAGACCGCCGGGAGCCCGCCGACGGCAGCGGCGAACCGGTGGCGAATGGCGGCACGCATCAGCACGCGCCGTCCAGCACCTGGTCAGATCGTGGACTCATCCGCAGCGCTGCACAGCCGGATCGCCAAAGAGAAAGAGCCCTAGGGCGAGTCCGTTGTCCCATTTGCGGCGACCGCGTGGAGAGTGCTTCAGACCTCGTCCCAGCGGCCGCTCTTCTCCGAGCGGAAGAGCGCGTCGATCACCCGCATGTTGGCCACCGCGTCCTCTACGCCGTAGGGCAGGTCGATCTCCCCGCGGATGACCCGGGAGAAGGCCTCGCCCTGGAGCGTGTACTGGTCGCATGCGGGGAGCGTCTCGGTGGTTATCGAGGCGCCGTCGAGCGAGGTCCCGTCGTCGAGCAGGATGCGCGTGGCGCCTCCTTGCGGGGCGTTGAAGGGGATCTGGATCTCGATCCGGCCGCGGGTCCCGCAGATCTGCACGCGTTGGTAGGGTACGCACTGAGTGGACACAGTGAAGCCGAGCTGGCGTCCCTCGCCGAAGTCCACCAGGGCGCTGGTCATCCGGTCGGTGCCGAAGGCCGGATCGCGATCGACGAGCGCGACAGCGCGCCGAGGCTCGCACCCGAAGAGGAACCGCGAGCCGGCGATGGGATAGCAGCCGAGGTCATAGAGGCCTCCGCCGCCGAGGGCCGGCTGGTTCCGGATGTTGCCCGGGTCCGTGTTGAAGAAGGAGAAGAAGACCTGGACGGCGCGCAGCGTCCCGACCCGCCCCTGGCGGACCAGCTCGCGGGCCCGCAGCCACTGGGGGTGGAAGCGGACCATGAAGGCCTCCATCACCCTCACGCCCGCGGGCACCGCCTGGAGCCGGCGCGCCTCGTCGGCGGAGAGCGCGATGGGCTTCTCGCAGAGCACGTGCTTGCCGGCCCGGGCGGCCGCGAGCGTCAGCTCGACGTGGAGGTGGTTGGGGAGCGGGTTGTAGATCGCCTCGATGGCCGGGTCGGCGAGCAGCGCCTCGTACGACCCGTAAGCCACTGGGATCCCGAGCGCGTCGGCCGCCCTTCGCGCCGACGGCTGCGAGCGGGAAGCGATAGCCCTGAGATCGCAGGCGGCGCTCCTCTGCATGGCCGGAATCACCTTCTCGATCCCGATTCGCGCCGTGCTGAGCACGCCCCAGACGACTTTCTTCATGTGGCACCCCCGGATGACGTTCACCCGATCTTAGCCGCTGGGCGAGCCGGCGGGAAATGTGTCCGTCGGCTTCACCGTCGGGCGATAGCTACCGCGCCCACCAGACACGTCCC
>Ga0137394_10003642_pt1 | contig 11613 bp, 5 predicted proteins | sample czobulk116metaG_FD_108278 | JGI IMG/M metagenome (GOLD analysis project Ga0137394, IMG submission 108278) | Vadose zone soil microbial communities from Angelo Coast Range Reserve, California, USA - czobulk1.16 metaG | ecosystem: Environmental > Terrestrial > Soil > Vadose zone | place: USA... | reverse complement strand
TCGATCGCCGACCTGGCGACGTTCAAGATGATTGCCGGCATGTGGGACGACCTGGATCTGCGCACATCGCGCCGGGCCGACGCCGACGTTTATTTTGTCCAGCCTGATTCCAGCCGGGTAATCTTTAGCTGGCAGGGAGTGCAATTCGGTGATGGCGTGAATGGCGCGCCAATCAATTTCGAGATCGAATTGAACACGAACGGCACGATCAAGACTCACTACGGCAGCGGCAACACGAATCTGCTTCCGGTGGTCGGAATTTCTGGTGGTGAGCCTGACGTTTACGTCGCCGACGCCCTGACCTCCGAGCTAAGCCCGATCAGTCTGACGAACGCGCAAGGCGCAGTCTTCACCCCGAGGGCGCTCGTGCCCCTTCCGACCGTGCAATTCAATTCACCTTCCTACACGATCAACGAAGGCGATCCCAGCGGCCACGTGAACATTACTCTGACGCGCACTGGCGATACGACCAGCAGCGCGTCAGTCAGCTTTGCTACCAATGATGCCGCCGGTCTGACGAATTGCAACGTCTTCAACGGTATCGCTTCGCCGCGCTGTGATTACGAGAACACTCAAGGCGCTATGTCGTTTGCCGCCGGCGAGATTTCCAAGTCATTCTCAGTTGCGATCGTCGATGACTCTTATGCCGAAGGCACTGAGACTTTCACCATTAGTCTCAACAGTCCGAGCGGTGCGACCCTGGGTGCGCAATCAACCGCAACCGTGACCATCACCGATAACGAGGCGACGAACGGGCCCAATCCAATCGACAGCACGAACTTCTTCGTCCGTCAGCAGTACATAGACTTTCTGGGCCGCGAACCAGATCCGCCGGGATTCGCCGGCTGGACCAGTACTATTAACAACTGCTCAGGCGACACCACTCAGTGCGACCGCATCCATGTTTCGCAGCTGTTCTTCCAATCGGCAGAGTTTCAGCAGCGTGGCTACTTTGTCTATAGATTCTATCCGGTGGCTTTTGGCCGGAAGCCTGACTATTCAGAGTTCGTGCCTGATCTGGCCAGCGTCAGTGGCTTTCTGGATGCCAATCAGTTGGAAGCCGCGAAGGTGGCCTTCATTGCCGGCTTCATGGCGCGGCCGGCGTTCGCGAATACCTATAACCCGCTCAACAACACGCCGTACGTTGACATGTTGCTGAACACCGCGGGAGTAACCTTACAGCCTTCACCGGCGACTCGGCAGGCGCTGATCGATGGCTTGAACAACTCAACGCTGACGCGCGCCGCAGTGCTGCGGCAGATTGTCGAGAGTTCGGAAGTATCGGCGAAGTACAACCATCAGGCCTATGCCGTGATGGAATATTTTGGTTATCTCAGACGGCAGCCGGACGGATTCTATCTGCAATGGATCCAGGTGCTGGATAACACCAATGACCCGCGCGGCATGGTCACGGGCTTTGTGACGTCGGCTGAGTATCGCAACCGGTTCGGACCATAGTTGGTATTGCGCTTCGGGAATGGCTGCTTGCGGTTGCCAAGGGCGAACGATTACAATGTCGGACTCTAACCGCTGAACGCTGCGCGGTGTTTGTTCTGGCTGCTTTGGCTCAATCCCCGGTGAGCATGATAGTTATTTATTGGGTGTCTTGATGTCGAGACTCATACTTGCCTTTCTGTTCGCTGCTGCCGCGTGCACGCTGGTCGTGGGCGCGCTGACTTCGTCGGCTCAAACCACGACGAATTTCAAGCCCGATACATTCGTGACGCAAGTCACCAATTCGGCGCGCAACTCGTTTGCCGGAGACATGTCCGCCGACGGCCGGTTCGTCGTGATTGAATCGACGGGAGACATCGCCACGCTCAAGCCCGGCCAGACCGCTGCCACCAAGAGTCCCAATAACACCGACGGAAATCTTGAGCTGTTCTTGTACGACTATGCGCAGCGCCGCGTTTTCCAGCTGACCAACACGAAAAGCGTATTGAAACCGGCTGGGAGTCCTTCGCCGAGCCCGAGCCCGAGCCCGAGTCCGAGTCCAAGTCCGTCAGTGAGCCCTTCGCCGACGCCCAGCCCATCGCCGACGCCAGTTGATTCCAGTAACGTCGCTATCGAGATTACCAATACGCGCCCGATGATCAGTCTTGAGCCGACGTTGGTAGCAGGCAAACGAACCTTCACGATCGTTTTCAGTTCGAACGCGCCGAATCCGGCGAGCTTCGATGGCATTGATACGGGTGGCGCCCTGGCGGCCGACGGAAACGAGGAGCTGTGGACCTATACGGTGCCGGCGGTTTCGGATCTCGACCTCACGACGGGTGCAGACGTTCCGTTTCAGGATCTTTCAACCGGCGCCTTCACCAGGATTACGAATACTCCAGCCAGCCGCGTACCGTCTCCGGGATCAGTCAGCACTACTCCATTTGTCGCCGATGACAATCGCGACGCCACGATCAGCGACGATGGCAAAGTCCTCGCCTTCGTTTCGACGCGCAGTCTGGTCGGCGCCGGGAACGCCGACGGGAATCCGGAGGTTTATCTCTTTAATCGCGACACAAGTATATTCACGCAGGTGACGAGCACTGCCGACTTGTTCGATTCTTCCGGTTTTCCATACCCCGTCTATAACGAAAATCCGTGTCTCGCCGGATCCGGAAGTTCGTACGTGCTCGCTTTCACCTCCAACGCCAATCTTCTAACCACCAATGACGACGACGGGAAGGGCCACGGCAACGGCGAGGTCTATCTGGCCACCTATAACGGCGCTGCAGTTAGCGGCTTGAAGCAGGCTACCAAGACGAAGGACCCGGCCACGGGAGGAACTTCAGTCCTTTTTAGTTTCGGCCGCCGCCTCAGTCGCGATGGAAAGTGGTTCGCGTTCGAATCGCTGGCCAGCGACCCGAAGGCGAACAGCGGAACCGGTTCTCTGTTCTACGTCCCCTTCGTTTACGATATTGTTAACGATGCTTTCGCTCAAGTAGGCCAGCGGCCGCTGGCGGTGCCGGGCGATATTGCGCGCTTTCCGACTTTCACCGACTACAACAGCTCGTTGAGCCCCGGCTCATTAATCTTCACCTCGGCGCTGAACTTCAAAACTGACGGGATGTTCCCCGCGGCCACAGCGGCCGACCCGGACGGCAACGGCTTGAATCCGTCGCGCGCAGCCCAGGTCTTTCTGACGCCTATGCCGGTGCAAGCGACGGGCCCGTTCACCCGCCTCACGAATATTCCCGGCTTTTTGACGGGCGGGATTCGCGCTCTCCCGAGCAGGTCACGACGACGCATGGCGTTCTCTTTGTTCGGCGTTGAACTCGGTGGCGGCAACAACGATGGTTCGCTCGAAACCTATTACCATTTCTCACCAGACGTCACCACGGAATCCACCGCATCGATTTCGTTTTCTACGGGCGCCACTTTCGTTGCCGTGTTGGCGGCAAGTCCGTCGGCGAGCCCAAGCGGTAGTCCAAGTCCATCACCGTCTCCATCGCCGAGCCCGAGCCCTACCGGCAGTCCGACACCTTATGTTCCGCTGGGCCTGGCTGCTGGGGAACTGGCGATCATGCAATCTACCACGAGCCTGGCGCAATCGAGCGTGATGGTCGCCGCTAACGCCGCGTCGGAATCCTATAGATCAGCGTCGCTGCCGACCGAACTAAACGGTGTTTCGATGTCGATTGGCGGCGCGGCCTGCGGACTCTACTCAGTCAGTGCGACAGCGATCAGTTTTGTCGTGCCGATTGGTTTGCCTGTAAACAGCGGAACGGCAAACTATCCGGTGGTGATCAACGTTCGCGACGACATTGCCGGTACGAACAAAGTGATTCGCGGGGCGGTGGTTATCGTGGCCGCGCAACCCGATATCTTTAGCAGCACGAATGGCGCCGGCGGACGTGCCGTCGTGTGTAATATCACCAAGCAACCAGCGCCCTTCCCTTGTTTGATGGAGCCGTTCAACGTCAAGTCCGACGACGGCACCGGGACGCTGGTCCCAACCGTGCTCGAGATCCATCTGACCGGCGTGAGGAATAGTGGCACAATTACCGCAACCATCGGAACTACCGCGATCATTGCCGGGAAGAACATCGCGAGTGATCAGCCAGGGAATGACCAAGTGATCGTTACTTTGCCTGCGACTGTGGACACCGGCCCTAATTTGACGGTGGTGATCACGGTGGGCACGGCAACCAGTCGCCAAATTGCCACGGCGCCGCTGATCAGAATCGACCCCTAGCGAATTATCGCGAAAGTGTGCAACGCCCGCGCGGTCATTAACGGATCGCGCGGGCTTTGTTTTTGGGTAGTGCTCCGTTAGGTGTTGCGCCATTGCGAGCGGGGCATTAGCCCGACCGTTAGGGAGGGCTCCAAACCCGAATTGCAAACTGAACCCTCCCTCACGGTCGGGCTAGTGCCCGGCAACACACTAACGGAACACCACGCGCTCTTGGGCACCACCCGTTCTTGACCTTGCTTGACAGGCCTCCGCCCAGTTCGTAGCCTTTCAGCGACCGAACCGATTCCAAACCAATATGAACACTGCGCTCCGCGTTGAAAGCGTTTCGAAGCAGTATCGAATGTATGACCATCCGGGCGATCGCCTGAAGGAGATGCTTACGCGCGGGCTCTGGAAACGACACCGTGAATTTTGGGCGCTGCAGGATATCAGTTTTGAGATCGAAGCGGGGACGACGACCGGAATCATTGGGCCGAACGGCAGCGGCAAATCCACTCTGCTCCAGATCATCACCGGCACGCTCGAGCCCACGCACGGCACCGTCTGGCACGAAGGCCGCATCGCCGCCCTGCTGGAACTCGGCGCCGGATTCAATCCCGAGTTCACGGGCTTGGAAAACATTTTCATGAATGCGGCTCTGATCGGGTTTTCGCGCAGCGAAACAGAGAGTCTGATTCCTGAGATCGAACGCTTCGCCGAAATTGGCCCGTTCATCCACCAGCCGGTCAAGACGTATTCGAGCGGCATGTACGTCCGCCTGGCTTTCTCGATCGCGATCAGCGCCAGCCCGCGGATACTGATCATCGACGAGGCTCTGGCGGTCGGCGATGCGGTCTTTCAGCATCGTTGCACGCGGCGGATCAGAGAGATGCAGGAGACCGGCGTGACCATCTTTTTCGTTTCGCATGATCCGGGCGCGGTGCGCGCGCTGTGCTCGCGCGCGATCCTCTTGAATGCCGGACGCATCGAGTCAGATGGAAAGCCCGCGGATACCCTCAATCATTATCAGAAACTGATCATGGCGCGTGAACAGGATTACGATCAGGCAGCCGCCGCGCCGGATGAAGCCGATCCGGACACGTTTGCCGATCGGGAGGCCGCCGCGCTTCATTACACTTTTCGGCATGGCGACGGTAGCGCGGAAGTCCTGCGAGTCGAACTGCTCGATGCTGCTTACCGTCCCGTCGAGCTGGTGGAATCCGGCGAGCCGGTGTGCGTGCGCATGCTGGTGCGATTCCGTGCCGACGTCGAGGATCCGGTGTGCGGATTCCTGATTCGTAATCGCCATGGGATACATTTGTACGGCACGAACACCGAGCTTCAGCAAGTCGAGCTGGGTACCGTCCGGCGCGGCGAGGTTGTCGAGGTAAGCTTTGCTTTCGACTGCCGGCTGGCGCCTGACTCGTATTCAATCGCGGTCGCGGCGCATAGCCCCGACGCCGTAAGTTTCGACTGGCTCGACGGCGCGCTATTCTTTCAGGTGATGAGCGCCGAGCGAATGGACGGCGTCGCCAATCTCGGCGCGACCGTTACCACCCGGCGGCTCGGCGCCGGCAAGGGAACGGCGAACGCCAGATTGAGTCACGCCTGAGGGAACCGGATGCCCGCCGCCTAATTGCACGATGACTGATCAAGAACAAATTGTTGGCGCGAAGGTCGCGGATCAGAAGGACGTTTCGGCACCGGCCGGCGAACCTGAGATAGACATTCAGCAGATCAAGTCGGGAATTCAGCGCGCAGTGGCGCGCCGGCAAGCTGCCGGGCAGACCTCGTTCATCAACGCTTCGGCCCGACTGCTTGAGCTTCTGTCGCAGGACGCCCCTTCACCGGCAGACGCTTTTTCCGGTGGTGACGGCCAGTTTCGGACGCAACCGGTGTTCACTCCGAACGGCGACGATCATTATCACGTCAGCGACCTTCTGAAATACCACGACCGCGATTTTGTCTGGAACGCATATCGCGCGCTGCTCAAACGCGAACCCGACGGTGAAGGTCTAACCGCCTTTCTGGAGAAACTTCGCAGCGGGCGATTCAACAAGATCGATGTGCTGGGCAGCCTGCGCTTTTCACCGGAAGGGCGGCGCCACCAGGTAACGATCGACGGACTGCGGCTGCCGGCGACGATTCGACGCCTGTACCGCGTGCCGGTTATCGGTTACATCGCGGAGTGGGTTGTCGGGGTGGCGCGTCTGCCTTCATTGATTCGCAGCCAGCGGCAGATCGAGAGCCATCTGACGGCGCAGCAAGAGCGGCTCGCTGATCATTTCAATGCCACCACCGCTGAACTGCGCGAGTCTTTCGCGCTTTCTCTGTCACAACTGGCCGCAGAACAAAAAGCAATCGCGCGGGCACAACATCAACAGGTCGCGGCGCTCTTTCTGTCCCAAAACGCAGCGCGGAATGGAAACGTCGGCGGACCCTCGCCTGATGCGGGCGATCAGCGCCGGGTACTTGATGAACTCTACGCTTCGTTTGAAAATCAGTTTCGCGGTACTCCCGAACACATCAAAGAGGGCTTGAAAGTTTATCTGCCGCTGCTGAAGGATGCGGGTATCGCTTCAGACATTCTGGATCTTGGTTGCGGCCGTGGCGAGTGGCTGGAGCTTTTGCGCGAACAGGGACTGCCGGCCCGCGGCGTGGAATCAAATCGCGCGATGATTGCCAACCAACGCGGCCAGAATCAGGAGATCATAGAGGCTGATGCCCATACATACCTGCGTGGCTTGCCCGGGAACAGCCTGAACGCGGTAACCGCGTTTCATTTTGTCGAACACATCGGGCTTGTGGAGTTGATCGATTTGCTGGACGAAATCAACCGGGTGCTCAAGCCCGGCGGACTGCTGATCGTCGAAACTCCGAATCCAAAGAACCTGGTGGTCGGCGCTTGCAATTTCTATTCGGATCCCACGCACCATAAACCGCTGTTCCCGGAGACGCTCGAATTCATTCTCAACCACCGCGGGTTTGTCCGCACTCAGCTTCAGTACCTGCACCCGGTCGAGGGCAGTCCCTTTCAGGACAGCAGCGATGCTTCGCAGGCCCTGAACAGTTGGCTCTTTAGCGCACGGGATTTCGCGATCATCGCAAGGAAGCCTGCGCCCGAAACTTCATGACTCGAGCTGCAATCCTCACGTCGCATGTCTCGACGGGCTCCGCCGTCAGCAGCGACGTGCTCGGGATGCGCGTCGCTCTGGAAAAGTGCGGGATTGACGCGCGCGTTTATGCCGAAAGTTCCGACCTCGAAGAACCAAAGATTTGGCCGCTGAGCGAAATTGCAGACTTTCTCAAAGAACCCGACGACATACTGATCTACCACCATTCGATTGGTTGGAACCCGGCGCTCGGCCTTTTGCAGGCTCTGAAGTGCAAGACCGTCATCAAGTATCACAACATCACTCCGCCGTCGTTCTTTGCCGGGATTAGCGCCTGGCACGAAGAAAAGTGTCGCGCAGGTCGCGAGCAACTTCAGGCGATCGTGGATGCCGGCTGTGATTTGTACCTGTCGGATTCTGACTACAACCAACAGGAGCTGCTGGCCGCGGGCGGCGTGGAGTCAAAGAGCTTTGTTGTGCCGCCGTTTCACGAGATCGACCGGCTGCAATCCCTCGACGCCGACCTCGGCACGCTTGACCAGTACCGGGACGGCCGCGCGATCGTGCTGTCCGTTAGTCGCGTGGCGCCGCACAAGGGCTACGCGGATCTGATCGAAGCGTTCGCCGGCTATCACCACTATCACAACCCGAATTCCCGGCTGCTGATCGTCGGCCGCGAGGAAGAGGCATTCGCGGCGCACAGCCGGCGCCTGCGAGAGAACGCTCAGTTCCTGCTGGTGGAAGACGCAGTCACCTTCACCGGCGAGATTTCGGATTCCGCGCTCAGGGCCTGCTATCTGCTGGCAAGTGTGTTTGTCTCTCCGAGCAAGCATGAAGGCTTTTGCCTGCCGCTGGTCGAAGCCATGGCCGCCAAGGTCCCGATCGTGGCGTACGATTCCGCGGCGATCCCGGAGACCGTAGGCGCGGCCGGAATCGTGTTACCGGATCGCGATGCTGAAGTGATGGCCGAATCGATCAACCTGCTGGTTAAGGATGAAGCGATGAATGTGCAATTGGGAATCACGGGCCGGCGTCGATATGAGAGATACTTTGCGACCGGCAGCATCGAAGCGGCATTCATGCGAGCGCTTGGCAATTTGAACTGAGCACGCGAAGTTATGACCAGAATCGCCATTCTGACCCCCAGCATCACCACCGGCGACGCCGTCAGCAATGACGTGCTCGGGATGCACGATGTCTTGCAGCAGCGCGGGTACGATGTGCGCGTGTTTGCCGAAGGTTGGGCGTTGGACAAACCGCGCGTGTGGCCTGCGCCGCAAATTGGAAACTTTATCAAGCAGCCCACGGACGTTCTGATCTATCACTATTCAAGAGGATGGGACCCGGGTCTGGATCTGCTGCGCGATTTGAAGTGCCGCAAGATCATCAAGTATCACAACGTGACGCCGCCTGAGTTTCTGGCCGGGTACAATTCTGATTTTGCCGCGATGTGTCTTGAAGGGCGCGAGCAGCTCACGCTGATCGCGCGTTCCGGCTCTGATCTCTATCTCTCTGATTCAGCCTACAACATGCGCGAGTTGGCGGCCGAAGGCGCGGTCAATGCGAAGAGTTTCGTGGTCCCACCGTTTCATCACGTCGACCGGCTGCATTCGGTCGAGCCCGATCAGAGCGTGCTCAGTAGTTGCAGCGACGGCAAAGTGAACATCTGCATGGTCGGGAGAGTCGCCCCGAACAAAAGTCATCCGGCCTTGATCGAAGCCTTTGCCGCTTATCATCACGATTACAATCCCAACAGCCGCCTGATCATTGCCGGCAAAGAAGAGGTGCGGCTGGCGAAGTATTCGACGCTCTTGCGCGCGTTGGCCCGGCGCCTGAAGTTGCAGGACGATGTGATCTTTACCGGCGAAGTTTCGGATCGCGCGCTCAGGGCGTATTACGCTGCCGCGCACGTCTTTATGATCACCAGCGAGCACGAAGGTTTCTGCGTTCCCCTGGTCGAAGCCATGGCGATGAAGATACCAATCGTCGCTTACGCTTCTACCGCCATTCCGGAAACGGTGGGGAGCGCGGGGCTTGTCTGGGACGAACGCAATCCCTACCTGCTGGCGGAATCGATCAAATCGATTGTCGGCGATCGTTCGGTCGGCCAGGCTTTGAGCGCCATGGGCTGGCGCCGCTATGAACAGCATTTCACGAACGCCAGAATCGAGGCCGGATTCCTCGACGCCATCAACGGACTGTTATGAGCAAAGTCGCCATCGTCGTTCAGCGTTGTCATGAGAGCATCGTCGGTGGATCCGAGGCGCTCGCCTGGCAATACGCGACTCTGCTCAAAGACGAATACGAAGTTGATGTGCTCAGCAGCACCGCGATCGATGCGGCTTACTGGTCGAATGTGCTGCCCGCCGGGCTCGAGGTACGCGACGGCATAAACATCAGACGCTTCCACGTCGACATCGGCTATAGCCCTTACCGCACCGAAATCTTCACGCGTATGTTGCATGACTTTGAAAAGTTTGGAGTCGGCCGCGAGCGCGCGCCGGATGGCGGAACGAAGCATTTTCCGTGGAGCATCGCTTTGCAGGAAGAGTTGGTGCGGCGCATCGGCCCGCACTCGGAATCGCTGATCCAGTATCTGCGGCAAAACTGGCAAAGCTATAGCGCAATCATCGTTGTCACCTATCTGTATCCGACGGCGTATTTCTCGCTGCTGGAAATCCCATCGGGGCGCGCACTGTTCGCGCCGACGCTGCACGACGAGCCACCGGCTTACCTTTCGATCTACCAACATGCGGCGCGCCGCGCGCACTCGCTCATCTGGTTGACTGAGGCCGAGCGCCGTCTGGGAACCGAGCTGTGGGGAGAATTGCCGGGACGGATAGTGGCGATGGCCATCGACGCCGAGCCCCGTGAGCCGGCGCAATCGAACGATCCATATTTGCTGTATTGCGGGCGCATCGATCCGAACAAAGGCTGCGCGACGCTCTTCGACTATTTCACTCGCTTCAAACGTGAGCATCCTTCGCGGCTGCGTCTGGTGCTGACGGGCAAGGACGACATCCCGATTCCCGATCATGCGGACATTGATTTTCGCGGCTTTGTTTCGGACGAAGAAAAGTTCAGCCTGATGGCCGGCGCGCACGTTTACATGACGCCTTCGGCCAGAGAGAGTTTCAGCATCGTCGCCCTGGAAGCGATGGCCCAGCGCACGCCGGTTTTAGCCAGCGGCGAATCTGCCGTGCTCGCGGATCATATCGCTGCCAGCTGCGGTGGCAGCATTTATCACGATTACGAGAGCTTTGCCGCGCGACTGAATGAAATGCTCGGCAGTCAGAGCGGGCGCGAGCAGATGGGCGAGCACGGCAGGAATTACGTGGTCTCGAGATATATTCCCGAGCGCGTCCGCCAGTCTCTCCGCGAAGCCGTCGAATCTTGCCCGCAACCGTACGCGAACGCAGCGCCCGCTGGTTATTTGCTGGACGCGCCGAGTCAAATCGCGGCGGGCTATTTCTCGACTAACGGAAAGAACGTCCCGGATGAAGCCACCCAGGACGACCTATCCAAGTCGCCACCGCTGCCGCTGCCCGCAGGTTGGTCGGAAGACGACTTGCGCCGGCTGATCAGTTCCGTGCAGGTTGAAGATGCGTCGATCGAAGACCTGAGACCTTACGTCGAAGCCGATTTCAAACGCTTCGTCCACACGCTCGCGCTGGTGCCGGAGCAGACGGGACAAAAGATTCTGGAGTTGGGAGCAAACCCGTATTTCACTACGACGCTGCTGCGCAAATTCAGGAGCGCCGACTTGCACCTGGCTAATTTCTTTAACAAGCCCGGCCCTGAAGGCAAACAAAAGGTAACGATTCACGCAACCGGCGAAGTCATCGAATACGCTTTCAAGCAGTTCAATCTCGAAGCAGAAACATTTCCGTACGATGATAACTCCTTTGATGTCGTGCTCTTTTGCGAAATCATCGAGCACCTGCTTTCGGATCCGGTGCATGCGTTGCATGAGATCAAAAGAATATTGAAGCCCGGCGGCGATCTGGTGCTGACTACTCCCAACGTCGCGCGATTGGAGAATGCGCGAAAAATAATCGCGGGAGAGAATGTTTACGATCCATACTCCGGGCACGGGCCTTACGGCCGGCACAATCGCGAGTACACCCAGGAAGATCTTTTCAGTTTGTTGACCGGAAATGGGTTTACAGTCAGAACTATTTTCACCGCCGATGTGCATCCAGAGACTTCCGCTTCAGGCGTATCCTTGCGCGCGCTGGCCCCACTCTTGAAAGATCGTCAGACTGATCTGGGGCAATACATTTTTTGCCGGTGCAGCGTTAGTCAGGAATCAAAGACCCTGGCCCCAAACCGCCC
>Ga0137394_10003640_pt1 | contig 11618 bp, 10 predicted proteins | sample czobulk116metaG_FD_108278 | JGI IMG/M metagenome (GOLD analysis project Ga0137394, IMG submission 108278) | Vadose zone soil microbial communities from Angelo Coast Range Reserve, California, USA - czobulk1.16 metaG | ecosystem: Environmental > Terrestrial > Soil > Vadose zone | place: USA... | reverse complement strand
CGTGGCGCGCCAGGGCAGCGCGGAGGCGAGACGGCGGAGCGCGATCTGCTGGTAATCCGCCCACAACTCGGCGCGCGCCCCCTCCAGGGCGCGGCCGATGCCGTCGTCCGCCGTGGTGCTCCTCGCGCGCCAGCGCTCGAGCGTGAGGATGGCGACGCGCAGCGCCGCCGTCCGGCGCTCGGGATCCGTCTCGGTGCGGGCGCGATCGACGAGGGCGACGAGCCGCGCGGGGGACATCGGCGGCAGGAACGGAGAGGGGCGGGCACTGCCAGACACAGGGGCGACCCGGCCGGCGGGAGCCGCGCGGGGGCGAGCGCCACGGCGCACGCCGGCCGGCCACAGCAACTCCAGGACGCCGAGGGTGAGACACCCCAGAGCCGCGAGCGCTCCGAGCAGGAGCGTCACCTCTTCTCGGGGAATCCACCCCACCACGACGCCATTAAAAGGGGCGTCGGACCGAGGATCCAAGAAAATTCGTTCAGGCGGCGGGCAGGACGATCCGGAACACGGCGCCGCCCTCACGCCGGTTAGCCGCGGTGACGCGGCCGCCGAAGCGCTCGACGATGCCGGCCGAGATCGCGAGGCCGAGGCCGGTGCCGGTCTCCTTCGTCGTGAAGAACGGCTCGAAGACCCGGGGCAGGATCGCGCGCGGGATGCCCGGCCCCGTGTCGCGCACCTCGATGACGCAGCCGAGCGGGTCGGGCGCGGCGGTCACGATGATCTCGCGGCGTCCGTCCCGGTCGCGGAGCTCCTCCTGCGCGTTCGTGATCAGGTTGAGCAGCGCCTGCTGGAGCTGGAACGCGGAGGCGCGAATGCGGGGCAGGTCGGCGGGCACGTCCACGGTCAGCGTGATGCCGTCGCGCCGCAGGTCGTACGCCTTGAGCTCGGTCGCGCGCGCCACCAGGTCGTCGACGGTCAGGGGTCCGGGCACGTCGCCGGGCTGCCGCGCCATGTCGAGGGTCGTGCGGATGATGCGCATGACGTGCTCGCACGCCTCCTCGACCTGCCCCAGGTGCTCGTCGACCTCCGGCGTCGCGTCGGCGAGCTTGCGGCGGACGAGCCAGAGGTGGCCGAACACGCCCTGGAGCACGTTGCGCATCTCGTGCGTGACGCCGGCGACGACCTCGTTGACCGCGTACAGCCGACCCGCGCGCTCGATCTGCGCGTGCATGCGCATCCACTGCTCGTGCGCGCGCTCGAGCTCGCCGTAGGCGGCGGCCAGGCGATGCCGGTTGCGGCGATACGCGTCGGCCAGCATCGCCGCCAGCCCGCCGACGATGTTGAGCACGAGCAGGTTGAACATCGCCACCTCCCAGGCGTCGGGATGCGGCGGGCTCGTGAACGGGAGCAGGCCGAACCACTGCGCGCCGGCCAGCGTCAGGTAGGCGACGCTCGCGAGCAGCGTGATGACGAGACAGGCGACGCTCGAGAACGCGATGCCCGTGTACACCGGCACGATCGCGTAGACGCCGAGGTACTGCGCGGCGGCCAGCCCGCCCGCGGCATAGAGGCCGGCCGTGATGAGGCCCACGTCCGTCGCCATGCGGACCCACGCCTGCAGCCGCCGCCACCGTCCCGAGCGCGCGGCGAGGTAGTAGGGGACGTTCACGAGCAATCCGAGCAGCGCGGCCGCGCGGATCACGCCCTGCGCCGCCGCCACCTTCGTGAACAGCTCGTTGAAGACGAGCATCAGCAGCGCGATGCCCGCGCGCACGGCGAGCTCCTGATGGAGCGCGCGCCGACGCCGCGACGGCTCGTCGGCCTGCGGTAGCGCTCGCGTCTGGAGCTCGGCCGTCGGCTCCGCGGCGCCGGCGGCCGGCGTGCTGGTCTGCTCCGTCGATGTCGGGACGTCGCGCATGGCCCCCCTCACACAGTCGTCAGCCGGAACCACCTGTGCAAGACGGGCTCCAAGCCCGCGTGCGCCCTAACCGCGTGTCACTTCGTGGGTCGATGGCGCAGATCCGAGTCGCTGGCCAGCGCCTGACCGGCCGATTTGTCGCGCCTGTTCACGAATCGACCAGGAGCGCGCCCCGGGGAACCCGGGGCGCCCCCTCGATAAGCCAGCTAGAACTTCAGCCGCACCCGGTAGGTCAGCTTCGACGCGCCTTCCTTCGGGATGGGGACCTGGAACTTCAGCGTGTGCGCCTCGGGCTTTTCCCACGCGTGTGTGGAGGTCAGCACCTGCCAGTCGCCCGGCACCGGCTCGATCACCGTGACCGTCTGGTCCTCCTTCTTGTGGTTGCGCAGCGAGATCTCCCACTCGACCTCATAGAGATTGGAGGCGATCTTCCGCCACTCCTTCTGCGTACGCTCGCCGACCAGGTCGAAGGCGTCGCCCATCTTGATCTTCACGCGCTCGTCCTTGGGCGTGTGGTCGATCCAGTCCTCGCCGACGAACTGCTGGCTGCCGGAAGCGTCGGCCTTGTACACGCGCACCTTGCCGTTGGGCAGCGGCACGCCGAGCCGGTTGTCCTTCGAGTTCTTGATGTCGAAATAAACGCCGATCTTCTGGTTCGACATCGGGACGCCGTAGGACGTCCGGTAGTAGTCCTGCGCGCCGTAGTAGATGAGCTGCTTGACGACCGGCACGTCGCCCGCCGCCATGAGCGTGAGCTGCTTGGTCTGGTTGTCCTTGATGGTGGTGCGGCCGTCGAGCGTGTAGAGGTGATACTCGAAGAAGCCCTCGGACTTGAAGTCGCGCGCCGCCTCGACCATCGACGCGGACTTGGCGGCGATCTCCATCGCGCGCTGGCTGCGGCGCCCATCGACCGCGCGGTTGACGTCGCCGGCCACCAGCTTGAGCGCGGCGTTGCCGTAGGTGGCGCCGCTCCGGTTGTCGATGGTGACCCAGCCCGTGACGTCGGCCTTCGTGTCGGCCGGATTGAGAACCATCACGTAGTCGGCCTTCCACGTGATGCCGCCCGTGAGGTACGAAGCCTCCACGCGCTGCGTCCCCGCCAGCGCGTTGCGCAGCAGCCACACGAGCGTCGGCTTGGACACGAGGTTCTCGGGGAGCGAGGGCAGCACGAGGCGGCCGTTGTGGCCGAGGTGGATCTGGCCGTTGATCTCGAAGACGGGCCCGGCCGTGGAGAGCAGCTTCGCCTCCAGATAGGTCCCGTCGGTGTTGTAGAGCCGGACCATGCGGCCGACGTACTTCTCCATGAGCTTGCCGCTCGAGAGCAGGTCGTACTCGTAGTTCTGCTCGAGGATGCGCAGGCCCGCGGGATCCGTCAGCGACTTCAGGTGCACGGTGGTCGGATCGATCTGCGCCGCCACGTCGGTGAACTCCGTCTCGTGCAGCCCTGTGGGCAGCCGCGTCTCGCGCACGTCCTTCACGAGTCCCAGGTTGCCGTTGTAGATCGTCACCATCACGTCCTTCTGCGTGTCGCGGCCGACGGCGAGCTGAGCCGCCTCCGCTCCCGACGCGAGCGCCGTCGCCAGCGTCAGCACGATCGCCATCGTCCGTTTCATAGTCCTGTCCCCCCAGAGTTCGGATATGTGCTGCTGGCGGGTTAGACAGGGCGGGCTGCTGGAAGTTCCCGGGCGGCGGCGGGCGCGGCAAGGCGCACGCCGCCGAGGCGGCGGCGGGTCAGTTGGAGACGGTGACGGCGACGGCCAGCACGGGACGGTCGGTCGCCTGGCTCTCGATCGACACCGCGCCGAGCGCCGTCGCCTCCCGCACGAACTGCGCGTAGGCGTCGCGGGGCACGGCCAGCTCGACGACGACGCGGCCGCCGTCGATCCGGCGCCCCGTCTGCCGGCCGCCGACGCGCGCGGCGAGCTCGATGAGCGAGAGCTCGGCGGCGGCCACGTCGGGCACGCGCAGCTGCGCGGTCACGTCGGGCGCCGCGGCGGGAACGCCGGTCATCGGACCGGTGCGCGAGAGCGGCGCGATCTGGGGCGTCACCTGCGACTTGGCGGCCACGGAGGGCACCACGCCGGCGGCCCCGACCGGCGGCGCGGAAGCCGGGGATTGCTGGCGCAACTTTCGCTCCTTGGCCACGTCTTTTGCCCCGTCCGCACGGGTGTCCTGGGCTCCCGACGAGAAGCGTTCGCCGGCGGGCTGGGGGCGCGACGACTGATCGACTTTCGCGCCCCGGCCGTCGACGACTCCCGGCGGCGCGGCGGCCTGGCGTTCGGGAATCGCCTGGGGCGGCTCGGCCGGCGGCGCCGCGTCGCGCGGCGCCGATAGCGGCTCCGCTTTCGTCTCCGCGCGCTTTTCGGCCAGCGCCGGTTGCTCGACACGATTCTTCAGCGCCTCGAGCTCGCGCGAGCGCTGCGGCGCCGTCGGCTCGCGAGACGATAGCGGCGCCGCTGGCGCGATCTCGCGCGGCGCGGTCGTCGCCGACGAGCCGGTCTCTCGCGGCGCGGCGGGCCCCGTCGACGGCGCGGTCTCACGCGTCGGCGCCTGGACGGCCGGTCCCGGGGTGGGCGGCTGAGAGCGCGCGGCCTGCTGCTGCTCGGGCGAGCCGCGGAAGAGCAGGACGGCCAGGCCGGCGACCAGGAACAGGGCGGCGGCGCCGAGCGGCAGCGTCGGCCATGGCGCGAGCAGGCGGCGCGCCAGCCGCTTGCGCGCCGGCTCGGGCCGCGCCGCCGCGAGCACGCGGTCCACGAACCCCGCCGGCGCGCGCTCGGGATCGATGGCGCGGACGAGCTTCACCGTTCGCAGCAAGCCCGCCAGCTCACGCCGGCATTCCGCGCAGCCCGCGAGGTGAGCGTCGAGCGCCGCGCGCTCGGCGGGCGCCAGCGCGTCGTCCGCGAGGGCGGAGAACAGGTCGCGTGTCTCGGTGCACGTCATGCGAACCGCTCCAGCTTCTCCTTCAATTGCAGGCGCGCGCGGTGCAGCCGCGAGCGCACGGTGCCGGGATCGAGGTCGAGGGCGTTCGCGATCTCTTCGTACGATAACCCCTCGACGTCGCGGAGCACCAACACGAGACGCCGGTCCTCCGGCAGCCCGGCGATGGCCGCGCGCAGCGCCGCGTCCAGCTCGGCGCGCTCGGCCGCGGCTGCGGCGTCGGGCGTCGACGCCGGGACGTCGGCCAGCACCGCGTCCCCGCGCGCCACGCGCCGGTCCGGCGACGCCAGGCGGTTGAGACACAGCCGCGAGGCGATCCCGTAGAGCCACGTGCCGAGCCGCGCGTCGCCACGGAAATCGGCCACCGCGCGATACGCCCGCAAGAACACCTCCTGTGCGATCTCCTCGGCCTCGGCGCGACTGCCGAGCATGCGCAGCGCCACGCCGAACACCCGATGCTGGTAGACGGTCACCAGCTCTTCGAACGCGCGCGGCTCACCGGCCCGCAGGCGCTCGAGGAGACCGGGCGGATCGGCACCGAGGGCCTCGCGCATCCGTTAGACCGCCATGCCCTCGCGAAGTTCCCGGCCGGCGCTCAGTCGCGGACGGGAGCCTCGGCCGCGAGCGCGTCGGCTCCGATCGGGCGCCAGTCCACGAGCCGCTCCAGCGACTCGAGGGCGCTCGGCGAGAAGGCGGGAAGGCTGGGGGGCGCCGCGACGAGCCAGCGGCGCGCGTAGAGGGCGGCGACGAGGAGCTTGTGGTGATCCTGACGCTGCGGACGCAGGGTCTGGCCTTCGTCCAGCAGCAGCGCCGTGGCCAGGGCGTGATAGAGCGTCTCGGCCACCGGACGCGCCTCCACCTCGCGCGTGTCCAGCGGTTGCGTCGTCCAGGCGGCGGCGCGCCGCTCGACGTCGGCCAGGGCCGCGCGCACGACATCGGCCACGGGCTTGGCGTGGCGCTCGCGCACGCCGTCAAGGCGCGCGCCGATGAAGGCCGCCAGCGGCGCCAGGGCGCCGTCCTTGACGATCGCGCGCTGTACATCGAGGGCGACGACGCTGGTGGAGCCCTCCCAGATCGCGCCCAGGTAGGCGTCGCGCAGCAGGCGCGCGTTCACCCATTCCTCGACGTAGCCGTTGCCGCCGCGCACGTTCATCGCCTCGCCCGCCACCGCGCGGGCGCGCGCGGTGATCCAGCCCTTGGCGAGCGGCGTGACGATCCGCAGCAGGCGGCCCGCCTCCTCGGCGCCCGCGTCCCACGCGTCGAACATGACGGCGGCGTTCAGGACGACCGAGGCGGCCGCCTCGACGTCCAGCAGCATCTCGAGCAGCGTCCAGCGCATGAGCGGCTTGTCGAATAGCGCGCCGCCGAAGGCCGCGCGGCCGCGGGCGTGGAACACCGCCTCCAACAGCGCGCGCCGCATGATGGCCGCCGCGCGCATCGCGTTGGAGAGGCGCGAGCCGTTCACCATCTCCATCATCTGGGCGAAGCCGCGGCCGACGTCGCCCACGACGTAGGCGACGGCCCCCGTGTAGGTGACCTCGCCGGTCGCCATCGAGCGCGAGCCGAGCTTGTCCTTGAGCCGGTTGATCGTCCACGCGTTCTTCGTGCCGTCGGGCAGGTACCGCGGCACCAGGAACAGGCCGAGCCCGCGCGTGCCGGCCGGCGCGCCCTCCGGACGCCCGAGCGTGAGCGCGACCTCCGCATTGGCATTCGAGGCGAACCACTTGTCGCCCCAGAGCCGCCACACGCCGTCGGCATCGCGCCGGGCGAGCGTGGTGAGGGCGCCGACGTCGGAGCCGCCGGTCTTCTCCGTCATCCACTGCGTGCCCTGCCACAGATCCTCGAGGGCGGTGGCGGTCAGCCGCGGCAGGTACCGGCCGCGCAGCTCCTCATCGCCGAAGCGCGTCAGAATCCGCGCCGTGGAATCGGTCATGTTGACGGGACAGAGCAGGCCGAACTCCGATTGCGCGAACAGATAGGACAGCGCGTACTTCACGACGTGCGGCACGCGGCCCGGCCAGCCGAGCACGCCGTCGCGGTGTGACATCGCCGCGAGGCCGAAGCGCTCGAAGGCCAGCTGCTCCATCGCGCGGTAGGACGGGTGGAAGACGATCTCGTCCACGCGGCGGCCGCGCTCGTCGTAGGCGCGCAGGGTGGGCGGGTGGCGGTCGGCCGCGGCCGCGAGCGCATCCAGCTCGTCGCCGGCGACCGCGCCCATCTCGACCAGCAGGGGCCGCGCGCGCGCGAGCACCTCCGGCTCCATCACCGTGGAGCAGACGAACTCGAGATTGGGATCGGCGACGTAGAAGTTGAGACCGCGCGTCGTCGGCATGCCGTCCTGCGTCGGCCAAGGCCGCGGTGGCGGCGGCAGGTCGATGCTCACTGGAACTCCAGCAGCGCATCCATGCTCGCGAGGACGATAGCACACCGGCACGCGCCTGACGCGGCGCGGCGACCTTGACACCCCGGAAGGGCCCGTGCTATCTGCGCCTATGCCCGAAGCGCCACTGTTGCGCACCGAAGCGCTGACGCGCGCTTTCGGCAGTCTCATCGCCGTGGACCGGGTCGACGTCGCCGTGCGGCGCGGCGAGCTGCGCTCGATCATCGGCCCCAACGGCGCGGGCAAGACGACGTTCTTCCGGCTCATCTCGGGCGAGACCACGCCGACCTCCGGCCGCGTCTGGTTCGGCGAGCGCGAGATCACCGGGCTGCCGCAGCACGCCGTCGCGCGGCTCGGCATCACGAAGTCCTACCAGATCACCAACGTCTTCCCGCACCTCACCGTGCACGAGAACGTGCGCGTGGCCGTGCAGGGCTGGGCGCGCTCGTTCAACTTCTGGTCACGCGCCGACGCGCTGACCGACGTCGCCGAGCGCGCGCACGCGCTGCTGCGCACGGTCGGGCTCGCCGCCAAGGGTGCGCAGCTCGCCGCGCACCTCGCGCACGGCGAGAAGCGCCACCTGGAGATCGCCCTCGCCATCGCCTCCGAGCCGCAGCTCCTGCTGCTCGACGAGCCGACGGCGGGCATGAGCCCCGAGGAGACGGACGAGACGATGCGGCTGATCCGCGAGCTGACGGCGGGGCGCACGGTGATCCTCGTCGAGCACAAGATGAAGGTCGTCATGAAGATCTCCGACCGCATCACGGTCCTGCACCAGGGGCAGGTGCTGGCCGAGGGCACGCCCGAGGAGATCCGCGCCAACGAGCGCGTGCAGCAGACCTACCTCGGCGCCATCCGCTAGATGGCGCTGCTCGAGCTCGAGGACGTCCACACCTACTACGGCGAGGCGCACATCCTCCAGGGCGTGTCGCTCACCGTCGGCGAGGGCGAGGTGGTCGGCCTCATCGGCCGCAACGGCGCCGGCAAGACGACCACGCTGCGCTCCGTGCTGGGCCTGGCGCGGCCCGCGCGCGGCCGCGTGCGGCTGCGCGGCGAGGACGTCACGCGGCTGCCGACGCACGCGATCGTGCGGCGCGGCATCGCGTGGATCCCCGAGGAGCGGCGCGTGCTGCCGAACCTCACCGTGCTCGAGAATCTGAAACTGGGCATGCTCGGCGTCGGCATCCGCGAGGCGGAGGCGGCGTCGCGGCTCGAGGACGTCTTCCGCCACTTCCCGCGGCTGCGCGAGCGCATCGACCACCGCGGCCGGTTCCTGTCGGGCGGCGAGCAGCAGATGGTCGCCATCGCGCGCGCGCTGGTGGCGCGGCCGACCGTGATGCTGGTCGACGAGCCGACCGAGGGGCTGGCGCCGATGCTCGTGCACGACCTCACGGAGATCCTGGCCGCCATCAACCGCGGGGGCACGAGCATCCTGCTCGTGGAGCAGACGCTCGAGGTGGCGCTGGCGCTCTCGCGACGCGTGTACGTGATGGACCAGGGCCGCATCCAGTTCCAGGGCACGCCCGACGAGCTGCGGAGGGACCCGACGATCCAGCAGCGGTTCCTCGAAGTCTAGAGAGGAGAAACGATGACGGACCGGGTGACGCGCCGAACGTTCCTGACCGCGGCCGCCGCCTTCGCCGGCGTCGCCGCGTGCCCCGCCCTGCTGCGCGCCCAGGGCAAGACGATCAAGGTCGGCGTCATCAGCCCGGTGACCGGCGCCCTCGCGGAGGTCGGCCAGGACTGCCGGCTCGGGGCCCAGATGGCCGCGGAGGCGATCAACGCCGCCGGCGGCATCAAGTCGCAGGGCGGCGCGCGGCTCGAGCTGTTGCTGGCGGACAGCCAGACGAAGGCCGAGGTCGCGCGCGCCGAAGCCGACCGCCTCATCAGCGGCGGTGCCCAGCTGCTCACGGGCGCCTTCCACTCCGCGCACGTCGCCGGCATCGCGCCGCTCGCCCAGCAGCGCCGCGTGCCGTACATCATCGACATCTCGGCGGCCGACGCTCCCACCGCCAACGTCGCGAAGTCCGTGCGCGAGGGCCATCAGAAGGCGCAGTACGTCTACCGCATCTTCCCGGGCAGCGCGACCTTCGGACGCAACGCCGTGCGCTACATGACGGAGATCTTCCGCGAGGCGGGCGTGAGCCCCCGGCGGATCGTCGCGATGTACACGAACGACCTCTTCGGCAAGACGCAGACGGAAAGCTTCCTGGCCGCGCACAAGGCCGCGAATCCGGGCTTCGAGATCGTGGACGTGATCCCGTATCCGGAGGCGGCGGTGGACCTCTCGACCGAGGTGTCGCGCGCGAAGTCCGCGAAGCCCGACGTGCTCGCGCCGGTCACGCGGCCGGCCACGGCCATCCTGCTCCTCGACGAGCTCGTCAAGCAGCGCGTGGAGCTGATGGGCGTCGTCAGCCCGGGCGCGCCGGGGCTCTACGAGACCAAGCAGATCGAGCAGCTCAAGGAGCGCATCGAGTACGTCATCGACATCACCGTGTGGCCGAACACCCGGCTGGCGCAGACGCAGAAGATCGCCGCCGAATACGTGAAGCGCTCGGGCGGCCGCAATTTCGACGCGAGCGCCGCCTACACCTACGAGGCGATTCTGGTCGCCGCCGACGTGTTCGAGCGCGCGGGCTCGACCGATCCCGACGCGCTGGTGGCCGCGATCAGGAAGACCAGCTTCGGCGGCGGCGTCACGACGGCGACCGGGCCCGTCACGTTCAACGACGTCGGCGACAACCCGAACGCCAGCACGGCGGCGATCCAGATCCTCGGCGGCAGGCCGCGCGTGGTGTGGCCGAAGGAGGCCGCCGAGCAGAAGTTCGTCTTCCCGCGGCCTCGGGTGTAGGGAGGAGCCGTGGACTTCGTCCGGCACTGGCGCGAGATCGGCGCGGCGTTCTTCCGACTCGGCGCGACCTCGTACGGCGGCCCCGCGATCATGGGCGTCATGCAGGCCGAGCTGCAGGAGCGTCGGCAGTGGCTGAGCCAGCCGCGCTTCGTCGAGGGGCTGGCGCTCGTCGTGCGCGCGTTCACGTGGACGCGCGCGATGCTGCGCGGGATGAGCCCGGCGGTGATCGGTCTCCTCGCGGTGTCGCTGACGCGCCTGGCGCCGTACGCGCTCGTCGATCCGCTCGCCGTCACGATGTTCGTCGCGACGGTGGCCGCGCTGCTGCTCTGGCGGCCCGGCACGGTGCGACTGATGCTGGGCGGCGCCGTCCTCGGAGCGCTGCGCCACCGCTGGTTCCCGCTGCCGGGCGTCCGCTAGCCTCCGTCTGGGGGCGCGCTCGCTACTTCACGCTGCCCGCGGTGAGCCCGCCGACCAGGTGGCGCTCGATCAGCGCGAACAGCACCACGACCGGGACGATCGCGATGACCGAGGCCGCGAAGAGGTGGTTCCAGTGCTGCACGTAGGCGGTCACGTACGAGGTGATGCCGACCGTCAGCGGCTTCCGCTCGGGGGCCGTCATCAGGGTCAGGGCCACGATGTACTCGTTCCAGGCGGCGATGAACGCGAAGATCACCGCCGTCACGAGCCCGGGCAGCGACAGCGGCAGCACCACCCGCACCAGCGCGCCGAGCCGGCCGCAGCCGTCGACGGCCGCCGCCTCTTCCACCTCCCTCGGGATCGACGCGAAGAACGCGCGCAGGATCCAGATGGCGAAGGCGAGGTTGAACGCGGCATTGGTGAGGATCAGCGCCGCGTACGTGTTCACGAGGTCCAGCTCGAAGAACTCCCGGTAGAGACCGACCACCAGCGCTGTCGGCGAGAACATCTGGGTGACGAGGACGACGAAGAGAAAGGCGGTGCGGCCCCGGAACCGGTGGCGCGCGGTGTAGTAGGCGGCCGGCGCCGCGGCCAGGACGACGATCGCGGTGGAGGCGGCCGCCACGACCAGCGAGACGCTCAGCCAGTCCTGAAAGCCGGGGTCGGCGACGACCTCCAGGAAATTGCCGGGCCGCCAGTGCAGCGGCAGCAGCCGCGGCGGCGTCGTGCGCAGCTCGGCGTCCGGCTTCAGCGCCGTCAGCAGCATCACCACGTACGGCGCCAGCACGCCGCACGCCAGCACGAATCCCGCCGCGCTCAGCACCGCCCTCCGCGTCATTTCTGGCCTCCCGGGGGCTACGCCCCCGCCTCCTCCCAGCGCACCGTCCTCAGATAGACGACGACCGCGACCAGGATCAGCGCGACGTTCACCACGCCCAGCGCGGCCGCGAGGCCCACGTCGCGCAGCGCGCTCTTGAAGGCGATCTTGTACATGTACGTGATCATCGTGTCGTGGCCGAAGCCGGGGTTGCGGTCGTTGAGCGTCCACACGATGGGGAACGAGTTGAAGACGTAGATGATGTTGAGGACCACGGCGACGAGGAGCGCCGGCTTCAGGAGCGGCAGCGTGACCAGCCGGTAGGCCGTCCACGTGGAGGCGCCGTCCACCCGCGCCG
>Ga0137394_10003637_pt1 | contig 11621 bp, 6 predicted proteins | sample czobulk116metaG_FD_108278 | JGI IMG/M metagenome (GOLD analysis project Ga0137394, IMG submission 108278) | Vadose zone soil microbial communities from Angelo Coast Range Reserve, California, USA - czobulk1.16 metaG | ecosystem: Environmental > Terrestrial > Soil > Vadose zone | place: USA... | reverse complement strand
TCGCATTGGCATCAATGTAGTAGCTTTCGGTGTCGGCGATGAGGATGCCGATCGGTGCATTCTCGAAGAGCGTGCGGTAGCGGGCCTCGGTCGCGCGTCGTGCTTCCTCCGTTTGCTTGCGTTCGGTGATGTCTACAATTGTGCCCAGGACCATTGGCCCTTGTTCCGTCTCTAACGGATTCAATCCAATCTCCACGGGAAACTCGCTGCCGTCTTTGCGCAAGCCATAGAGGTCGCGTCCTGATCCCATCGACCGCGTTGAGGGTTCGGCAATGAATCCGTTGCGGTAACCAGGATGGTTTCCACGGAAACGCTCGGGCACGAGCATCTCGATCGATTGTCCGAGCAACTCATCGCGCCTGTAACCGAAGGACTCTTCTATCTGCCGGTTGACCAGAGCGATCTTGCCTTCGCGACCCACCATTACCATGCCGTTGGGCGCGCCTTCGATGACCTGGCGGAATCGCTGCTCTGCGCGCTTGCGCTCGGTGATGTCGATAATGCTGGCCAACACGAAGGCGCCTTCGCCCGTGTTGATCGGGTTAAGTCCGATCTCAATAGGCATTTCGCTGCCATCCTTACGTAGGCCATATAAATCGCGGCCTGCGCCCATGGCTCGCATGGAAGGCGTGTGAAAGAAGCCGGTCCGATGCCCGGGGTGGGCGTCGCGGTAGCGTTCAGGCACCAAGACTTCGATGGGCTGTTCCAAAAGCTCGGCGCGTTCGTAACCGAAAAGCTTTTCAGTTTGCGCGTTCACGAGCGTAATACGTCCCCTATCGTTGACCATTAGCATGGCGCTGGGCGAGGCCTCGACCACCAGACGAAAGCGCTCCTCAGCCCGCTTGCGCTCGGTGATGTCGATGATGCTGGCCAGCACGAAGGAGCCTTCACCGGTCTTGATCGGATTCAGTCCGATTTCGATTGGCACTTCGCTGCCGTTCTTTCGTCGGCCATAGAGGTCGCGACCGGCGCCCATTGCGCGCGCAGACGGATGTTGAAAGAATCCACCGCGATGGCCGGGATGCGCGGCCCGATAACGCTCAGGCACGAGCATCTCGATATGCTGGCCCAATAACTCGCCGCGGCTGTAACCGAAAAGCTCTTCCGTCTGCTTGTTGACCAGAGTTATCAGCCCCACGTCGCTAACCATGAGCATCGCGCTGGGAGCAGCTTCGACTACCAGACGAAAACGTTCATCAGCTCGCTTGCGCTCAGAAATGTCGATGATGCTGGCAAGAACAAATGCGCCACTCTCGGTTTGGATTGGATTCAATCCAATCTCAATCGGAACCTCCGCGCCGTCTTTACGGAGTCCATAGAGATCGCGGCCTGCCCCCATTGACCGGCTGGTCGGATGGCTCGAGAAGATTTTTCGGTGACCTGGATGAGCGCCGCGATAGCGCTTAGGCACGAGCATCTCGATTGGTTGATCGAGCAACTCACTGCGTTCATAGCCGAACAGTTGCTCGGCCTGGGCGTTGACCAGTTTCATCTTTCCCTTCTGATCAACCATCAACATCGCGTAGGGCGCGGCTTCGAGCTGCAGCGTTCGCTCCTGAACCTTGCGTTCCAGTTCGCGTTGGGAGTCGCGCGTAGCGATCACCATGCGGTTGAAGGCGCCTGCCAGCGCTCCGAGTTCGTCGTCCTGTTGAATGTCAGCCGTGTGTGAATAGTCTCCGGCGCCGATTGCCAATGCAGTTTCATTAAGCACCTGGAGTGGTCGCGTGATGCCCCTGCTAAGGACAAAGGCGCCCGTCATGCCAATAATGAACAAGACGAGATCAGCTATGAGAATGCGCCGCAGGAAGCGGTGGGCCGGAGCCATGAGCGGCTGTTCAGGAAACTCAATTGCCAGGAACCAGGGGGTTCCGCCGATTGGCCGGGCCAGCGCCAGGACTCTATTGCCGTCTCGCGAATATTGGATTACCTCGCCGCTTGACCCCAGGTCTGCCCGCGGCTTGGACGTGATTCGCTCCAGGTCGGTTAAGAGATCTCCTTGAGTGTTGCCAAAATACAGCGCGGCGTCGCTGCCGAGCAGATCCGTTAACTGTTTTGGCCGCGGACTAATTGACATTCGCCGCCACCTGACGAGATAACCGATCGGCTTTCCCGAATCGTCGTTCACGGCGACTATCCCTGGCGCTGTGATGACATCTTTGATCACGCGTATCGGACCGGTCGCCTTGAAAGGGCTGACAGCAGCGGCCTGGAACTCGGCCTCTATATCAAGAGATTCGGGCGAAGCGCCCTCGGGCACGCTCAAAACCAGCGAGTGGTTTGTATCCCATAGTTCGATTTGCAAACCATTCACATCTTGCGTCGGCTCGACTTGTTGAAGAATTACTAAGGCGCCGGACCGCGTCGCCGCGGAAGGAGATTGCAGGAATGCCTTAACCGCGGGGTCGTTGGCGGATGTGAACGTCCTGGTGAGCATGACATTATTCGACTGCTGCAACAGGATCGCCAACTGCCTGGTGAGGTTTTGCAGCCGCTCGCGGCCGACATCAAGCGCCGATTCCTTTACTCCACGATACGAAGCCAGGGTCGAGGCCATGATGATGCCAAGCAATAGGATACCGATAAGCAACGGCAAGCGATGCTTTATGGAAATGACAGGTATCGAAAAACGGCTTAGTTGCATCTGTTTCTTTGAAGCGAAAGAGATCTCCTCGCACCGGCACATTTAGAAATCGATTCGCAGCCCAAACTGTCCTTCTCGTCCCGGCAGATACTGAAGCGGCTTTCCCACCGGTACAGATAAGTTCTGAAATTGCTGCACTGCGGCAGCATTGGCTCGATTGAGCAGGTTGAAAAATTCGAACAAGACCTCTCCCCGAATTCTTTCGGTGATCGAAAACCGCTTCGAGACGCGCATGTCCAGATTGGTGTAGGGAGGAGACTTAAAGTGGTTGCGGCCGGAAAGAAAATCGATCCCGTTTAAGAGGCCGTCGCCATCCACGTCGACCGGGGTTTGCGCAGCCACTGAAAAGCGGAAACCGCTTTGCGCGCGGAAGATGCCGCTAAGTCCAACTTGCCATGGAAGACTCACTGCTCCGTGCATCAACAGGGTGTGATTGAAGGCCAGGTCCGATGGGCCACGATCGAGGTTTGCGCCATCATAGAATTTCCCGGCTTGTGGTACCGGGTTGCCGTTGCTCGCCAGGAAAGGAGCATTGGCATTTGTTTGCCCGGTCACGGAATCTGTGACGATTGGCGGGACGCCAACAAAGCTGTCAGTGGGTCCATATGAACCCAGCGCTCCCGCCCCACGGCCTGTTTGCACGTTGCTGACGAAGTTCGAATTCAAAGCGTTATCAACCGCGTTGGCCCAGGTGTAAGAGGTCTCGAGAGTGAATCGGCTAGTCAGCCGCTTGCGCATGCCAATGGTAATGCCGTCATACCTGCCCTGATACCATGGGCCATAACTTAGGATAGGTCTGCTTCCCGTGCCGGGTTGTAGTTCGCCGCTATGGCCCGGCAGGCGGGCTTCAAACGCCAGGTTTGAGGTCCGGACGCCGAGCATGTTGCGGATGTCGCGATGGTAATAGTCCACTTGAATCACAACGTTGCCGCTGATCTCTCTTTGCAACCCAAGATGAAAGTTGCGAGTGTGCGGCGTGCTCAGCCCGGGGTCGACGGTAATCGGCAGCAAGAAGATCTGTGGCACTGGAAAGTTCATGGTGAGATGACCTAAGCCTCCCCAAAAGAAGAACCCAGGCTGACGGCCCACGGATGTGCTGGCGGCGTCCACGAACTGTTGCGCATTCAATCCCGTCAAAGCTTGCACGTTATTCAAGGTCACAACACTGTTCGCTGGAATTGAGGCGTGACCTGCAGCAACCACCATATTCAAATGATCGATTCCCAGAAGCGGCAGACCAGCAATAGGGCAGGTGGCACCGGACGCCTGAATCTGCGCATCGTTCAAATTCGACGAAGGACATAATCCAAACAAGCGCGAGAGCGTACTGGGATTACCGTAGAACAGTCGGGGATATGAGATCGTCTGGTTCCGAAAGAGATTTGCGCCGCCGAGGCCGGGTATATCGCGAGCCAGCCCAAGCCGGAATTTGTCGTAGAACATTCCCCAACTGGCAGTGATGACAGTCTTCGCCGTTGGCGACCAGGTAATGCCCAGTCGTGGAGAAACGTTACCGCCATTGGGAAAGCGGGAGTCATAGTCCCATCGCAGGCCCAGATTCAGGGATAAACTTCGCGCCAGCTTCCAATCATTCTGCGCAAAGAGCCCATTGTAAAAGTTGCGAAGTCGAATAACGTTGTCCGCCGGGGTTGGACCACCCACACTAGAGAGGACGTAGACCCCTGAGTTGACGGGTCCGAATTGTGCAAAGTCCGACACGGTCGCGAACAGTTGATTCAACTGGTTCGTGGCTTCCACACCATCCACGCGAGTGTGCTGAAAGTCCCATCCAAACTTGATATCGTGTGTGCCGAAGAGTTTCTCGAGAGAAGCGCCAGTGGAGGTGTATTTTTGCTTAATAAGCAGCGGAGTGAAACCTGCTCCGAATCGAACCTGCCCCAGATCTCCGGTTAGACGGTTTGTGGTCAAACTGCTGAACAGATTGAATAAGGTGCTGGCACTAGACTCGGCGTTGGTGGGTCGCTGAAGACCCGACTCGCCACGATACTGGGCGTAAGCATGAAAGACAAAAGGATCGTCTTGATTGCCAAGGGTCGCGGTATCCTGGACGCCCAACATAAGATGCCGCGAGTCGGAATCCGTCCTCGTCGAGGGCAGGCTTGTCGCCTGTGAAAGTGGCAGAAAGCCACGCACGTGACTCTCGCTCAGGCTTATCTGTTCGGTAATACGATGACGGCCCAGTTGCTCATCGAGCTTGAAAAAGCCTCGCGTCTGAAAGATCTCGCTATGTTTGTCGAACGCTGCTTCACGTGCTTGCAGGAAGTCTGGTATACCTGGAGGGAAACTGAAGCTGAGTTGCCGGCTCTCCCTTATTCGCTCCACAGATCCGAAGAAGAAGACGCCGCTTATTGGAAGTGGACCACTCAGGTTTGCGCTCGGGTCCCATCGCAACAGGAAGGGCGTTCTCTTCCCGGGAACATTGGAAGAATCGAATGCACTGTTGCGGTGGAAGAGGGAAAGCCGGCCGTGCCACGTGCTAGTGCCGCTCTTGCTTACGACGTTGACGACCCCACCGGATCCATGTCCGAACTCCGCTCTGTATCCTGCAGTCAGTACTTGAAACTCAAGAATTGAGTCCTGATCAAAAGGGGCAGCGGGTCCACCATCCAAAGCGTTACTGTTTGGCATGCCGTCGATCAGGAAAATGGCATTCCCACCTCGCTCTCCCAGGATGGGCACGGCGGCGTCAGACCTCTCATCGACACGCCGATTGATTGCAACGCCTGGAACCAGTTGCAAGAGATCGAGATAGTTGCGCCCATTGATCGGCATCTGTTCGATCTGTTGTGGCAGGATGGTAGCTCCGGAAGAAGAACTCGCAGTTTCAAGCAGCGGCGCACTCGCCGAAACGGTGACCTCCGCCTGTACGTCGCTGACTGCGAGTACGATGTGGAACGGCAGAATGCGGTTAACAGTTACTACTTGTCCCGGGTATACCTGCACAGAAAAACCCGCCTTGGCCACTTGCAATTGGTAAGTGCCGGGTGGCAAACCCGGTACGCGGAATGAGCCGGAAGTGTCAGTAGAGATCTTGATGTCATGGCCCAGTACGGGTCCGCTCAAAGTAATCTCAGCGTCAACTATTGCCCGGCCCTGCGTGTCTAAAACTGTTCCTTCGATGATCGATGTCGTTTGGGCGGTGAGGGACAATGGATTTGCGACGAAGAGCAATAACAGGAACGGCCAGCGGGCGAGTCGTGAGTATAGAATTGCCCGCTCGAACAAGCTAACCCTTCTCAAAGTGGGCGCTTGCCTCTTTTGGTAAAACATTTATTCCTTCCTGGAGTAATTTCGTCCACGAGCGCACCGCCATTTGCTGATTGCGTCTTTGAATCGAAGAAGGACGCCGCTTTCGCCCCAAGGCGGCGTCCCTCTCCATTACGCGCGTCCTCTCACAGGCTTCACGCGATTTGAAGATCTGTCCTCGGCGCAGGTCGAAGCTTTTTGCGCCAACGGTGTGCCAAAGGATCCGACTTCATGAAGTGCTCGGCCTCGGCGGAAGCGCTGCATTCCCGATGCAGCGCCTCGCCTCGCACCGCTGTCTGATCTACTCGAAGCCTCACGCCTTGGCCGTGAAAGTGTGTGGCGCGAATAGCTCTTCAATTGTGTCGCCCTCCATTCCGGCCGAGTTAAGTTCAGTTAGACAAACCTGAGCCAGATCGCCGGCCAATTTCGACACTTCTGCTTTTGGCTGAATAGCGTCCACACTCAACAAGTGGTTCTTGATGGCTGTGGTTAATTTCTTGTTGGCGTAGTTAGTAACCATGACTTGCCTCCTCTAGTTAGAACGTTTGGCCACCCGCCAACTTCTTGCTTTGAACGGTCGTCGCGGGAAGGGCGACTGCCTATCCGTTTCATCAGCCCCGCTGGTTCGAATGGTTGGAGGGAAAGAGACGCCGTCATCGTCCCAGGGCGACGTCTCTCTCCCTCGCACGCATCGTCTTGCTCTCAGGAAGGCAGACGATCTTTGCAGATGTGTTTGTTCATGGGAACGTTCTTCCAGTTAAACTGCTGCCGCCGCATTGGTTTTGCTAAATCGTCCTCGCACCAGATTTAAAACGTCATGGGCCAGGAACGGCTTGTAAAGAACAGGGAAGTCTCGCTCCTGGCAGACGAGCTGCAACTCGTCGGAAAATCCGCCGCCGGTCATCAAAAGAATGTGGGTCAACGGAGCCTGTTGTTGAAACTCCAAACCGAGTTGCAACCCGTCGTCTTCGCCGAGCATGTAATCGAGCAACACGACATCCGGCCGGCGCTGGTAGAAAGCGAGACGAGCCTGTGGACCATTTTCGGCGATCAAAACTTCCCAGCGTTCCTCTTTCAGCTCGGTGGCAAGAAAGAAGAGGAGGTCGTGGTTGTCGTCTACGATGAGAATCGACGGAGTCTTGCGGGCCAAAGGTTGATTACCGCCGCTACACTGGATTGAAAGAGCTTTGCTGTCGTCCCTTACTGAAACATTCACTTGGCCTCCTGGCAGAATCTCACCACGGGCCACCATGGTTGCCAGCGGCTGCGTGAGCTGCCGGTGAATCGTGCGCTTAAGTTCTCTGGCGCCGTATTCCTGACTAACTCCCCGGTGAAGTAGAAACTGTTTTGCTTCCGGAGAAATCTCAATTGAGAAATACCGGTCCCCGAGTCGCAGGTTGACATGATCCTGCAGTGCTCGAAGGTCGTGATCGAGAATCGCTTCAATCGCTTGCTCGTCAAGTGGGTTGTAGGTGACTACGGCATCGATGCGATTGACAAACTCCGGCGAGAAGCGCTTTCTAACGGCGCCCAGGGCAATACTCTCGAGTCTGGTTGTGAGCTCGAGTGGAGATTTGGCATTGGCGCTCTGAAAACCGATGTTGGGATTGATCTCTTTCATCATCTCGCGGGCGCCGAGGTTGCTGGTGAAAAAGATCAGACTCTTTTCGAAATCGACGGTGGTGTTATCGCCCAGGCGTAACTTTCCCTTGTCGAGAATGCCGAGCAATAGTTTGGTTAGCGAAGGGGCGGCCTTCTCTATCTCGTCGAACAGCACGAGAGCCAGATCACAATCCCGGCTGGTGGCCTCCAGCAACTGCTGCTGGGTCAGCATCGGAGTTGTTTCACGGTGACCAAGATACCCTGGAGGGGCCCCAACAAGTTTGGCTGTTTCATGGTCCATTTGAAACTCGCCGCAATCTATTTTGACAATCTTTTTCTCGTTTCCATGCAACAGTTCAGCAATCGCCTCAACCGTTTTTGTTTTGCCGGTGCCGGTTGGTCCCAGCAGCAAAAAGACGCCGGCAGGTCTGCCCGCCGGAGCCAAACCCGACTGATACATGTAGACGTAAGGGACGATGGCTTTGGTGGCCGCCGATTGGCCCACAACTTTCTGCGATAACAACGTCACCAGGTCCGACGGCTGTGCTTCTGTCCCCGAGGACGATGGTTCAGGCGGAGTTGAATTACTCATGGAGTGAATCCTGCGCAGTCAGACTGCTGTTGGCAGAAGATCATTAGAAAGCGAGGTGCCGTAAACGACCGTTGTCTCTTTGTAGTCTCCCGGTCTTTCAAGCCGGCCTGTAGGAATCAGGTGACAGGAGACGATCGGAAATCAAGACATCGGAAATCTTTCTTGTATGAAAACGACTCTCTGGATGGCCGAGTTACCTGAGTCGCGACGTGGGACGAGTCGCCGTGGACAAATAATGGGGGGATCCGTAACGCGTAATCTACGGCTATGTGCGGTTCCGCACAATCGGGGATAAGCTGGGATCCGCTTAGGGAGAACCTTAGATATTCCAGCTGGTGAGACTAGTCTCGAGCGGCTTTGCACAAAAAGTAAATAAATCAATGCGCGAAGCGGTATCAGAACCGGAAAGCGGTAGCGACCGGGTCGGGTTGGGTAAAGACTTCATTGAGAAAACAGCTGTTCTTTAGTCAGAAGTGACCCAGTCGCTTCCGCTCCCCTGTTCTGATACGGTCGGACGCCGCGACCTTTTTGTGCAAGGTCGCCTCGATCAACACAATCACACTGGTTTCGTCCTCATCTTTCTTGCCGCGACCCGTTCTCGATCGAAACCAAACCAAATTTGATTGCATATCTCACGAGGCCGGCAATGTCGTGAATGTTTAGACGGTCCATTAATTGACCGCGATGTGATTCCACCGTTTTCACGCTAATATTCAACATTCGGGCAACTTCTTTTGTCGTATGGCCTTCAGCAATCAAGATGAGCACCTCTCGCTGACGTGGCGTGAGGTCGGCAACTGTTTTCTGACCCTCCCTTGCATGCCCGCTAGAATCAATTGCCGCCCTTTGCACGATATTAGGGGAAAGATACTTTTTTCCACCCATCACATGATCAATTGCCAGCCTCAACTCAGCCACGGCCGCAGTCTTCGGGAGATAACCTGCGGCGCCGGAGCGGAGTGCATGAAACGCGTATTCTTCTTCCTCATGAACTGTGATGACGATCACCCGGACCTCGGGAAACTTCTCTCTTGATACTTTCAAAGCCTCAAAGCCGCTCAGTCCCGCCATACCTAGATCCAGCAAGACGACATCTGGTCGAAGCCGCTCTATTAGTTCCAGCGCCTGCCGCCCGTCACCGGTTTCGGCTACAACTTCCAACGACTCCACTTCTTCCAAAAGTGAATGAATTCCAGCGCGCACCAACGCATGATCGTCTACCAGCAATACCCGAATCGATGTCACTCCGCGGTTAACACCTCGACTGTTCAGTTAAGAAGAAGAAGATGATGATGAGCATGTGAAGTCCCTCCCGGAAGACTGAAGAACGCTGCCGGAAGAGACTTGAGAAGCTTGTTACCCGCTCTTTGCGAACCGGATAATCACAGGAAGCTGCCGGTTCGACAATTAGGAAAACCCTGACGTGTCCTCAGCATTGGCCTGTGCTCGTCGATTGGCAGACAGCAACCAGCCTACGGCACTTGCAAGTATCTTCACATCGGGGCCGGGAGAGATTCTCTTGTAAGATGATTGGTATTTAGCTAATGGGGTTTGCCCTACACGTGCAAACAAAAACAAGAGTACATTCGAGACTCAGTCTACCAGGTGATGCAGGACTGAATAGCGCGTTAGGACGGCGTTGGTCTTCATCCCCATCTTCTCCATAAGCCGGGCGCGATAGGTACTAATTGTTTTGTCGCTCAAAGAAAGCATCGCTGCGATCTCGCTCACGGTCTTACCCGAAGCGATCAAGCGCATGACTTCAAATTCTCGATTCGAAAGAGATTCGCGAGCAAATTGATCGCTATCTCTTTGGAAATGTACAACCAGCTTTTCCGCCAGGGCTGAGCTGACATAACGGCCGCCGGCAAGCACTTTGTTGATAGCCTTGACTAATTCCGCTTGCGGGCTGTCTTTGGTCACAAACCCGGCCGCGCCTGCCTTGAACGCCCTCCGCGCATACTGCTCCTCGAAATGCATAGTCAGAATCAACACCGGCAGTCTGGGACGAATCTGTTTCAATTCAGTCAGGAGTTCCAGGCCGCTTTGGCCGTCAAGGGAAAGATCGAGAATGGCAAGATCCCATACCTGCTGACGAGCAAGTTTGACCGCCTCTTGCGACGTGCCGGCCTCGCCGAACAGAGAAGGCTCAGTTTGGTCATCGATGATTCGTTTCAGACCTGCTCTAACAACTTCATGATCGTCGATGATTAAGATTCTCCTCATGTCTGAAACCCGAGTTCGATGTCTAACGCTCCAGCCGTGTTCCTCATACTTTATTCAGAGATATCTACGCTAATCGTAATCGTCGTTCCGCCTCCTTCGATGCCCTTCATATCGACCGTTCCACCGATAAGTTCGGCTCGTTCCCGCATCCCCAGAAGGCCGAGTGACTCATCGCCGGATTTCTCCGCCTCCGTGATACCTCGCCCATTGTCAACAATTGTCATCACGAACTCTCCCAGCTCTTCTTTCAGCTTAATCTCTACCCGCGTGGCCTGCGCGTGACGAAGGACATTCGTCAGAGCCTCCTGGAGGATGCGGAACACGGCGTTGGCCTGTGCCTGGCTTAAGTTAAGTTTCTCCGGCGGATAATCACAATAGCAGACGATGCCTGTGCGAGCCTGAAAGTCTCCTGCCTGCCATTCCACTGCTTCCGCTAATCCGAGATCGTCGAGCACTTGCGGTCGCAATTCCGATGAGATTCTTCTTACCGTTTGCAGGACACTATCAGTCAGCTTGATCATCGCTTCGATCCTCTTTCTCGATTCCTGAAGTTTTGATCTATTCGCGGAATCCGAAAGTGTTTTATCAAGACTCTCCAGATCCCAGCGGAGGCTCGTCAAGGTTGAGCCAAGCTCATCATGAAGTTCACGCGCGATGCGGGTGCCTTCCTCTTCTCTTGCGGATTGAAGGCTGGCAGAGAGTTTTCGCAATCGCTCGGTGGTAATCCTGAGTTGTTCCTCGGTCTGCTTGTGTTCGGTGATCTCCTTCCTTAGTTGCTCATTCGCCAACCTAAGTTCGTTGGTTCGTTCGATGATGCGTTGCTCCAGGTCTTCATTGAGACTCTCTATTTCGGCCTTGGCTTGTATTAGCTCCGGCGTTTCAACGACCTCCCATTCCCCCTGCCGTCTTGCTATTGCAAACTGATGTGTCCGTACCACGTCAAAGATCTCTTCACCACCGATCGAGGCCAGCGGGTAAGTGCATGACGCGATTGTGCGTTCGTTGGGAAATAATTTGTCGAGTTCTGCTTCAAACTTGCGAAGCTCTTTCTGCCCCGCATCGCGTAGCCAGGCCGGACTTCCGTTGACTCTCATTCCTGCATAGCCTCTGGCCAATGCTTCATTAAGTTTCGTTCTGAGTCGATGGGCGACTTGGTCAGGATCAAAAGTTTGTCCGCTGAGAAACCAATCTTTATGGCCGACAACTTCAATGCTTCTCTCGGCCACATACCGGTCCAGGTCGGGCAGAGCATCTCGCAATGCGCTCGTTGCTTCCTGCACCGTGAGCAGCTCG
>Ga0137394_10003636_pt1 | contig 11624 bp, 11 predicted proteins | sample czobulk116metaG_FD_108278 | JGI IMG/M metagenome (GOLD analysis project Ga0137394, IMG submission 108278) | Vadose zone soil microbial communities from Angelo Coast Range Reserve, California, USA - czobulk1.16 metaG | ecosystem: Environmental > Terrestrial > Soil > Vadose zone | place: USA... | reverse complement strand
GGCAAAGCGGCGTTCGTTCCGGGATTGCGCATTTGCGGAAAGACCGGAACGGCGCAAAGAGGCGAATCGAAAGCCAACTTTGATCACATTACGTGGTTCGCTTCGTTCGCCCCGTACGAGAATCCGCGTTACGTGATTGTCGTGATGGTCGAGAACGGCGCATCCGGTGGTGGAACCTGCGCGCCTGTCGCCGGCAAGATTTATAAGACCATCCAGGACCTGGAGACTTCCGGCAAACGGCCGAAGCCATCCCTGGTGGCGGAGGTGACTCGATGATCGGACAAACGCAACATCAAGCGAAGATCGACTGGATCATGATCGGGGCGCTGGGAGGACTCATGATCGTCGGGGTCTGCTTCATTTACAGCGTGACCATGGCTTACGAAACGATCAACCCGCTGCCCTGGTATCGGCAGGTTTTCTTTATGCAATGCGTCTGGTATGCGTTGGGCATTACCGCGGCGATCACGATTTGCCTGGTCGACTATAACGCGCTGGCGCGCTGGGCCCTGGTCGCCTACTGGGCGACTATCCTGCTGCTGATGGTGGTGTTGGTGGTGGGCACGGTCGTAAATGGCGCACGGCGCTGGATCGACTTCGGCTTTTTCAAGTTTCAACCATCGGAATTTGCCAAGCTCTCGTTCATTTTCGCGGAAGCGCATTTTCTCAGCCGGCCACCGGATGAGTTGAAATTGGGAAATGTGTTTTGGAAGGCCATCGGCCTGCTGGTTCTGCCATTCGTGTTGATCATGAAGGAGCCTGACCTTGGATCGGCTCTCATTCTCCTGCCCGTGGGGTTGACGATGCTCTATGTGGCGGGCGTCCCTGTTCCATATTTGCGCCGCCTTCTCGGCGCGGCTGCGGTGCTGGTCGCTTTGATTCTGATCGATGTTCTTTTCGCGCCGCCGAAGTGGCAGATCAAACTGGAGGAATACCAAAAGCGCCGGCTGCTGGTCTATTTCGGCCGGGATTTTGCGTCGCTGAACGCCACGCCGGCACAAAAAGCCGAGGCTCGGCGTCAGTTGCGTTACCATTCCTATAATGTCGACCAGGCGCTTATCTCGGTTGGTTCGGGAGGTCTCTTTGGCAAGGGCTTTCGCCAGGGGACACAGAGTTCTCTCGGTTATTTGCCGCGGTTGGGGGCGCATAACGATTTCATATTCTCTGTTATTGCCGAGGAGAAAGGATTCATGGGGAGCGTGATAGTCCTGGCGCTCTACTCGGTAGTGTTGTTTACCGGCATCCGTATTGCCGGCCAGACGCGCGATCGTCTGGGAAAATTACTGGCGGTGGGCGTCGTGATGATGCTCTTCAGCCATGTCTTCATCAATATCGGAATGAATATCCGAATAATGCCCGTGACGGGTGTGCCACTGCCGCTGCTAAGTTATGGCGGATCTTCAGTGCTGTGCTCGTTGATCGCCGCGGGGATACTGCAAAATGTCTACCTTTATCGAAGGTCCTATTAATTATGAGTGATCGAAATTTTTCACGGCGGCGTCGCGGCATGCGATTCCGGCCCAGCGGCGGAATCGGATCGAACCAAAAGCGTCCCGATCGCGCCGCCCAGGAAGCTCGGGCCCAGGTTCTGGGCGAGCGAACCAATGAAGATGTTTATGACCAGAGCCGCTTTTCGAAGGAAATAGAGCGAGCCGAGAACATCGCGGCCGGCTTGCCGGCGGAGGGCGCACCGGTGGCCGCGGCGGCGCCCGAGCATGGGAAAAAAGATTTTCGCGAACCGCACCTGGATACGCCCGCCGAAGTGAAGGAGGAGGTCTATACGCCTGTTTCGATCCAAGAGCAGCGCCCGCAAGGTTTGATGGAGAGCATCAAGGCGGTGGCGAATAAAGTGATTCAAAAAGTGCACCGTTTGATCAAGCCGGTGAAGCGCTCGAACAAGGAAGTGATCATCAATGCCGAATCGCTCGAGACACGCGTGGCCGTGCTGGAAGAAGGGCGGCTCGAGGAATTCACCATCGAGCGCACCACCGAAGAACGGCTGGTCGGAAGTATTTTTAAAGGCAAGGTTCGCAATCTGGAAGATGGGCTCAAGGCAGCGTTCGTGGATATCGGGTTCGAAAAAAATGCGTTCCTGCATTACTGGGACATTGTTCCAAGCAATTTCGACAGTGGTGTCGAGTTGGTGGAGCGCGAGGGCAGAAAGCGCGACAAACCGAAGATTACGCAAAAGGACATCCCACGATTGTATCCGCCGGGAAGCGATATCATCGTGCAGGTGACCAAGGGACCCATCGGAACCAAAGGACCGCGCGTGACCACCAATCTGGTGCTGCCAGGGCGTTACCTGGTGCTGCTGCCCAACTCCGACCAGAGCGGCATTTCGCGCAAGATTGAAAACCAGGAGGAACGGCAACGCTTGAAGCGAATCCTCCGCAGTCTGACGCTTCCTGATGGGATGGGGGTCATTATCCGAACGGTGGGCGAAGGCCAGCAATCCCGCTATTTTGTGCGCGACCTGGCGCTGCTTTTGGACGAGTGGAAGTTGATCCAGGAGAGAATCAAAAAACAGCCTGCCGCTACCTGCGTCTTCCAGGAACCGGATTTGATCGAGCGGACCGTCCGCGACTTCTTAACTGAGGATGTGGAGCGAATCGTGGTCGATAACGGCCAACATTACGGCCGGATGCGGGAGATGATTTCGAAAATCTCCAAGCGCTCGGCGGATAAAGTGAAGCTTTATAGCGATCACCAGCCGGTGTTCGATCGCTTTAACATCACGCGGCAGCTCGAGAGCACCTTCTCGAGGCAGGTTCACTTGAAGAGTGGCGGATACATCGTGGTTGATGAAACCGAAGCCCTGGTCGCCATCGACGTCAACACGGGGCGGCACAAGAGCGGCAAAGACCAGGAGTCGACGATCCTGAAAGTTAACCTGGAAGCTGCTGACGAGATCTGCCGGCAGCTTCGTTTGCGCAACATGGGCGGGCTGATCGTGCTTGATTTCATCGATATGAAATCGCGGCGCGACCAGCAAACAGTGTATCAGCGGATGAAGGACGGACTGCGCCGAGACAAAGCCAAAACGCATATCCTGCCGATTTCGCAGCTCGGGTTGATGGAAATGACACGGCAGCGCCATTCCGAGAGTGTGCGAGCCGCTGTCTATGACGACTGCCCGAACTGCAAAGGACGCGGCAAGGTGAAGAGCGCCATCACCATGAGCGTCGAGATCCAGCGGAAGCTGAGCGAAATCCTGAAGAAACGTTCGCGTGATGAATCTGATTTTCAGCTTCGAATTGTGGTCCATCCCAGCGTGCTGGAGCGCTTGCGCACAGAGGACGAAAAGTTGCTCATCGAGCTGGAGAAACGCTATTTCGGGAAGCTCTCATTCCGGGCCGACCCGGCTTTGCACGCGGAGCATTTCAAGATTTTCAATGCGGCCACGAATGAAGAATTGGCCAGTGTAGCGTCCTAAACAAACCCGATGCTGCGAGTCGACGGAGTATCAGACCCCGTTTCGGCGTCCAAACATTAGAATGAACCGGACTTGGGTCATCGTGATCGCCGCCTTAACGGCGGTGCTGGTGATTTTGTTGTTCAACCAGGTGCGGCTTGCCCGGCGGCTCGATGCGGTGATGGCAGGAAACAACCTGGCTACGCCAGCTCCAGCCGACAACGGAAATGTCGAACGGCTGCAGCGTCAAGTCGATGCGATGGAGCAGCGGTTGAACGATTTGTCGCGACGTCCGGAAATGCCGATGGAGGAACTGCCGCCGCGACTCACTACTCGTATTCGGCCCAACAACGGTCTCCTCATTGCACCTCAAGCGCCGATGATAAAACCGCTGCCGCGAGGTTGGAGTCCTGAACAGGCCACCGGTCCGCCAGATACGATGGAGGCGGGAGACAGGAGTACGGCCTGGGCATCGCGCAATCCCGACAGTGGCGAGGAATGGTTAAAGCTGGATTACAAACGGGAGGTGATGGTTGCGGAGGTGCGAGTGCGGGAAACGTACAATCCCGGTGCAATCGTCAAAGTGACCGCAGTATTGCCAGGCGGCGATGAAGCCCTTATTTGGGAAGGCACCGAAGCGCCAGCTCAAGCGCCGGTAGATCGATCCTTTCCAAACCCGCAGCCGATCAAGGCGAGGTCAGTTAAAGTTTATTTGGATACAACAAAAGTCCCGGGCTGGAACGAAATTGATGCCGTGGAACTGGTCGGAACGGATGGAACGCGCCAGTGGGCGATGCAGGCCACGGCCAGCAGTTCCTACGCGGATGTCTCGTATCCTGTATTACGCTAAGCTGTTCGGCCTTTAAGGGCTGCCGATGGCGATTCGGGCTGAGGGTCGCTGGCCTGCGAAAGAACCGGAGATGTTTTAGGCCCGTTGAGGGGAGAGGGGGCGCGAGCGACTCAGATGTAATACATCTTTTCTTTTTCAGCGCCCTTTTCGAGCAACTGCTGGAAGGTGATTGAGTCGGCGATTTGGTCCAGGGTGGTTTGAAGTTTTTTCCAGGCGTCGCGCAGTTCGGGCGGACATTGAGGATCGCTCAAGGCCGGTGTATCAAAGACCTGCCCGTGAACGGAGCGGAGCACATCGCCGAGCGTGATTTCGGCCGGGGGGCGAGCCAGCAAGTAGCCACCTTCTTTGCCACGCAAACTTTTGACGATTTTCTGCGCCTTCAGCTCGATCAGGATCTGGACCAGGTAATTTGCTGGAATATTTTGAGCAGCCGCCAATTCTTCGACCTTTTGCGCCTCTCCAGATTGATAATGCCGCGCCAACGTAATGACAGCGCGCGCGGCGTAGTCGCTCTTAACGGAGAGTTTCACGCCGGATAACAAATCAGCACAAGCGCTGGCCGACAAGGAGGAACACTGGAGCCTATCCGCACGAGACCTGGTTGCAGCCCGCCGCCGTGGGGGAGACTGGACGCGACGGCGGTTAAGTCCATCGTCGAACGTTTTCCGTCTTTGCAGCGAGGTTGATCCCCGGTCACATCTGCCTTCAGAACTGTAGTTGGTGGTCCTAAACTCCGTAGGAGTGGCATGTCTATAGAAAGCGGAATCGGTAGACAGCGTGTTGTTCCCTTTTTGCCTTTTCAGCGGAGCCATCGAACGAGCCTTTGAAATCGAAGTCTCCCTCCCGGCTCCGCTGAAAAGGCAAAAAGGGAACGATTCTTAATTGGCAGCCCCTTTCTATAGACATGCCACTCCTACGGAGTTTAGGAGATTAGAATCTCGAAACTTCGACTGCGACGAATTGGCCCGGATCAAATTCGCTCGAAGTAACGGACTTTTTCCCAGTCTGTGACGGCGTTGTCGAACGCTTTGACCTCAAGCCGGGCTGTATGCACGTAAAAGTCCACTACCTCATCACCAAAGGCAGTTCGTGCCAGTTTGCTGCGGTCCAACAGGTCGGCGGCTTCGCGCAATGAACCGGGCAGGCTGGCAAGTTTTGGGTCGACGTAGGCGTTGCCTTCGTATTTGTCCCCGCAATCGAGTTGCTCGTCGATCCCGGCCATCCCCGCCGCGAGCGTGGCGGCAAATGCGAGATAGGGATTCGCGTCAGCTCCCGGCATGCGATTTTCGATGCGGAAGGATTTCCCCTGGCCGACGACACGGAAACCGACGGTGCGATTGTCGTAGGCCCAGGCCATTTTTGTAGGGGCCCAGCTTCCGGATTGGTATCGTTTATAGGCGTTAATAGTGGGAGCGAAAAAGTAGCAGAAGTCGCGGGAATACCTGATCAAGCCGCCAAGAAACTGGCGGAAAAGTTTCGAGCCCGCCGAGCGTTTAGCCTCCCAAAACCCATTGGTCTGCCCCTTCCAAAGGCTGGTATGAATGTGGCAACTGCTTCCTGGTTCAGTCATCGAAGGTTTGGCCATGAAGGTCACGGAGCGGCCATTCTGCGCCGCGATCTCTTTCACACCTTGTTTAAAGAGCACATGAAGATCAGCAATGGTGACCGGATCGGAGTAAGGAAAATTGATCTCGTGCTGCCCGCGTCCCCATTCGCCTTTGCTCGACTCAATCGGGACGCGGGCCTGACCCATCATATTGCGAATCGCGCGGAACAACGGTTCATCGCGCGTCGGCTGCATGATCTGGTAGTCAACCCGGTAATCGCTGGAAGGGGTTAGGTCGCGGTAATTCGCCGCGAACGCGTCTGGATAGGAAGTATTGAAAAGAAAAAATTCGAGCTCGCTTGCGATGTTGCATTGGAACTTTTTTCTAGCGAGATGTTCCAGTTGCCGTCGTAAAACGGAACGTGGTGATTCTTCGACTAGTTTGCCGTCATGATGATGAGAATCGCAAATCACCATGGCTGTGCCAGGTTGCCAGGGCAACGCACGCAAGGTGGCCATGTCGGGACGCATCTCGAAATCGCCAAAACCTTTCTCCCAGTTGGCGAGATTGAAGCCGGTCATAGGCTCCATTTCGATGTCGACCGTGAGCAGATAGTTGCAGGCGTGTGTGCCATGCGCGGCCACTGATTGGAGGAAATATTCGGCCGTAAAGCGCTTGCCCATCAGTCGCCCAAAGACGTCAGGGAACGCCACGATCACCGTGTCGAGCTCGCCGCTCTTAACTTTGGCCCGGAGTGTTTGGAGGTTCATGCCATCAGTCGTCGTACGTGGCCCAGAGCCTGCCGAAAGCGAGGTGTTCCCTGCAAGACCGATGATGCGCGTTTTATAGAAACTGCGATACCGCGCACTCTCGGCGAGAGTTGCTTTGCTTGCCGGGGATCAGGTAGTTTCCGCGCTAATGCAAATGCCAGCGCCATACATGCTGCCCTTTGCCGCGCCCAATTTGCGGGTTTGCCGCTCCGCGATAGCGTGCGAAGTATGGCCAGCTCATTTTTCACATTGAGCGCCAGCGATCATGTGATAGACGCCCGGTATGTGAGCAAACGCTTTGCCGGCGTGGTCGCGCTCGAGCACGTCAATCTTTCCCTCCGGCGCGGCGAGGTGCTGGCTGTGATTGGAGAAAATGGAGCTGGTAAAAGCACACTGATGAAGATCCTGGCCGGGGTGCTGACACCGGACAATGGCGAGATACGAATCGATGGAAAACCCGTCGAGCTTGATTCGGTGCGTACCGGTCTCAAACACGGGATTGCGCTCATCCACCAGGAATTGAACCTGAGCGACAATCTCGACGTGGCTGCGAATATTTTTCTCGGACGCGAGCCACGCAGGTTCGGGTTGATCGATCGGCGGCGTATTTATGCGGATGCAGTGCCTTTGCTGCGAGAGGTCGGGCTCGAGGTGGACCCCAGGACTCTCGTGGATCGACTCTCGATCGCACACCAACAGTTGGTTGAAATTGCCAAAGCTCGTTCCACCAATGCCCGCGTGCTCATCATGGACGAACCGACCTCGAGTCTCACCCAACACGAGGCCGAGCAACTGTTCAAGCTGGTGCTTAAGCTGCGCGAAGCAGGAGTGAGCATCGTCTATATCTCGCACCGCCTGGGGGAAGTGAAGCGATTGGCCGAGCGGGTCGTGGTTTTGAGGGACGGCAAAAATGCCGGGGACTTGCACGGTTACCAAATCGATCACGACAGCATGGTCCGTTTGATGGTCGGACGCGAGTTGTCGCAATTTTACAAGCGGCGGGCGCATGTCATCAGGGAAGATTTCCTGCGGGTGGCCGACTTGCGTACGCCAGCACATCCACAACACAGGCTTTCGTTTACAATCAAGCGCGGTGAAATGGTCGGAATGGCTGGCCTGGTGGGATCGGGCCGCACTGAGCTGATGCAAACTTTGTTCGGGATCGCTAAGCCGCGCGGTGGAAGCGTCTCGATCGCGGGACAACCGGTCGAACTCTCCTCACCGTTGGCTGCAATCGAGGCTGGCGTCGGAATGGTTCCCGAAGACCGGAAACAGCAAGGACTCATTCTGGAAATGGCAGTGCGCACTAATCTTACCCTCGCAGCCCTGCGGGCGAATTGTCGTGGCCGAGTATTCCTTAATCGAGGCTATGAACGAAAGCTCTCCGCGGATATGGTTGGCACGCTCCGGATCAAGACACCTTCAGACCGCCAACTGGTGCACCTGCTCTCCGGCGGGAATCAGCAGAAGGTCGTACTGGGGAAATGGCTGGCCCTGAAACCTCGTCTGCTGCTTTTGGATGAGCCGACGCGCGGGGTCGACATTGGCGCCAAGCAGGAGATTTATCGGCTTATGGAAGAACTTGTCGAATCGGGGGTGGCGATCTTATTCGTCTCGAGTGAAATGACTGAGATCATCGGAATGTCCGACCGGGCGCTGGTGATGCATGAAGGACGTCTCATGGGCGAACTGAGGCGCGATCAATTAACAGAAGAAGCGATCATGCACCTGGCGACAGGCGGTGCTGATCCCGAGAGGGACGTCGCTTGAAGAAGATCCTCGGTATTTTCCTTCTGCTGGTCGTCGTGTGCGTAGTGACGACTTTGTTCAATCCGAAGTTCCTCAATGCCTATAATGTCCAGAATATCGTCCGTTGGACCTCTTTGTTCTCCATCATCAGCATCGGAGTGGCGTTCGTCATCATTACAGGAGGAATCGACCTGTCGGTCGGTTCGACGATCGGTTTGACCGGTACTCTGCTGGCCTGGCTGCTGACGTTTAAACATTTTAATGTCGGCAGCGCGTTGCTCACCGTATTCGCGGTCTCTTTGGCCATTGGCTTCGGCCACGGTCTGCTGATTACCAAACTGCGATTACCAACGTTCGTCGTGACTCTCTGCGGGTTGCTGCTTTATCGCGGAATCGCGCGTTATTTAACGAATGACAATACGCTGGGATTTGGCAGCGAATTTGACTCGCTGCGCTACATTTCGGTGGGCCATCCATTCTCACTGCCGTTCCCCGGCGGACGCATTTTGATTCCCATGCCTTTCGTGCTCATGGTAGTGATAGCGATCGCGGCGGCGGTGCTTCTCAATCAGACGATCTACGGCCGCTACCTGCTCGCGCTGGGCAGAAACGAACAAGCCGCCCGATACAGTGGAATCAACACCCACCGCATCACCATCATGGCGTATGTAATCTGTTCGGTGCTGGCCGGCCTGGGAGGGGTGCTCTTCGCACTGGATGTCAATTCGATCCAACCGGCCGGCCTGGGTGAATTCTATGAGCTTTACGCCATTGCTGCGGCGGTGCTCGGTGGATGCTCGCTACGCGGCGGCGAAGGGACAATTGTAGGCGTGATCATTGGCGCGGCGGTCATTCGGGTCCTCTACAACGCCATCAACATCCTCGGCATTCCGACACAACTGGACTTTGCCATTATAGGGCTGGTTATTCTCGGCGGCGTGATTACTGATGAAGTGATTAAACGGATCGTCGCGCGGCGCAGAGCGGCGCGCCCTGGGTAAGGTGGGCTTCATTTGTTGGCCTCGACACTCTGGCTACAAACAGGTAAATTCTTTCTATGATTGGCACGGCGACAGCCGCACAAAAGGTCTGGACGGAGGCCGAACTGGAAGCTTTGCCCGAAGATGGCTATATCCACGAAGTCGTCAACGGCCAACTGGTTATGAGCCCCAAGAACAACTTTTACCACGGTGAGATCTGCTCCCGTCTTTCAGCCGCACTGGTCAATTTCAATCAAGTCCAAAAATTGGGTGCAGTGCTGGATTCGAGCACCGGATTCTGGATGGAGAACCGCAATTGTCGCGCGCCGGACATTTCCTTCATCGCCAAAGCGCGCCTGATCGCGGCAGGGTTCAAGCGACAATCCAAACGCTTTTTCCCGGGAGCTCCGGATTTGGCTATCGAGATACTTTCGCCAAATAACACGCGGCTTGAGATCGACGAGAGGTTGGCAGATTTCTTTTCCAGCGGAACGCAGATCGCCTGGATTATCAATCCAGAAGAGGAGTGCGTCGAGGTTTGTCATTCGCCGCAAAGGCGCAGTCTGATCGGGACGGGCGGCGAGCTTGACGGCGAATACCTTTTGCCCGGTTTCCGTTATCCAATCGCCAACTTATTCAGTTCCTGGGACTGGTAATAGGCCTCCCGGCGCAGGTCGCGATGGCTGGTGACCTGAGCAAGCATTGACCCTGACCTGTTGTCACAGTAGCTTGAGCAGCACTATGATTGCAGCCAACGCGAATAAGACACAAACGACCCCCGGTTTTCGAATCGGGGACGAGCGGCTGATCAAGGTGAGTCCAAGCGCGGCAAAGAAGGTCTCTTCGCTGCTGACGAAGCAAGGCCGGCCTCAGGGGGTATTGAGGGTGGCGGTGGTCGGCGGGGGCTGTTCGGGGCTGCAATACAAAATGGATCTCCAGGACACGCCGGCCAATCGCGATATCATGGTGGAAACGGGGGGAATCAAGGTGGTGGTGGATCCCAAGAGCGCCTTGTATGTGACCGGGAGCGAACTCGATTATGTCGATGCGCTTCAGGATGGGGGATTCAAAGTAAAGAATCCGAATGCCTCGACATCGTGTTCGTGCGGAGAGAGCTTTAGCGCCTGAGAGAAGCCCAGCGGGCCGGCTCAATCCGCAACCACCAGCCGATTGTGGTCGATTATTTCGAATTGCTGGACGAGCCACGACGGCCCTGGCTTGATCCCGATCTCCTCAAGAATAAGTTCCTCACTATCTCAGCGGAGCTGCATCCAGACCGGGTACACGGCAGCATCCCCGTGGAAAAGGAGCGAGCGCAGGCACAGTATTCGGAGATGAATACAGCCTACCAAACGTTGCGCGATCCGAAGTTGCGTTCGGCTCACCTGCTCGAACTTGAGTCCGGCGTTAAACCGAGCGCGATTCAAAGTGCCCCCGGAGATTTGATGGACTTATTTATGCGAGTCGGCGCCTTGTGCCGGGACGTGGACAAGTTTGTTGAGGCAAAGCGGGCGGTGACCTCGCCTCTTTTGTTGGTTGAGCTGTTCGAGCGGGGACAGGAACTGACTGAGCGGGTGAAGGGGTTGCAGCAGATTCTAAACGAACGGTCGGAAGTGGCTGAGCAATCGCTTCGCAAGCTGAATAGCCCGTGGGAAAGCAAGGCTCCGGTGCTTCCTTTGGCGGAACTGGAACAGAGTTATCGGACGTTCAGCTATTTGGGACGATGGTCGGCGCAGTTGCAGGAGCGCCTGGTGCTGCTCGCGCTGGAATGACGAATGACTAAGCGCTAATGACGAAAGGAATGACTAAACCCGAAGCCCGAATCGCTCGTTATTAGTGAGTCCTTCCAGACATTAAGAAGAGTGCGTAACATGTGGAAAAAGGGGAGTTGCGCACAGTATCGGCCTGACTACACTCCGAGTAGTTCACGAAATCCAATCTGTTTTTATGAAAACCTCATTACGAATCTCACGACGTCGCTTCCTGGCTACGACAACGACCACGGCGGTCGCCTTGAGCATGCCACAGATACTCACGGCGCAGAAGTCAGACAAACAACTGGTGATCGGCGCCGGCGAACATCGCTACGAAGTGCTCCATTACTGGCCGCAGTTGCCTGCCAAATATTCCTGGCAAACCACACACAACGTGGCTATCGACCGCGAAGGCCTCCTTTATGTGATCCATGAAGGGCGCGAGAACCTGAAGGATCACCCGTCCATTTTTGTCTTCGACGGCGAGGGGAAATTTATCCGTGCGTTTGGCAACCAGTTCCAGGGCGGCGGTCATGGTTTGGAGGTCCGCACCGAAGGC
>Ga0137394_10003635_pt1 | contig 11624 bp, 9 predicted proteins | sample czobulk116metaG_FD_108278 | JGI IMG/M metagenome (GOLD analysis project Ga0137394, IMG submission 108278) | Vadose zone soil microbial communities from Angelo Coast Range Reserve, California, USA - czobulk1.16 metaG | ecosystem: Environmental > Terrestrial > Soil > Vadose zone | place: USA... | reverse complement strand
GACCGAGGACATGTTCCGGGACGATCCCCGCGTCCTGATGGTCTCGACCTTCCAGCACCCGTTCTACCCGGGAAGCGGCGTCGAGGGCCGCTCCGATCGGATGGTGAACGTGCCGCTCGCGGCGGGCGCGGGGAGCCGCGAGTTCCGCGCCGCCGTCGAGCAGGAGTGGCTTCCCGCGCTGGACCGGTTCCGGCCGCAGATGCTGTTCATCTCCGCCGGATTCGATGCGCATCGCGACGACGGCATGGCCTTCCTCCGGCTGTCCGACGCGGACTATCCCTGGGTGACCGGCCAGGTGCGAGCGGTGGCGGCGAAGCACGCCGGAGGCCGGATCGTCTCCATGCTGGAGGGCGGCTACGACCTCGACGTTCTCCGCCGGTGCGTGCCCGCGCATCTTCGGGAACTGACCCCCTGATGACCAGGGTAGCGCCCGCGTAGCGCCACCTGTTGCACGAGGCGGAAAACGCGCCTCCCTCGGCTTCGCCGGGCTGCGCTCGCTGGCACGCGCGATGCTCTACGCCCGCCAGGGGAGGTAGTCCAGATGGAGAAGCTGCGCGAATGGGGTTTTCCGGCCGCCTTGATCGTCGCCTGGATGGTCGCCGCCACGTACACCGTCTCGTTCCTGATCGGTCCGTCGGATCGGGCAGTGGCGCCGCCGGCAAGCCCGCAGGTGACCGCCGACTCGGAGCTGCCGGCATCCTGATCCGCCGTGGCGCTCGGCCCGGTGTCGCGCAGCCGCGGTTGCGGGGAACGGGGACGCGGGCGGAGGCTCGTCCGCGTCCCTGGATGTCCCCGCCCTCAGGTCTTGCGCGGGTCGCGCGCCGCCGTCGCATCGGCGGGCTGCGGCTCGGGGGCCGCCGGCTTCTCACAGGCCGGCACGTTCTTGTCCAGCGGCTTGCTCGACTTCGCCCTCGGCGCGCAGGGTGGAGCGGCCGCTGTTGGCGCCGCGGGGGCGGCGGGCGCGGCCACGACCGTGGTGGTGGCCGGCGGCGCGGCGAGCACCACCGTCATCGGCGGCGGCGGCTCCGTTGGCTGCTGCGCGCTGCGCAGATCGCTCTCGGTCCTTGCGGTCCCCGTGCTGGTTGCGGTGGCCACCGCCGACGGAGGCGGCTTCTTCGCCGCCTCTCCCAGGGCATCGATCATTTTGTCGCTGCTCTGCTCCAGGAACTGGCGGTCCTTCTCGGCGACGTTGCGCAGCGCCTCCCGGTCCTGGCTCACGTCCGACAGCCGCGACTTCAGCGCGTCGTTCTGGGCCTCGAGACCCAGCGCCGAGGCAGCCTGGCCCATGCAGGTCTTCGCGATCTGCTCGTCCGAGTCCGGCGGCGGAATCGGCTCGTTCCGCGTCCAGGCCGCGAGCGCGCGGTTCTCCCAGCGATAGTCCGCTTGCGCCATGCACTCCTGCACCAGCCGCGCGAGCCGATCCTCGGCCCACTGTGGCCGCGCCTTCGCGCAGAATCCCAGCTCTTCGGTGCTGCCTCCCAGCGTCCGTTCGGTCTGCTTGACCCAGCAGCCCTCGCGCTGGACCATCTTCACCGAGGTGCAGGCCAGAAGCGCGCTGCACAGCCCTACGACCCTGGCAATTCCGCTCATTTGCCCCTCCCGCGTCCTCTTTCCAACATGGCGACGGCCACGTGCGGGCGCACGCACTGTCGGGGAACGGACAGACTCAGCGGGGAGAGCGCAGCTCCTCGATCAGGTACGAAAGCCCGAGAGAGCGCATCGGATGATTGCGGAGCGCGGCCACGGCTGCCCGGAGGCGTTCCAGCGTCTCCGGACCGAGCGCACGCTCGATCTCCTCGAGGTGCCGGGCATGCGCCCGGCGCTCGCGCACGCGGCGGCGCCACACCGGGTCCCAGAGATCGTCGAGATGCGTCAGCCACTCACTGCTGGCGACTGCCGCCCATTCGCCGGCGTCGAACCATACGCCGGCGCAAGCCGGGCACCGGTCGAGATGGAACGGCTGCCGGGCCTCGACGCGCGCGCGCACCAGCAGCCCGTTGCAGCGCGGGCAGAAGCCGGCCAGTCCGTCCGCGAGAGGAGCAGCTCGCTCCGTGTCGACCGAGGCGGGGACCAGGTGTTTTTCGATCGCCTCGTGGGGAAGCCACACGCCTTGACAGTGCGTGCAGCGGGAAGGTGGCACGACCTCCGGCATGTCGGCGCGATCCTCCGCCAGGGGCGCGAGCGTCGGCGTCTTGCACTTCGGGCACGTTCGCATCCCGCGAGCGTCGCCGCTGTGAACGATGCGTTTCAAGTGGACGGTGTGGTCGCCACGCCGCCCCGGTCGCACCGGCCGGACGTGCGGGTGAATTCAGAAGCAGCCTCGAGCGGCGAATCATGACATAAGGGTGACACGCTGCATCTACCGTGAGGTGTCCCCCCCAGGTCGCAAGAGGGCCCCGAATGCTACGCTACAGTGCGGATCGCAGGACGCTCGCCTATCTGGCCCTGACGACATTGCTCGCTGCGGTGAACTGGAAACTCGGGGTCGTGCACCCGGTCCTCTACCCGGTGGCGCTGTTCATGTTCTTCACCACCGCGGTGATCAGTCACAACCATAATCATCTGGGCATGTGGCGCTCCAAGGGTCTCAACCTCCTGACCAGCTACTGGATCGCGATCTTTTACGGCCATCCCGCCGTCGCCTGGGTGCCGACGCACAACCAGATCCACCACAAGCTGAACAACAAGCCCGGGGACAGCTCGCGCTCTCCCAAGTGGTTCGAGGGGAACCATCTGGCTGCCTTGTTGGTGTATCCGACGCTGACGAACATGGCGCAGACGAAGGACATCAAGGCGTTCCTCAAGGACCTGTGGAAGCGCGATCGCGCGGCGTTCTTCTCCGCCGCATCTGAGTACGCAGTCTTCTTCGGGACCATGGCGGCGCTCTTCGTCGCCGACTGGCGCAAGACCCTGCTCTTCTTCTTCATTCCGCAGCAGGTCGCGCTCTTCTCCATCCAAGTGGTGAACTACCTGCAACACATCGAAACGGACGCCGACAGCGAGTGGAACCATTCGCGGAACTTCGTCTCGCGGACGCTGAACGCGCTGCTCTTCAACAACGGCTATCACACCGTGCACCACCTCAAGCCCGGCGTGCACTGGTCCGAGCTTCCTCGGCTGCACAGCCAGCACGTCGCCTCGATCCATCCCTCTCTGCTGGTCGAATCCTGGCTGCGGTACGTGGGCTACACGTACTTCGTGCGTCCCTTCCTCCGACAGAGGGCGCCGGCGCTCCCGGCCGGAGATGTGCCCTAGGGCCTTCCACGGGTGCGCCCAGGTGCGCGTAGCAGCGCGCACCTTTACAGCGCTGGCGTCCACCGTCGACTATCACTGGAATGGGCCGGCCGCCCGAGCGAGGTGTGGTCCTGGTTTCGAAATCCCGCAAGCACGACCTGAAGCTGTTTACGGAGGTGCGCGATGCCCTCCAGGCGCTCGTCCCGAAGAAGATGCGGCGGCGGATCACGCCACAGGCATCGATCCTGGGCGACCTGGGGCTCGACTCGCTGAAGGTGGTCGAGCTCACCATGCTGCTCGAGAAGCGGCTCGGCCGGCCCGTGTTCCTTCCCGAGTGGATCGCCAGCGTCGAGGATCCCGCCGACCTGACGGTCGAGTCGCTCGCCCGTTTCCTCGACGCCGACAAGAGATGATCGCCGGGTGCACCGGATCGCTGCGGCGGAGAATCCTCTATCTCACGCTCGATACCCGCGGCTCCTCGGTCAACGTTTTCACGCCGGCAGTGGCTCTGGAGCTCGAGCGCGAGCTCAAGGCCGGTCTCGCCGCCGGAGCGCGCGCGGTGGTCCTGCAGAGCGGCAAGCCGGGAAGCTTCGTCAATGGGGTCGGGCTGCTGCTCGCGGCTTCCTCAAATTCCAAGGAAGCGGCGATTGAGCGCGCGCTGGCACTGCAGCGCTGCTACGAGATGCTGGCGGCGGCGCCGGTTCCTACCATCGCCGCCGTCGAGGGGAACTGCTACGGCTGCGGGCTCGAGCTGGCGCTGACCTGCGACTACCGGGTCGCCCGCGACAGCTACGATACCCATTTCTACATGCCCGAACTGCGCGACTACGCGTTCATCCCCCTGTTCGGGGGCACGCAGAGGCTGCCGCTGCTCCTCGGCCTTCGCGCCGGGATGCAGGTCCTCCTCGGAGAGCGCATCGAGGCGCGGCGGGCGCTGCGCATGGGCCTCGTCGACCGCCTGGCGCCCGGTGACGGCGTCGGCGAGGTTGTGCGCTCCCTCCTCCTTGAGCTCGGGTCGCGCGGGTGGCCGAAGCGTTCCGGTCGCCTTGCACGAAGAGGGGCCGACGTCGCTCTCGGCGCTTTGCCCGGCCCGGAGCGACGGCTGGCCCGTGAGTGCCTGCGACTGGCACGGCTCCCGTTCACGCCCGGTTACCGCCTCGAGGATGGTTTGCGCGAGGAGATGTCGAGCTCCTGGCGGAGCGTGGGAACGAAGGAGTCGGAGCGCGCCATATCGTTCTTCTTCGTCCGCCAGACGGCCAAGGCGCATGCGATCGGCAGCGCGGCGTACCAGCGGCCGGCCCGCGTCGCGCTGTCGGTGGAGCGGCGGACGCCGTCGCTGCGGCAGCTTGCGCGGATCCTCAAGGAGCGGCGACTTCCCGGAGTCGAGTTACGACGCCGAGGATCGATCGCGTTCGCCACCAGGGGAATCGCGCGAGCCTTCACCTGCGTCGTCGGCGCGCTGCGCGACGACGCCGACTGCAGCGCTTTGTTGCCGTTTCCCCAAGCGGAGGTTCCTCCCATCGAGATCGTGCCCCCGGCGGACGCCCAGATGCCCTGGCAGAGCGGAGCGGCGCTCTTCCAGGTTCTGGAGCAGGCAGGGTTCACTCCGGTGGTGACACGCGCGCGCGACCGATTCGTCAGCGAACGCCTGCTGGAAGCGTTCGCGGACGCCGCTGGCAGGGGGCCTTCGCGCGGTGCCCTGCTGGAGTTCGGATATCGCCTTCCGCGCTCGCTCGCGCGACGGCTCCGTCCCGGTGGGACTTCGAGCACCATCGGCGAGCACGTCTCGCGCGCGATCGCGGCAGCATGCATCGCCGCGCTCGATCGGAAGGAGCTGACCCATCCTTCGCAGGCCGACCTGTTGGCCGCCGTCCTCTTCGGGTTTCCTGCCGTTCGCGGCGGGCTGCTCCGGCACGTGGCGTCGGGCACGTCGCCCCTCGCCCGCGACGCTGCGCGCGTGCTCGGGCGGTGATCAGCCGTCGGACATGCGGCGTCGCGCGATGAACCGCGCCAGCGCTCCGCGCGCAGCATCGACGAGGCGGACCGGCAGCGCCGCCTGCAGCGACTCGGCGCCATTGAAATCGCTGTTCAGATAGCGATCGCGGGCGTCGCGGCGCATCAGCTTGCCGCTGGAAGTGCGCGCCAGTGAACCGGGTTTGAGCAGGCGAACCTCTTTTGGCGAAAGGCCGACGTGTTCCGCTACCGTGGTCCGCACCGCATCCGCCAGCTCCAGCAGCTCAGCCGGAGAGCGAGGCTGCACTTCCGCGAGCACGACCAGCGACTCCGTCCCCAGCTGGATGTCGGTGATCCCGAAGGCCACCGACCGGCCCGCGCGAACGCCGTCCACCAGCTCCGCCGCCCGCTCGATGTCGGAGGGGGAGTAGGAGCGCCCGGCCACGATCACCAGGTCCTTGAGGCGGTCGACGACGTACAGCTCGCCATCCGCGAGATAGCCCACGTCGCCTGTGCGCAGCGACGTGCGCCGCTCGCGGTGCAAATGGTGCTGCTCGTAATACCAGGGCGAAACGCTCGGGCCCCGGATCCAGATCTGCCCGAGTCGCCGTTCCGGGAGAGGCGTGTGGTCCGGGCTGACGCTGACGATGGTGATCTCGTGCCCGTCGATCGGCGGCCCCAGCGAGACCACGGGGATGGTCGCGGGCCCGGGCGGCGCCGCAGCGGCGATTCCGTTCGCCAGCTGGTCGCGGAGAACGTGATCGACCTTCACCCCGCGGCCCAGCGGCGGAAACGCCGCCGCCAGCGTGCACTCGGCGAGGCCGTACACCGGCAGGTAACTCGAGCGGCGAAAGCCCATCGGCGCGAGCCTGTCGCAGAACGCCTCGGCGACGGCCGGGTCCACCGGCTCGGCGCCGTTCATGGCGGCGCGGAGCGAGGAGAGGTCGAGGCTCTTCAGGTCTTCGTCGGCGACCTTGCGCGCCACCAGCCCATAGGCGAAGTTCGGAGCCACGGTCACCGTGGCGCGCGCCTCCGAGACGGCTTCCATCCAGCTCGCGGGTCGCAGCATGAACTCCAGGGGCGAGAGCAGCCAGCAGACCACGCCATGCGTGACCGGCGCGAGCAGCCCGCCGATCAGGCCCATGTCGTGGTACAGCGGCAGCCACGAGACCATCCGATCGCGGTGGTCGACGTTGAGCGCCTTGCCCACCGCGTCGACGTTCGAGGCCAGATTGGCGGCAGTGATCACCACGCCGCGCGGGGTCCCGGTGCTGCCCGACGTGTACTGGATGAGCGCCGGCTCATCCCCCGTCGCCGGCCGCGCCTCGGGCGCTTCACGATGGGCGAGGGAGCGCGGCTCGATCACCGGCAGGCCCTGGTCGAGCAGGCCGGACTGGCGCAGGTGCGCCGCGGTCCGCCGGTCGGCGAAGACGGCGGAGGGCGCGGCGTCGCGCACCACGCTTGCCAGCCGGTTCACGAACGCCGTCGGCCTGGCGAATCCGTCCAGCGAGGGCAGGGGAACGGGAACCGCGCCGATCAGCGACGCCCCGAGAAACCCGTCCAGGAACGCGCGCCCGGTGGGCACGCAGAGCAGCACCCGATCGCCGCGGCGCAGGCCGCTGGCCACCAGCGCCGCGGCGCAGTTGCCGGCGCCGCGGCTCCATTCGCCGAGCGTGACGGGCTCGTCCCGAAACTTTCCGCGGGCAGCGCTGCCCAGCAGGTGGACCGCCGTGCGATCCGGCTCGCGCGTCGCGCGGGCGAGCAGCCGCGCGGTGATCGAGTCAGGCATCCGAGATGAGCCCTTTCACCAGGCCCGACCCGAGGCGGCGCCGGAGATGGCGTGTGGGAAACCCGCAGCGCTCGAGCTGATCCGGCAACAGCGTCCGGTAGCGGTGCAGGATGCCCAGCCGCTCCATCCGCTTCAGCGCGTGCCGGCGCATCTCTCGCGCCGTGAGGCCGAGCTCGTCCCAGACCGGCTCGGCGAGATGTGCGGCGACGCTCGCGCGGATGCTCTCGAACACGAGGTCCTCCATCTCCGGAGCGACCGCGCCGGTGAGCACCTTCGCGAGCGGCTCGCGCAGCTGCTGGCTGTAGGCGAGGTGGCGGGCCTCGTCCCTCAGGTTCACGCGCAGGACGGCTGCGAGCAGAGGCTCGCGCGCCCTGGTCACCAGGGTGGCGAGCAGCGAGGCCGCGTTCCACTCGAATACCACCTGCCCGATCAGCACCTTCATCTCTGGCGAAGCGCAAGCCTCGAGCGCCTCCAGCGCGGACTTCAGCCTCCAGCTGGGCGGGTAGAGCACGCCTGCCTTCTCCGAGAGGTATCGATGCAGCGCCAGGAAGTGCTTGGCCTCCTCCTGCGCGATCAGCGCGAGCAGCTCGCGGTGTGCGGGCCTCTCCTTGGCCGTGAGCACCAGCACCTGGGCGACGAGGGCCTCGCCGCTGTGTTCGCCGACCAGGAGATTCGAGAGATGGAAACAGGTCTCGCGAAAGACGAACGAGTGCCGCTGTGCAGCGCTCATCTGACGAAACTGCCTCAACCCCGCCGCAAAGAAGCTCTCCCAAGGAAAGATGTGGCGGCCCGGATCGATCTCGAGATGCCACGGCAACTCCTCGAACTTCCAGGCGTTGCGCAGCGCCGATTCCACCAGAGCGCCGACACGATTCACGTGTGCACCGCCTGCAGCGATACCGCCACGGTGGTCCCTCTACCGGGTTCGCTTTCCACGCGAACGGTGCCCTGCTGGGCCGCGACCAGCTCCTGCACGATCGAGAGACCGAGGCCGGTCCCGGAGCCGGGCGGCTTGGTGGTGAAAAAGGGATCGAAGATCCGCGAGAGGTTCTCCTTGCTGATGCCGCAACCGTTGTCGGCCACCGAAAGCTCCACCCGTTCCCCGTTGGTGCGAGCGGCGATGCGCACCTCGCCGGTCTGCGGGTCGACGGCCTGCAACGCGTTGTGGACGATGTTCAGGATCACCTGGAACAGGTCCTGCGGGTTGGCCCGCACCATTTCGCCGTCGATCTCCTGGACGATGCGAACGCCTTTGGGTGTCTGCGGCGCCATCATCTTGAGCGCCAGCGGCACCACCTCGGAGAGCCTCACCGCGGCCGACGTATTGCCGCTCTCCTTGCGACCGAAGAGCAGCAGCTGGCGGGTGACTGCGGTGATCCTCTCCAGGCTCGCGTCGATGTCCGCCATCATCGCCTCTGCCGCCGGCACGGCAGCCATGTGCTTGCGCAGCAGCGCGATGTTTCCGCGCAGGAAGTGGATGGGGTTGTTCATCTCGTGCGCGACGCCGGCCACCATGCGCCCGAGCGCGACCATCTTCTCGTTCTGCACCAGCGACGTCTCGGCCCTCTTCAGCTGCTCGAGCGCCTCCCGGATCTTGCTCGCCTGGGCGCGCAAGCGGAGATGGAGCTCGATCCGCGCGTGCAGCTCCTGCAGGTCGAACGGCTTGTGGACGTAGTCGTCCGCGCCCGCCTCGAAGCCCGCCACCTTGGACTCCACCTCCTCACGTGCAGAAAGGAGGATCACCGGGACGTCGGTAGTGCGGGCGTTGGCGCGCACCTTCCGCGCAAGCTCGATGCCGTCGAGACCCGGCATCATGATGTCGGAGACGATCAGGTCCGGAGGCTCGGCGACGATCGCCTGTACCGCCGCGGTGCTGTCCGCGAAGGGCGAGACGCGGTACCAGCGCCCCAGCTCCTGCGCGAGATAGGCGAGGAGCTCCGGGTTGTCCTCCACCACGGCGAGGAGGGGGCCAGCCGTGCCCACCGGCTCGACGTGCGTCGACGGCGCCGGTTGCAGGCGCGACTTGGGCAGCTCGGGCTCGGTGGCGGAGGCGGCGGCGACCGCGATGCGCGGCAGCGCCGTGAGGTGCACGATGAACGTGGTGCCGCGGCCCGGCTCGCTGTCCACTGCGATCCGGCCGCCGTGCAACGTCACCAGCTGCTTCACGATGCTGAGGCCGATACCCGTGCCCTGGTAGCGGCGCGTGGAAGAGGACTCCAACTGGACGAATCGTTCGAAGATCCGGTCGACGTCTTGCGGCGCGATTCCGATTCCCTGATCCGCGACGCTGATCCAGATCCCTTCCCGATCGCTGCCGACCGCCACCTCGACCACTCCGCCCGGCCGGGAGAACTTGCAAGCGTTGGAGATCAGGTTGAGCACGATGCGATCGAGGTGCCGCTCGTCACCGCTCCAGACGAAGGGACCGCCCTCGACCACCTGCACCTCCAAGCGCAGCTCCAGCGACTCAGCGTAAGCCTGCGCCTCCTCGGCGATGCGCTGGACGGAGGCGCCGACGTCCACGGGGACCCGGTCGATGCGGGGCTCGCCCGACTCCAGCTTCGCGAGAAGGAGCAGATCGTTGATCAGCTGCAGCAACCGGGACGCGTTGCGGTGGATGGTGTCGACGAGCGTGCGCTGCATCGACTCCAGCTTCCCGTGCGACTCGCGGGAGAGGGAGGACGCCGGGGCGAGGATCAACGTCAGCGGCGTTCGCAGCTCGTGGCTGACGTTGGCGAAGAACTCGCTCTTCAACCGGTCGAGCTCGCGCAGCCGCTCGTTCGCCTTCTCCAGGTCGATGCGCAGCCTGATCTCGCGCAGGAAGAGATTCGTCAGCACCCGGTTGCCGATGCAGGTGATGAGCGCGGTATCGACCAGCAGCATGAGGTTCGAGACGATGTGCTTGTCGCCGAGTGACTCACCGGAGAGGATGGCGACCGAGAGATAGCTCAGCGGTAGCAGCGCGACGGTGCCGATCACCGCAGGCAGCGGAGCCGGGAAGAGGACCGCGATGCCGAACATGATCAGGTAGTAGGGAAAGAGGAACTCGGTCTTTCCCACTCCGGTGAGCAGGAGGTTGGCCGTCTCGGCCCCGTTGCACAACACTCCGGCGAGCACGGCGATCGGCAGCCAGGGGAACCGGCTGAAGGGGTACCGCCGCACGGCGAAGAGCAGGAGCAGGATCAGCGCATCGGACGCTGTGGCCGCGACGATGCCCTGCGGCAGCTTGTCCGGGTAGTACGCGCCATCGTAGGCGACGATGGTGAGGGGAATGATCACCATTGCCATCCAGGAGCCGGCGATGGTGCGATCCAGGAAGGTCCGGCTGACCTCGGCCGCTACGCGCGGATCGCGGCGAGGCGTCACCGCGACGCGTGCCGCGGCGACTGCGCTGGAAAGCGCTTTCGCACGTCTCCCCCAGCTCATGATCAGGGAAGGATATCGGTCCCTTGGGTAGCGATCAATGATGGTGGTAACATTCGCGCCATGTCGGAACCCTCCTACCGCCTCCTCGTCGTCGACGACGAGCCCCTGGCGCTGAACCTGGCCAGGCGCGTATTCGAGACCGAATCCGACATCGCCCTGCACTCGGCCACCTCGGCGGTCCGCGCCCTCGAGATGGCCATGATTCACGACATCGACCTGGTCATCACCGACCAGCGCATGCCCGAGATGACCGGCCTGCAGTTCCTGGCCCGCGTCCGCGAGGTGCGGCCGCGCGCCCTCCGCGTTCTTCTCACTGCGTTTCCGGACACTTCGGTCGCGCTGAAGGCCATCAACGAAGGCTTGCTCTATCGATTCATCCTCAAGCCCTGGGAGCCCGAGGACATGCGGGTGACCGTGCGGCGCGCCCTGGAGACGAAGCGCCTCTCGGACGAGCACGACCGGCTGGTGAACCAGCTCAGGACCAGCTACGACGAGCTGGTCCAGTCCGAGCACATGGCGGCCCTGGGACGCCTCTCCGCCGGCATCGGGCACGAGCTCAAGAACGCGGTGGACCCCCTCATGGCGGGCCTCGGATCCCTCGAAGTGCAGCTGGGACGCCTGGTGGAGGCCGGCGGCGCGGCCGCTCGCGCCGTCCAGCGGGAATTCGGCGCCGATGAGGTGGAGCGGCTCAAGGACGCCGTGCTTCGCGCCACTCCTGACGTCGCCGGCGGGGCCGAGGAGTCGCTGGCGGCGATTCGCGCGGCGGGCGCGCAGCTCGAGGCGCTCGCCCGGGGCGTGCAGAGCTATACCGCGGCGGTGGAGCCGGAGCCGTTCGACATCAACCAGGCGGTGCTCTCGGCGGTCCAGCTCCTCTCGCACCGGCTGCGCGAATCCGTCCGCCTGGAGCGCAATCTGCAGGCGGTTCCGCTGGTTCGCTGCCGGGGACCGGAAATCACCCAGGTGGTGCTGAACCTGCTCGGCAACGCGGTGGACGCGGTGCACCGCGCGCCGGAGCCGACCATCCAGGTGCGCACCTGGCACGAGGGTACCAGCGTGAGGCTCGAGATCGCGGACAATGGAGCAGGGCTCGACCCCGCCGTCGCGCAGCGGCTCTTCAAGCCGTTCACCTCCACGCAGCCGATCAGCCGCGGGCGCGAGGTGGGGTTGAGCGTCTGCAAGAGCATCGTCGAGAACCATGGCGGCAGCATCGAGGCCGCCGCCG
>Ga0137394_10003633_pt1 | contig 11630 bp, 18 predicted proteins | sample czobulk116metaG_FD_108278 | JGI IMG/M metagenome (GOLD analysis project Ga0137394, IMG submission 108278) | Vadose zone soil microbial communities from Angelo Coast Range Reserve, California, USA - czobulk1.16 metaG | ecosystem: Environmental > Terrestrial > Soil > Vadose zone | place: USA... | reverse complement strand
CCGCGTCCGCCACATGCACGTAAAAGTAGCTCACGTTGACGACGACAGGATCGCGGTATGCCATGTACGCCGTCTCGTTCCACCAGTCCGCAAGCCAGTTGGCCATCCCGCCGGGCTCCGCAGCCGTGACCGCGCGCGCCTCGAGCCGTCTCTGCAACTCCCCCGCCTGCGCCGACGCGCCGAACGCGCGCACCACAGATTCGCTGCGCGCGTACTCTGAGGGGGTCAGGTGCGGGCGAATGGTCTCGAGGTATTTAGCGAGCGTGGAGGCGAGCGGAGGGACGGGGAGGTGCGGAAGCGAGGCTTGGTATCTTAGCATCGCGCCTTGCTTTGGGTCGGCTTTGTAGCCCTCCGGGAGGCTATTACTGTCACTTGAAGAGCGCACAGACGGCACTTTGCTGGTCATCGCTGGGCGTTCGTCCTGGCTACCTATCTTCACGTGGCTTTGCGCGAAATTGGAAGACCTCGCGTTTGGGATCTGTGATGCAAAAGTCAGCCACATGCGAGATGATGAAAATTAGACAAACACACATTAAGACGAGGAATATGGGTGGGCAGTCTAAACCGCGAATTCAACATGAGAGAAGTGTCTAGGGAGACAGATACTAAGGAGAGGGGAGGATGGACAGTTGCGATGGGGGTTCCGAGCCATGACGGTAAGATAAAGAACGCGCGGGCGTTAGAGCGGACTTACAGGTGCCAGCCAAGTATTGCCAGCGCTTCCTCGTTCTCTGTTGCCTTCACACTGCGTAGACGGGGCTACTAGATAGATTTCTTGAGACCTCTATTAATTGATCCATCTACCTACAGACGGCACAAAAAAAACTTGCGCCGGAGCACCCGAGACATATGATATTTCTCCGATCTCGGCTCGCCGAGGCTTAAGGTCCCCGGATCTCCGAGTCCTGTCTCCACACTTTCCCTACCAACTCCCCTACATCCATCCTTGGCAATTTGGGCTTTGGTTCTCCCGCAAAATTTCCCTTACTGGACGGTGCTGCACTACTATCCACCTGCCCTAGTCGGATTGTTATCATCCGAGTCTATGACGACGACTCCGGTTTTCGGTCGAGGAGTGCCTAAGGTCGGATCCTCTCCGGTTCAAGTTAGAGTGTCTTCCGGCTTCATATTTTTCCCTCATCTATACCCATTATTCTTGCTCAAACCCGCCGTCGTGGGCGACCTACTCAGCAGGGATGAGAGCGTTACGGAGTACGCCGATATCCCCTTGCCGAGTATCTTGCACAACGCTGGGTCGACCATGTTCAGTTCGAAGATGGGTCATCACATATACGGGATGCGATGGGATATTTCTTTGATGCGGACAAAATCACATTCGGCAGCATGGCTCCTTGTCAGAAATGTTGGCGACAATTCCTGTGGCATATTCAGGTCGTGAATTGGTCCCCTTATACTGCGTTGCGCCGTGCAGATTTTATTACCCGACAGGGTATCTCATTGTCAAGAATCCGGGTATGTAAGTGCTAGAGACGGGTGGCTGGTAAGTCCGCTGAGGGAGGTATTTATGGGGGAAAATGTCCAGGTTGCAAGATTACTTGGCGTGGTGCGGTCGCACATTTTCGAAGCCCGAGGAAGTTGAACATTGCATGGTGAGACACACCTCGAGCACATCTATTGCGACCTTCCCAAGACATGTGGCTATCTACCAAAGTCTTCCAACCATCCAGTGGGGTAGATTCGGTTAGTAGTAGCAGGATCTTGTGCCTCGAGCCTGTGGCAGCAAGGAGATATCCGTTGACGTGCTGCATTCGTCGCACTGTGCGCTTGACCTACTGTCGTGAATGAAGCTCTAGAGACTTCCCTATACTTGATTAACTCAGGGTCCGGTGGCAGGTTTGTGCGCGATCTTGTGACGGTGAAATTACGAGTGAGAGCCAAAGCGCCCTATTCTCCTTCGCCGAATGGAGGCAAAGGGAAGGTCTTTATGAACACTGTTGGGTGTTCGCTGGGCTCGGAAAATGTCCTGAGCTGACCTGTGTCGTCGTCGACGATTCCTGTTCTAATGCAGCGCCTCTGCTGTTCAGCCTAGCTGTACGACATGTAAGACAGATGCTGTACTGTACGGGTATGTCAGCTGTCAAAGTACCGTGACCTTATTATTCCCACCCACCGCTCGCCACTCACACTGCGATACAATTCTTTCCCCCTGACTATCTCCATGTCCCAGGTTTCCCCCATGCTGTCCATCAACTCGAATCCCTCTTCCAACTTCCAATCTATCTTTCATGCTGCCTTGGACGAATACGAGAGCAGGACGAGGCAAAACCTCCTCGAACATCCCCTTGCCGCCCAACTCAAATCATGCAACTCTCCTGCCGAGATTATAAACCAGTGGTGACCGTCCTTTATGCGTTCTCCACCACTCTTTACGCAGGCATTGGTCTAGTGAATTTCAGATAACTATTTCCCTCGAATCTGCGCTCATATCATCATTTCTCAGATATTTCCCCCCGCCATCCCAATCTTTACTGGTATTGGGGCTCTTCTTCTGGTGAGGATGCTTTTCCGTCTCCTGGTCCAGGCAGTACATGTAACGTCGGCATCTGTCAGGCAGCCAAGAATGTCGATGCGAGCCAGGATAAGCTCATTGGCCTCTTTATCCGCATCGAGTATTTCTTTAGAAGGCTCGAGTTTTATACCGAAGTGGTACCTACGGCCCAGATGATGGGTATTATCGCAAAAATAATGCTTCAAGTACTCTCTACTCTCGCTGTTGCAACGGAGGAGATTAATCAGGGAAGAGCGAGTGAGTTGATTTCTGAAAAATGGCCGCTCCTGACCTTGACTTACGTCCATTTAGAAAAATATATGAAGAAGCTGCTGGGAAAGAATGACATTGAAGATTCGCTGAACAGTCTGGATACACTTACTCAAGAAGAGGCCCGGATGGCGGTTGTGGAAGTCTGGAGGATCGCGAACAGCGTCAATACCAATGTTAACGTGATCCTCGAGGGTGCGCTGAGCATACCTATCCGGTCATTGACGCTGTCCTGAATTTTAATATGGACAGATGGGGAAGAAATAAGAGAAGTTGCAGAGGAAGCCGGCCGTTTGTCACCTGATTTCTGCTGTCGGTTCATGAAACTCAATCACTGGCACAGGGAGGCAATTGCTAAAGGACATTCGAAAGTGGCTATCTCCACCAAATTACTCGACAAATCACAACACCGCCCGCGGCGTGCAGCATGAGGTGACTGCTACCTGGTTCTTCGAAGGCCTTATGTACAAGCAATGGAAGTCAGACCCTTCTCTCTTGTGGATCACCGGGAAACGTGCGTTCCTGAGTTCCTCTCACCCTCCGCTACTCTGTACCTCTTTAACTCCCGTACCTGTAGCGGGTTCGGGCAAGACCATCCTGTGGTGCGTAGTTTCTCTCCCTTTTGCCTGGATTGACCCAGATTGTCGACTAGCTCCGAAATCATTCAGGATATCATGGCCTTAAAAAAGGCAAAATCGGTGTCCATGGCATATTTTTACTGTGACTCGCGGGAGAAAGACAAGCAGAGTTACCGGGACCTCCTCCTTTCTATCCTTTGCCAGCTTTCTGGTCAGTCCGAACCTTGTTTTACGGCTCTCTCCAAACACTATTCGGAACACGATGAGGGTGCACAACAGCCCAGCGATACTATCTTGGTACAGTGCTTGAAAGAGGTGCTTTCTCAGCCAGCTCAAGCCCCTGTTTACCTCATTTTGGACGCTCTCGATGAATTTCTCAGATATCATGGCATGTCGTCTTCTCAAGAACAGGTCCTCAAGCTCATCAAATACCTCGCTGCTATGTCTCCCCGAAATCTGCACCTTTGTGTCACAAGTTGCTACGTATACGACATCAAGAATACCCTGGAGGCCTTGGCACCGCTCCGCATCTCCCTCCACGAACAAATTGGACAAACCAGAGATATCGTCAACTATATTTGCACAGTTGTTCATTCTGATGAGAAGATGCGGACATGGAGCGCTGAAGATAAAGGGCTTGTGATTAAGACACTTTCAAGACGAGCCGATGGAATGTAAGTATCTCACTCTATGTTCAAGATACTTTCTCATATTTTCACGCAGGTATCGGCTGGTCTACTGTCAGCTGGAAGCACTTCGCCACTGTCTCCCAGCAAGTGTGCCGCGCGTCCTTGATGAGTTACCCAAAACGCTAGACGAGACGTACGAACGTATATTGAGGGGCATCAATGAGGCGAACCGAGAGCATGCGCAACGTCTGTTGCAATGTGTCGCTGTTGCCGTTCGGCCACTTCGCGTTAAGGAACTTGCAGAGGTACTTGCAGTTGACTTTGACGAGGCAGGCGACAGCGGGATACCGAAGTTAAAACCAAACTGGAGATCTGGAGATCAACACCGGGCGGTACTATCTACGTGCTCAAGTCTGATCACCATCGTCGAGCGTGGCAATTCCCAAGTGGTGCAATTTTCTCATCTCTCGGTGAAGAAGTTCCTGATGTCGGACCGCTTTGCGCTTCCACGTGGAGACATTTCCGGTTACCAAATTGTTCCCTCCCTTGCGCACACTATTCTTGCCCTGGCTTCCTTGGCCGTTCTGCTCCGCTTGGATGGGCGCAACACGAAGGGCAACGTGGGGGAGAGCCCCCTTATCAAATATGCCGCCCGTTACTGGGTCGACCATGCGCAATATGGGGACGTGTCATCCCGCATACGGCATGTGTTGAAATATTTCTTCGACGCGGACAAACCACATTGGGCAGCATGGCTCAGTGTGTTCAACATTGACAGGAAATCATGGAGATTCTTCACGCCCCCCAGTCCCCACAGCGCCGAACCTATATACTACGCTGCGTTGTGCGGATTCTATGATCTGGCAAAACACCTTATTTCTAGGAACCCAGAGCATGTACATGCTAAGGGCGGTAAAATGGTTACACCGCTTGGCGCAGCACTGTATGGGAAACATTTCCATGTTGCGGAGTTACTGCACGAACACCACGCGCTGGTCGATTTTCGGGGAGGGGGTGGCCAGACGCCACTGCACGCAGCGTCGAGAGATGGACTCGTCGACATCGTGAGGTGGTTGCTCGATCACGGCGCGGACGTGAACGCCGAGGATGTCCAACAACGAGTTCCACTGTTCGTGGCAGCCTGTAGGGGACACCTCGAAATTTGCCGGGTGTTACTCGAGAAAAACGCCAATATCCACGCCCGGAATAGGTGGGGGGAGACTCCACTGCATGGATCAGCGTGTCCTATCTACTACCAAGATCAGCTCAACGTCATGCAACTGTTGCTGGACCACAGCGCAAAGCCGAATGCGTTGGACATCAACGGATCAACGCCACTGCATCACTCGTCATTCTGGCAAAGAGAGGGTCACTTGGAGGCCAAGGGAACAATCGAGGGTTCACGCCTCATGCTCGAGCGTGGGGCGAAGATTGATATCGAGAACATCGAGGGTAAGACCCCGCTGCAACTGGCATTGCAGGCGGAGTATCACGAAATGGTGACATTTCTCTGGTCTTGGGGCCAAGTGAATACACATAACACTTTATGATATTGTATATTGCAGACACTCTAGCATGTGTCGTACATCACTCACTAGCATGGTTGTTTAGGCTGGCGCCGGTCACGGAACAAATGGATACCGCTACTGACTAGACAGTAATAGGCAACACTGACATATCCCAGCAAAAAGAGCTGAATATAAAGCGTCTTGTGGTTGATCTTTAAATCTGCGCCTCGTCGTCTTTGGCGTAGGAGGTCAGTGTCGAGGTCCCATAGAAAATGTTTGGTTACTTTTCGCCGAGTCAGGTATACTTCCCTCATCACGTCCTCAATACCCGGGGGGTTCCATATAGTAAGACGATGGCGTTCTTGCTTTAGATCGGGTGTCGTAGCCAGTGTATTTGACCTAGCTGGGCCTGAGCACCGGGACCACTGGCAGGGTATCTGCCTTAGCGGCTTCGATTGCACTTGTCGTCTCACTGCACGCAGCAACCCGCTCGAGTCACTCTCATTTTTCTTTTCCATGGCCTCATCCTAGTCGCGGCGAAGCTCCGGTGCATTTAGGCCTTTAAGTTCATGGATCTGCGCGCGTCATGTCATTCTTCAGCGTGTTGAAAAGGGTGGGTGGGAGAGGATCTCAACCGTTCGTTCGCATTCTCGCAACCTCCACACTCGCGCTCTCCTTTCTTCTCTCTCTTCTCCCCCTTTCTTTCCCTCACCCTTGTCCAGACTTCTCCGTGGCGAACATCTTACCATGCAGCCGACACACAACATGCTCTTTGTTGTGAACGCTCACGCCAATGCTCCGAAGTCATAGAAGTTGCCATCGCCACCGCTGACACCGACACCGACACCGACACCAAAACGCCAGAACACAGGCTGGCACAGGCTGTCCATTGGTGTTGAGATGGCTGCAGGAGTCTGCGCAGCACCCGCCTGCGCCAGATGCCAAACTGGACGGATGCGTCACGGTCGTGCACAAGTTATGGCGCAAGTCTCAACTCAAGACCGTTGGCAACACATGGGAGATTTTTGGTTGGAGGAATGAGTGTGATCCAGATGGAATGGGTTTGTTGGATCGCAATGTGTTTGCGTGTGGGATGGCACGGATCGACGAGGACTTGCAGAGAGCGCAAGTGCTCAGTCGCGTTGATAGCGCTGGCCAGCCCGGGAACGCCGTGAGTGCCGCATGGGCACTGCGTTTGTGTCCAATCCTCCATGAACTTTCGTGAGCATGAGGGAGATATAGTTGTTCTCAAAACACCTCAGACTTCAGTTGTTCACCGCCCTGACTTGTGCCCTTACTATGTTTTCTTTAAACATATTGCATCGACCTTGACGGACATAGCTTGCAACTTGGAAGAAAGCCTGATGAAAGCATGCTGTATGACTCACCCAGCGTGCTGCGCACCTCTCCCTCTAAGAGATATCATCGTCTGCTCAAGCTTTCAAGCGCTCAAGCTCAAGCGGTGCTCGAGCTGCTCTATTTTGTTCAAGACGCTGCTCGGTTCAGCTCATGAACAACTCCCAGACGCATGGACTAAACTAAGCAAATGTCACAAAGCGTGCTAAAGTGTCCACTAAAGTAGCATCTGATGCAGATCTCAATCTGCCTGCCCATGTTCAAGTAGTTCAACAATTACCTCCTGTTAGAGCGGGAGGTTTTTCTCGATGGTGCGGGTGAGGGTGCGGGTGCGAGATCGTGTAGTATGGATGGGGGATCGGGTTTGACGGTGGCATCGGAATCGGCATCGGCATCGGAATCGGAATTGGAGGAAGGAGGGCGAGTGGAACCAGAAGAGTCCGAGTCGGAACCAGAAGAGTCGGACTCTCGGCCAACGTCTGCGAAAGTATAGCCTTTCAAAGGGCGGCCGAAACCTACAGGGTGAGTGGGAGTCATAACGAGGTAAGGTAGAATGCGGTTGCGCCAGTTATTTCCGACGGCACCAGTTTCAGTTTCAGGGTCGGGGTCGGAATCCACGGTGCCATTAGTAGTACTAGTACTGCTTATCAGCCTTTACTGTAAACTCATACGAGTAGATTTCCGTACCTGGGCCGACTCGAAATTGGGGCAGACAGAGTAGATGTGGCGAGGGCAAGGACAGCGAAGTTCATGTAAGAGCGCATGTTAAAAGATTCGAGTGAGCGTGCCACTGGCAGCGAATGCAATGAGTGTGCGAACGAAACGTCTGGGCTTGTACAGGGGGGAGTCAGGATCGTCATGATCATGGCCATACTACAAGAAAGACAAGGCTCTGTGCTCACCAACCAGTGCCTTGGAAAGGAAACGAATGCTGAGCGAGGAGCTAAGGAATCCTTCCTGACGGACAGTGGCAGCGACAAATTTATAGTAGTAGAGACGACATTGCCAGGCCATCCAGGATTCAGGAAGCGTCTCGGTTGCTTATTAGCGCTTATTAAGCGCTTATTGCTTAAAACGCGGCGTCGGCAAGGTCGCTGAATGAAGCGGGGTCATATGGCAAAACCATGGCATCATAAACACGGAGTAATTGGGCGAATAGATCCTAAAAAACTGGCCGCGTACCCAGAAGCCCCAAAGTGCTGGACTGGACGCATTTTCCGGACGATTCAGGGCCAGGTGACACTGACGCTTAATCTCCAAACCCGGCCCATAATATGGCGGCAATCTTCAAGTTGACGCTGGAGTGATACTAGTCGCTGAGACGAAACTGATTTCTCATCCACTTGTATAACAAACATGCTGCACCTCCTCTCAGATATGCCGACGATTCGGATCGTCTTCTGACTGGTGGTCACGGTTCTTCTGACGCCATTCAAGTTCCTTGATGAGTTGCAATGGAGGTTCAATTAGGCGAAAGCGCAGCTACACTCTGGCAAAACCGTTAACACGCGACTTCCGCTCGGCTGCTTCGAGTAAGTACTGTAATGAACGTTACCGCAGTAATGTACGGCAATCATTTGGGACACATCAACTAACTCTCCCGAAGACTGCCGCGTGACGGGGCTCAGCTCTCGCTTGTAAGCACCACCATCAGCAAACATGTCTTTTCTCGCCAACAATTCATTGTGGATGATAAGGAGCGTGAGGGGGCCGCCTGCCAGTGAGGGCACTCATCGCCGCCCGAAGATTCATCTTCGCCATCTTGTCTCGTCGGCATCACCCAAGGACTAGCCTGCCCGTGCCTTCTTCTATCGCGTCCTCGCCAACCTATCGTCCTTGTCGCATCGTCGGAATTCGTTTCGTGTGTCGCCGCAGTCGTCCATTCACTTTTTCCCGAGCAAGACAGCTTTGCAGCCTTCGCCGCCTCGCCTCCAGCGCCCGCTCAACTCACCTTCTCACGCGAGGACTCAGAAGTGCTCGCTCCAGCCGGGGATTGCTCCTTCGCCGCCCCCGTCTCTCTTTCGTACACCGCTGCTCCCCCTCGTGCATGAAGTAGCTGACATCGCCGCTGTTCTTATCGTGACAACCGCCACTGTCTCCCCTTCGTGAACTGCCGCCTCTGTCGCCACTCTTGTCCCTTCCACTACCGCCACCCCCCTCTGCCCGTCATTCGCCACTTCAGCTCAGTGGCCGTCCCCCCTCATTCCAACTCCGCGCACTGCGACTACAACAACTTGAACGGCAACCGCGTACATGATCCTGGCGGCAATATACCATCAGTAGCGCCCCCTTCAGCGGTTTGACATGCCAGTGGGACCGTGACGAAAACCTCGACGGTAGCAGCGTCAGACACGACACCAACCGCAGCGCTGAGGACGGCGACCATCACAATGCTCTTCCCCCTTCGCGCTCATTGTCCTTCCCTCGCCCCCACCACTGCCCTCAGCCACAGCCACAGCAACAATAGCCTTCTTTATCCAAGCACACCCCAGTTTCTCGACGGGACTGACGACAATGGCAGCAGCAGCAGCAGCTACAGCAACAACAGTCTTCCTTCTTCGTGCACACCACGACTTCCCAACGGCGACGACGATTACAACAGACGCAGCATCAACACCAAGTCCTCCTGCGTCACCATCATCAGTCCTAGCCGCGACTGCAACGGCTGACTTCCACTTCCACTTCGTGTAGCCTGTCCCCCTCCTCGACTTTGTGCAAGCCACCCATCTCTTCTCCAGCATCCGCCCCGCCAGTGGCAGGCCGCCACTGTGAGCCGACGACATTCCATCCATTCCTTTAGCAATCTCGAGACGCACCGACGCAATTCAGCCACAGCCAGGTGAAGACGCCACAACTGCTGCAGACACTGAAAACAGCTGGAATTAGGCTTGACTGAGGACGGTCAAGTCGACCCCCTGGGAGATGTAAGGTGCGTGCGTACACTGGACCTGGAATGGGCTCAGCGCCCTTTTCTTTGTCGTCTTACCTTCGACCACCTCGCCCAACAAATCCAATGCCACAGGACAGCGAGCACCCGCCGTGTCTCCATCTCTGTCCCCATCGTCTAGCTACCATTCCCCCTCACCCCTGTTGTTGCGCGCTTGCGCGCTCTGGATCCTTTCTATATTTCAAAAGAACTAAGTAGAGTACTCTGTAAGTAGCTACCATCACCTGTGCTATATAAACTCCCAACTCCCTCGTCGAAAGACCGGCCACGCGTGCCCACTTTTCCCCCAGTTTTTGTTTGATTTCTTCTCCTGAGCGCCCGATTGCCTGACAATAAACTGGGTCCGCACAAACGATGTCGGGTGCGACTAGGCAGCCCGAGACAGCACCTGCGGACGCTCTGCACACTGCCCCCACCATCGACCTCGAGGGGGGGGAGCTTTTGGATGGCTGAGGAAGAGACCACTCGCGCGCACGATGGCAGCGCAGAGTCAGGCCTGCCTGGCAAGGAGGTTGCCCTCAATGACATCGCTCACGCACAAACTGTTGCTGCGGAGCCGGATGCAATCGTGGGCGAGTTGGATGCCCTCGAAGGAGAAGTCGAACGTCGACGCGGACCTGGACTGAATTTGGGACAGGTTTGATGGCCCAAACGCGGACGTTCCTGCGCATATTACAGGCACAGAGCTGGAGACCTTGATGAATATGGAAGGTGACTGGACATTGTACGATGTGGAGGAAGAGCAGACCGCCGGGGAAATTGTTGGCATCGAAGAGGATATGTCGAGCTACAAGAGCCCAGGGTCAGTCACCTTTCCCCGCTCAAGAAGAACGGTACTCCTTACCTTCCCGTTGTCATTACCGCCCACTTTTCCCGAGGCTGCTTGGACGCAGTGCTTGCCAGTTCAAGTTGTCAACGAAGGGACACTCAGGCTGGCCATCCCAGAAGAAGAGGGTGCAGTGGCGCAGACCCGGCGCCACCACTGCACGATACGCCACCGCCAAAGGACTCAGCACCACCTGCCCGAGCAGATCCGAGACCCTGCTGTTGAAGGGGCGTTGTCGGGGTCACTCCGTGGCGGTGCGTGGCCTGGCAAAATGGCCTGGCATCTGCAAGCGTGCTCGAGGGCAAGACGGTGACGCCCCTTGGAGAGCGACATGATGGGCGCTCTCCCGACATCCCCGACCCGTATGCGAAAGGCTCCGCCGCGCCAGAGTAAGTTTGTGCTGTTCCGAGGCTCGGAGGCCTGTCTTCAACAAGTGCGCCCGCCCACGCCCTGAACCGTGGCCGAGCTCGGGCATCACCACCGTCGATTTGGACATCTACTATACAAGGACATCAGTATTGGAGAAAAACGTGATCTTACGGGCCATCTGTGGGGAGCAAGCAACATGCCGCCCCTTGTACCTTCTCATTTTCCTCTTTGTCCCTTCTTCTGCCGTGGCCCGACTCGGAAACCCTCGCGTGCGACATTCTGCAAGGCGAGGGCACCGCATTGTAAGGGCTACAGGTCCTGTAGCCTCGGAAACGAGCTCCACCCCCTCGCCCGCACCGACATTCGCCTTCAGTTCGACTCGCCGCCCTTGCCCTCGCTCGACCGCATTCGGCCACGGCCACACCCACCGTACGCATCCGGCCTCAGTGCCTGCGACGCGCGCCCCGTCCCAATTGGACACAAGACCATTTGGACCCAGTCCTTTCCTCTCCCCTCTCGTCCGTTTTCCCTTTCCCCTTCAGACCTAGGCTTCCCGTTCTCGTCCCCTTCGAGCCTTAGGCTCTTCTCCTTTGTTTCCTGCTGTGCCCCTTCTGCCTTCGTAGTCTGCGCGCCCGCTG
>Ga0137394_10003632_pt1 | contig 11630 bp, 10 predicted proteins | sample czobulk116metaG_FD_108278 | JGI IMG/M metagenome (GOLD analysis project Ga0137394, IMG submission 108278) | Vadose zone soil microbial communities from Angelo Coast Range Reserve, California, USA - czobulk1.16 metaG | ecosystem: Environmental > Terrestrial > Soil > Vadose zone | place: USA... | reverse complement strand
GACGCGATGACCGCGCGAACGTCGGCGGCCGGGACGTCGTAGACCAGACGGAAGGCGCCGATCCGGGGCGCCAGCACGAAGGGCACGCGGCCGTCCTTCGCCTTCTTGTCGCGGGTCATCGCCGCCATCACGGGCTCGACGTCGATCGAGGCGGCCCGGACCGGGAGCCCCAGCGCCTCGAGCAGCCGCTCCTGCCTGACGATCGTCTCGTCGCCGGCGATGCCGAGCCGCCGCGCGAGGCGGGCCTCGGCGACGATGCCCAGCGAGACCGCTTCACCGTGCGCGAAGCGCGCGTACCCGGTGGCGGCCTCGAGCGCGTGGCCGATCGTATGACCGTAGTTGAGCACGTGACGAAGCTCGGCCTCCCGCTCGTCGCGCTCGACGACAGAGGCCTTGAGTCGGCATGACCCGCCGATAGTCCGCTCGAGGACGCCGAGGTCGCGAGCCGCGAGAGGCGCCAGGTCGCGCTCGAGCTCCGTGAAGTACTCGGCGTCCAGCACGATCCCGTGCTTGACGATCTCGGCGAGCCCCGAGCGGAACTCGCGCTCGGGCAGGGTTCGCGCGACGGCAGGGTCGACCACGACGAGCCTCGGCTGGTGGAACGCGCCGATCATGTTCTTGCCCAGCGGATGGTCGATCGCCGTCTTGCCTCCGATGGAAGCATCGACCTGGGCCAGCACCGTCGTCGGGAGCTGCACGAAGTTGACCCCGCGCATGTAGGTCGCGGCGGCGAAGCCGGCCACGTCACCCACGGCGCCGCCGCCCAGCGCCAGCACGGTCGAGCTCCGGTCCAGACCCGCCGCCAGCAGCTCGTCCCAGCAGTGCTGCGCGACCGCCAGGGTCTTCGCCCCCTCGCCTTCCGGGACGTCGATCGCCGTGACCGTGAAGCCCGCCGACTCGAGGCTTGCGGTCACCGTCTTACCGTAGAGGCGCCGGACCGCGCCATCGCTGACCAGGGCGGCGCGGGCTCCCACCGGCAGCTCGCGCAGGCGCTGGCCGACGGTGGCGAGCGCGCCCGAGGCGACGACGATGCGATACGACCGGCTTCCGAGATTGACGTCGACGATCATCTGGGCTTTTCTGGCGACTCGCCCCGGCCGGGCGGACTGCCGCCGTAGTCAGGCTACCAGGTTTTCAGGCTGGCGAGATAGGTGTCGTAGTTGCGTCGGATCGCTCGACCACGGCCTCCACCGCCTCCTTGGCAGGCCGGCCGGGACGCCGTCGATGACGGCAACCGGAACACCCCGCTCATCGCGACTACTTCTTCGGGGTCGCGGGCGGCGCCTGCGCCGGATCGACTCTCAGGACCGAGGGCGTGATGAACACGACCAGCTCGCGTCCCGAGGTCTGAGAGGCGGTGGTCTTGAAGAGCCATCCGAGGACCGGGATGTCGCCGAAAAGCGGGACCTTCCGCGTCTCGTCCAGCTCCAGGCTGTTCGTGACGCCGCCGATGACGAGCCGCTCGCCCTCCTTGATCAGGACCTCGGTCTGAGCTTTGCGCTTGTCGATGACAGGCGGGGAGCCCGCCGTCGTGCCGAGGTTGACGGTCGTGTTGCTCCGCGAGTTGTTCTCGACCATGACCTTCATCTTGATCTTCGTGAGGTCGCCTTCCCGGATGACCGTCGGCGTCACCTCGAGCTTCAGGGCCGCTTCCTTGAACTGGATCTGCGTACCGGCCGAGCTGACCGTCGCGTACGGAATCTCCTGGCCGAGCGTGATCGAGGCGACTCCGTTCTCCACCGTCACGATCTCGGGGCGGGCCAGCGTCCGCGTCTTGCTGAGCAGTCGCAACGCCTCGAGGGCGAGGTTGACGTTGTACCGACTCCCGGTGATGCCAAACGCGATGCCACCGGCACCACCACCGGCGGTCCCGACGCCGCCGAGAGCGCCGATGAAGGGCAGGTTGACGACATTCCCACCGAGCGGCAGCCCCGTCGTCGAGGTGATGGGGAGTAGGGTCCCGGTGGGATTGTTAATCCCGAGGCCGGTGTTCGGGGTGATCACGTTGTCCGTACCGATGCCGCCTGCATTGTTTTGGCCGGAGGTGAACCCGCGCCCGACCAGGATCGAATTCTGGTTGCTCTGAATGACGCCGCCGCCCCCCCACTGGACGCCGATGGCGAAGAGGTCGTCGCGGTCGAGGATCTCCATCCGCGCCTCGATCTTCACCTGCGGGAGCGGAATGTCGAGCTTCTCACGAATCAGCGTCTTGATCCGCTCCAGGTCAGCCTCGTAGTGTCGGATGAAGATCGAGTTCGTGGGTTTGTACGCGCGGATCGTGATGCCCTTCGCCAGTACTTCCGCGGTCGGAGACAGGGGGGGCGGCGGCGGCATCTGGGGCGCGGTCCCGTAGAGCGCGGAGAAGGGCGGCGCGGCGATCGGTGGAAATCCCTCGGCCGGCGCTATCTGGGCCTGGATGCCTCCCGGCGGAATCCCCAGGATCCCCTGCAGGGTCTTTGCGACCTCCTCGGGGTCGGCGTAGGAGAGGCGGATCGTCTCCTCGCGGAGCGGCCCGCGGGCCCGTAGCTCGGCGACCGCCGCCTCGGCGAGGCGCTTCTTGTCGATCGCCTCCTGCTCCTTGAGCTGCGCCTCCGCGACCTTCGTGCGGACGTCGCTTTCCGCCTTCATCCGCGCCTCTTCGACCCGGGCCTGCGCCTCGCGCTCCTTGATCAGCTGCTCGTTGGAGACGATTCGCAGGACATTGTCCTTCTCGATCTTGCGCAGGCCGCGGGTCTCGAGGATGGTGTCGAGGGCGAGATCCCAGGGGACGTTCTTCAGGGTGATCGACATCTTCCCCTTGACGTCGTCGCCGATGACGACGTTCTTGTTGCTCTCGGCGGCCAGGATGCGGAGGAGGTTCACGACGTCCGCGTCCTTGAAGTCGAACGAAATGAGTCGCTGGCCGTTGGTCGCGGCCGGCGCGGCGGGCGGCGGCGTGGCCTGGGCAAGCTGAACCGGTCGCGTGCCGGTTGGGGGCTGCGGGTCGGACGCGACGGGCACGGGCGGAGTCGTGGCGTTCGCCACCGCGGCCGGCGTCGCGGACGCGGCGGTGGGGATGACGATCGCCAGGCCGTCGGGCTCTTCGCGGATCGCGTAGCCGACCGCGCGAGTCAGGTCGAGAACGACGCGGGCGACGCCCTGCCGGTACTGGCCGCCGCGGACCTGCCGGACCGGATCCTTCCCGACGGTCAACGGCGTCTTGCGCCACGCGTAGATCGTGTTCTCGAGGTCGATGACGAGCCGGCTGGGCGAGTCCACCAGGTCGGCCCTGTACTGCGCCTCGCGCGAGGTTTTCACGAACACGGTGACCGAGTCCGAATGGGGCGTCACCGTCACATCGCTGAGCCGCGCGGGCTCGGTCTGGGCCCCGGTCACCGTCGGGACGAGGAGCATCAGCACCAGGCTCACCGCGACCAGCACGATGGGGATCCGTCTTTCAGCGTTCATTTAGTTCGTCGCCAGTCTGAGAACCACGCGGTTGGTCGGTACGCCGGTCTTCGGCGCCACCACGAACACCACACTGTCGGAGCCGATCTCCAGCAGGCGGCCATCCCCGAGCGTGTCGCCGGGTTTGAGGATGTACCCGATACCATCGGGCGCTTCGACCAGCGCGAGCGCCACGCGATTGCTGCGAACGATGCCAGTCAGTCGGGTCGATGCCACCGTTAGTCCTCCGGAGCCCTCGCGGACCTCGAGGGTCTCGAATGGATCGCGACGACCTTGCGGGTCGTACTTCGGCACCGCGACGCTGACTTCGGCGGGCGCGACCGGCGGCGCGGCTGCCCCGGGCGCCTGGGGGGACGCGGCGGCCGGCTTCGGCGGCGCCGCGGACGGCGTGCTCTCGCACGCGCCCAGCGCCAAGGCCAAGCCGATCGACGTGAGCACCCCCCGCGGTACGCGCATGGCTCTAGCCCTCACTTTGGCTTCGGCGCCGGCGGCGCGCCGACGGGACGGTACATGTAGGTTGCGAGCACCAGCTCGGCGCGGACCGGATTGCGCGGCCGGTTCAAGCCGCTCAACTTGATCTCCGTGACGCTCACGACGCGCGCCAGCTTGGCGACCCGCTCGAAGAACTCGCCGAGCTGGTGATAACCGGCCTCGGCGTTCACCGCGATCGGGATCTCGCTGTAGTAGTCCCGAACCGCCGGGGGCCGCGGCTGGAAGAGGGACACCGCGAGTCCCGACGCGGTCGCGGCGTCCGAGAGCGTCCGGTAGAGCGTCGGGATCTCCTTCTCGCCGGGAAGCTTCTCTTTGAGGGCGTTGAGGCGCGCCTCGAGCTCCACCACCTCACGGCGGTACTTCAGCAGGTCGGCGACGATCGCCTTGCTCCGAGTGATCTCGCTCTGCAGCGAGGACAGCTGGGCGCGGAGCTGCGAGACCTGGGCCTCGGCCGGCGCCAGGAGGAGAAAGTATCCGGCGGCGACGATCACGATCGCTCCCAAGACCCCCGCGACGAGCTTCTGCGACCGGGGGGCGTTGACGAGCGGGTCGAAGATCGGTGGGAGCGCCATGTCAGCCCTCGAAGCGGCAGGTGACTTCGAACGTCACCAGCGGGGCTGGCCGGGCCAGATCCCGGCGGGACACCACGAGGTCGACATCCTTGAATTTGCCTGACGCGCGCAGGTTCGACATGAAATCGGCGATCGCGGTCGCGGAGAACGCCGAGCCCGTGACCTTGATCTGTCCGCTGCGTTCTTCGAATCCGGTGACCCAGAGGTCGTTCGGGATGACGCTCGCGAACGCCTCGACGAGCTGGATCTTTTGGCCGGGAGCCTTGGTGATCGCCTCGATGACGTCGACGCGCTTGCGGAGCTCGTTGGCCAGGTCCCTGACCTTGCTCTCCTGGCCGATCTGCGTCTTGAGGAGGGCGAGGTCCTTCTGCGCGCGATCGATGTCGGCCGTGAGGGTCGCCTGGGTGCTCGTCAGCACCCACCAGTAGACGCCGATCCCGAGCAGCAGCGCCAGGTAGATGGCGCTGAACAGCACGCCGAGGTTGAAGGCCGGCAGGCCGAGCTTGAACCCGCTAAACCCGGCGCCGCGGCGGCGAGCCCGCTCGGGTGCGAGGTTGATCCTGATCATTGCGGTTTGTCTCCCGGCCGTCGCAACGCCAGACCGACGGCCACGGCCAGCGCCGGTCCGGCGGCGTGGACGTCGTCCGCGTAGCCCGGATCGACCTCGATGCGCTGGAACGGCTTCGTCAGCTCGACCGGGATTCCCCAGTTGGACGACAGATAGTCGCTGAGCCCGGGTAGCTGGGCGCACCCGCCGGCGAGGACGATCTTTCCGATGCGCTCGGACTCGGCCGTCGACGCGAAGTAGTCGAACGTCCGCTGAACTTCGAGCGACAATTCGCGTGACACCGCTTCGAGGGCCGGGACGACGGTCTCCCAGCGAACGCCGACGTCGCGGCCGAGCTTGGCGGCTTCCGCTTGCTCGAAGGGGATCTTGAGCTGCTGTGCGATCGCCTGCGTGTAGTTGTTCCCGCCGAAAGGAATGTCGCGCGCGAAGATCGTCGAGCCACTACGCACCACGTTGGTCTTCATGATCGAGGCGCCGATGTCGATGAGGGCGACGGTTTCCCCGCGATCGCTCGGATAGTTCAGCTCGAACTGGTTGCCGAGCGCGAAGCTGTCGACGTCGACGATCGTGGGAACGAGGCCGGCTTCCTCGACGACGGCCGCATACTCGAGCACCTTGGATTTCTTGACCGCGACCAGGATCAGATCCAGGACACCGTTGTGCTGCCCGACGCTCTGGTAGTCGAGGAAGACTTCATCGATCGCGAAGGGGACGTGGTGCTCGGCTTCGAGCTGGACGACGTCGCCGACTTCCTTAGCCGGCACTTCCGGAATCTGAACCTTCTTGATGATCAGCTCCCGACCACACACGGCGATCGCGCAGCCCGTGCCTCTGACTCCCGCCCGGGACACGGCGCTCCGGATCGCCTCCACGACGGTCGTCGGGTCCTTGATGGTACCGTCGGTGATGGCATCGGGTGGCAGGGGCGCGACCCCCAGCGCGGTGAGCGTGTGGGCGCCGCCCGACTCCCTGACGTGGACGGCCTTCACACCGCTCGAGCCGATGTCGAGGCCGAAGATTTCCGGAGATTTGCGGAAGAACGCCATATTAAACGCCTTTCTCCCTGTTGGTTTGTAGTATAGGGCGGGGTGTGTCAGGGAGACCAATATTTTCCCACGTACTATATTCGGGGCCTTAGCGGGTCTTGGCCCCCACACCCTGCAACCCCCCGAGGCCGGGCCCTGGCCTGTCCAGCCCCGGGAGGAACGCAAGCCCCGGGAGGGCGTGTAGCCGGAAATTCGTGGCTGCGGTCGTGTCCTGTCGGATTTTGGGCACGGTGGCGAGGGCGTCCACGACTCCCGGAGAGGGCGCGGGGGCTCTCGTCACGGCCACCTACTGGTCGGTCCAGCTCTGGGTCGTCACGAGCCGGCGCTTGAGCGCACTCTGCACGAGGTCAAGCGCTTCTCTGCTATATAGAATGCTGGTTTTCCCCCGGACGTCGCCCTCCAAGCTCGGGACGGCGCCGGTGTGCAATTCGTTCACGATGATGGCGCCGTGCACGATGTGGGTCCCGTCCCCCCGGTACCGGATGGCAACGTTCTTGCCGGTGACGATGATCGGCCCGTTCCATCTGAAGTTCCCGCTGATCTCTACGGCGCCGTTCTCGATGATGAGCATGCCCGTACCGTTGCTGTTGCCCGAGAGGCTGAGCGACGTGTAGCGGGTGTCGGGGTCGGGCAGGACGCCACGGATGTAGACGGTCTTCGGGCGGGAGGCCGTGCCCCAGCAGGTGGAGCTATCGACATTGGTCGCGCACGTGGACCCGACGTTGCTGATCGAGGAAGGGCTGCCGGGACTGGTGTTGATGGTGACGTCGGCCGTCGACCTCGCGGCCGCGACGAAATCGGTGACCGCCTGCGACGTCAGAGCACCGTCCGACCGGATGGTGTTCGCCCCTTGCGTCGTCGCGCTCGCGTTGGTCTCATCCTTTCCCCGGACCTCGCTCTGCCCGCTGCTCGCCAGAGCGTTCTCGAGTCGAGCCGCGAGGGCCGGGAGATCGCCGTTGACCACGATGCCGTAGACGGCCGGGGCGGCGCCCGTCGGCGAGCCCGGACCATCCGCCATTCGCGTGTCGCGCCCGTCGACCACGAAGCTCGAGCTGCTGAAGCTCACGTCGGCCTGGAGGCCAGGGAAGGCGAGCGCGCCATTGATCGGAAGGGCGCCGGTTTTCGAGACGACGACGGTGATCGTCCGCGTCGTGGTTCCGATCGCGCCGGTGGAGTTGACGATCACCCGGCAGTTGCCGTCGTGCGTGGCCGTTCCGTGATTGGCCGGATCGCAGCTGCCGGTGGTCGTGTCGAGGCCGACGCCTGTCAGCCTGTCGTCGCCCGGCTTGCAGTCGTTGCGGATCCTGACCGTGAACGTTCCGTGCGCGCTCCCCAACCCGGGAAGGCTCGAGTTCGGCGAGCCCAGGACCGCACCCTCAGCGCACGTCGCCCCCGCCAGGTAGTCGTTCCAGGCGCCGACGTTGGAGGCGAGCATGTCGTACGCGTATTCGATGCCCGCCTCGGCCACGTACCGTGCGCGAACCGTGTGGCTATGGTTGCGCGAGATCTGAGGCTCGAAGGCGCTCGCCGAGAGGAACGCGAGGACCAGCCCGGTGAGGATCAGGAGGACCATCAAGGCGAGCACGAGCGCCACGCCGTGTTCGTTGTCGACGAGCCGACCGACTCTCCTCATCGCGGGCGCCTCAGCCTCGTGACACGAACGCCGCTCAGCTGCGCGTCACGAGCATTGTGATCACGTCCAGCCGCCGTTCCTGATCCAGTTGGCCCCGTCCCGTGACCGGCCGGTAGAAGACCGTCACCTGCACCAGCTTGCAGTTCGCGGTGCACGTCCCACCGGGGCTGTCGGTGATCGTCGTCAGGCGCCGGTAGAGCGCCGCGTCGGCGATGGAGCCGTAGCCCTCCGTGGTCGTGCCGGCACTCAGGGTCGCGCTCGTCCAGTTCGTCAGCGCCAGGGCCTTGAGGCGCTCGAGCCGCTGCTCCGCCAGGAAGGCGGCCGTCGTCTCACCCTTGCCCGTCTCGACACCGCTCGTCGCATACTGGAACCCGGTTGCGATCCCGACGAGCCCGACAGAAAGAACCAGCACAGCCACCAGGACCTCGCCCAGCGTGAAGCCCCGTTCGTTACGCATCGGGCGTCTCACCGGACACTGACGCGGCCGGTGGCGGCGACGACGACGGTCCGCGTCCCGTTGTTCACCGGGTTCGTCAGGGTGTACGTGCCGGCCGGGCTGCCGGCTCCGAGGCTCGTGAAGACGACGTTCCCCGTCGTGCTGAGGTGGAGCGCGCTCGGATCCGAGATCCTGATCGCGCCCGATCCGTCGGTTCCGGGTCCGGTCCAGATCGTCCCGCCGCACCCTCCGGTCCTGAGCCGGATGCTCGTCACCGTGGCGACTTCCACGCACACCGTCGTGTTCTGGGAAATCGCGATCTGTCGTCCGAGGTTGATGGAGGTCGCGAGCTCGCGGGCCGCCGCCTGGAGGGCCGACGTCCGCGCGTAGCCGGAGAGCGTCGGCGCGACGAGCGCGGCCAGGATGCCGGCGATCGCGAGGATCACTATGAGCTCTACCAGAGCGAACCCGCGAGCGTTCATCCGCCGAATCCGCTCGCATACCAGTTGACCACTCGCTCACCCCAGAACAAAGCCATGGCCCCACCTGTGGCAAGGAACGGGCCAAAGGGTATAGGGTCCTTCCTCCCCCGCAGGCCCGAGACCAGAAGCGCGATCCCGAGAACGCCGCCCGCCACGACGGCGACGAATAGCGCGAAGAGCAACGCCTTCCACCCGAGAAAGGCGCCGAGCATCGCGCCGAGCTTCAGGTCACCGCCACCCATGCCCCCCCGGCTCGCCAGGATGATCGCCAGGAACAGGCCGCCCGCGAGGAGGATTCCGATGACGGGCTCGAACCAGGAAAGACGCCCGATCGCGACGTTGAGCAGCAGCCCGGCCAGGATCCCGGGCAGCGTGATCGCGTCCGGAATGAGCTGATGCTGCAGGTCGATCGCGGTGATCACGATGAGCATGGGGAGCAGCACGCCCGCGACCACGAACTCGGCGGTCGGGCCGAGGGCGACGTACGCCAGGACCAGCGCCGCCGCCGTGACGGCCTCGACGATCGGGTAGCGCCAGGAGATTGCCATCCCGCACGCCCGACAGCGGCCGCGGAGCACGAAGAACGACAGCACAGGGATGTTGTCGTACCACGCCAGGGGTGCACTGCAGCCTGGGCAGGCGGAGCCGGGACGCACAAGGCTGCGCCCGGCCGGGACGCGGGCGATCACGACGTTGAGAAAGCTCCCGATGGCGAGTCCGAAGAGAGCGACCGTCGCGAGCATTCCGGTCGGCCACGCGTCGGCGACGGCCCGCAGCGTCGCCACGATCACCAGGTCTGGAGGAATGCGGGTCCGATGCGACCTGCGAGCTTGGCGTCGAGCTGTCCGAGGATCCCCCATGCCGTGCGCGCGGAGCCCGTCTCGTTTGACTCGAAGAAGACGCGGGCGAGCCCGAACCAGGCCTGCGGCGTGTCGTACTTCAGCGTGATAGCCTGGCGGAACATGCGCCGCGCCTCGGACGGTTGCCCGAGGTCGGCGTACGCGTAACCCAGATTGACGTGGGAGAGGACGTGACGAGGCTTGATCTTCATCGCGCGCCGCAGAACCTCGAGCGCCTCGGGCACACGCTTGTTGTTCAGCAACGCGGCGCCGAGGTTGTTGAGCCCATCGACGTCGTTCGGGTACCGCCTGGAGAAGAGGCTGAAATGTTCGATGGCGCGGGGGAAGTCGCCGATCAGCGCGTACGTGTATCCGATGTGGTGATGGGCCTTCAGGTAGTCGGGTCGGAGGGCCAGCACGCGCTCGAAATCCGCCCTGGCCAGCGCGAGGTGTCCCTGATTCGAGAGAAGGACGCCGAGGTTACCACGACAGATCGCGCAGTTCGGGTCGGCCTCGAGCGCATACCGCCACAGGTTCTCGGTGTCTCGCCAGATCTGGACCTGCTGAGCGCTCAGGTAGGCCAGACCGCAGAACCACACGATCCCTAGCCCGGCCAGCGCGCCGGCGAGAGACGAGCGAAGCTTGCCTGCCGCCGCCGCCCGGACTGCGGCGCCTGCGGCCGCGCCGACGACGAGCGCGAAGCCGAGTCCGGGTAGATAGCTGTATCGGTCGTTGGTCAGCTGGTGCCCGGAGTGGACGATCCCGATCACCGGGCCGAGGGCGATCGCGTAGTATGCCCAAACGGCGAGCCCGGCGGGCCACCGCCGCCTCAGCACGATCACGGTCGCGGTGATCGCCGTCACGGCAAGTGCGGGGAGCAAGAACTGCCCGTCGATCAGGCTCACGCGCGCCGGAAGCTCGTAGAGCGGAGACAGCCCCCGTGGCACCACGGTCTTCGCCAGGTAGAACCACAAACTGTAGAACACCATCGCGGGCCGTGCGGACAATGGATACCGCTCGAGCGGCGTGATGAACATGTTTGCGTTCTGCGCGTAGTACGTGACGGCACCGCCCGCGGCCCCGAGGACGAAGAATGGGATTTTTTCGAGCCACACCGCGCGTGCCGGTGCTCGTGTCCATTCCCGCCAGCGCCCTCCCAGGCGGCGAAGCGGGTAAACGTCGAGCACGACCAGCGCCAGCGGCAGCACCATGACACTCGCCTTCGAAACGAGGCCGAGGGCGAACATACCGACCGACGCTGCGAGCAGCCAGCCACGCCGCTTCTCGTGTGCGTGGAGGGCCTTGAGGTACATCAGTAGGGTGAGCAGGAAGAACAGCCCGGAGAGGACGTCTCGCCGTTCGGTCGCCCAGCCGACGGACTCGGCGCGGAGCGGATGGATGGCGAAGAAGAGCGTGGCCACGATCGCCGACAGGCGAAGCGCGCTCTCCCCGAACCCGGTCGCGTGTCGAAGCAGGCGTAGCGCGACGAAATAGAAGACCGGGGCGTTCGCGGCGAAAATCACGAGGCTCGTCAGGTGATAGCCGGCCGGATTCATGTCCCAGAGGACGTAGTCGAGGCCGAACGTGAGCCAGGTGAGGGGGATCCAGTGGCCCATCAGGATCGAGGTGAACATCCACCGGATCTGCGGCCACGTGAGCCCCCGATACTCCGGGTTCTCGTACAGGTTGAGCTGATCGTCCCACTCGACGAATCCGTTCCACAGCGCCGGCAGGAAGACCAGGAATGAGACGAGGGCGAGTGCCAGCGGGATGAGCCGTGGGCTCAGCAGGCGAGCGCTCAGCCCGTCTCGGAACGCGCTCAGCGGAGGTTCGATCGGTCGCGCGGACGCGCCGACGGCGACCTCGACCTCTTCGATCCCGGGCATGACGCTCCTCTCAGTGGTCGACACGAGACTAGCTTGCTAGACGAACGAGCGCACGGGAAGGGCTTGTCCCCTTCCCGTGCGCGATGCGACGTTGACCCGCTACGGGAGCGAGACGGTCGTGAAGTCGCCCGTCGAGGAGATGTTGAAGGTACCGGACGCGGTGCTTCCCGCGTACGCGTACGCGGCCCAGTTGGCCGGAGGTGGGACTGTGCCCGCCATGAACGGACCG
>Ga0137394_10003629_pt1 | contig 11632 bp, 12 predicted proteins | sample czobulk116metaG_FD_108278 | JGI IMG/M metagenome (GOLD analysis project Ga0137394, IMG submission 108278) | Vadose zone soil microbial communities from Angelo Coast Range Reserve, California, USA - czobulk1.16 metaG | ecosystem: Environmental > Terrestrial > Soil > Vadose zone | place: USA... | reverse complement strand
GCAGCGCGACGACCTGGTGTCCGCGCGTAACTCGCTGCAGCAGGCGGCGCGGGAGATCGATCAGACCGCCAAGACTCTGTTCCTTGAATCATTTTCCAAAGTGAGAGAGCACTTTCGATCTGTATTTCAAACGCTGTTCGGCGGCGGCGAATGCGACGTGCGGCTGGCGAACGAAGACGAGCCACTCGAGAGTGAGATCGAGATCCACGCGGCGCCGCGGGGCAAGCGCACCCAGCGGATCCACTTGCTCTCGTCGGGCGAGCGCACGCTGGTCGCGGTGTCGCTGCTGTTCGCGATCTTCCTCGCCAAGCCGAGCCCGTTCTGCCTGCTCGACGAGGTCGACGCGCCGCTCGACGACGCGAACGTCGGCCGGTACGTCCGCCTGCTGGCAGAGTTCAAGGACCAGACGCAGTTTATCGTGATCACACACAACCCACGCACCATGCAGGCCGCGGACGCCGTCTACGGCGTCACGATGCAGGAACCTGGGGTGTCTACGATTGTCGGAGTACGGCTGGGTCAGATGGAACCGGTCTAGGGAAGCACCCTTCACCCTTCCCCCGTCCCCCTTCCCCGTCTTGATACGGCGGTTCATCTGGCTCCTATTCCTGCCTGCCGGGTTGGCAGCGCAGCGGCCTGCCGTTTCCCCGGTTTTGCCGCGCCTGCTCGCTCGTGTGCAAGACACCACGATTTCGGTCTGGCTGTTCGCGCGCCCAACGGCTTCGCTCGATACGATCAGCGCGCGCGCCGCCGCGCTCGGAGCGCGGGTGCGCGTCCAGAGCCGCTGGCTGCACGCGGTCAGCGCCGATGTGCCCGCGGCCGCACTGCGCCGGCTCCTCGAGGACCGCGACCTGAGGCGGGTCCAACCGCTCGGACGCTTTAGGCTGCGCCCGCCGGTCCCTGGCCGGCGGGTGTTCGACGGGGCGCCGCGCATCATCACCGCACCGGGAGCAGCACCGGGCGACACCTGCGGCGTCACGCCCGGCGACGATCCGGTGCTGGGGCCCTCGGAGATGCCCTACCGGCAGCTTCACCTCCGGCCGCTCACCGATCAGGGGATCGATGGAACGAGCGTCCGCGTCGGGATCTTCGACACCGGCTTCGACACGGCGAATCCCGCGTTCAACGGCATCACGATCACCGCGCAGCACGATTTCGTCTTCAATGACAGCGTCGTGAAAGACGAGCCCGGCAAGGATGCTTTGGGTGCGCAGTCGCACGGCACGGCCACCTGGTCCCTGTTCGCGGGCGAGGTCACGGGGCGGCTGCATGGCATCGCCCGCGGCGCACACTTCCTGCTCGCAAAGACCGAGGACGTCCGCAGCGAGACACGCGTCGAGGAAGACAACTACGTCGCCGCGCTCGAGTGGGCCGATTCGATCGGCGTCGACATCGTCTCGTCGAGCCTCGGGTACTTGAGCTTCAACAACGGCTTCAGCTACACGCCGTCGCAGCTCAACGGTGACGTCGCCGTTACGACTGTCGCCGCCGACATGGCGGCGCAACGCGGCATCCTCGTCGTCACTGCCGTCGGCAATGACGGACCCTTCTCGCGATCGATCTCGACGCCTGCCGATGGCGATTCTGTGCTCGCGATCGGCGCGGAAGATTCGTTGGGAACGATCGCGTTTTTCTCATCGCGCGGGCCCACAGCGGACGGGCGCATCAAGCCGGACTTCACCGCGCCGGGGGTCGCCGTCTGTGTGCTCACAGGAATCGATCAGGTACGGCGCGGGGACGGCACGTCGTTCGCGACTCCCCTGATCGCGGCGAGCGCGGCGCTCTTGAAGCAGATGCATCCGCCGCTGCTCCCGATGGACCTGCGCGCCGCGTTCCGGAGCACGGCCACGAAGCGCGCGGCACCCGACACGACCTATGGCTGGGGCCGCCCTGACGTCGCCGCGGCGTCAGTCTTCCCGAGCGGCGTCACGGCGCTCGCCCCGCTGCCCGCCGCCGGTCCGTTGACGACGATCACGCCGACGTTCGTCTGGACGGTGGGAACGGTGCCGGCGTTCGCCACGCCGGTGACGTACCGCCTGCGTATCAGCCGCGACAGCACGCTGGCAGCGCCGATCGTGGACCGGCTCACGACGGCGCAGACGTTTGCGTCTCTGCAGGCGCTCAAGACGGGAGAGTTGTTCTGGAAGGTCGATGCGACGGCCGCGAGCGGTGAGACCGCCACCAGCGGCGTCATCGGCCCGATCATTGTACCGGCCTGGGCCACCCTGACCTCATTGAGCAATCCTGCGGGCATGGTGATCGACACAGCGCAACCGACTTTCAAATGGAAGCCCGCGCAAGTGTCAGCACCTCCCGGGCCACTGACCTTCGACCTGAACGTACAGCGTGTGGCAACGGGAGTCTTCGAATTCAACGTCGCAAATCTGAGGGATACGACCTTCGAGCTGCCGCAGCCCCTCGAGCGCAATACCGCATATCGATGGCTGCTCGTGGTGCATGCCGGATCCGATACCAGCATCATCCGAAGCCAGGGATCGTTTCTCGTCGTAGATCTGGGTATGCCGACGGCTACCCTGCTCTATCAGAACTTCCCGAACCCCTTCCCCGCCGCGGGCCGGGACTCGACCTGCCTGTGGTTCGACCTTGCTATCGCCGGAACGGTAGAACTCGACATCCTGGACCTGCGCGGCAGTCGCGTGCGCCGCTTCGTTCCCGGCCCTGATTTCCCGGGCGTTTTGGCCCCGGGCCGCTATGGCCGCGGCTCAGGGAGCGGCGGGATCTGTGACCCGCGCCTGATGTGGGATGGCCACGCCGATAATGGGCACCCGTTGCCGGCCGGCGTGTATCTCGCCAAGCTCAAGGCGCCGGGTTTGCTCGTGTTCAAGCGGATCGTCTTTCGGGGAAAGTGAGTATGGAACTCGTTACCGTCGGCACAGGCACAGTCGCACCGTCAGCGCGCCGCACCGCCGCCTGTCACTGGGTGCAGCGCGGTGACCTCCGCATCCTGCTCGACTGCGGCGCCGGCGCGCTGCACCGGCTCGCGGAGTTCGGGCTGCCCTGGCATCAGGTGACGCACGTCGTCCTGACGCATTTCCACCCCGACCACTGGGGCGAGCTGCCGATGCTCGTGTACGCGCTCAAGTACACGACCGACCCGCCGCGCCGCGAACCGTTCGTCATCCTCGGCCCGCCGGGGGTCGTCCAGCTGCTGCGCACGCTGGCCGAAGGCTACGGCGATTGGCTGCTCGATCCGGGATTCCCGATCGGCATTCTCGACGTGCGCGATGCTGAGCCGTTTCCGTTGAACGCCGAAGTGAGCCTCGAGACCTTCCCCGTGCCGCACACGACGGAGAGCGTGGCCGTCTCGCTCGTCGCGCCGGAGGGCCGTCTCGTCTACACCGGCGATACCGGGCCCAGCAGCGAACTGGCGCGCTGGGCAAGCGGGTGCGACCTGCTGCTGGCGGAGTGCTCGCTGCCCGAGTCGATGGCGATGGATATTCACTTGACTCCTCAACAGGCTGGAGACTTGGCCCAGGAAGCGAAAGCCAGGCGCCTAGTCTTGACGCACTTCTATCCTCCGGTAGAGACTTCGGACCCGGCAAAACTTGCCGGCACCCGCTTTTCTGGACCAGTATCCGCGGCGAAGGACGGGGATCGCTTCACCATTGGAGACGGGAGACGCTAGTCGTGCTGATCGTGATGAGGCATGGAGCAACGCCCGATGAAGTCCAGAAAGTCATCTCCGTCATCGAGGAGATGGGCTATCAGGCGCAGCCCATGCCCGGCAATCAGCGCACGGCCGTGGGACTCGTCGGCAATGACGGACGCGTCGACGCCTCGCGGCTCGAAGGCCTGCCCGGCGTTCACGAAATCATTCACGTCTCCCAGCCCTACAAGCAGGTGAGCCGGGAGTGGAAGGCCGATCCCACCGTCGTCCGTCTGCCGGGCGGAGTCACTGTCGGTGGCACGGAGGTCGTGGCGATCGCCGGCCCCTGCTCCGTCGAAACAGAGCGGCAGATCATCGAGGCGGCGCGGCAGGTAAAGGAAGCGGGCGCGGTCGTCCTCCGCGGCGGCGCCTGGAAGCCGCGCAGCTCGCCCTACTCATTCCAGGGACTGGGGAAGCCGGGCCTCCGGCTGCTCGCCAAGGCGCGCGAAGAGACCGGGCTCCTGATCTGCACCGAAGCGATGGATGAGACCGGCCTCGGCTGGGTCGCGGAGATGGCCGACATTGTGCAAATCGGCGCGCGCAACATGCAGAACTTCTCGCTGCTCAAGATCGCTGGACGCTGCGGCAAGCCTGTGCTGCTCAAGCGCGGGATCAGCGCGACCGTGCAGGAGCTGCTGTTGTCGGCGGAGTATCTCCTGGCGGAAGGCAACCACGACGTCATTCTCTGCGAGCGCGGCGTGCGCAGCTTCGATACCGCGACGCGCAATCTCTTCGATCTGACGGCCATTCCGGTCGTCCATAAGCTGTCGCATCTGCCGATCATCGCCGACCCGTCGCACGGCACCGGACTGCGCGACAAAGTGATCCCGATGGCGCGCGCGGCGATCGCCGCGGGCGCGGACGGGATCATGGTCGAAGTCCATCCGAATCCCGAAGAAGCGCTGTCGGACGGCGCGCAGTCGCTCTTCCCGGATCAGTTTGCGCAGCTGATGCGCGAGGTGCGGATAATCGCTGAGGCCATCGGCCGCCGCGTCGCTGAACCCGCCGCTGTCGGCGCATGACTCTCCTGTTGCTCCTGGTGCTGGCGGTCCAGGATCCCGGAGCGATTCTCGACCGCGCGAGCGCGTCCTTCGACACCGTCCGCACACTCGCGGCGGACTTCGTCCAGATCGTCGACAACCCGATGCTCGGCGATCCGGACACGACGCGTGGCCGGCTGTTTCAGCGGCGGCCGAACTACTTCGCGATGCGCTTCAGCGAGCCCAAGAACGATCGTATCGTCGCCGACGGCCGCCGCCTCTGGCTCTACACGCCGAGTACCACGCCCGGTCAGGTGATTCGCACGACGATCCCGGGCACGGGAAACACCGGCCCCAATCTCATCGGGCAGTTTGTCGAGCACCCGCGCGAGCGCTACAATGCCCGCTACGTGCGGGTTGACTCCATTGGTGACGTGGCAGTCGACGTCATCGCGCTGACGCCGCGCGCGACCGATCTACCCTATTCAGAAGCGACGGTCTGGATCGCGAAGCAGGATGGATTGATACGGCGGATCCAGCTTGTCGAGAATTCGGGCCAACGTCGCACGATTACGTTGAACAATCTCACGGTGAACAAGCCCATTCCGGCCCGTGAGTTTAGATTCGCCCCGACTTCCGGAGTACGGGTGGTCGATCAGTAGCCAGCGCCTCGGCGACTTTCTCCGCAGTGTCATCGTCCATCCCCTGCTTCTGCGCCAGCTCGAGCGCCGCGCGCCCGAGGGCGCGGTACAACTTCGCATCATCGACCGCCAGCGACTCAAGATGACGGACGATTGTGGCCGTATCACCGCGGACGACCGGGCCGGTGAGCGCCTCGCGCGGCTCGTGCCGGCTGAGGTTCTCGAGCGTCCCTGCGACCAGCGGCCGCAGCGCTGCCCAGGCATCCGCATCCGATAACCCCGCATGGCGGAGCAAGCGCTGTGCGATCGCCTCGACGACGACGAGATAGTTCGACGCGAAGACGGCGCCCGCGTGATAAATCGCCTTGGACTTGGTTGCGATCCGGAACGGGCGCATGCCGAGGTCCTGCGCAATCCGCTCGCCGGCAAGGGCGGCGCGCTCCATTCCTTCCACGGCGGCCCAGGCGCCCTTGAGACGCCCCGGCGCTAAATCCGGTTCGACAATGGTTTGTAGCGGATGAAATGAGCCGAGTGCTGCGCGACTGGTGACGAGGGGACCAAGCGCTTCCTGCCCCTGGACACCGGAGAGATGCAGGACGACGTGGCGCTCGCTGATGGCGCGTGCCGCCGCCAGTGACGTCGCCAGGGGCGTAATGGCGTCGTCGCGGACCGTGAGGATCACGACTTCGACGTCGCCGATCCAGGGCGGCGGCTTGCCGCCGTCGCCAACGGTCAACGTCAGGGGTGCGGGTACGCTTTTCTTATTTCGCCCGTGAAGGCGGACGGAGTATCCTGCCTGGGCCAGAGCGAGAGCCAGTCCGACTCCCGCGCGACCGGGCCCGATGAGCCCGATCGCGCGGGAAGACTGAGGGGTCACCTATTGCGGACCGTCGTCGGAGCAGGCTGCGTGGTTGCGAGTGTCAGCAGATCCTGGGGCGACTTGGCGCGATCGGCCAAGGCGAGGGCCCGCTTGATCTGCTCGTCGTCCGCCATGCGACGGCGGAATTCCGCGGAGCGCCCGAAGACGTAGCGCGCCGCCTCGTACCCCAACTCCTGCGTGATCAACGTCCGCGCACCCGCGATCACCGAATCCGGCAGGTCGGCACCCTTGCCGCGCATACGGCGCACAATCTCGTCCACCATGCCCTGCGTGACCGTGAAGTTTGGCGACGGCAGCCGATTGCCTTCCTTCAGCTCGATCGCATAGGCCGTCAGCGCGTCGCGGAATAACGGAACCTTGGCGCCGAGCGCCTTGACGAAGGCCCGCTCGCCGGTCGTAAAGGTGTCGGCGACGACGTAGATGTCGGGCCGGATCCCGCCGCCCCCGTAAATCGTGCGGCCGGCGTCGGTGTGGAACACCGCCGTCGAATCGATCTTCGTGTCCTGGCCGCGCTGCGCCGCAATCAGCTGCGCCTCTTGCTCCGCTTCGTTGCGCGTGACGCGCTGAATGGTCCGGCCGCTGGGCGTGTACCAGCGCGCGGTCGTCAGCTTGAGGCCCGTTTCGGGCGTGAGCCGCCAGAACGACTGCACGAGCCCCTTCCCGAACGTCGGAGTGCCGATCAGCACGGCGCGGTCGTGATCCTGAAGCGCGCCGGCGATGATCTCCGCGGCGCTTGCCGAGCCACCGTTCACGATGACGACGATCGGCAGGCGCGGCCACTGTTGCGGCTTGGTGTCGCTGAACTCATGCGATGAACCGGGCGCGCGCCCGCGCGTCTCTACGATCGCCTTGCCGGGATCGAGGAAGAGATCCGATACCGCGACGCCTTGATCCAGCAGCCCACCGGGATTGCCGCGCAGATCGAAGATGAGCGATTTCATCCCCTGCTTCAGCAGGGTATCGATCGCCTGCGCGACGTCACGAGTCGAGCTTTCACTCACCGGCGACAGCGCGATGTAGCCGACGCGGTCGTCGAGCATCATGGTAATCCTGGGATCGACCGAGCGAATGTGAATGGTGGCGCGCGTGAGCTTGTACGTGATCGGCTTATCGATGCCGGCGCGACGGATCGTCAGCTCGGCCGGCGTTCCGGCCGGACCACGCAGCTCCTTCACCGCCTGATCCTGCTTCCACCCTTCCGTCGAGCGGCCGTCGAGCTGGATGATGCGGTCGCCGGTTTGGATGCCGGCGCGCTCGGCGGGCGTGTCGGGCAGCGGCGCCACGACCGTAATCCAGCCTTCGCGCACGTCGATTTGAATGCCCAACCCTGAGTAATTGCCGGTCGTCGCCTCGGAGAGCTGCCGGAAGTCCTCAGGCTTCAGGAACACCGAGTAGGGATCGTGCAGCTGGTCGAGCATCCCGTCGATCGCCATCTGGTACAGCTGGCGCTCGTCGAGCGAGTCGACGTAGTAGTCGGCGACATGCGCCAGCACGTCATCGAACAAGCGCGCCTGTTGGTAGACCGAGCCCGCCGGCTCTGTCTCGCGCTGGAGAAACCAGGCCCCGGAAACCAGCGCGACGGAAGCGACGGCGGCAACGACAAACCCTTTATGGCGAATCATCATGTACTCCTCAGTGAAAGCGCTCCTGTTGCCGCGGCGACTTCCCGCCAGGCGGCGTCCTGGACGGCACTCTTTGTCAGACTGGCATCAATATGAACAATCCCGGGCCCGGATGCGCTACGATAGGCCTCCCGGACCCGTGTGTGAAACGTGTCATCTTCCCGCTCGATGCGGTCCCGCACCTTCCCGGCGTTCCGCTGGCGCTCGCGCCCCACCGTCACAGGGACGTCGAGGATCAGCGTGAGGTCTGGCGTCAGGCCTCCGGTGGCGATCCGAAGGGCCGCCTCCACGTCAACCCGCGGCAACCCCCGACCCGCGACCTGATACGCGATGGTCGACAGCCCGAACCGGTCGGCGATGACTACTCGGGCCTCAGCCAGGGCCGGCCGAATCACGCGCTCCACCAGATCCGCGCGCGCCGCGAGGAACAAGAACAGCTCGGCGCCAAATGCCCGGGCGTGGCGCGATTTCAGCGCCAGTTTCCGCGCCGCCTCGGCGATCGGTGTACCGCCCGGCTCGCGGACCGTCAGTACGGCCCGCCCTTCGGCGCGCAGCGTGGTGCCGAGCCACCGCACCAGCGTCGATTTGCCCGCGCCTTCCGGGCCCTCCACGACGACGAACGTCATCCGAGCGTGATGATGGAACTCGCGGCGCCCTTCTTGATGCCCTCGTAAATCCGGGCATTAATCCGGGTCATCAACTTTTCGAAATTGGACTGCGCCGCGACCATCTGCTGATACACCGGATGAGACTGCACGCTTTGGAGCGCGCGGTCGTACTGCTCGACCTGCTCCTTGCTCGGTTCCTGGCCCTGCTGCGCGACCCGCTCGATCTCCTGCGCGAGCCGCTCCGCTTCCGCGAGCACTTTCTGCACCGCTTGATCCTCGCGCAGTGCTTCCGTCGCGCGGCGCAGCGCCTTGTATTCGTCGGTCTGGCCGAGCACGCGACCCAGGTCTTCCGCCTTCTCCTCGAGCACTAATCCTCCTTTATTGCGAGCGCGTAGCGCGGCCGACCGAAGAGGTCGTCATGAACGTCCACGTTCCAGTGGTACTCTCGCGCCAGCGCGCGAATGGCATCGGGTCGCCGTTCGTCGATCTCGATGGCGAGCAACCCACCCGGCTCGAGCAATGGTCCGGCACCAGCAAAGAGGGTGCGCGTCGCATCGAGACCGTCGCTACCACTCACGAGCGCCTCCCGTGGCTCGAAGTCCGCGACCGACGCATCCAACTCCGCATACTCGTCATCAGTCAGATACGGCGGGTTGGCTACGATCACGCGATAGCGTTCCCCTTTGTCCACCAGCGGGACAAGCAGGTTCCCCTCGCGAATCTCGACGGGTGCCCTTGGGCCAACACGTTTCACATTCTCACGCGCGAGCGCCGCGGCGTCGGCCGACCGCTCGACCGCCACGACTTCGTCGAACTGTCCTTCCACCCCCAGCGCGAGCGCGATGCAGCCACAGCCCGTCCCGATATCCGCGACGCGTCCGGTCACGCATCTGGTCAGCACGAGCTCGACGAGCCCTTCAGTCTCGGGTCGCGGGATCAACGCGCGCCGATCGATCGCCAGGTCGAGGGTGCGAAAGGCCACGCGTCCGACGGCGTACGCGAACGGCACGCCGCGCTCGAGCTGCGTCATGGCGTCCTGAAACCGGGCGACCATCTCCGGCGCCTTCGGCTCGTCACGGCGCAGCCATGCCTCTCCAACCGACACGCCCGAAACAGCGGCCCAGAGGGCGATGGCCTCAGACACTGAGCTGCTCCTTCTCCTGCGCCTGTTTCACGGCGGCGATCAGATCGTCGAGTTTCCCGTCCAGCACTTGATCCACGCTGTGCGTCGTGAAGTGGATGCGATGGTCGGTCACCCGGTTCTGCGGGAAGTTGTACGTGCGCACCTTCTGCGAGCGATCGCCGGTGCCCACCTGCGCGCGCCGTTCGCGCGAGCGGGCCGCCTCCTGCTCGGACACCCTGCGGTCGAGCAGGCGCGAGCGCAGGATCTCCATGGCCTTGATCTTGTTCTGCAGCTGCGACTTTTGATCCTGGCACTTCACCTCGAGGCCGGTCGGCAGGTGCGTGATGCGCACCGCGCTGTCGGTGGTGTTCACGCTCTGGCCGCCGGGGCCGCCCGAGCGAAACACGTCGATGCGCAGATCCTTGTCCTCGATCTTGACGTCGACCTCTTCCGCTTCCGGTAAGACCGCGACGGTCGCCGCGGAGGTGTGGATGCGGCCCTGCTGCTCGGTGACAGGAACGCGCTGTACGCGATGGACGCCCGACTCGTAGCGGAGCGTTCCGTACGCTTTGGGTCCACGCGCGGCGAACACCGCTTCCTTCAGCCCGCCGAGCGTGCCTTCGGACAGACTGAGGATCTCGACCTTCCAGCCGCGCCGCTCCGAGAAGCGCGTGTACATGCGAAACAGATCGGCGGCAAACAGCGCCGCCTCGTCGCCGCCGGTACCGGCACGGACCTCGACAATCGCATCGCGATCGTCGAACGGGTCGCTGGGGGTGAGCAGCTCCGCGAGCTCCGCCTGGAGACGGTCGATCTCGGGCCGGAGTCGCTCGACGTCGGCACGCGCGAGCTCGGACAGCTCGGGGTCCTTGTCGGCGAGGACTTCACGCGCCTGCGCCAGCTCGCGCTCGAGGCGCTCCAAGCGCTGGTGCGCCCGCTGGATGGCGTCGAGCTGGGCGTTTTCGCGACCAAGCTGCTTGAGTTTGGCCGGATTCCGCGCGGTGGCGGGCTCGGCCAACTGCCGGGCGACCTCCTCCGCCCGCGCGAGCGCTTGGCGGAGTCGGGTCTCCACGGGATCAGCTCGCCTTGGTGGCGTACTTCTGGCGGAACCGCTCCACGCGGCCGGCCGTGTCGAGCAGCTTCTGCTTGCCCGTAAAGAACGGGTGGCAGCTGGCGCAGACTTCGACGTGAATCACGGGCGTGGTCGAGCGCGTGACAAACGTGTTACCGCATGCGCACTGGACAGTTGCCCGCTGGTATTTGGGGTGAATCCCGGGTTTCACTGCACACATCCTTGCCTGAATGTCGAACGGAACGAAGTGCGGAAATATAGTCAGCGCACCAACTTGGCTGCAAGGCTTAGGCTTTGCTTCAATTGACACCGCCACACACAGGCCGTAAGCTGTTCGCGTGTCTGCCGCTGACGTGCTGCAAAAGGTCCCGCTGTTCAGTCAGCTCTCCCCCACCGACCTGCAGCGGGTGGTGGAAGTGGCGCGCGACCGCGCCTACCCCAAAAACTCCGTCATCCTGTTCGAGGACGATCCCGGCGACGCGCTCTACGTCGTCGCCAAGGGTCAGGTGAAGGTCGTCCTCATCGGCGAGGATGGGCGCGAAGTCATTCTCTCGGTGCTTGGCGACGGAGAGTTCTTCGGCGAGATGGCGTTGATCGACGACGAGCCCCGCTCGGCGCACGTCATCGCGATGGAAGACTCGACGCTGTTCGTCCTGCGACGCGAAGATTTTCAGGGCATCCTCGAAAGTTCACCCGGCATCGGGCTCGCGCTGCTGCGCGAGCTGTCGCGGCGGCTGCGCCGCGTGGATGAAAAAGTCGGCAGCCTTGTCCTGCTCGACGTGCACGGACGCGTTGCCCAACTGCTGCTCGATCTCGCCGACGAAACGGACGGCCAGCGCATCACGCGCCGTCTCACCCATCACACCATCGCCCAGATGATCGGATCGTCGCGCGAGACGGTGTCGCGCACGATGCGCGAGCTCGTCGATAAGGGACTGATTGACGTAAGTCGCAAAGACATTGTGATCAAAGACCGCGGCTCGCTCGAGCAAGCGGCGGGCCGGTCGTGACTCGCGTCACGGTTCTACGTCACTAATTG
>Ga0137394_10003628_pt1 | contig 11636 bp, 9 predicted proteins | sample czobulk116metaG_FD_108278 | JGI IMG/M metagenome (GOLD analysis project Ga0137394, IMG submission 108278) | Vadose zone soil microbial communities from Angelo Coast Range Reserve, California, USA - czobulk1.16 metaG | ecosystem: Environmental > Terrestrial > Soil > Vadose zone | place: USA... | reverse complement strand
TGAACGGGGCCACGGGTGCGAGAATCCGCGTCATCACCGACGCGCAGGACGAGTCGGGAGAGAGCTTCGGAGCCGCCGTCGCGGGGCTCGGCGATCTCGACGGTGACGGGAAGGCGGACATCGCCGTGAGCGCACCCTTCAAGGACGTCTTCGGGTTCCTCGACGCGGGCGCCGTGATGATTTACTCGGGGGCCACCGGCGCCCTGATCCGTCAGCTGAACGATCCGTCGCCCGCAGCCGACGACGAGTTCGGAACCGCAATCGCCGCGGCGGGAGATCTCGACGCCGACGGCAGGACCGATATCCTCGTGGGAGTGCCGAGGAGGGACACGGCCGCGGGCGTCGACGCCGGGAGCGTCCTCGTCTTCTCGGGGAACACGGGCGCCCTGATCTACCGGGTCACAGATCCCAACGGCGCGGCGGGAGACTTCTTCGGCGCCTCCGTCGCGCAGGGAGGCGACATCGATCTCGATCTGACGCCCGATATCCTGATCGGCAGCCCGCTCGACGATACGGGCGCGGGAGCTGACGCCGGCTCCGCCCTCCTCTTCAGCGGCCGCACGGGTCTCCTCATGACCCGGTTCGTGCACCCCGCCGCGGCGGCGGGCGATCGTTTCGGCGCCGCCGTCGGCTCGATGCCACCCGTCGACGGGGACGGCGTCTTCGAGGATCTGATCGGGGTCCCCCTCGATGACGACGTCGCGGGCGCCGCCGCCGGGACGGTCCAGATGTTCACGGCGCATGCCGTCGGAGACTGCGACGGCGACGGAATCCCGAACACGTCCGACAGCTGCACCGACACCGACGGCGACGGCTACGGAAGCGCGGCCTTCTTCGCTCCAGCCTGCGGGGTGGACTGCGACGACGATCACGCGTACGTCCGACCCGGCGGCTCCCAGGTCTGCGACGGCTACAACAACAACTGCAGCGATGTTTCGTGGCCCGCGGTCCCGTCAGCGGAGTGCTTCTCGACCGACAACCTTTCGGTCACACATCCCGCGGGCCAGGTGAGACTGGCCTGGAGCGTTCCCCCGGGAGGGGCGGACCTCTACCGGATCTACCGGGGCACGCGGGGCGATCTTCTCGCCGGCCGCAACGGCGGCTTCTGCCTCAACACCACGACGGCGAGCGTCCTCCAGTTCACGGACAACATCCCGCTGAACTCGATGGCGTTCTACATCGTCGCGGGGGTCCGGGGGGCGGTCGAGGGATCGCGGGGGACCGACGACAACGGAGTCGAGCGCGAACACGCCTCCATCTGCCCGTGACCCGCACCGCCCGGGGCGGGGCAGCGGCGTCGGCCGGGGTTTTGGGGTCGCGCGGGGCCTCGTGCCCCAAATCCGGGTGCTAGAATACGCGGCCATGAGCGGTCTTCCCATGCTCCATCCGCGCAATCCCACCCGTGAAGTCCGCGTCGGCCGGGCCCACATAGGAGGGGGACACCCGGTCGCCGTGCAGTCGATGACGGCGACGAAGACGCAGGACATCGAGGCAACGGTCGCCCAGGTCAGGCAGCTCGAGGCGGCCGGGGCCGACGTCGTCAGGATCGCGGTCGATTCGGAGCGCGATGCCCGGGCGCTCGGCGGGATCCGCGCGGCCACTTCGGCCAACCTCTCCGTGGACCTCCAGGAGAACTACAGGCTCGCCCCGCTCGTCGCCCCTCACGTAGATAAGCTCCGGTACAACCCGGGGCATCTCCATCACCACGAAACGCACCGCCCCGTCCGCGAGAAGCTCGCTTTCATCGTCGAGGCTGCCGCGCGGCACGACTGCGCGATCCGGGTCGGCGTCAACTGCGGCTCGGTCGATCCGGCCAAGAAGGCGAAGTTCGGCGACGACGACGTCGCCGCGATGGTCGAATCCGCCGTGGAGCACTGCTCGATGCTCGAGGAGATGGGGTTCAGACGGTACGTCGTCTCTCTCAAGGACTCCGATCCGAAGAAGGTGATCGACGCGAACCGCCTGTTCGCGGCGGCGCGTCCCGATGTCCCTCTCCATCTCGGCGTGACCGAGGCCGGCCTCCCTCCCGAGGGGATCATCAAGACGCGCGTCGCTTTCGAGCAGCTTCTCTCGCGCGGCATCGGCGACACGATCAGAGTCTCGCTGACCGTCCCGAACGATCGAAAGAAGGAGGAGATCTTCGCCGGGCGGCAGATTCTCGGAGACATCGCGGCCGGCCGTTTCCGCTCGGTCCCGGTCTTCGAGAACCGGTCCCTCAACATCATCTCGTGCCCCTCGTGCTCGCGCGTGGAGAACGACGCCTTCGTCGATCTGGCGGAGAAAGTGCGGGACGTGACCGCCTACGCGAAGGAGCACGCCATCACGATCGCCGTCATGGGATGCCGCGTGAACGGCCCCGGCGAGACGGACGACGCCGACCTCGGCCTCTGGTGCGGACCGCGAAGCGTGAACCTGAAGCGCGGCGAGGAAACCGTCGGCTCGTATTCGTACAAGGAAGTGCTTCAGGTCCTGAAGCAGGAGCTCGACGCGATCATCTCCGCGCGATCGGGTCTTCCGGCCGCCTGAGCCGGCCATATTCCGCGTCCGACGGCGCATACCGCCGTGTATTGTTTTTCTTTACTCGGACGAAAACCTGCCCTAGACTGTGCGCCCTCAAATCCTGGCTGAACGTCTCCAAGACGCCTGGCTGCGGTTGGCAGCCCTTGCCGGCCCCGCCAGATCGATCGGCCCATTAATGAGCGCGCACGGGAGACCCAAACATGCGTGAGTTCAAGGAATTCCTGCTCAAGACCAACGCGCTGGCCCTCGCCGTCGGTGTGATCATCGGAGGAGCCGCCGGGAAGGTCGTGACGTCGCTGGTCAACGACATCCTGATGCCGCCCCTCGGCCTGCTCCTCGGCAAGGTCGATTTCAGCAATCTCTTCGTCAATCTGGGCCCGCAGGCGTTCGCGACCCTGGACGAGGCCCGGAAGGCGGGAGCGCCAACCCTGAACTACGGGCTCTTCGGCAACACCATCGTGGATTTCGTCGTGGTCGCCTTCTGCGTCTTCATGATCATGAAAGTCGCCATGAAGCCGCCGGCTCCCGTGCCCGGCCCGGCGATGAAGGATTGCGCGCAGTGCGCCGAGAAGGTCCTCGCCGCCGCCAAGAAGTGCCGCTACTGCGCCAGCGCGGTCTGAATTGACGCTCACGGACCAACCCCCTCCTGGAGGACACACCTTGGCGCTGCCCATCTCTCGACACATCGCCAGCATTGCGCTTTTCACCTTCGTCGTCGCGGCGCCCGCCCCAAAGGCGTTCGCCGATGCCCCGAAGCTCGGCTGGACCGACACGGCCGAGTTGAGCTTCGTGGCGACCTCGGGGAATACAGAGACCGACGCTCTGGGATTCAAGGACAAGCTTCAGCGGACCTGGGAGCGATCCCTGTTCACGCTCAATGCCGGAGGCATCCGCGTCGAGACGACGACGACCGACCGGTTCGCCGTGGGCCCGAGCGCGTCCAACTTCAACGTCGTCGAGAACAGCTCCAGGAGCGTCACCGCCGAAAACTACTACCTCAACGGACGGTTCGATCGGAAGATCACAGATCGCTTCTTCTGGTTCGCCGGCGCCGGCTGGGACCGGAACACGTTCTCAGGGATCGAGAACCGCTACACCGGCTTCGGCGGGGTGGGCAACATCTGGCTCGACAGCGACCGCACGAAGTTCCGCACCGACTACGCGGCGACGTACACGAGCCAGGAGGATGTCCTCAAGGATCCGAACTTCAACGACAAGTTCACCGGCGCGCGTCTCTCCACCACGTTTTTGAGAAAACTCGGAGCGACCTCGGTCTTCTCGAACGATTTCGTCGCCGACGAGAACCTGGACGACACGGCCGACTTCCGCGCCAGCATGATCAACTCGGTCTCGGTGTCGATCACGAAGAAGCTCGCGCTCAAGGTCAGCCTGCAATGGCTCTTCGACAACCGCCCGTCGTTCAAGGAGATCGATCTCCTCGACACGAACCCGACGCCGCCTCCCGCCCTCGTCAAGATCGGCACGGTCCCGTTCGAGCTGGACAAGCTGGATTCGATCTTCACCACGTCCCTGGTCGTGAACTTCTAGTGCCCGAAGTATGGGGACTGATGCCCGCACTTCGGGCGCCAGCCACTCACAACTGAAAGGAGTCGCACGTGCACAAGAGACTCGTACCCGAACTTCGGGCACTCGTACGCGGGCTTCGGGCACCAGCGACGATGATCGCGCTCGCCGCCCTCCTGATCGCCGGTACGGCCACCCGCACGGTCGCGGCCTCCGGTGAGAAGGGGGACTGGGAGTTGGGCCCGTACGCCGGCTGGGCCTTCCTCGACAACTATGCGAACGGCAATCCCGACGACGATCTCCTCTACGGGGGCCGCGTCGGTTACTTCTTCACGCCGGCGTGGAGCCTCGAGGCCTCGTACCAGCAGATGAAGGCCAACCTGAGCAACAACGCGGGGGATCTCAAGGTCAACTCGCTCCGGCTGAACTTGCTCTACAACTTCCGCCAGGGGAAGCCCTTCCGCTGGCACGTGACGGCGGGGGCGGGCGAGGAGATGACGAAGGCAGGCTCGCTCGATCAGACGGAGATCGGCTGGAACGCGGGGCTGGGGCTCCGGTACTTCTTCAGCGATCACTTCGCTCTCCGCGGCGACGCGAAGTACGTCTCGACCAACGTCGGCGGGATCGTCGATGAGACCCAGGGGAACGTGGAGGCGACGGCAGGAGTCTCGTGGCTCTTCGGCGGCGGCCCGGCGGGGGACGCGGATGGCGACGGCGTCACGGATCGGAAGGATGACTGCCCGAACACTCCCTCTGGCGCCAAGGTCAACCCGCGCGGCTGCCCCACCGATGCCGACGGCGATGGCGTCTTCGACGGAATCGACTCGTGCCCCGACACGCCGAAGGGATATCCGGTCGACCTCAAGGGCTGTCCCCGCGACACCGACGGCGACGGCGTCGTCGACGGCGGCGACTCGTGCGCGAACACCCCGAAGGGGGCGAGGGTCGACGCGAAGGGGTGCCCGATCGACTCCGACGGCGACGGCGTGGCGGACGGCATCGACGCATGCCCGAACACGCCGAAACTGGCCAAGGTCGATGCGAAGGGTTGCCCGGCCGACGCCGACGGTGACGGTGTGGCGGACGGCGTCGACGCATGCCCGAACACGCCGAAAGGCGCGACGGTCGACAGCCGCGGTTGCCCGGCCGACGCCGACGGCGATGGCGTCTTCGACGGGATCGACCGCTGCCCCGGCACCACGGCCGGCGCCAAGGTCGACGCCTCCGGGTGCCCGATGGAGGTCAAGGCCGCGCCTCTCTTCACCGATACGAAGAAGTCGCTCGTTCTCGAGGGAGTGAACTTCGAGACGAACAAGGCGATCCTCACCGCCGACTCTTCGGCCGTCCTCGACAACGTCGCCGGGTCGCTGAAGGACTGGCCCGACGTCAAGGTCGAGGTCGCCGGATTCACCGACTCGAAGGGAGCCGACGGCTACAACCTGACGCTCTCTCAGAAGCGGGCGCAGGCCGTCGTCGAATACCTCGGCGGGAAGGGCGTGGACAGGTCCCGGCTGAAGGCGAAGGGGTACGGCAAGGCGAACCCGGTCGCCGACAACGGCACCGATGAAGGGCGCGCGAAGAACCGGCGCGTGGAGCTGAAGCAGATCAACTGAAGGCAGGTGCCGACCCTCCGGCGCGTTTGACGAACCCCGGGGAGATCGCTCTCCCCGGGGTTTTTTCTTTTGACGTTCGCGGGGAGCTCGTGATACGGTCGCGCGTGAGCATCAAGTTCGGAACCGACGGGTGGCGGGGCGTCATCGCGGACGATTTCACCTTCGACAACCTGCGCCGCGCCGTGCAGGCCGTCCACGAGGTGATGCCCCGGTCGGCGGCGCCGGTGCCCGTGGGCCACGACACCCGATTCCACTCGGCGGCGTTCGCGCGGACCGCGGCCGAGATCCTCGCGGCCGGCGGGCGGGATGTCCTGCTCACCGACGGCCCCTGCCCCACCCCCGCCGTCTCCTGCCAGGTCGTCGCGTCGGCGAGCCCCTTCGGCATTTCGATCACGGCGAGCCACAACCCCGCCGAGTTCAACGGCCTCAAGATCAAGAGCCCGCGGGGCTCGAGCGCCCCTCCCGACGTCACGCGCCGCGTGGAAGAAAGGCTCGCCCGTGGCGCAGGCGTATCGTCCGGCGGCGCTGCCGGCGCCATTCGATCCTTTTCCTTTCTCGACGAGCACAGGCGCCGCCTGATCTCGATGGTCGATCTGGAGCTCATCCGGCGATCCGGCCTCACCGTCGCCTTCGACGCGATGCATGGCGCGACGCTCCGGGCGCTCGAGGAGATCGTCTCCGGCGGCTCGACGCGCGTCGAGACTCTCCGTGGAACCCCGGATCCGCTCTTCGGAGGGGTGAACCCCGAGCCCCTCGAGGCGAACCTCGCCCCACTCGGCGAGCGCACGAGGCGAGGCGGCGCCGACATCGGGCTGGCGACCGACGGTGACGGCGATCGAATCGGCGCCTTCGACGAGCGCGGGCGCTTCGTGACTCCGCTCCAGATCGCGCCGCTTCTCGCTCTCCGGATGATCGCCAAGGGAATGCGCGGGGAGATCTGCAAGACGTACGCGAACACCATCCTCCTCGATCGAATCGCCCGGAAGAACGGCCTTCCCTTCTCGGTGCACCCCATCGGCTTCAAGTACATCGCGGAGAGGATGGAAGCCGGAGGGTTTCTGATCGGCGGGGAGGAGAGCGGCGGGATCGGGATCTCGGGATTCCTTCCCGAGCGGGACGGCCTTCTCATCTCCCTCATGCTGATCGAGGCGATCGCCTCCGAAGGGAAACCCCTCTCCGAGCTCCTGTCGCGGATGGAGCAGGAGTACGGCGCGCTCAGCTACTTCAGGCGTGACATCCCGTGCGACCCGGCGAAGGGGAGAGCGCTCACCGAGGGGCTCAAGAGCCACCCTCCATCCCTCCTCGGCGGGATGAGAGTGACGGGGGTCGAGGATCTCGACGGCGTCAAGCTCCTCTTCGGACAGGATGGATGGATCCTCGCGCGTCCCTCGGGGACCGAGCCGGTCCTCCGCGTCTACTGCGAGGCCGCCACCGCCGAGCTGGTCCGGGCGGCCCTCGACGATCTCCTCGAGCTCGTCGGCGCGTAGCCGGGGCCGGGCTCCCATGGAGTTGACAGATCGGTCGATTCGTACCTAGAATCTCTCCGTCGACTTCCCATCAGCGTGGCTTCCCTTCGCGGACTCCTCCGGCAGAACCCCCGGCGGAAGGAAGATCGCAGCGCGTATGAGGATTTCCGATCGTCGGCGCGCTTCGCGCGCGGATTCGCCCCTTCCGCTCGACGCTCGCCTTGTCGACGAGGCGCTCGAACACCTCGGCCTCCTCGACCTCCCCGCGTGCGTGGCGACCCTCGATCGATGGGTGGCGGCTTCGCTCACCGCATCGGGACGGCCTTCCTCGGGGGCTGATCTCCTCTTCGAGACCCTCTGCCGGATCGACCGCGCGGTGATGGAGCGCGATCCCCGCGCGGGCCTCCCGGAGGAGGCCCGGATCCTCGTCGGGCAGAAGCTTCGAGCCTGCGCCACGCCGGAGGAGCGCACGGCGATCTTTAGGGCCGCGACGCGAGAGACGGTCGCCACGCTTCGCGGGCGCCGGAGGCTGAGCGGGCGCGTCGAACGGGCGCGGGACTTCATCCGCGAGAACTTCGAGCGGAGGGTGAGCCTCGACGAGCTGGCCAAAGTCGCGGGAGTCACGCCGAACTATCTCTCGCACCTCTTCACGAGGGAGTGCGGCACCACGATCGTCCGCTTCGTCAACCGCCTCCGCGTCGAGGAGGCGGCGCGCCTTCTTCGCGAGGGAGAGCGGGGCGTCGTGGAGATCGCCGGCCTGGTCGGCTATCGAAACTACCGCGACCTGCACCGGAACTTCGTCAAGCGCGAGAAGCTCGCTCCAACCACCTACCGCGAGCGGGTGCCGCGGCGAGGGCCGTCTCGAAGTCGCGCCTCCATCTCCCGGAGGTGAAGGCCGAGCGCGCGGCGTTCCCCAGAAGACCGGGAATCGCCGCGACAGGCACTCCCATCCGTCGGACCGCGAGATCGATCTCCCCGCGAAGCGTCGCGCCGAAGATCGATCGATCATCCGAGCCCAAAGCCACCGGCACACCGGCGTCGAGGATCTCCCTCAACGGGTGACGCTCGAAGGATGAGGCGGCCCCGGTCATCACGTTGCTTGTAGGGCAGATCTCGAGACAGATCCCACGATCGGCGAGACGCCGCAGCAACCGTCGATCCGACGCCGCCGAGATCCCATGTCCGATCCGCGTGACTCCCAGGTGGTCGATCACCTCGGCGACGTTTCGCGCGCTCGTCCCCTCTCCCGCGTGCGCGACGACGCCCAGGCCGGCCTTCCTCGCGCGCTCGAATCCCCTCCGGAAGACTCGCGCCGGAGCCGCTGCTTCGTCCCCGCCGATCCCCACGGCGACCACCCCCTCCCCGCGGTGTCGTGCAACCTGCTCGACGATCTCCTCGAACCACTCCGGGCCCCAGAGACGCCCTCCATCCGCGATGAACCCGACCTCCGGCCCTCCCTCCGCACGAGCGCGCCTGCGCGCGTCACCGAGACCGCGCATGATCGACGTCAGCGGCACGCCACGCCTGAGATGAACCTGGGGAGAGAAATAGATCTCCGCGTAGAGGATCCCCTCGATCCGGAGATCCTCGAGCAACGCGTACGCCGCCGCGTCGAAGTCGCGGGCGTCGCGGAGGAGGGAGGCGCTGAAGACGAACGCGTCGAGAAAGGGGCCAAACCCCCGGCGGCGCTGCAGGCCCCGCCCCGGTCCGGGAACGCGATCCGGAAGCCGCAGGCCGGCCCGCGACGCCAGGCTGGCGAGGACGCGACGCGGAATCGATCCTTCGAGATGGAGATGGGTCTCGACGAGGGGGAATGCGCCGGAAAGGACGCCCGCAGCCTTCGCCCGCGCGGCCACGCTGAGCCTCAGAAGCGGAAGATGCCGCCGGTCGAGATCTCGATCGCCGAGTACCCCTGCGACACGAAGTGGCCCCGTCCCTCGATCATGATCCCCCAGCGGGATTCCGGGTAGAAATCGATGCCGCCGTACGCGAAGGCGCCGAAGTTGGTCTGGTCCTGGAGAAACCGGAAGTCGCCGACGTCCTTCACGCCGACCCCGATCTGCCGGTTGAATCCGGCCGAGGACGCCTGCACGGGATAGAAGCCGGCGCCGACGCCCGCGTAGATGTCCACCGCCGGCATCGGCCAGACGTGGTACCACGAGAAGAGCAGGGGCTGAAGCTTGACCTCCGCGTGAAAAGTGAAGGTCGCGGGCGCGCCGCCGAAATTGAGGTCCATGTAGTCGGTCCGTTGCTCGTCAAACCAGCCGATCCCGTAGGTTATCCCGTTACGCGCGTTGATCCGGTCGCGAACCTCCAGGCCCCACATCGTACCCTGAGACGTCGGAAGATCGCTGGGGAAGTACCCTCCGATGCGGAGGCGGACGTCGTATCCGTACGCGTCGGCGCGCGCGGAGGGCGCGCCGCCCGCGAGCAGAAGAACGACGATGGCGAGGAAACGGCCGACTCGCGCGATCCGTGGCATCACTCCTCCTGGGTTTTCAGGCCGCGTCGATCAGGATTTGTCCTTCGCCCGAAGCCAGGGCGACGGAGCCCTCCCCGCCCATGATGCTCGACATCTCCCCGGCAGGCTCGGCGCCGGTCTTCACGTCGTCCGTCCACGCGATCAGCCGCGACCACGCCACCCTGAGAGGGTGTCCGCCCCTGAGCTCGACGACGAGGGGCTCCTTCCCCACTCCCATTCCGAAGCTCCCGGTCCCGCTCATGCGCACCGACGCCCGATCCTTCTGCTCGCTGGTCGTTCCGGCGGAGACGTCGAGGCTCCCCTCCCACGCGAGAAGGCGGGATTCGGAGACATAGACACGCTGGGCGGTCAAAGGGAAGAGGAGAATCGAGGCGTTGCTCCCCGAGACGAGCACGCGACCCGGCCCCCGGATCTCGGTGAAGCCCGGCAGGATCGCGGAAGTCCTCATCTCTCCAGACGCGAGGATGACCGCCCCGTCGCGAACGCCGATCCTGCCGAGGAACGCCACCTCGAGGGATGAGGCGCCCTTGAGGGCGAAGAGTGATTCCCCAACCAGGCTGCGGCGCTTCTCCTGCCCCTCGACGATCTCGCGGAGATCCAGGACACCCCAGCTCGGCGGCGCCGTCGATGCACCCGGCCCGCTGAAATCCGCGCCGCGACGTACGAACTCGAGGACCTCGCCCCCGAGCGCGACCGTCTCCTCCCGGGACCCCCGATCCGGCTGACTCTCGGCGAGGAGCGGTGAGGGGGGAGGATCGGCCTCGCGTGAGGCAGCCCGCCCGGCGTCACGCGCCGACCTCAGCCGGGCGACGAGCGCGTCCGCTCCGGCCTGCCGGAGATGTTCGAGGCACTCCTCGTCGCGCCCCCGAAGGCGGGCGATCAGTCCGAGGTAGAGGTGCGGTTTCGGATTCCTCGGGTTGAGACGGAGGGCTTCGGTCAGCTCCTTCGCCGCCTCGTCGTGGTTCCCCTCCTTGAACTCCAGGATTCCCAGATTGGAGTGGAGGATGTCGGCTTCCGGGTGCATCGTGAGAAGCATCCGGTAGATCCCCACAGCCTCGTGGCGCAGCTCCAGCCGGAAGTAGACCATCCCGAGAAGGTTCAACACCATCTCGTCGCTGGGGCGGAGCTTCAACCCCTCCTCCAGCTCAAGCCGGGCCTTGTCGAAATCCCCCCTCTGGAGGTGCTCACGTCCCTTGTTCAGGTGGAGAAGGAAGATCCCCTGGTCGAAGGCGGGAGCGCTGAATCCGCGGGCGGCTGCTCTCACGGCTTTCCTTTCGAAGTGGACAGCGTCGTTGGTTTCGGGATTCGGCGCGGCCGCACGTTCGTGTAGACCGGCACGCCATTGCTCTCCACCTTCGCGAGCCTGATCCCGTGCGATCCGTTCGCACGATCACCCCTCTGGAGATCCTCGCCGTAGTAGGAGCGGATCCGCTCCAGATACTGATGGGTCTCCTCGTACGGCGGGATCCCGCCGTAGCGAGCCACCGACTCCGGGCCGGAGTTGTAGGCGGCGAGGGCCAGCGTGACGTCCCCTCCGAAGCGGTTGACCAGCTCCCGCAGGTAGGCCACCCCCGCCTCGAGGTTCGATCCCGGATCGTGAACGTCTCTCAGTCCGTAGCGCCGCGCCGTGCCGGGCATGAGCTGCATCAGTCCGCGCGCTCCCGCGCGGGAGACGGCGCGCTGGTCGAACGCCGATTCGGCCGCCACTATCGACTGGATCAGGGCCGGATCGAAGCCGTAACGGACCGCCGAGCCCGAGAGCATCTCGGAGAGATCGGGGGGAGAGGCCGGGGTGAGCGGCTCCGCCTGCGCGCGGAGAGTCTCGACTTCCTGCGCCAGCGAAGCCGGCGTGGCCTTGCTCTTCCCGCCGACGTTCGTCGCGACGATCTCGTCGCCGTGAACCTCGTGGCGGATCTCGGCGGACGCGGGGGCGCCCGCGAAGAGGAGAAGCGCCGCGGCGATCGCGACGGCTCCGAGCGACCGCGGGACGGAGAGGGCCCGCGCCAGGACTCCGGGCCCGGCCTTGAGCGC
>Ga0137394_10003627_pt1 | contig 11637 bp, 19 predicted proteins | sample czobulk116metaG_FD_108278 | JGI IMG/M metagenome (GOLD analysis project Ga0137394, IMG submission 108278) | Vadose zone soil microbial communities from Angelo Coast Range Reserve, California, USA - czobulk1.16 metaG | ecosystem: Environmental > Terrestrial > Soil > Vadose zone | place: USA... | reverse complement strand
TCATCATCGAACAGTTGAGCCGCCATACCCCGTGCTTCGCCTCATAGACCCGAGGTTCGACGAACTTGAACCTGCTCCGTTATTGTTCCCCGACTGCTGCGGCGAAAACGCGCCGCTTGCTCGCGAACCTTGGGGTTCCGGATCACGTCGTGAAAGACGCTCAGTTTCCCAATCATACCGCCTGCTCTGTGACTCCTGGTTGCGCGAACGAGTAAAGACGTAAGTCCCAAGACTGCCAAGCGCAGCTCCGCTCCAGAAGCCAAAACGGTCTTGATTCCCACGCGCGGTCCCCGTGGCCTCTGTGACGTTGTCTGGATATTTTGAGTAGGGTGGGGGTGCGCGACGGTAGTCAGGACGGCTTCCAGGAAACCAGCCCGGACCAGACGAAGGGCCGGAGCGTGGCGTCTGTCGTGATGGGCCTCTACTATCACCCTCGATGCACGGGAGGAGGAATTTGTATAGGATGTAAGCGAGGACCGCGATAAATACACATAGGAATAGAATCTCGGCTTTCATATGGTCAGCATTTTGGGTCGGCGCAAAAAGTCAACATAGCAAGGCGTACGAGTGGACAGCAAATTCGGTGATTTGAGATGAGTGGCTGAAGTCTTCAAGGCGTTCGGTACTTCCTGAAGGCGGTATTCCAGAGAGCATGATTCTAGAATTGGATGTCTGAAAGGTGGACAAGAAGTCTGGTGCGTTGGCCAGTCTTTGCGTACCTTTTAGGACGAAGGTGTCTCCTGGTCCAGACCACCCTTCGCAGGACATCTGAACACGGCCCAGTCGCAACGACTCGGGGAGATCTGTTTCGCACTATGCATATCGCCATGAGGGAGGCTGCCATCGGGGAAGTATTGCCGCGAACATACCTTCCAGTCTACGTCCACACCCTCTCCTCCGAGGTTGATACACCGGATCACATCTGGCGTGAATAATCTGCAGGGCTTGCCTTTGCAAATGAGCTGGGGGATGGGCTGACCCCGTCGAGATAGCGTTGGTTCGTCGTTGTACAACGTCAACGCAGGGATGTTCGCGAGTTTGACGCGGGTGTGTGACATGATGAGAGGCTTCACTGACGGGCAACTCGAGTTCAAGACGATGGTCAGGGTCTCATATAACGCTGCCGTGAAGCGGGCTGTGCTGCAGCCACGTTAACAGCGCGTAGTGTGACGTGGAGGATTGAGAGGCTCCGCCCCAAAGCAGCGAATGAACTCTAAGATGGCTGTTTATAAGTCCCAATTCTAATTACTGTACTGTACGTATGCTGTGTGATACTCTACCAGTGGCCGTATCCGTAGTACGTGCTTCAATAAAATAATACATGCTGTACGTGATGCTCACTCAAGACGGACATCCTCCACATCTACCAAAGTTGCACCCCCAACAACTCGCTATTCCAATGCCATACATTCGGAGGAAAAGACAAACGACGCTCATTACACCCTCGCCTAATACAAAGCCACTGGCAACCACGATAAGTCGAATGTCGCCGTCTTTGCCCTGTGATGCCAACCTGCGATGGTAGATGTACTCAATGATCCCTCCGACGAGACGAGCGAGCGAGAAAGACGGCGTATTGAGAAATCCGATGGCGAAAGCTACTCCGGAAGGAATCCACGTGGCGTACCACAACCCATGTCTCGAGGCATGCGTCTTGAACGCAGAGATTCCGGCAAACAGAATCGCAAAGGAGAGCATGAAAATTGCGCTTTTCTCCGGGAGGCTACCGTCACCTGCACGTCCGGTCAACAAGGCCGCCAGCGCCCATTAAACCCAAGGCTCACGAAGCAACCTTGCGAGGCAGAGCCAAACGTAGGCCATCGGTGCGGGAAATGTGGGACCGGGGATTTCATACGCCCTGTTGTAGAGTACGAAAGCAGTTGCCGTGACCGGAATAGAAAGTGTTGATCCAATGAGCTGTCCGTAAAACTGTGCTCTCGGGGAAGCTTGCACGAGATGACCGGTTTTCAGATCTTGCATGAGGTCCCCTGCCCTGTTGCAAATTTTCAAACGTGGTACGCATAAGAGTAACATTCCCAACGTACTGTTGCGCGCCGGCTTCAGCCACACCACCTGCAATGATATTGGCGACGACGTTGCCGGGCTGAATGACAGCAAACAGCAGTTGACTGATTTTACCTAGTCCGCTGACAGGATTAAGATCGGTTTCTCCAAGTGCACGGACCCTTGCAGGAATTAAAGGCTGTCTACAGAGAAGGCAGCATGCCACATACCCTAGGATGCTCAGCAGCGCCCCTAGACCGAAAGAAAGCAGCGTTGCCCAAGGTTTGATGCCCTCATTTCCGAAAATAAGCCGAACAAGGATGATCCCGGCGACAATGCTACAAGCGATACCCCAAAGTACCCACCGGCTCGGTACAAGCCTGTCGTCCGTTTCGACTTCCGGATCGTGATCTGATTCGTGGTCAACAACTGCAACAAGCTTGCTGACATATCGCCACACGGTAGGTATCAAAGCCACCAAACTGTCAGAAGTCATTATCGCCAGAGAAATCCATAAGATCCATCCTCGAGCCCCGGTTGCCATGTCACCAACGGGTCCTGGAGCCCACTTGTAATGCCTAGAGATGGGTGACAACAGTCCCCATCCAACCAGCATACCCTTTCGAAACGTCAACGACTTAACCATTGTTGCCCCAAGAAACCACTCACAAGATTCATGCTCAGAGTTGTTGGGAATCCCATTATAATTCCTGTATGCATGGGCCTTGGAGAAGCACAACTAAGGAAATGAAGCTTACCCTGTCCAACGTACGACAAACTTGGAGAAAACGTCCAGAGCCAATGTCGAGCTAGGTAGCCTCCAAACAAAGGGATAGCGAATATTACAGGAAAGAAGTATGCCATCAACTAGATAGAAGTCTCAGGTTCAGTATTAGCTAGTGGATGAGTTTAAAGTTAATACAGTGAGCGTGCTTGAAACGAGGAAGCTCCACGTGAGGGAGGACAAGGCTCTATTTCTGACCAATTCGCTTGTTTCGGATACAGGACTCTGGCAATCACCTGAAATATCAAGCGAGGGACATGATTCGTCATCTTGCGTCTCGAGAGGGCTATATCCATGTGGTGGTCGTGGTCCAGGACTCCTCAAAGGCGTCTTATGAAGCACAGAGATTACTTGGGCAGTTGCCATTCCCGAAGGGAACCGCAACTGCTCTTCCACGATCTGTCGTTTGGAAGTTCTTCCACGGTTCAAACACTTTCAGAGTCCCACTCACCACATTCTTTCGAATCGGAGGTGACATGAAGACGCTAAATGGTGGTCAAAATTAGTGCGTTGTGATTAAGAGGGATACACATACCCAAAATAGGCGATAGCACAAGACCATCCCACGACAGAGGTCCAATTCATGGTGATGGCACGGGAACCGTCTTTCTTCTCGTCAAGCAAGCTCAACGCAGGGATGATGCCGACAAATCCCGCCGCTAGGGGCATCTACAGTATGAAATTGGTTTCGTTCGCTCGCGGAACAGAGTAGGTGACGAACAGTTCCGGTGGCGACTGCTGTGGTTTGAACGACCACGTTTTCTTGGGGAGTAATTGGTATGGCCAGAATCTTGGACGCCAGGAACCCGATAATGGCTGACTGAAGAGACATCCTGAAGCGCATGTAAGTGAATGGGTATTTACCTCAAGCAGTTGCGTACATGCTGATCCATCCGGTTTGCAGCCCGAAGTACAAGTTTGTAAAGCAAAGCAGGCAGCCGATGGCTGAGCCGAGAACCACGGCACGGGCCTGGAAGAACGTTCAGAAACTCTCAAGGTCAACCGCCAAAATGATACACACCGTGAACTCCGGGCTTTCAGCAGACACTAGCCGAATCTCGCTGTGAAGACGGTGAGACTACCAGACTCAATACGGGGCATCACCAGTTAGCATAACATACCGAAATCGCGAGAGAATGACATTGAGGGGATGTCGAGACATGCACGTCAATTACTTGGTTGACAGGTGCGATGCTGAGTGAGCGTTTCAATTTCCAACAAACCTGTTTTTGGAAATATTGATTAGATTAGATCGAAGCCAGTCAGGTGATCAAGTGGTGATCACCGCGATAGACTACCGATCAACCTCGAGTCACCAATTGTCTCTTTATTATCATTCCTCTGCTCGACTTCGTGCCATCCAACTACCGATCTACATTGGTACTCTTTCTCTTCTCCTTTCGGCATGTCTCAGAATATCAGGGCTGCCGAAGGCTTGCTTAGATCGGTGCCAGAACCCGGTCAATTGGTGTGAGTTTTATCAACGTTCGCTCTTGTTCGTTTAATGGCAGAGCACTATTTCCTAGATTACCAGAGGATGGAGAGAACAATATTCTCATTACATCAGCTCTTCCGTATTGCAACAATGTCCCCCATCTGGGTACGCAAAGGACGATATTTTGAGTCCCTTCCACTAACCATTTCGTTTCTTTGTCGGAAGGCAATATCATTGGAAGCACCCTCAGTGCAGATGTTTACAGCCGGTCAGTATTAGCATAACCGTCGTTGCATTTCCCACCTTAGACAATCCTATCAGTTATTCTCGTAAGAGAGAGCATCTCCCTTTTTGACAGACAGGAAATGCAGACTCTGTGCAGGCACCCGAAACCGAAGAACACTATATATATGCGGAACGGATGAATACGGAACAGCCACAGAAACCCGAGCTCTGAAGGAGGGTATTTCTCCGAAGCAGCTGTGCGACAAGTATCACGTACTCCACCGCGAAACGTACGAGTGGTTCGACATTGGGTACGCGCCATGTTTTCTGCTTGTTTTATTCGAAGGTCATCTGACCTTTCATAGGTTCGACTACTTCGGGCGCACATCCACACCTCTGCATACAGAGTACGTCAGACTGTGCCGGCTTAGTTTTTATCCCCCTAACGGGAAGAATAGGATTAGCCAAGAGGTCTACTTGAATCTCAAGAATAATGAGAATCTTGTGCGACAAGAAAAGGAACAGACTTATTGCGAAGACGATCAGAAGTAAGTGGCGATGCAACCTTTACAGGTCATGGCGTCAACAGGAAAAGGTTCCTTGCAGACCGCTTTGTGGAAGGCATTTGCCCCCATTGTAATTCAGACGTAAAGTCCCTCGTACTCTTCAATTTCGGCTCAACTACTAAGCGACTCTCAGGATGCACGCGGAGATCAGTGTGATACCTGCGGCCGGACTCTCGACGCTGTGGAGCTTATCAACCCTCGTTGCATCATCGACAAGACGCATAAAGTTGTAACCCGCATCTCTGCGCATATGTACGTGCGCCTAGATGAAATCCAGCCTCGAACAGAGGACTGGATCAAAGAGTCATTTCGAAGGGGAAAATGGTCCCCGAATTCAGTAATCAACGCTGATGGTGTCCTTATCGATGCACGGCTTAAGAGTGGTCTACGTCCCAGCCCCGTTACTAGAGACCTCAAGTGGGGTGTTCCCGTTCCTGTGCCAGATGACGACCCTGATCAAGACATGAAGGACAAAGTCCTCTGTGAGTATCCTGTTTTCTCGCTATCTTCATTGTTAAGTATCTTCATTGCAGATGTCTGGGTAGGCCTACCTCATATCACCATAGAAATCTATACCTGATCGCTTCTAGTTCGAAGCCCCTATAGGCTACCTCAGTATTACCGCGAATCTCACGCCCGAGTGGAAGCGATGGTGGTGTAATCCGCAGAACATCCATCTCTATCAGTTCATGGGCAAAGACAATGTATATTTCCACACGATCTATTTCCCATCAGTACAGATTGGCGACGGAAGGGACTGGACTACTCTCCATCATCTCTCTACCACGGGTTAGCATGGTGTTTGACCGTTTATTGAACTCACTGACGGCCTCTGTTTGAAGAATATCTGAACTATGAAGGTGGCAAATTCTCAAAGAGTCATAATCGTGGAGTGTTTGGCACTTCTGCAAAGGAGACCGACATCCCTGCATCTGCATGGAGGTATTACCTATTGTCGACTCGTCCGGAAACTGCAGATGCCACGTTCTCATGGGATGATTGCGTGAGCTAATCTCCTTTATCAGGTAAACTGTCGACTGAGAACGGTTTTAAGGTGGCGGCGAACAACAACGTCCTGTTAAACAAGTGCGTTGCCATTTTCATTTAAGCTCGTTCGTCACTGACGACCTCCAGCTTCGGCAACTTCGTCAACCGAGCCCTCAAATTCATCTCTTCCCATTACGAAGGGACCATTCCAGAAGGTGATACACCTGGACCCCTTTCACCTAACGATAAGACGGACCCTGAGCTTGTCACCGATGTCAACCTCCTCTTGAAGGATTATACGGAAGCCATGGATTCAGTAAAACTCCGGCTCGGTCTTCAAACCGTCATGCTCCTCTCACAGCGCGGCAATCTCTATTTGCAATCCTCTGGCTTCGGAAAGGCGCTCATGACCGAGAACCCGACACGCTGCGCCCAAGTCGTCACGCGCGCCGCAAACCTCATTTATGTGCTATCCGCACTTGTCTACCCATTCATGCCCTCGACGTCCGCTTCCATCTTGTCCCAGCTTAACGCACCTCCCCGCGCAGTCCCTGACGCGTTGTCGATCGACCTTTTGCCGGGACACCATATCGGTACTCCGGAACACCTATTCAAGAAGATCGACGAGAAGATGGCAGGTTTCTGGCGCGCCAAGTTTGCAGGAAACGATTCTGTGTCGGCGGCGCCTGGTGCGAACGAGACGTCAGGGACGTCGAAACGCAAGGCAGTCGCGGCAAAGAAATCAGCGCAGAACCCCACCTCGGGGCAAGTGGAAGTAGATGGACCCAAGTCTGCTGAAGTACTTGCTTTGGACGCAAAAATTGCGGAACAAGGTGGCCTTGTGCGTGAGCTCAAGGCGAAGACACCGAGGACCAAGGAACTAGAGGAGACTGCTATCGCTGAACTGAAGAGATTGAAAGCGGAACGTGCAGCTCTGTCCAAATAAATCAGGACCTGTAGAGAACTCTGAAGTCAAAAAGATCGGATGTTGTAGGATACAAGTATCTAGTAGATACCACATGGGTAATGCCTGGGATTAGTGTACAAGCGTCTTTTCCATCATGGAAGCCACATTAGCCACATTCTCCGCGGTGATCCTTGGTGAATCCACGTTATTTCGCCCCAAACCCAGCTCGATCCAAGTCAGACGTGCTTTACGCCCCGCGTTCGCTACATAGTAGCCGTCGTAAGAACTGTAGCGTTTTGTACATGGTCGTCCGCCTCGGTGTCGTCTACAGATGAGAATGGAGCCCGCGGCTCCGAGACCGAGTTTCCTAGGAGAGAACATCATAGTGAGTCTTTTTCTATCTACCTAGCGCTTGATTTTTGAGCCTCGAAGATCAAGCAACGACGCAAACGATTCCCACCTACACTATGCACGAGGGTGTCTCCCGACATCGTTCCGCTTGACATCCCACCTGCGGGCAATCGCACCCGAGAATGCTGTCCTCCGCATGGAGACCCGTTGACGTACGATGGTCGCGCTGCCGAGAACGGCCCTCTTTTCTCACCAGCATGTTCTCACTCCGAGTCCGAGTCTGCCCCGCAGCCTCTGCCAATCTTTGATCACGACTTGGAAGGGATGTTCGTCACTGTTCACGACTTTTTACAGGACACGGCGGGCAGGGTTGGCAGAAAATACGGTCGCAGGAATCGTCCCGTCACGGTCAAACATGATACTCAACTTGGAGTTGAGACCCGAAACGACCAACGCCGCCTCTCCGCCGCCTATCCCCGCATACAGTCCCGACATATTGCCCACCGGGTACCACATCCTCGTCGCAAAAAGCAACTTGCAAAGTCGCTCGCGCAAAGACTGTTCGAAGCTGACGTTTTCTCTAGCGGGGCCTCTCCACTCCCGACGTCCGTTCGGAATCCCGCGCATACATCCACCCGTCGGCCACTGCAGTTCGTAACCTCTCTGAACCTGACCCCATCTCTAGAAAGTCGGATATACAACAAAACAAAAGGGCACCGAGGAGGCACAAGAGATGGCTCTCGACACACCCCTGGTCTGGCTGACTCGGAAATACTGGCGATCTCCAATTCCGCACAGGACGCCCTGCCGGATCTTCCGGCGGCAACTTCTGGTGAACGTTCTTCGGGTTGGACCCGGAACAGAGACACCGCGCAGAGGGCACGAACGGGCGGCTCCGCAGGTGGCGTGATGGCCTCTTCTACTTCGGGAAGAAGGGCACAGGCATTCCGTGCGCGTGGTGGTAAACAGAACACAGCGCGGGTGACACCCAATCCTTTTGGATACGTTCCGTTGCCCCTCGTGCGTGTGAAACCACGGAAAGGCGCTGTAACCGGCGCTGTGCAACAGCAGCCCATTCCACTGGCAGGGCACGCACACACGCACAGGTGTCAAACCAATTTCAATTTCAATTGATTGTTCTCCAGCACCCACTGGCATGCCAAGCCAAGGATCTGGCGTGATGTATGTAGCATGCTCCACACGCCCTGGCTCGTGAAGGACGCCTCAGCTGCTGCGCATGATACGCCCACTTGGCTGTGACGGTTTTTTTCCCTGCCCTTCTATCAATCCATTCTCGTCGGTATCTGTCACTGGCTTTCTTACTTCTTGCGCACACCGTCTTCGTCGGTGATCACTCTTGATCCGGTCGTCTTTATCATTTGGTAATTTGTCCGTGGGACTGCCACGAGGCTTGTCCGAGTCGTTTGGGTGCATCTTCCGAGTCGCTTTCATTTAACGAAATTAGGCTCGCACGTCCACTCTACACTGTGCTTCTCCATATTTACAGCTGTCCCAGTCTCCTCGAATTAGGGCGACAACGACAAATTCGTTCAATGAGGTGGAGGGGCGCTCCCGTAGCGCCAATCTGGTGTTATCGCGTTTCCACGGATAATTCCTCCGATCATCCGCACATAAATGTGACCTTTATTCACAAAACCTCGTCACAACTGCTACTCGGTATTCAATCAGCACTTCTGTTCCATTATCGTGTCGCTCGTTATATGATTATATACAGTCTGTTACATACAGATAGATACGCCGGGTATCAAATGCTAGCGTACATACGTTCATGTTCACCACTCTACAGAAGATATACGCCCGATAAGGTAGGTTTCAGAACGCAGGAAGAACCGCTACGCCTTGTCCATTCGCGCAAGCATAATCCGATCATCGTTTACCAAGCGTCCAGAGTCCGTGACTCCGAAACACCGTGCCGCGGTAGGCCGCGCCTCTGCGGTGTGGGAGTGCGCGGCTTGGCCCGTGGAGCGCGAATTTTTGGGTATGTGAGCTCAAGGCGACGGTGGAGCCTGGCTTCTATCTCGTCGAACTGCGAGGAGAACATTGACTTTATGAGATAAAGGAGATGGAAGGAAAACTCACTCTTGTCCCTTCTGGTAGTGGGATGGTCCGACAGACGGTTCTTTCTTCGACATCTCGTATCATCATGCCCTCTTCGACGTCTCTCTCCGTAACCTTGACGATCCTCCAGTTGACTTCTAGTCGGGCGGGAAGAGGGTGATACGTGACATTCATGTCTTCCTTCTCGACACCGGGAATGTCAAACTTGGCAGTGACCTGTTGTGCGGCGAAAATGCAAGTTTAAAATTTGATCTCGATGAGCGCGTCGATCGTTACGATTCTCACCCTTGTGCCATCCGCGGAATCCTTGAATTCCACACTGCATATAAGGCGGTCGTGTCATTTCGCCCTCGCACGGATGGGCATAGAGGACTCACATTGATCGCTGCCTCCTCAGAGGAGCCGGCGAAGGCACTCGCGCCGCCGGCTGTGTGGATGGTTCCAAGGGCAGGCCTCTGAGCGGGGAATGCCGCATTGGAGGCGATCTCCCCCTCTCCAGCGACTTGATCTTTGAAGGGGAGGCCGCTATCTCGCGTTCCTTGGCCTTACGTACCGCGCTCCACACGCGGTCCATCGACTCTGAATCATCAGGAGTCGCAGGGCCCGACGAGCTCGTGGAGGCATGAGAAGCAAAGGGAGTCGAAAATGGCTCGGGCGCCATGGGTCGGTTTCGAGGTGGGTGGAGATTGATCGATTCGCTGTCTTCTCCGGAGCTGTAGGAGGCCGGCTGCGCTGCGAACGTCCTGTCGAAAGCCTCCCAGGAATGTAGGAAGTCTTGAGAGATGTTACGGCTACCGGGGGGCATTATGGAAGTGGCCGTTAGCAGCAGGGGCACCGGCGGCGCGTAGTACTGTACGCACAAAGGGCGTCCGGATGAAAAGCGGATTAGAATTGAAGGTCCGAAGACCTAAGTTATTCGTACGGCGCCGATGTTTTTCACTTTAAGACCCCACCTGTCTCCCTTGAGGCAAGGTGACAGTGAGATGGGGAATTCGCTGGGAAACGGGAAGGGAAGGATGGGCGATCGGGATGAGCTGGTAAACCTGTTGGGGCCTCTATCATGCCTATGAAAAGATTGGGGAGCATCGGGAACGCACCTCTGATAATGTGCAGGTATGGGAAGGGATGATGCGGGATAGGGCAGCAACTGAAAAGGTAAACACATGGCCTCCGGATTTTGTACCCGACCTCGCACAGAACATGAGGCAGGCGGCTGGTGGCACCTCCCCCCTGATGACCTCTAAGGACATGCCGATGACACGCGTCGACAATGATAGCGTAAGGGGCTGTCCTTGGATCGGTTGTATGGGGTCATATGTGATGGCATTGTGATGCGGCCTGAACGGTGGACTCGGAAGTGACGGTTCCGAGCCAACCGCAAGAAGGAGAACGTGAGGGGTTCCAATTATTCCGAGAGGAGAATGAAATGAATGCTTTTCATGATCGTGGACAACCACAGCACAACCACACGGCGTGTGGCTAGAAAACTGCTGGAAAGGACACACGCTACAGTACTATAAACATGGGAATGTAGGAAGAGAATGCTTCATGTCCGAGTCGTCGTAAACCATGCTTTGGAACGTTCTCATCGCCATTTTTATCAGCATCCCCCTGGCATGGACCGCCAATGGCGCCGAACACGCGGCTCCTGCCTGCCTCGTCCCTAGCCCTGCCACCACCTGCTCTAGCTTCCGCTGGTCTGGCGTGCGCCTGGAGACGGATAAGGCACCACTCTGGGCGGACTTCCGAGGCCTGCTGGACATAGAAGCCAAATTACTCGGTCGCTTATTAGACGAACGTTTCGATGGGTTCAAGTTTCCGCTCGACATGAGGGAAGCCGAGATGGCCATCGAGGACCTTCGTACGTTGATGCGCGTCAGCGAACTCGACGAGCGCGAGATTCTCGCGGATTCCTTGGTGGAGTTCCTGAAAAACGCGCGTAACTTGAGAAAAAGTTTGGTGCGGTTTTACTCCGGGGTTCGCGATACCCTCGACAGGTAAGTTAACAATCACCCGCAGGACGAGCTCTCACGACCCCTACAAGCATACTTCTTGGCCACGGACATGCGTTTCGTGCAATCATGGAAGGCGCCAGCCCTGAGACGCCCACGCCTTGGTTTCGGAGTTTCTGGCGTTTTCCCTACAACGAGGTAACCAAGAACGAAGCAGCGAATCAAGCATTCGCAGGTTTGATGGATTTGCTTTCAGTTAAGATAGAACGCCTTTCCCTCGGGGCGGAAGCTCCACTTGTAGACCTCATCAACTTAGACAAGCAGTTGGCGAAGGTCCAAGAAACGGC
>Ga0137394_10003626_pt1 | contig 11640 bp, 11 predicted proteins | sample czobulk116metaG_FD_108278 | JGI IMG/M metagenome (GOLD analysis project Ga0137394, IMG submission 108278) | Vadose zone soil microbial communities from Angelo Coast Range Reserve, California, USA - czobulk1.16 metaG | ecosystem: Environmental > Terrestrial > Soil > Vadose zone | place: USA... | reverse complement strand
GGTGTCGGCCGCGTGGCTCGACACCACGAAGAATCCGGCGAGGGAGATGGCTAGCGCTGCCTTTCGCATGGTTCGATCTCCTCAAGAGTTGATTTGGCAATCGCCGCATCGGCGAAGGTTGCCATTCTAAGACGATATTCGAGCGCTTGGGTGGCGATCTCGAATTTGCCGGCAAGGATCGGATGGCCGGTCACTGAGCTAACTGCTACAAAGAACTCCTTCGACATTCAAAAGGGCATCGGCATGTCGGTTCCGCAGAAAGCGCTGGTCATGGGAGCCCGCGAGTGGATATTGCTCTTGGTGCTGTCTGTAATCTGGGGCTGCTCGTTCTTTTTCTTCAAGGTGCTCGTCGCCGAATTGCCGCCCTTTACCGTGGTTCTGGGCCGAGTAGGCCTTGCCGCGGTGTTGCTCAATCTGTTCCTCGTGATTCGCCGCGACCCCATGCCCAGGTCACCTCGGTTGTGGGGTTCGTTTATCGTCATGGGCATTCTCAACAATGTTCTGCCGTTCACGTTGATCGCTTGGGGCGAGACCCGGGTTTCGAGCGGGCTGGCCTCTATCCTGAACGCCACGACGCCGATTTTTACGGTCCTCGCGGCTCATTTCCTGACGCACAACGAAAAACTCCACTGGAACAAAGGAGCTGGGGTTCTCTTCGGTTTTCTGGGTGTCGCCGTCCTGATTGGACCATCGGCAATAGCCGGGATCGGCGGCGGCGATGTCTTGGGAGAGATCTCCTGTCTTTGCGCAGCGCTCATTTATGCTTTTGCCGGCATCTATGGCCGCCGATTCAAGGGCGTGCCCGCACTGAAAGTCGCGACTGGCCAAATCACCGGCAGCACGTTGGTTCTTCTGCCTGTTGCGGCCTTGGTCGATCGCCCCTGGAATCTGCCGATGCCGAGCGCTCACGCTTGGGAAGCGTGGGTGGGAATCGCGGTGTTCAGTACCGCGCTCGCTTACATGATGTATTTTCGTATTCTCGCCGTTGCGGGAGCCACCAATCTGATGCTGGTGACATTCCTGCTGCCGATCAGCGCGCTGCTTCTGGGAGCCTTCTTTTTAGGAGAAACCATCACGCTCCAGGCGTTAGCGGGCATGGCGTTGATCGGGATGGGACTCGCCGCCATCGACGGCCGGGTGTGGGCCGCGATCCGCAAGGCGCTGCCATCATCAGTTTGGGAATAGTTGACGTCCTCCCGCGCCCTTAAAGGGCGGGCATTCCTTCTACAAGACGGCGACGTCCCGCCGCGAGAATGTTCTTCGCGGCGTTGACGTCCCGGTCATGGACCGTTCCGCAGTCACCGCAAGTCCATTCTCTTATTCCAAGACCTGCGATACCTTTAGGGCCACTGCGTACACCGCACGCAGAACAGGTCTGGGTTGAAAACGCTTCGTTAACTTCAGCGAACGTTGCACCTGCGAAATCGCATTTATACCTGAGCATCGTTCGAAAGGCCGACCAGCCCGCATCGAGCACCGACTTGGCATGCGATGTCTTCGCGAGCGCGGAGGCATTGACGTTTCCGACAAATATGCTGTCATACCCGCGCACCAAGCGAGTTGAGAACTGATGCAGGGAATCTTTCCTGCGATTGGCGATCTTGGCATGGATCGCCCGCACACGGCTCTTCTTGCCCGCTCGCTGCGCGATGGCGAGTTTAGCCTCCAGGCCGCGGTAGAATTGCGGGGCCGATAGTTTCTCCCCGTCGCTCGTGGCCGCCAATTCATCCAGCCCCAGGTCGATGCCCACGTCACATCTCGCTGACGATCGGTCGGTAGACTCGGCAACCGGCACGGCGACGCAGGCATTCAAATACCAGCGGCCGCGAGCGTCTTCGCAGAAGCTACCCGCGCGAATCCGGTACGCGTCGAGACCATAGCTGTCCCAGAATGACAGCCGTTGGCCGGCGAACTTGATCTGGCCATGTGTGACCTGAACCGCCACCTTCTTGAACGGAACCCAACCGAGACTGCGTCGGCTGCCGGTGGACTTGCGCCAGCTCAGCCGCACCTTTTTAAATTGCCTGCGCCGCGTAGCGTATTCCTCCGCGATCGCCTGCACGGTCTGGGAGTGCAGGTGCAACCCTTCCTTGGTAGCGCCGCGCGTGAACTTCGCAAAATCATATCCCGAGAGAAACCGGCGTTCGCGATTGAACATCGTGATCTGCAAGTCGTTGCAGTAGTTCCAGACGAAATTCACTTCGCGTGCAAGCGCACCCAAGAACTGCGCGTGCTTGTCCTTGAGCCGCAGCCTTAACACTTTGGTCTTTGTAGTAGACGCGCTGTTCATTTCACATGTGATTATATCCAGCGCGCCTGCGGATCACATGCTGGGTTTTTATTGTTAGTGTGCAGAAATAGCGCCTCACATGGGACCATCCCTTTCAGAGTTGGCACCTCCGGGCACGCCGGTCTGGCCGAACAGTGCACCTGATATCCTCGGCCTGAAGGCCGAGGTCTTACGGTGCAATGGATAAATTGAATTGAATTCTGCGTTCTGCACCCCCATAGGGATCGGGCCGATGATTCGGCGGAGCGCGACTTGACCCTTCCATCCTCAGATATCGACCGAAATGCGGAGCCCGTGCTGCCCGCGGTGGTCTTTCGCGGCTCGAAGCTGCTCTGCCGCGAGTTCAGCCTGGTGCTCGAAGCGAGGGGTATCGAACATGAGGTGCGGGAGAGCGGGGGTTATTGGGTGTTGACGGTGCCGCCGTCCTTGGTTCACCGGGCGTATGACGAGATCAATCGCTATTCCGCGGAACGCAATGTGCCGCGCGGCGCTCCAACGCTGATCGAGCCCTTTCCGGGCGCGGCCATCGGTGCCGTCGGCTACGCGCTGATTCTATTGGTTACGGCTTACTGTGCCGGCATTGGTTTGTTCGGCGCCGACTGGTTATCGTTGGGTGCTCTCGACGCTGGTGCCGGACGCGAATGGTGGCGGGCGCTGACGGCGCTGACATTGCATTTGGACCAGGAACACCTGATGGGCAATCTGCTGTTTGGTGCGGTCGCGGGAATCGCTGCCGGCCGATTGCTGGGGCCCGGCGTGGCATGGGCGAGCATTCTGGGGGCGGGCGCACTGGCGAACTATGTGGAGATACTCATTGCACCGGCGACTCATCGCGCGGTGGGTGCGTCCACTGCCGTGTTCGCGGCCTTAGGATTGCTCGCGGGATTGGCGTGGCGGCAACGACTCACGCTGCGCGAGCGCCGCTGGTATCGATGGGCGCCGCTGATTGCGGGGATTTGTTTGCTGACCTTGTTGGGCGCGGGAAATGCGCATGTGGATGTGCTCGGGCACGCGCTCGGATTTCTCTTCGGTGTCGGCGTCGGATGGATCTATGCGCGCGCAGAAATACCCCGCAATCGCGGCAAGCGCCTGCAGATCGTTACGGGCGCCGGCGCCGCGCTGCTGGTGGGCGCAGCCTGGCTGCTGGCCCTGCGCTAGATCGACCGGTTGGACGTTCGACGGTGCGCGTTTCCGCGGAAACGTCAGTACGGCCAACCAGCGGACGGACGATTCAAGCGTTTCCGCGGAAACGTCCTTGCCTGTCGATGACTCTTGTTGCGGGGCCGCGCTCGTCAGGTTTTCGCGGCAACGCCGCTCGGAGTGAGTTTGTCGATTGCCTGAGGCAGAATCTGCGACAGCTTGGAGGCCAGGTCTTCTGGTGTCATCCCAATCTTCGCAGCCAGTTGCTTCACCGTGTCAGAGCCGAAGGCCTGATGAATCTGGTCGGCGCTAATCGGCTGATTGGCACCGGTTCCCACCCATGAGCGTACGGTGTTGCCCAGTCCCTGCTGCTCCAACTGCGCGACGATGCCCTGAACGCCGCCGTGCTTTTCGATGAGGCCATTGACGACCGTGACCATTTCGGCACCCACCGCTCCACCCAACAATCCGTCGAGCAATCCCATGTTAAGACCCTCCTCAGATCGGATCAGGCAAGATTGGAATCAACGCTTCGGAATCAGCGCTCGCCCGAATTAGAGCGCAAGTATCAATCCTTTGAGAGGAGAAATGGCACGGCGGTGAGGGGAGTTGCAGGTGCAACTCATCACGCGAGGACTCGGCAGGTAGACCCGACCGAATGTCGTGTGAATCCGACGCAGTGAGTAACCGGATACTCAATCGCTTACCGTTTCAGATCGAGAACCTGATCTTGAAGCTGAAGGAGGAGCACTCCAGCTGGGGTGCTCACAAGATCCTTGACAAGATCAAGCTCCTCCACAGTACGATACAGACTGATCGGCATCGCTGCGCCGTCGCATGTGTGGGTCGTGCTACTCATCGAAAAGCGAAAGATCGATGGCCTCGGCCATTGCCTGATAGCCGACGTCATTGGGATGCATGTGATCGCCGCTGTCATAGGCGGGTGACAAGCGCGCCGAGTGTTTCGGATCGCTCGTTGCCAGATCGAAATCGACCACGGCGTCATAGGCTCCGCTATTTCGGATCCATTCGTTGACAGCCAAACGATTCGCTTCGCCCAAAGCCGTATTACCGGGGAGTGTCGATCCTTCAAAGGGTATGATCGTCGCCCCAAAAATCTTCAACCCCAAGGCATGCACGCGCTCGATGATGTGGCGGTGGATCGCGATCATCTGCGAGGCAGTCACATCCGGATTCCGCAACTGCAGCAGCTGGAAGTCACCGATGCCGTCGAGAAAGACGACCTGCCGCATCGCGCTTTGCGTCAATACGCCACTCTTCAACCGCGCCAGAGCGCCGGGTACGTCAAACTCATCCAGTGAACTGATCCCTCTAACGCCCTGCGCGACCACCATGCGCAGAGAGATTTTACGTTCGGTGAGAAGTCGCTGCGCAAAATAATTCACCCAGCGATCATCGGCGTTCGGTGTCCAATTGCGGCCGTCGATCAGTGCATGATCCAGGACTACGACGATCCGGGTATCCGTCGACGCTGGGACATTCGCCGCGCCCGGCGGCTGAATGTTGGTCTGGGCCTGCGTAGCTGCTGCCTTCGGCCCGGACGAGGATGCTGGGCGGACATTGTTCTGTTGCCGACGGGGTGCATTTGGTTTAGCGAAACTCACCGTCCCGCCCGCAGACACCGGCGCCGGCACCGCGCTCGCTGTGAGAGGCACCGCGGCCAGCGCCGTGCTCGAGGCGATCGCCGCCACATTGAGTTGGTACTCATTGCCGAGCGACGTATCCTCCACCCACACGTCCGAGTTGAGCAGCGTGCCGTTCGAGGGCGGTGCACTGGTGCTGATCAGCGCCGGATACACCACCGTCACGCTCGCGCCGGCCGCCACGTTGAAGCCGAACCGCAATGTCTGCCCGGCCGCGCATGTCGTAAAGCCCGCGCCGTCGCAGGCCGCCCCCAGTGATAACTCGTTCGCCGCCACCGTCGTGTTCGCCGGCACCGTCGCCGTCAGCAACACCGAGTGCAATGCCGCCGCCGTGTTCGAGACCGTCACCGCGTACCGCACCCGTTGCCCGGGGGCCGCCGGGTCCGGCGTCGCTACCGCACGCACGTTCAGCACCGTCTCCGTCGCGTTGCCCACCCCGGTCGTCAACCCCGCATGCGCCAGCACCACCTGCGTGGTCGGATTGCGCAACGCCGCGTCCGCCGCCAACTGACTGCCCGCCACCGCCGTCGTCGCCACCTGCACCACCACCGTACGCCGCCCCGCCGTCCCCGCCGCCACGGTCCCCAGCGACCAGGTCACCGTCCCGGCGCTGCTCGTCCCGCCATCGGAGGCCGACACGAACGTCGTCCCCACCGGCAGCGGAAAGCTCAAGTTCGCCGCCACCGCCGCGCTGCCCGGATTGCCGAACGTCAACGTGTAGCTCACCGTCCCGCCCGCCCGCGCCTGCGCCGGCAAGCCGCTCGCCGTTACATGCAACAGCGAAGCTGCAGATGAGTTGGCTGTCGCCGAAGCCGACGACTGAAGCTTGATGGTACCGACGGTTGCGGTTGCCGTGGATTTCAATGCGGTGCCGTTCGCCGGTGGCGCACTGGTGCTGATCAGCGCCGGATACACCACCGTCACGCTCGCGCCGGCCGCCACGTTGAAGCCGAACCGCAATGTATGCCCGCCCGCGCACGTCGTAAAGCCCACGCCGTCGCAGGCCGCCCCCAGTGATAACTCGCCCGCCGCCACCGTCGTACCGACTGGAACAGTGCCGGTCAGAGTCACACTTTGTAGTGAACCCGAGTTCGACACCGTCACGGCGTAGCGAACGCGTTCCCCCGGCGCGGCATTGCTCGGAGTAGCGACGGCTCTCAAGGTTATTGCCGCGGTCGCGTTGGCTGATGCGAACAATAGCAACAAAAGGGCGGCGCGTGACAAGACAGTCGAACCGATGGGATGAGCATTCATGGATTCGACACTCCCTATTTTATGCAGCGCAAATTGCAAATCGGTGTGGGTCTGTGTTCGCAACATGCATCAGACATCCCCAGTGCAACTTATGATCGTTGCCGCGCCTTTTCTCAGCGCTTATAACGCGTCCGCCAGCGCTTATAACGCGTCCGCGTGCCCAAGTCCAAACGAATTTTCGGCTCTTCAGGAAGTGACGGGGTTCAAAGTGGTCCTGATGTCGACGTCACAATTTTCCGTCAGTGATTGAACGCGGGTTGCTCACCAAGCCTTGACGCGTCCCCTTCATAAGCTGTTGTTTTTGTCGATCGTATGGTTTTGCAAAGGCATTCCACCATGGCGCGCTGCAGCGTCAAGTATTTCAGCATTTTCCGTCGAGCGGTATTCGGGACTGGTTCAATGTTGGGGGTGGGAGCGCCGGCTGTAATATTTGGGGGAGATGCTGGAGGTGTCGACAGTTAGGCACAGGCACGGCTTTCTATTACGCACATCTCGTGAGATTTCCGCCGCCGATTTGATGGCTGGCGCGAAAGCGCCGGAGACAGACGGCTGCGTTGGGTAGTCTTACCCCCGTCGCGATCGGCGACGAGCAGTGGCGGACGGATTGCGAACGACGGCGCGATGCGAGGACCCCGACGTGCAAGCTATCATTGAGGTCGGCACAGAGTCGGTCGAGACGCAGGAGTTTGCCCGCACCGATCTGTGCGACAAACGTCTGGACCGTCGCTTGCTCAAGACCGCGGAACATCTGGCCAAGTCTCCGGCTTCGCCGATCAACGAAGCCTGTGGCGATTGGGCGAGTACGCAGGCAGCGTATCGGCTGTTTAATAATCCCAAGGCGAGCCCGTCGGGCATTCTGCAACCTCATATTGAGGCAACCGTCCAGCGTATGGCCGGCCACGGTGGGCCTATTCCGTTGAAAAACTCAGTAGTTAGCAAGCGTTGCTTGGCTGGTTTTGAGTGAGGGGTGCCTTGGATTCCGCGATTTTATTAGTTCATCTGCCGTTCTCAGTTCCTCTATTCGCAACTTCTCGCCTATGTGACTCCGAACGCTGGTCTTGGATTTATCCGCTCGTGCGCAACTTCGATCAGCGTCTTCGCAACGGATAATTTAGACTTGGCCTTCAACATCTGCGCTTCGCCTAACACTCTTCAGAAATGTGTGTAATAGAAAGCGCAAGTATCGGCTAAAACGCAAATACGAGATTGACGGTGGTTACCGTGTCGAGCTCGTGAGCTTAAGTGCGTTTCGCGAGCAAGTCGCGAATTTCCTCGAGAAGCAGTTCTGACTTGGGCGGCGGGGCGGGTGCCGCCGGGGCGGCAGGCGCAGGCTTCTTGAGCTTGTTGATGCCTTTGATGGCGATGAACAGGACCAGTGCGATGATGATGAAATCAAACATCGTTTGAATGAAAGCGCCGTACTTGACCAGTACTTCCTTGCCCGTCGGGTCCTTGCCGAGAGTCACCGCCAAATCCGAGAAATTGAAACCGCCTATGATCTTGCCCAGCGTGGGCATGAAGACATCGCCGACCAGCGAGGACACGATCTTTCCGAAAGCGGCGCCGATGATCACGCCGACCGCCAAGTCGACCACATTGCCCTTCATGGCAAATTCCTTGAATTCTGCACCTAATCCCATGGCAATCTCCTTTTTTTTGACGAGCGCTGATCGATGATTGTGCGTCGAGGGCCAACGGTTGCGGCTCTAGGGCCGAATCGCAGCCATGGTACTGAGCGCTTGGGGCAGGGGCAAGCGTTGTTCTTTCAGCTCAGTGGACGGCTCCGAAGACTTTTTTCAGCAAACTGCTGGCCTGGCCGAGCGGATCTTTACGAATCGCACGCTCTTCCTCCGCCATCATCAGAAATAATCCGTCGAGAGTCTTTTCCGTCACGTAGGACTGGAGTGTTGCGTCCTCGGGTTTGAGAACGCCCAGGGCCACCGCCTTCTTCGCCAAGGCGTCGTAGGTCTCGCCTAATTTAACTTTCTCGGTCGTCCGGCCGATGATGGGTGCGAATTTGGCTTTCAGCGGTGTATACGTGGCCTGTTTGAAATACTGCGTTGCCGCATCATCACCGCCGGTCAAAATCCGTTTCGCGTCCTCGAGGCTCATTTGTTTGAGCGCCTGTTTCAGCAAGACTTTGCTTTCCGGCACGGCCGCCTCGGCGGCGCGGTTCATCGACGTGATGAGCTGATCCAGCTGATCGCCGACTCCGAGCATGCGCATCATGCTCTCCGCCTTCGCAAGTTTCGGAGGCAGATCGATCTTGACCTCGGGATTCTTCAGGAAGCCGTCGGTGACGCCCAGCTTTCCGACAGCGAGGTTGATACCTTGATCAAGCGCCTTTTTCAGGCCGGCGGACGCATCGGCATTCGACAAGGAATTCAAGTCGACACCGAATGCGCCGCCGCCCAAGACGGCGCAGGCGAGCACCGCCGCGGCTAGGTTGCTGACGAAGAGTTTTCGTTTCATTGTGGCGAATCCCAATGCGAGACGACCGGAGTGCGCCCACTATGCTCATTTTTTTTCCGCCGCGCCAGCACCACCGGCTACGCGCCGGTATTCGTGACCTCTACGGTGACGTGCGACAGGGATTTATAGTTCTTGAGCCGCTCTCGATAGAACGCGCAGTCGCGGGGTTTGTCCGTGAGCACCGACACGACGGCGCCCAAGTGTCCCGGGCCCAAACGCCACAAGTGCAGGTCGACCAGCCGATCCCCGTCCGATTCAATCGCCTCACGCACTTTTGCGGTCATGCCCTGATCGGGATTCATGTCGAGCAGGATGCGCCCGGTATCGCGGATCAGACCGTACGACCAGTTGGCGATGACGACTGCCCCGATCACGCCCGCCAGCGGGTCCATCCACATCCAACCGAAACCGCGTGCGAGGACGAGCCCCGTAATCGCCAGCACCGACACCGCGGCGTCGGCGAGCACGTGTAGGTAGGCGGAGCGGATATTGTAGTCGCGGTGCGCGGCGCTCGAACCCGCGTGAACCGCGTGTTCGTGCGCGTGCTCTTCCAGTTCGACGGCACCCTGAGCGGTCGCAATTTCTACGTGCTCGCCCTCATGATCGTGGCCGGAGTGATTCTGGGCGTGACCGTGGCCATGACTGTGACCATGGTCATGGCCGTGGTCGCTGCCGCTCAGCAGCCAGGCGCTGACAATGTTCACCATCAAGCCGACCACGGCAATGGGGATTGCCTCCGCAAAGCGGATCGGAATCGGCGACAGAAATCGTGCGATCGCTTCATAGCCGATGAGAGCGGCGATCATCGCGAGTACGATGGCGCTGCTGAAACCGGCCAGATCGCCGAGCTTTCCGGTTCCGAATACGAAACGTGAATCTTCGGCGTGCCGGCGGGCGTAGGTATAGGCCAGCGCCGCGATCAACATGGCGCCTGCGTGCGTCGACATGTGCAAACCATCGGCCACCAGCGCCAACGAGCCGTACACGCTGCCGCCCACGATCTCGACGACCATCATCGCACCGCATAGGACAATCACGGCCCAGGTCTTGCGTTCGTTCTTCTCGTGTCCCGTCCCGAGAAAGACATGCGTGTGTCCATCCGACATTGTACTCGAGGGGTTTTCCATTGGTTCGCTCGCAACTTGCTGGCCGGAGATCATCGCAGGAGGGCTTTCCCCCTCCGGTGGACTCAAAGATACTTCGTGACTCCCTGAAACTCTTTGATCAAATCCCTGATCTCGCGCGGCACTGCATCGGAAGTCTCTTCCATGCAGTGGTGAATATGATCCTTGATGAGTTCCTTCTTGGCGTTGCCGATCGCCTTCTCTACGGCGTGCAGCTGCTGCGCTAGATCCATGCACGGGCGTCCCGCCTCCAGCATGTCGATCACGGCCGCGAGGTGTCCTTGGGCGCGCTTCAGTCGTGTGCCGATCTCGGGGAACTTGTGCATTACGTAGATCTCATATGGGTGCATATCCTATCCCCCTAGACAGGATAAGGGAAGAGGCAATCGACGGACTGAGCCTGCACGATGCCCACGCGCTCGAGTTGTTCAAGAACGAGGGGTTGGCGCCGGACGCGGCGCAACGGATTGCGAGATTCTTTACGAAGCGCGCATAGGCCGTCAGGCGATAGTGATACGGGGCCTGGCGCCCTTACATCTCCCAAAAATAATCAGTTCGCTGAGAATGATTAGTCGGGGTGAAAGTCCCGCAAGATGCGCCAATCGAGCCGCGTTCGAGATCCCTCATGAAGATCAAATCCAGTAGTAATACGGCCGTACACCGAGTCCACGAGTCGGCGGAGCACTGAGAATAGCCGAAGGGCCGATAAACCTAGAACGATGCCGACCACGATTTGCGCAGCCATTTGACGTATCCTCGCGCGTCCGCCAGACCAAGTGCGAACCACTCTAGTAGCCATTGGAAGCAACTGCCTGTGATGTCGTACACGTAAAGGAATGGTCCAGTGATGTACGCGTCTCATTGCGCCATGTGCTTTGCACCACGGCGAGTTGAGGGATGCGCAGGTACCGCGGTGCGTCGCAATAAGTTGGACCCAGGGGAGTCCCGGGCGCTATGCAGCCCGCGTGAGGACGACATGCGTAGCGTTGGGCGCGGAAACATGCTCGGTGCAACGATAGCCGAGCTTCAATGCGTCGAGATCCGCAAAAAAGTGCTCGCCGGAACCGAGCAGTGTTGGAGCAATGGCTAGGTGCATCTCGTCGACGAGTCCCGCGCGAAGGTATTGCCGGATCGTTGCGATACCGCCGCCAAGCCTGACATCTCGCCCCTTGGCCGCCTCGGTGGCGCGTTTCAGCGCGGCATGAATGCCCTCCGTGACGAAGTGAAATGTCGTGCCGCCGTCCATCGGAATCGCTGCACGCGGGTGATTCGTCAGCACGAATACCGGCACGTGATACGGCGGGTTGTCCCCCCACCAGCCTTTCCAGGCATCGTCGGTCCAGGGTCCTCGTATGGGTCCGAACATGTTGCGGCCCATGATCCAGGCGCCGATATTCGAAAATCCACGCGCGGCGAAGTCCTCGTCAATGCCTGTGGTGCCGCCGTCGCCTCCGAACATCTGCTGGAACGTCCGGGTCGGGAAAGCCCATTCGTGCAATGCGACCCCGCCGACGCCCAGCGGGTTATCGATGCTCTGGCCGGGGCCGCCGCCATAGCCGTCCAGGGATATGGAGAAGGCGTGAACGCGGAGCTTGGTCATCGGTCGGTTCCTTCTGGCAACGAGGTCTGGCCTAAGCGCTGGGCGCGAACATCCGGTCGATCGCCGTGAAGTGGCGTCGCGCATAGGCCAGCACTT
>Ga0137394_10003623_pt1 | contig 11641 bp, 8 predicted proteins | sample czobulk116metaG_FD_108278 | JGI IMG/M metagenome (GOLD analysis project Ga0137394, IMG submission 108278) | Vadose zone soil microbial communities from Angelo Coast Range Reserve, California, USA - czobulk1.16 metaG | ecosystem: Environmental > Terrestrial > Soil > Vadose zone | place: USA... | reverse complement strand
GCCAGCCCCGCCAAAACGTCACCCCCACGTGCACCTGATACGCCCGCGGCGTCACGAAGTGCGTGCCGCTGAAGGTCGACAGGAAGTTGAAAAGCGCATCCTTGTTCGTCAGGGTGATCACGCTGAAGCGCACGCGGACCCGGGTCTTGTCCGAGTGGACCACAATCCACCGGGTTCTCGTTTCCATCGGTCGGCGTCCGACGCAGGGTGCTCGCGCAGACACTCATTAAATGGGCGAACTGCTCAATCTGATCGGCCTCTGTGCCGGCGTCGTGCTCTACGCTGCTCCTCCCCGTCGCCCGGATCGCGTCGATCGTGGCCGAGGGTGAGCTGCTCTATCTGATGACCGCCAAGAGTGAACGCCACACCATCACGTGCCGGCTGAAGGATCTCGAGGGCTGGCTGGATCCCGCGCGGTTCATACGCCTCGGGCGCGGCACGCTGGCCAACATCGACGCGATCGCGAAGGTGAACGTGATGCCGGGCGGCACGCACGTGGCGGTGCTGACGAACGGCCAGAAGCTGCAGGTCAGCCGGCTGCAGTCCCGCATCATCCGGGAGCGATTTCTGAAGCTCTAGGGCTAGAACCCAATCCTGACTCCCCCGTTGATGTTCCGGCCGTCGAGCGGCGCCCAGGCGTCGACGGTCCAGCGGCCGTCTACGCCGCGCGCCGGCCGCACGAGCGGATCCCAGCGCGTCTGGCGCACGTCCGCCAGATTCTCGGCGTTGACGAACAGCCGATAGCGGCCAAGCTTGCGCTCGGCGAGCGCCCCGAACACCGCGTACCGCGCGCTCTCGTTCCGATACGGATTGGCATCGAGCCGCTGAACGCCGGTGTAATACCACTCGAAACCGACGCGCCCCTTGCCGGCGCGCTCCCACACCGCGACCAGGCCGGCGCTGTGGCGCGGCGTCAGCGGCACCTCGTCTCCATTCTCGTGAGCCCGAACGTAGGTGTAGGTGGCCGTGGCCGAGAATGGAGCCTGGCGCCACGTCGCCAGCATCTCGAGCCCGGTGTTCGTCGCGGGCGACGGCAGGTTGCTCAGCGCGAACGCATCTGTCCGGTCGATCTCGATCGGATCGCGCACCCGCGACGCGAACAGCGTCACCGTGTACGACATCGGCCCCTGACGACGAGTCAGATCGAAGGAGGCGCTTTCTCCCCGCTCGGCCGTCAGCGTGCGGGGAATGATCAGCCGCGACAAGCCGGCGGCCTCGGTCTCCTCGGTCAGCGCCGTCGGCGCGAAGAAACCGGATCCGAGCGAAACACGGCTCGACCACGTGCCTGCTCTCATCAACGCTGACACGCGTGGGCTGACGAACGTGCCGTACCGGCTATGCGCATCGACGCGTCCGCTCACCGACAGGGACAACCATTTCGCCACGTCGATGTCGTCCTGCGCGAACAACCCTGGCACGGTATGGCCGTGAGCGAACTGCGGGAGATCCTGAGGCTGATACGCATCGCGCTCGACAGCGGCTCCCGCCACGAGTGTCTGACGGCCGACCGCGTGCCGCACCGTGAGCTCGGCAAACGTCGTGTCGTGCGTGTCGCGCTCGTTCACGTCGCCGAAACGGTGATCCTGGCCTTGATGAGCGAACGACACTCGCGCGGTCACGACATACTTCTGCGCGAGCAGCGTCTGCGCGACCGCTCCGGCATCGAATCGCCGGGTGTCCAGTGCCTCGAAGAAGGGAACGCCGATGGCAGGGACGATGTCTCCGGGCATGGTCCCGCCATCCCGATTCTCCAACGTGACACCGGCCGTGGCGAAGAACGACCTGCCGGACTTGTCGTCCCAGAACACACGCGGACGGACGACGCCCCGCGCATAGGCCGCCAGATCCGCCCAACGGTCGCCATCGACATCGACGTGCTGCTGGGCGTGCGCGCTGGCCAGCAGCGTCGCGCCCCAGTTGCGCGCGATCGGCGCCGAATACCAGAAGACTCCGTCCGTCGCGCCACGCGTCGATCGATTGCCGAGGATCTCGTGTTCGGCGGACGCGCCCGGCCGCCGCGAGACCAGGTTGACGACGCCGCCCATCGCGCCGGCCCCGTACAACGAGGATGCGACGCCTTTGATCACTTCCACCTGGCCGAGGTCGGCTGGCGGAATCTGAAGCAGCCCGAACGATCCGGTCTGTTCGCCGAACAGGGGCAGGCCGTCCGAGAGGAACCGTGTGTAGCGTCCACGCATCCCCTGAATGCGCACGCTGGCGGCGCCGAGCGACGGCGACGTCGCCTGCACGCGCAGTCCACCCGTCTCGTTCAGCATCATGACGATGTCGCCCGGGGTCATCATCATCTTCTCTTCGATCTCTTCGCGGTCGAGCACTTCCACGCGCATGGGTTGGTCTTCGATGCGCTTGTCGGTGCGGGTCGCGGCAACGGTGACGTGCTCTTCCATCTCCGCTTGCGGCTGGAGATCCACCGAGACCGTGCGCGTTTCGCCCGGGCCAAGCTCGAACGTCATGCTCGCGGGTGCGAGGCCTTCCTTGACGACGACGAGCTCCACCCTTCCTGGTTGGTGGACGATCGACACGACACCGCGAGCGTCCGTGCGGTACGTCGTCCCGTGGACGATGACCGCTGCATCAGCGACGGCAGCGCCCCCGCTGACGACCTCGACGCGGATCGATCCGCTTTGTGCGACCACGTTGAGAGCAAGCGAAACTTCGAACACGATCATGAGACCGACGCGTCGGACCCGCATACGCAGACCTCCATGGCTGTGGCCCTGCCACAGCCGGCTCTGACGCCGTTGACATGTGAGGAGGCGTTACGAGTGACGAGGCGGCTGGTCTATCGACCGAGGAAGCGCCGAGAGGAAGCCGGGTGCAAGGATCGCGACGACGGTCTGCAGACGGCGGGCGGGCGGCGAATACGTCCATCCGCTCGTGACGGCAACGGCGTTCACGCAGAGGCCGCAGGTATCGCCCCTCGACGCACCATCGCTCTGCCACCCGTACGATGTTCGGTCGGCGTCGGTGCAGCCGTCAGGGCAGTAAACCAGATCGATCGCAGGAAGGGTGAAGATCAGCAAGAGCAGGCACATTGCGATCGTCGTCCGCACGGTCGGCAGTATACCAACCTCCATGTTACAGTCCACTCCGCCTGTTCGACTATTTGAGCGGAGGACTTTCATGGAGCGCGCCGCTGTCGTCGCCCTTCTCGTGTTCGTGCTCGCCGCCTCGCCTGCCGCCCAGCCGCCACAGGGCCGCGGCCAGCAGCCGCCGGCCGACCCGCGCAGCGCGGGCGGAGGCAACTGCGCCAACAACCCGTACAACTGCGTCGACACCCCCAATCCGCTGACGCCGCCCGACACGGTCTGGATGGAAGACATGACCTGGATGGACGTGCGCGACGCGGTGAAGGGCGGCAAGACGACGGTGATCATCTCGACGGGCGGCATCGAGCCGAACGGCCCGTGGCTCGCGCTCGGCAAGCACAACTTCGTCCTGAAGGCGAACTGCGACGCAATCGCGCGCAAGCTGGGCAACGCGCTGTGCGCGCCCGTCGTGCCCTTCGTGCCGGAAGGCTCGATCGAACCGAAATCGAGCCACATGCTGACGGTCGGCACCATCAGCCTCGAAGAGACGACGTTCCAGGCGCTGCTCACCGACATCGCGCGCAGCTACAAGGCGCACGGCGTCGAGAACATCGTCTTCATCGGCGACAGCGGCGGCAACCAGACGGGCATGAAGGCGGTCGCCGACACGCTCAACGCGAAATGGGGCGCGAAGCCTGCCGTCGTCCACATCCCTGAGTACTACGCCTACAACACGGTCGCGAAGCTGCTCGTCGATCTCGGCGTCACCAGGGAAGGCGCGGCCACCGACAAGCTTCACGACGATCCGGGCATCGCGCTCAACATGTTCATGACCGACCCGAACTCGATCCGATGGGCGCAGCGCGTCAAAGCCGGCAAGGCGACAATCGATGGCGTGTCGCTCGCCGACAAAGCGACGAACCTCGAGTGGGGCCGCAAGATTGTGGAGATGCGGGCAGCCAACACCGTCGCCGCGATCAAGAAGGCGATCGCCGACCGGCGGAAGTGAGCGTCGCATGCGCCCTTGAATCGCCGCGTGACGGAAGCAGCGGCCAATGCGGATCGGGCGGTACGCGGTTTGCGTCCGCGGAGGTCTATGCTCAGTCGCCCGTTCCTCGCAGCCATGGGCCTGGCTTTCGTATCGGCTGCCTGTTCAGCTTGCTCCCCGACGCTGCCCCCGACCACGGTGCCGCCCCCGCCGGATCCGATCTTCGAACCATTCAAGACGACGCTCCAGGCGTACATAGATCAGACGCAGCCATTCCGAAAGCAGGCGGCGCAGGAAGCGGAAAAGGTGCCGGGAAAGGCCGCGCCATCCCCTTCGGCGGAAGAGGCGGTCCGGACGCGCCAGAACACACTCGCCGACGCGCTGCGCACAAAGCTGCGCCCGAACGCCAAGCAGGGGGACCTCCTCACGCCGCCGATCGCCGCGGCCATCACCAAGGAACTCCGGGCCGCGTTCAACTCGCAGAAGCGCGATCTTCTCCTCGATGAGCTCGCCGAACAAAACACGCCGCCGCCGAATGCGCGGACGCCGGAGGTGAATCAGCGGCTGGAAGCGCCGCGCGTGCCGCCGCGGCTGATCGAGATTCTGCCGCCGCTGCCCAAGCAGCTCGAATACGATTTCGCCGACCGCACGCTGATCCTGCGCGACGTCGATGCCGACGTCGTCGTCGACTTTCTGCCGAACGCCCTGCCGCTGCAGCCGCCGACCGCGACGCCGACGACCGCGGCGGCCCCGCCGGAACCAGGTACCGCCTCGCCGCTGCCGATGCCGAACATCCGCGGCGGAGTCGTGTTCGCGCTGATGGGCGACAGCGGATCCGGCGATCAGCCGCAGCAGGCCGTCGCGCAGGCGATGCTCACCTACTTCAACACCGCGCGGCGTTTTCCATTCGTGCTGATGCTCGGCGACAACCTGTACGACGACGACTATACGGGCGAATTCCTGACGCCTTACAAGCCGCTGCTCGATCGGGATGTGAAGTTCTACGCGACGCTCGGCAACCACGATCGCGATCTGGAAATCCACTTCAAGCCGTTCAACATGGGAGACAAGGATCGGTACTCGTTCGATCAGGGCAACGCGCGCTTCGCCGCGCTGAACAGCAATCACCCGAGCGATCCGGAGCAGATCAAATGGCTCGACGGCGTGTTCACGGATGCCGGCTCGAAGTGGCGCATCGCCTTCTTCCATCATCCGCTCTACTCGTCGGGAATTCACGAGGGCGAGTCTCAGGACGTGATCAGGCCGGCGCTCGAACCGGCGCTCGTCCGCAACCGCGTCGACGTGGTGTTCAGCGGCCACGAGCACTTGTACGAGCGAATCCGCCCGCAGCACGGCGTCCACTACTTCGTGTCAGGGGGCGGCGGCCGGAGTCTCTACGGCGTCAAGCGGAACGAGTTCGACGAGGTTGCCATCTCGGAGCACCATTTCATGGTCGTCGAAATCGCCGGCGATCGGCTGTTCTTTGAAGCGATCACGCAAGCGCAGAAGCTGCTCGACTGCGGGTTGCTCTATCGCACGCCTGACGCGGAGAGCAAGAAGCCGGACGACACGACGGTCAAATGGCTGGCGGACTGCGACGCGGGCCGCCCGCAGCCGCGAACGACGCAGCCCTGACGCCGTTTGCACGACGCCGTAGCGAACCCGCAAAACGTACTCACGCATGCCACACCTCAGACAGCCGACCGAGTCCCTGGAGACACGGCTCGGACGAGAGAAAAATCCGATCAAGCGATTCCTGTTGTTGCTCGGTCCCGGTCTCGTGACGGGTGCCTCGGACGACGACCCGTCCGGTATCGCGACCTATGCGCAAGCAGGAGCGGCGTTGGGATTCTCCACGCTCTGGACTGCACTGTTCACGTTTCCGATGATGTGGTCCGTTCAATTCATCTGCGCAAAGATCGGCATGGTCAGCGGCAGCGGTCTGGCACATGTGCTGCGCAAGCACTATCCGCGGTGGCTGCTCTACCCGGTGGTTGGAGGTCTTGTGATCGCCAACACGATCAACGCCGGCGTGGACATTGGAGCCATCGCCGCCGCGATGAACTTGCTTCTGCCGGTTCCCATCTCTGCGCTGATCGTCCCGATCGCGCTCTGCATTCTGGTGGTTCAGATTTGGGGCTCGTACCGCCTCATCGCCAAGGCCTTCAAATGGCTCACCCTCGCGCTCCTTGCGTACGTCTTGTCTGCATTCTTCGCGAAACCCGACTGGACCGAGATTCTCAAGGGCACCGTGCTCCCGACCCTCCAATTCGACCGCGCGTTTCTGGTCATCCTGGTCGGAATCCTCGGGACCACCATCACGCCGTATCTTTTCTTCTGGCAGGCTGATCAAGAGGTCGAAGAAGAAATCTCCATGGGTCGCCGGACGCTGCGCCAGCGCATCGGCGCCAGTGCCGGCGAGTTGAAGTACGCCGAATGGGACGTCGCGATCGGCATGTTCTTCTCCAATGTAGTGATGTACTTCATCATGCTGGCGACAGCCTCAACGCTGTTCAAAGAGGGGAAGACGAACATCGAGTCGGCGATCCAGGCGGCACAGGCGCTGCGTCCCGTGGCCGGCAACCTGGCCTCTCTTCTGTGGGCTCCGGGCCTGATTGGTGCGGGCGTGCTGTGCGTGCCGATTCTCACCGGCTCGGCCGCCTATGCGATGGCGGAGGCGATGGGCTGGAGGCACGGTCTGGACGAGAGGCCCAGACGCGCCAAGTTGTTCTACGGAATCATCAGCTTGTCGACGCTGGCTGGCATGCTGATCAACTTTGTGGGCATCAATCCGATGACCGCTCTGTTCTGGACGGCCGTCATCAATGGTTTCCTGGCGCCGCCCATCCTCGTTGTCGTGATGTTGATTGCCAACAACAAGTCGGTGCTCGGCGAGCACGTCAACGGACCTGTCAGCAATGCGATCGGCTGGGCGACGACGGCCGTGATGTCTGCCGCCGCGATCGCGCTGGCTTTGACGTGGGGCCGGTAGGGAATGATGGTCTTCGATGAAAACGGGCCTCCGCCTCTGCCGGGTGGAGCCGTCTCCGGTTGTTTGCCTGGCGCGTCTCAAAACAGGAAAGCGCGAGCGGCGCCGACGACCATGGCCAGCGTCAGCACCGCAATCGCGCATTCGCCGACGACGCCGACCACGAGCGGGCGCCAGCCCTGCATCGACAGCTCGCGCAGATTCGTCCGCAGCCCGACACCCGCGAACGTCAAGAGGAATGCCCATCGGGACAGATTGGCCAGGTCGGTCGTCTGACCGGCGGTGAACGCGCCGGCGGTGGCCAGCCCCGAGATCGCCAGAAAGCCGAGGACGAACTTCGGGAACTTCTCCCACAGAAACGCGGCCTTGCCGCCGACCTCCCGCGCCTGGTTTCTGCGCACCCAGTAGAGGGCGTACCCGAGCACCACGAAGCCAATGGTCGCATTGCGCGTTGTCTTCGCGAGCACCGCGAATTTGCCGGCCGCGTCGGAATACAACGCGCCGGCGGCCGTCGCTTCCGCGGTGTTGTCGACCGCGAGGCCGACCCACAGTCCGTACGCGTGATCGCTCATCCCGAGCGCGCGCCCGACCAGCGGAAAGACCAGCAGGCTCACCGCCCCGAGCGCGAGAATGGCGGCGATGGCATAGGACGCGTCTTCGTCATCGGCATCGATGGCCCCCTTCGCGGCGATGATCGCGGAGACGCCGCAGATCGACGCCCCGATGGCGAGCAGGCTGGTCAGCTTCGGCGAGAGCCTGAACGCGCGGCCGAGCGCGGTCATCACAGCGATTGAGACGGCGAGTTCGACGCCGACGCAGGCGAGACTGACCCCGCCGAGCTTGACGATGTCGCCGAGCAGGAATCGGACGCCCAGCAGCACGATGCCCGCTTTCAGCCAGAACTCGTACGTGTCGACGCCGTAGCGGCACATTGCCGGCACGCCGATCGTGTTCGAGACGATCAGCCCGAAGACGATGGCCCACAGGACGTACTCGATGTTGGGCAGCGTCAGGTTGTGCGCCTTTCCGTAGGCCGTCAGCGACTGTTCGGTGAGCTTGCCGGCATACCCCACCCCAACCAGCAGCACGATGCCGGGCACGACGCTGAGCCGCTCGCGGATGGTGTTCATCACCGCTACCACGGCACGCCGGCCACGAGGCCCAGCTTCACGAGGACCGCGGCGAGCGCGGCGAGGAGGACCGCCAACCAGTCACGAGACAATCGCATGTCGTCTCCTGAAATGAAAAAAGGCCCGGAACGCGTGCGCCTTCCGGGCCTTCGAGCTGATCAAACCGAGTGGTGCGGATTGCTACCGCGGCACGCTCCTCGACAACGTCGCACGACCGACCTGCAAGGCCCTGTTGGAACTTCGACAACACGCGCAGGGCCACGCATGCGACATCAAACGGGAATATTGCTCACACGCACGAGGCGTGTCAAGCCGCATCAGTTGCACCTGTCGGTTGCGCCATCAGTTGGACCATTCACCTTTCGTCAGAACCGGAGCCGCACGCCGACCTGGACGGATCTCGGATCGCCGACCGCCGTCACCTGGCCGAACGCCGGCGAGGGGCTTGTCGGGTAGACGCCGGCCCCGAAGTTCGCGTTCAGCGTCAGGGCGTTCATGCGATTCGTCAAGTTGAAGACTTCGACCAGGCCATCCACACGGACAGCTCTTCCGACAGCGAACGCGCGGTTGAGCCGCAAGCTCACGCTGAAGAAGTCCGGACCGTCTCCGATATTTCGGCCGATGAACGCACCGTCCACGATGGGCCTTCCCGCAGTGCCCTGCACGGTGGTCACGCCCGACGTGACGTTGAGCGGCAGGGCCGAGTACGCCTGCAGCATGCTGCTCAACTGGAAGCCGTGACTGATTCGTTCCCAGGCCGTCCTCGCCGGCGCCATCGAAGAGTTGACGGAGCCGTACAGGACGAGACGGTGCCGCTGGTCGTCGTCGGACCGGCCCCAGTCCTTCGAGAAGTCGGTAGGGTCGATGGGCGAGCTGAAAAAATTCTCCCCCACATTGTCCATCGACTTCGAAAGCGAATAGCTGACGCGGTAGTTCCCCCAAGCCGCCGGACGTTGAACGAAGGAGACATGCAGCCCGTGATAGTTGGAGTCCGCCACCGACGAATACCGGCTGTTGTTCGCGTAGTTCGGGTTCGGCCGGCACCCGTTGTTGGTCCCGGCCGCTACACATGTGGGCACGTTCTGATTCACGGACATGATCAAGCTCAGTCCGCGCACATACTGATAGCCGACGCTGACCGTGCTGCGTTCCCCGACCTGCTGCTCGACCTCGACGCTCGCCTGACGGGAGTAAGCGTTCTGCATGTCCCGATCCATCGTCGTCAGATTGAACAGCGTCGTCGTCGATACGGCGCCGCCGAGGATGTTCGGAAAAACGGGCGCTCCGAGTTGCGTCGGGGACAGGCTCACGCTGGTCTGGCGCAGATTCCCGAGGTCGGACGTGTTGCCTGCCGACAAGAGCGCATTCGCGAGCGCGCGGAGTGGAAGGCGGTCGAAGAAGAGCCCGGCGCTGCCTCGCACCACCGTGCGCCTCGAGTCGAGCGGCGACCACGCAAACCCGGCGCGCGGTGAGACGTTGTTCCTGTCCGTGTTGATCGTTTCCAGAAACTGCAGATCGTAGCGCACGCCGGCGTTCACGGTCAGGCGGGGACTGACCTTCCATTCATCCTGTGCGTAGACGCCGACGTTCGGATTGGTTTGTGAGACGACGGTCGTGCCGAAGGTCTGCGTGAAGCCCGAGTTGTTGTAGACGCCCGCGAGAAAATTCGCGAGCGACGAGAACGTGTAGGCACCGCGAATGGACCGGGGAAATGTGATGGTGTCGTCGTTGTACAGAAAGTCCACTCCCGCCCGCAACGCATGCGCACCGGCCTGATGGGTGAGGTTGTCGACGAGTTGGTACATCTTGTTCAGCCGCCGGGTGGGGCTTCCTGAGAGCGTCCCGAACGAGGCGACACCCGCAATGCTGACCGCAGGGCCGATGGAATCCGTGGGCGGCGCCTGCAGATCGCCATACGCGAACTGCGCCCGGGTTTCGTTCACCGTCTGCGCCGAGAGCGTCAGGGTGTTGCTGAACGCCACGGCCTGATCGATGTTGTCCAGCCCCGCGGAAGCGCTCGGCGCGTTCAACGCGCCCGCGCCACGGGAGTTGCTTGAGTTGGCGCCGTACAGGCTGTAACGCACGCTGAACTGGTCTTTGCCGTTGAACTGGTGATCCACCTTCCCCAGAAAATTCGTGGTGTGCACCGGGTTGAGGTATTCGCCCGTCGCGATGGCCGAACCCGGATACCCGACCGCTGCGAGCCTGGCGTTGATGGCGCTGACGTTGCCGGGCGAGATGGTGACGAGGCCCGACTGGTCCAGTCTGCGCTGCTCGAAGTTGGAAAAGTAAAAAGTCCGGTCGCGGACGATGGGTCCGCCCAGGCTGGCCCCGTATTGCGCCTGGGTCATCGGAAGTGTGGTGCCGGAAAGCGCATTGGGCGCGTTCAAGCGCTGATCGCGCGCATAGTCGTAGACGTCGCCATGGGGAGCATTCGTGCCGCTCTTCGTCAGGACGTTCACGTAGCCGCCCAACGCGCGCCCCAATTCGGCCTGACCCCCCGACGTGACGACCTGAAACTGGTCCACCGCGTCCACGCCGTAAGGCATCCCGGTCAACCCGGCGGCATCGTCGTTGGCGGACAGGCCATCCACGATGAAGTTGTTGGAGAAGTTGCGCTGGCTCCCGACCGAGACGCCGACGCCGGCCACGGCCGACGTCTCGGCAAAGAGCTGCGTGCCACCGACGTTTGGCGTCGATACGCCGGGCACCAGGAGCGCCAGGTCAAGGAAGTTACGGCCGTTGAGCGGCACGTTCCTGACTTCCGTTTGCGAGATCGTGCCGGCGATCTGACTGCGCGCCGCCTCGAGCACGATCACCGGAGCCGTGACAGTGACGCCGGTCTCCACTGTCGCGACTGCCAGCGTCACCGGCAGCTCGAATGCCGCGCCGACCGTGAGCGTCAGCCGGCGGTTGACGTCCGCGAAACCCGCCTGCCGTACCGTGATCTCGTATGGCCCGACCCTCAAGTACGGGAACCGGAAGCGCCCGTCCCGGTCGGTCGCGGCCGCGCCGATCAGGTTGGTGTCGGTTTGACGGGCGGTGACCTGCGCGCCGGCCACTACAGCCCCGGAGGAATCTGTCACACGTCCGCTGACGCTGGCGTAATTGATGGTTTCCTGCGCGACCGCGCCGCGTGCCGATGCCGCCACGCACCACGCAATCAGCGCGAAGCGCATTGCCATGCTGATTTTTCTTGTCGTCATTCTGTTCCCCGCTGCCTCATTTCCATCGACGACACACTGGATCTCGATCGCATCGAGAGACACCTCCGACGGGCCCTTGCGGACCCGCCCTATACCGGGACTGGAACCGCCGAGAGCGCTGCCCATGCAGAGAACGCGTTTCTCTGCGGCCGGGTTGAGCTCCGCGGTGGAACGTCGGACGGCGAGGTGTTATACGCGGGGAGGCGGGGATTCGGGACGGAATGCGCGCGCGAGCGCCGACGGCGTCAGGTCGCGCACGGTGTCACCAGGATCGAAAG
>Ga0137394_10003622_pt1 | contig 11642 bp, 10 predicted proteins | sample czobulk116metaG_FD_108278 | JGI IMG/M metagenome (GOLD analysis project Ga0137394, IMG submission 108278) | Vadose zone soil microbial communities from Angelo Coast Range Reserve, California, USA - czobulk1.16 metaG | ecosystem: Environmental > Terrestrial > Soil > Vadose zone | place: USA... | reverse complement strand
GGACGACGCCTCGGGCCGCGAGGTGCGCGAAGCGCTGGCCGGCGAGGGGATCGGGGTCGGCGCGGTGCTGACCACGTCGTCGGCGGCGACCGGCACCGCGCTCATCGTCGTGGACGTCGCGGGCCGTAACCAGATCGCCGTGGCGCCCGGCGCCAACCGCGCGCTGGCGCCCGCCGCCGTCGACCGCTGCGACGACGACTTCGCGTGGGCCGAGGTGGTCGTGGTCTCGCTGGAGGTCCCGCTCGCCTCCGCTCGGCGGGGGCTCGAGCACGCGCGCCGCCACGGCGCGCTGACGATCCTGAACCCCGCGCCGCTGCCCGAGCGCGGGCTCGACTTCCTGGCCCTGGCGGACTACGTGACGCCCAACGAGAGCGAGGCCTCACGGCTGACGAGCCTGCCCGTGCACGACGTGGCGAGCGCGGGCGCGGCGGCGGCGGCGATCCGCGCGCTCGGCGCCGCGCGCGTGATCGTGACGCTGGGCGCGGCCGGCGTGCTCGCCGACGGCCCCGAGGGCCGCACGCACGCGCCGGCGCCGCGGGTGATCGCGGTGGACACGACCGGCGCCGGTGATGCGTTCAACGGGGCGCTGGCCGTCGCCCTCGCCGAGCGCCGCGCATTGCCTGCCGCCCTGGCGTTCGCCAACGCGGCCGCCGCGCTCGCGTGCACGAAGCGCGGCGCCCAGCCCTCGCTGCCGACGCGCGCGGAGGTCGAGAGCCGGCTCGCGGGCTGAGTCAGCGGGCGCGCGGCGCGTCGGCTGCGGCGCGCACCGCGTTCAGGCGCTCGCGGAGCCCATCCACGCGGGCCAGCGCCTTCAGAACCGTCTCGGGCGCCAGCCGGCCGCGCTCGAGCGCCTGCCGCAGCGCGCTCACGGCAACGACGGCGGCCGAATGCCCATCGGGCAGGCGATCGTCGGCGATCAGCAGCACGTCCACGCCGGCGTCGACCGCCAGCACGACGGCCTCTTCCAGCCCGTAGTGCTGCTCGATCGCGCCCATCCGCAGATCGTCGCTGACGACCACACCCGGCCAGCCGAGCTGATGGCGCAACAGCCCCGTGATCGTCGGGCGCGAGAGCGTCGCCGGGTAACGGCGATCGAGACGGCGGTTGAAGACGTGCGCGGTCATGACGCTGTCCACCACGCCGTCGGCCATCAGTGCCTGGTACGGCGCCAGCTCGACGGTGGCGTTGGCCGTGTCCGTCACATCCACGAATCCGAGATGCGAATCGGTGAAGCTGCCGCCGTGGCCGGGGAAGTGCTTGAGCGCGGTGAGCACGCCGGCCGCGTGCATGCCGGCCAGGTACGCGCGCGCGTGGGCGGCCACGGCGCCGGGCTCGGCGCCGAACGCGCGATTGTTGCCCACGATGACCGGGTTGGCGGGGTTGTAGCCGACGTCCACCACCGGCGCCAGGTTCCAGTCGATGCCCGCGCGCCGCAGGCGGCCGCCGATGCGCCGCGCCTCCAGCTCGGTGGCCGTGAGGTCCCCGGACTCGCCGAGGTCGCGGTGCGAGAGCGTGTCGGTGTAGCCGGCCGCCGTGCCGAGCCGCATCACGCGTCCGCCCTCGGCGTCCACCGCGATCAGCAGCGTCCGGCCGGCGCAGGCCTGGGCGCGCGCGTGCATCCACGCGGTGAGCGCGGCGACCTGCTCGGGCGCGCGCACGTTGCGGCCGAACAGCAGCGCGCCGCCGGCGCGCGTGTCGCAGAGCAGGCGCTCGAGCTCGGCGTCGCCCTCGCCCGCGGCGCCGTGGAAGCCGACGAGGAGGAGCTCGCCGAGCCGCGGGATCAGCGGCGCCAGCAGCGCGGGATCGGGTGGGGCGAGAGTGCGGCAGGCGGCGGCGAGCAGCGCGACGAGGAGCGCGAGGCGGAGGCGGCTAATTGCCGACGGCCGCGACGAGGCGCCGCACGCGGTCGGGATCGACCGGTGCCCTGACGTCCCCGTCGCGCTTGAGCGCGGTGCCGACGATGAGCGCGTCGGCGACCGACAGCAGCTCGGCGGCCGTCTCCGGCGTCACGCCGCTGCCGACCAGCAGCGGCACGTCGGGCACGGCGCTACGCACGCGCTTGAGATCCTCGATCGGCGTGGCGGCGCCGGTGGCCTGGCCGGAGACGACGAGGCCATCGGCGAGCCCGCGGTGCGTGAGGTCGCGCGCGTGCTGCTCGAGATCGACGGGGACCAGCGGCACCGCGTGCTTGCCGCCCACGTCCGCGAAGACCGCGATGTCCACGCCGAGCAGGCGGCGGTCGCGCAGCGTGCCGTAGGCGTCGGAATGCACGAGCCCCTGGTCGGCCAGCACGGCGCCGGCGTGGACGTTGACGCGGATGAAGCGCGCGCCGACGGCGCAGGCGATGGCCAGCGCGGCCCGCGCGTCGTTCTTCAGCACGTTGATCCCGAGCGGCGCCTGCGGCAGCGCGCGGCGGATCTCGCGCGCGACCACCGCGAGGCCGGCGATCGTGGAGGGCTCCACGCGGCCCGGCGTGAACGGCGCGTCGCCGTAGTTCTCCACCAGCAGCGCGTCCATGCCGTGCTCGACGAGCGCGCGCGCGTCCGCGACGGCGGCTGTGACGAGACGCTCCATGGAGCCGTCCCAGCGAGGACTACCGGGCAACGGCAAGACGTGGACCATGCCGATGAGGCGCATGCGAGTGCCGATTGTAGCACGCGGCAATCGTGGCTATAGTGCGCCTCATCCATCGAACGATGAGGAGCGGGACATGGGCTACAGCACGCTGATCGTCGAGCGCACGGGAGCGGTCGCCACCCTCACGCTGAACCGGCCGGGCGCGCGCAACGCGCTCGACCTCGCCATGCGGCAGGAGATGCTGGCCGCGCTCGACGAGGTGGAGGCCGACGAGGCCGTGCGGGTGCTCGTCCTCACGGGCGCCGGCGAGCACTTCTGCGCGGGCGGCGACGTCAAGAACATGCGCGAGCGCCGCCAGACGGCCGCCGAGGGCCGGCGGCGCGTGCAGATGCTCAACACGATGGTGCAGCGCCTGGTCGACTTCCCGCGGCCGACGATCGCGATGGTCGACGGCTACGCCGTGGGCGCCGGCACCAACCTGGCGCTCTGTTGCGACCTCGTGATCGCCTCCGAGCGCGCGAAGTTCGGCGAGCTGTTCAACAAGATCGGGCTCGCCCCCGATGGCGGCGGCACGTGGTTCCTCCCGCGCCTGGTCGGTCTGGCTCGCGCCAAGGAGCTGATCTTCACCGGCGACGTGTTCGACGCCACCGAGGCCGCGCGCATCGGCCTCGTCAACCGCGTGGTGCCGGTGGCGGAGCTGCGCGCGGTGACGCGCGCGCTCGCCGAGAAGATCGCCGGCGGCCCGCCCGCCGTGCAGCGCATGGCCAAGCACATGCTGAACCGCGCCGCCACCAGCGACCTCCCCGCCGCGCTCGACCTCGAGGCCTACTCCCAGGGCCTGGCGATTGCGAGCGACGACCACCAGGAAGGCCTCGCCGCGTTCTTCGACAAGCGCAGCCCGAAGTTCAGCGGCGCGTAACTGCCTGGAGAGCGGGCCGCACGCGCGGGAAGTCCTGCTAGTTCGTCGGCGGGGTCGTGGAAGTCGGGGGCGGCGTCGGAGTGGGCGCCGCCCCTTCTTCTGGCGCCGGGGCGGCCGGCGGCACGCCGGGCTGCGGCGGCACGAAGACCGGCGGAACCCGGCGAACGGGCGGTCCGACGCGCGGTAGCGGTCGCGCGGGCGCGAGTGGCCACGCCGTCCCCGGCTGATCCGGCACCGCGACGCCCGGCGCTGGTGCCGGTGCTGGGGCAGGCACCGCGGGCGGGGGGACGATCACCGGCGGCGTGACGACGGGCGCCGGCGCGACGACGGCCGGTGGCGCGGGCGCGATCGACGTCGGCGCGGGGGTCGCGGGCGGCGCGGTGACCGGAGCCGGCGCCGGCGGCACGGCGGGAATCGGCGGCACACCGCTCGTAGGCCCGGGCGTCGCCGGCGGCGGCACGGGCGGAATCGGCGGCACGCCGCTGGGCGCGGGCGTGACGGCCGGCGGCGCGACGGGACGCCCCGGCGCGGGCACCGGCAGCGGCTCGGCCTGCGGCGGCGCGACGCTGATGGGCGTGACGGGCGCGCTCTCCGGCGCGGGGACGTCCATCGGCGGCAGCGTGGAACGCGGCGAGCGCGGCGCCGAGCGGATCGCCTCGTTGACCTCGGGCGTCACCTTGCGCATCTCGTCGGTGATGCGCGCGGCGTCGAGCGCGGTGCCGATCACGCGCGGGGTGATGAGCAAGAGCAGCTCGGTCTTCTGGATCTGCCGGTCCTTGGACTTGAAGGCCCAGCCAATGATCGGGATGTCCTTGAGCAACGGGATGCCCGCGTTCGAGTTGCTGACGCGGTCCTGGATGAGCCCGCCCAGCACGAGCGTCTGATTGTTCAGCAGCACCACCGACGTCTCCGCCTCGCGCTTGGTGAACGACGGCGAATTCGTGGGCGGCACAGGGGCGCCGACCGCGTTGACCTCCTGCTTGACGTCGAGCGCCACCGTGCCCCGCTCGCCGATGCGCGGCGTCACCGTGAGCACGACGCCCGCGTCCTTGTACTCCACCGTCTGGTTCACGCCGCCCGTGTTGATCGTGGTGCTGGTGCCGCCGGTGGTCGGGTCGATGCCTGGCTGGCTGACCGTGCTGGTCTGCTGGCCCGTGATGATCGGCACCGACTGCGAGACGTTGATGACGGCCTTCTTGTTCTCCGACGTCATGATGTGCGGGTTCGAGACGATGTTGACGCGGCTTTCGGAGGCCAGCGCGTTCAGCAGCGCGATGAACTTCTGGCTCTCGAACGTGAAGGCCGTGAGGCCGGCGCCCACCGGCCCGAAGAACGAGCCCATGCCTGACAGCGCCGCCGTCGGCAGGCGGATGTTCTGGCTGGTGGTGGATCCGCTGCTCGCGCCCGCGGAGGTCGGCAGCCCGGAGGCGCCGAACGCGGTGTTGGTCGTGACGTTGGCGATCGAGAACTTCCCGGCCTTGAGCGCCCAGTCGATCCCCAGGCGCGTGTCGTCGTTGAGCGAGATCTCGGCCACCAGCACCTCGATCAGCACCTGGCGCGGCATCCGGTCGAGCGAGCGGATGGTCGCCTCGATGTCGGCCCAGAGCCGCGGCGTGGTCGTCGCGATGATGGCGTTGGTCGTCTCGTCGGCGATGAAGCGAATCTGCGCGTCGCTCGCCGGCGCGTCCGTGGCGCCCAGCGGTCCGCCCGGCGCCACCGACGGCGCGGGCGTGGGGCCCGCGGGCGTCGGGCTGGTCGGGCGCGAGCCCTGGCTGCCGCCCGTGGTCGTCGGCGTCGTGCTAGTCTGCACGGTCTCGCGGCCGGTGTAGATGGCGTTGAGCGTGGCGGCCAGGTCCTTCGACTTGGCGTTCTCCGCGTAGTAGATGAACACGCGGCGGCCGCCCGTCACGTTGATGTCGAGCTTCTCGATCACGCGCTTGATCGTCTCGAGCTCGCCGCGCCGCGCGTTGACGATGAGCGAGTTCGAGCGGCGCTCGGCCACGATGAGCGGCGGCTTGTCGGCGCCGGCGGTGCCGCCGGTCGCGCCGGCCGGCGCGCCGGGTGCAGGGGCGGGCGCGGGCGCGCCGCCGGCCACGCCGGTCGTGCGCAGGCGGCCGGCCTGGAAGAGCTGGTTCAGGATGTTGGCCATCTCGGCCGCGTCGGCGTACGAGAGCGGGATGATCTGCAGCTCGTCGAGCGAGACCTCGACGTCCACGAGCTTGATGATGTCGAGCAGCCGGGCGATGTTCGACGCCGAGTCGGTGATGATCAGCACGCCCGTCTCGCGGTTGGCGATGAGCGTGCCCTTGCCGGAGATGAGCGGGCGGAGCAGCGTGCCGAGCTCGTTCACGGCGGCGAAGCGGATGGGCACGATCTGCGTGACCACCTCGTCGCCGGTGCGCCCGGGGTCCGGCGTGGCGCCGACGATGGTCGGCACCGCGCGTTCGCGTGCGCCCTCGACCGGCACGATCTTGTAGAGGTTCCCCGCCCGGACGGCCGTCACCCCGTGCACCTCGAGGATCGCCAGCAGGACGCCGAAGACGTCCTCCTGCGGGATCCGGCCCGACGTCTGCACGGTCACCTTCTTGCCCGACACGCCCGGCCCGATCACGTAGTTGAAGCCGACGATCTCGCTCGCCGCGTGCACGACCGTCTCGATGTCCGCGTTGTCGAAGTTCAGCACGATGAAGCGCCCGCGCTGGGCGGGCGGCACCACCGGGGCCGTCGGCGGCGCGGCGGGCGGCATGGGCGCCGGCTGCGCGGCCACCTTCGGAGGCTCCGGGCGGATGTCCGTGCGCGGGCCCACCGACAGCGGCGGCGTGGTCGTCAGCGGCGGCGGCGCGGTGGCCACGGGCGGCGCGACAGGCGGCGGCGGGATCGGCGGGGTGGCGGCGGTGCGAGGGGACTTCGACGCGGAGGCGCACCCGCTCAGCAGGGCGAGGGCAACGACGACGGCGATGCAGCCTCCTACATTATTGCTGCGGGGCATCGGTCGGTGGCACCTGCGGGAGGCGACGCAGGAGATTCGGAGGCAGCGGACGACGGCCCGGCATGACCGGCGGGACGTTGGCCTGTCCCGGCTGCGGGACGACCGTCGGCTGTCCGGGCTGCACCGGCGGCGGCACGGGTGTCGCGACCGCGGGCGGTCCGGCGGGCGGAATCACGCCGGGCAGCGGCTGGTTCGCGACGGGCTGGGCGCCGGGCGTGCCGGCGGCGGTCGCGGGCCCGGCGGCCGGCCGCGGCTTGCCGGGGTCGCGCAGGCGGACGTCCATCTTGCCGTCCGGCCGCGTGATCGACACCGAGTCGGCGTTGATTGCCTGCACGGTGCCGCCCGCCACGGCATCGCCGATGCGATAGCCGGACACGCGCTTGGTCGTCGGGTCCTCCATGTACGCGATCGGCGAGCCTTCGCGCAGCACGACGCCGAAGAGGTTTGGCTTCGGCAGATTGGCGGCTGCGGAGGCCACCGGGTTCACCGGCGCCTCGGTGCGCGTGGGGCTGAACAAGTTCTTGGAGGCCACCACGCCGTAGGCGGAGGCCGAGGGCCGGGCGGCGTCCGCGGGGCGCTCGGCGTCGGCGGCCGGCGGGCGAGCCTTACCCGACAAAGGCATCGGCATCGGCGCCATGACCTGGCGGGCGATGAACACGACGCTGCCGGCTGCCATCGCGATCAAGATCGCGTTGATTAACAGTAGCTTTCTGGGCATCACGTCTTCGATTTCCCGGGCAGGATGAACCCGGAAACCGTCAGCGTCGCGAGCAGCTCTTTTGGCTGGCTGACGTTCACTACTCTGATCCTCAAGTCCTGTACGGTCAACATTTTAGGGGCGGCCTCGAGCTTGGCCAAAAGATCCACGAGCTGGCGGATCTCGCCCGAGACGGCGATCTCGACGGGGATCTCGAGGATCTCCCCGCGCTCCACGGGGGGCAGGATGCGCTCGCTACGGATCTCCGTGCTGGCCTGCGCGGCCATTTCCTTGGTCAGCTTCTGGAGCTCCGAGGCCGCCACCGCCGGCGCCGCCTCGGTGAGGAAGCGGGCGGCGGCGCGCTCGATGTCGCCGTTGGTCCGCTCGAGCTCCTTGACGATCGAGTCCTTGCGCGCCAGCAGGTCGAGGCGGCGGGCCAGCACCTGGGCGCGCGAGGGCACGAGCTCGCTGGTGTTCCGCATGCGCTCCAGCAGCGGGTCGGCCACGAAGATCCAGCCCAGCACCAGCACGACGGCGACGCCGCCAAGGACGATGACCCCGCGCTCCCGCCGGGAGGTGATCACTGCTGGCCTCCCGGGCGCGCGGGGTTGTGGATGGAGGGCGGCGCCTGGATGGGCGCCGGCTGCACGACGCCCGGCTGGCTCGGCGGCGACGCCTGCGCGCCCGGCTGCGGGATCTGCGGCCGGCGCGGTGGACTCAGCGGCGGCGTGCCCGGCGCGCTCGGCGGTGCGACGGGTGGGGCCGAGGGCGGCGCCGCGCCCGGCGTCACGGCCGGCGGCGCGATAGGTGGCGCGGCAGGCGGCGCCGTGCCGGCGACCGGCGTGCCGGTGGCCGAGGCGCCGCCGGCTTCCCAGGCGGCGCGGATGCGGAACTGCTCCTTGTCGCGGCCGCGCGTGACTGGCGACGAGAACTCCACGCGCTCCAGGCGCGGCGAGTTCTCGAGCAGCGGGATGAGCGCGCTGGCGGCGGCCGCCTGGCCGGTCAGCTCGACGCCCTTGCTGTCGAGCGAGAGCGTGGTGAGCCAGGTGTCGGTGGGCAGCAGGTCCGTGAGGTCGCGCAGGACTGGCAGCGGGCGGACCGCGCTCGCCTCGATGCCGGTGATCGTGCCCAGCAGCTTGCGCTTGCGCTCGAGCTCGCGCTGCACGCGTTCGACCGCGCGCACGTCGGGATCGAGCCGCGCGATCTCCGCGTTGATGCGCCCCAGGTAGCCCTGCTCGCGGATGCCGGGGACCGCCAGCGCCGCCACCAGCAGCGCCGCCGTCACGCCGGCCACGCCGAGCGTGATCGCCTGCGGGCGGCTCAGCCGTCGCGGCCGCAACGGCAGCGGCAGCAGGTCGAGCGGGCGGGCGGTGCGCGCGGTGGCCGTGGCCAGCGCCAGCGTGTGCGCGCCGCGGTCTTCGGGCGCCAGCGCTGCCAGACGGCTCAGCGCGCGCGGCGTGTAGTCGGGCTCGCTGACGGGCAGGCCGAGCGCGGCCAGCGGGGGGCCGGCCGGATCGAGATCGCCGGAGACCCACACGGCGTCGCAGGTGCGCCAGCGCACCGCGGCCAGCGAGCGCCGCACCTCGTCGCCGAGCGTGGTCTCGTCGGGCGCCGGCACCGTCCGGCTCAGCACCAGTGCGGCGCCGTGCAGGCAGAGCACGTCGGCCGTGCTCCCGGTGCGGTGCAGCCACACCACGCGCTGGTCGCGCGCCGGGCGCGCCAGCGCGAGCAGGTCGTGGGCGGCGACGGTGAGCGAGGCGGGCCGCAGCTTGGCCTCCTCGGCGAGGCGCAGCGCGGCGTCGACCACGCGCGGCTCGGCGGCGACGACCAGCACGCGGCGCAGCGTCTCGTCGCGGCGGGCGCCGTCGCCGTCGGCGACCAGCGGGATCCAGTCGAACGCCGCGTCGTCGGCGGGGAAGGGCACGTGGCCGTCGAGGTTGAGGCGCACCATCTCGCGCAGGTCGCCGCCGACCATCGGCAGCTCGATGGGCTTCACGAAGGCCGCCATGCGCGCCAGCCCCAGCGCGACCGTGCGCGGGGCGAGCTGGCGCGCGGCCAGCGCCTCGCGCAGCTCCGCGGCGGGGTTCTCCGCGGCGATGCTGAACGTCTCGACGCGCTCGCCGGCGAGCGCGGCCACCGCCAGCCGGTCGCTCAGGAGGACGACGGCGAGGCGTACGGCGCTGCCACCGAAGGGGTTCAACTTCATGAGACGAGATTAAACGGTACGCCGCGAGGGCAGCAGGGAAATCCGCCGCTTCAGCGGACCCCGGACCACTCCCGGACGACGACGTTTTCTCCATTCTGGTCGGTGCGCTTCTGGACCACCGCGGTCAGCCGCGCCCGCACCTGGCCCTCGACGAGGCCCTGGGCTTCGATCCGAAACGTCTTGCTGGTCGTGCCGAAGCCTTGCGGGTAGCGGCCGCCCGTGGCTGTGATGGGGCCGTTGCGTCGCGCCTGCTCGATGTCGCTGAAGACGGCCTCGCTGACGTTGAGCGCGCGCGCGACTTCCTTGCCGACCGTGTTGATGTTCACCGTGTTCCCTGTGACCACCGTGACGACCGAGAGCAGTCCCGGCTTGCCCTCGCCGCCCTCCAGCAGCTTCGGCGTGATGCCCTTGATCTGGACCAGCTCCGCCGTCGAGTCGAGGTTGGCGTTCTTCGAGCGATACGGCACCGGCAGCTTCAGGTAGGTGTCCTCGCTCTCGGCGCCGTTGAGGCGGTGCTCCTCGTTGGGATCGCGCCAGTCCGCGAGGCTGTCGAGCACCGTGTCGCGGTCGGCCCGCTCCAGGCCGATGGCCTCCAGCAGGCGGTTCAGGCGGTCGGGCGGCGCGCCGTTGATGTTCACGCGCGACTCCTCGTCGGTGATGCAGTAGGAGAACTGGCCGCCGCCGAGCGGGACGTTCTTGCGCGGCAGCGGCTTGAGCGGCTCGCGGTTGACGCCGTAGAAGACGAGCGGGCACTCCTTGTCGGCTTCCCGATCCTTCTCGTCGCCGAGGCCGACGTACTGATAGTTGGCGACGATCTCGCGGATCGCCTGCTCGAGCCCGGCCTCGGCCAAATGACCGGCGATGAGGTTCTCCTTGTACACGCGGGCCGCGGTGGCCTCGAGCCGCATCGAGAACGCGAACTCGGCGCCGATGATGGCCACGAACGCCAGCACCAGGAGCACGGCGATCAGCGCGAAGCCCTTCTCGGAGCGCGCGCTGCTCATTGCGGGGGCGCCACCCGGAGCGACACCGTGATGGGCGGCAGCTCCTCGGAACGGCCGTTGAGATTGGTGGCGACCGTGATCCTCACGGCCTTGGGCGTGGCCTTGCTCTCGGCGCCGTCCCACGTGTCCTTCCAGCTTCCGCTCTCGTCGAGATAGGCGAACTTCAGCGCGGTGACCGTCGTGTCGCGGTAGACGATCTCCGCCTTCTCGAACGGTTCCTGGTTGGGCAGCGCGCGCTGGCGCACGACGAGGCCCGAATCGCCGCCGTCGTCGAGGGCGAGCACCACCGCGGTGAAGGCGATGGGAATCGCGAAGGGGAACGGCGCCGCCTGGCTCACGAACTCCACGCGCTTGTCGGTGCCGGCGAAGAGCACCACGGGCTCCGGCGCCAGACTGCGCGAGGCGCGGTACGGGTAGGCGGTCGACACCGCGCGCGCCAGCGTCAGCGCCACGCTGCGCACGTGCTGGTGGGCCTCCGCGCGATCCTCGCCGCGCGTCCAGGCGCTGATCGCCACGCGTAGCCCGCCGAAGGCGATCGCCAGCAGCGCGCCGACGATGGCCAGCGCCAGGAGCAGCTCGATGAGGGTGAAGCCCCGCTGGCGGCGGCTCATGGGCGGCGCCGGATCCCTTGCTCCTGGCGATTCTGCTCGGCCTCGGACACGGTGCGCAGCGTCGTCACGCCGACCGTGCGCTTGCCCTCGCCCCAGCCCACCTGCACGGCGATTTCGTAGACGTGCCACTTGGGGACCTGGCCGCTGGGCGTGAGCTCGGGGGCGGGGACCTCCTTGACCACGCGCTCCCAGGTGAACGCGCCCTCGGTGCCGTTGTCCTTGCCCTCCTTGGGCTGCGTGACCTCGCGGGCCTTCTGGTCGGCCAGCAGCGCGGCGTGCTGGTGATCGCCGGAGAGCTTCAGCAGCCGCAGGCCCTGGGCGAAGCCCTGCACGGCCACGACTATCGTGAGGCTCAGGATGGCGAACGCCACCAGGACCTCGAGCAGCGTGAAGCCGGCCTGGCCCCGCGTGACCGTGCGCGCGCGCGGCGCCCTCACAGGCGGCTGCTCCGCACGCGGCCGGTGAGCGCGTCCACGGTGACGCGCCAGGTGATGGTGCCGGAGCTCAGGCGGAAGTCGCCGCCGCTCGAGCCGCCGCGCGCGTCGAACTGCACGGTGAGCGCCGGCGGCGGCGTCGCCTCCACCGTGAGGCGCTCGGGCAGCGCGCGTGTCTCGCGCACCTCGCCGTCGGGGCCGCCCG
>Ga0137394_10003620_pt1 | contig 11644 bp, 7 predicted proteins | sample czobulk116metaG_FD_108278 | JGI IMG/M metagenome (GOLD analysis project Ga0137394, IMG submission 108278) | Vadose zone soil microbial communities from Angelo Coast Range Reserve, California, USA - czobulk1.16 metaG | ecosystem: Environmental > Terrestrial > Soil > Vadose zone | place: USA... | reverse complement strand
GCGCCCAGGTAGATCATCACCATCCAGGTGCACGACACCACCACCAGCAGCATGACCCCGAACACGCGCAGCCCCGGATCGAGCGCGGGGGCCAGCGTGTAGAACAGCGCGCCGAGGAGGAGGTGCGCGAGGGCGGTCCACCCGACCGTGAAGCGGTAGGAGACGACCAGGGACCCGATGCGGCCCACGTAGAGCTCGTCGGCGAGCTGGCGCGTCACCACCATGTGCGCGGCCCCGGTGGTGACCAGCGAGAACGTATAGGTGTAGACCACGATCACCTGGAAGCGCGCGTGCGCGGCCTCGCCGATCAGGTCGCGGGAAAAGAGGGCCAGGGTCCCGAGCGTGCAGATGGAGAGCAGCCACGGACCCGCCGACAGCACCGCGCCGTAGAGGTGCGCGCGCAGCCAGCCGCTGCTGCTGTCCTCGACGATGAGGCGCTTGAGCCGGAAGCCGATGCCCGCCATCGCCCTACCGTGCCCGCGATCCGATCATGTCCGCGTAGATCTCCCGGTAGCGGCGGATCAGGTCGGACTCCTGGTAGTGGGCGCGGACCCGGTTCCGCGCGGCCCGGCCCATCTCCTCGCGCAGCCCCGCGTCGCGGGCCAGGCTCAGGATCGCCTGCGCGGTCGCGCCCGGGTCGGCGAGGCCGGTCACGAGCCCGCTCGCGCCGAGCGCCCGGTCCGCGGGCTGGCTGCCCTCGAGGAGCTCGCGGCAGGCTCCCACGTCGGTGGAGACCACCGGGATGCCGGCGGCGGCCGCCTCCAGGATCACCAGGGGCAGGCCCTCCGAGATGCTGGTGAGCACGAGCACGTCGATGCGCGGGTAGATCTGCTTGACGTCCACCCGGCCGGTGAACTCCACGCGCTCGGCCACCCCGAGCGTCGCGGCCAGCACGCGGCACTCGTCGAGGTACTGGGGGTCCTCGTCGCCCGGCCCCGCGATCACCGCGCGCGCTCCCGGCAGCGCCGCGCTCACGATCTTGACCGCCCGGATGAACGTCTTCACGTCCTTGATCGGCACCACCCGCCCGACGAAGCCGATGCGGAACTCGCCCGGCGCCGGGTCCACACGCGGCAGCGCGGCCAGCGGCTCCATGTTGATGCCGTTCGGCACCACGAGCGTCTTGGCCGGGTCCGCCCCGTCGCGGATCTGGGCCTGGCGATTGCCCTCGAAGATGGTGACGATCCGGTCGGCGTGGGCGTAGGTGATGCGGGAGAGGTGCTCGAAGAGCCGGGTCCACAGCTCCTTGAAGAAGCCGGGCCCGGCCGACAGCGTCATCGGCGCCTGGCGCTGCACGTAGATCCACTCGGCCTGGTCGATCTCCATCCGCCGCTCGCGCGAGTAGATGCCGTGCTCGGTGAGCAGCATCGGCCGGTCGTGGCGCACCCGCTGGGTCGCGGCCACCAGCCCGGCCCACCCGGTGGAGACGGTGTGGTACAGGGCGGCCTCGGGCACCGGGGCGTGGAGCAGTCGGAACATCGGCAGGTGGGTGAACCGCCACGTCCAGAAGTAGTCGAGGAACGAGATGTGGGAGGCCCGGCCCTCGTAGAGGCGCCGCACGATCTCCCACGATGGCTTGCCGTAGATGTAATCGTGGACCGAGGGGCCGGTACCCTGGTGCGGCGAGACCTGCCGGAGGAGATCGCCGAGGCCATCGGCCCGGCCGTCCTTGAGCTCCTCGTGGTACCGGAAGATCGTCTCCCAGGAGGCGGGATCGATGGCGTGGCTCTTGCCCGCCGGCTCGTCACCGCCGTGGATGCCCACGTCCACCAGGCTCACCACGTTGGGCGGCAGCGTGTAGCGGGGCTCGTGGACCTCCCCGCTCGTCGCCGAGATGTGGAAGATCGCGAAGCGCAGCTCGGGCATCGCGTTGACGAGCTGGTGGATCCACCCCGACACCCCGCCCGTCACGTACGGGTACGTGCCCTCGAGGATCAGGCAGACGTCGGCGGGCGGCGGCGGCGCGGTCACGCCGCGGGCTCCCCCGCCCACCAGCGGAGCGTGTCGTCGGCGCGGCCGGCGGCCACCGCGTCTCGCGAGACGGCCCGCAGCTCGCCCCATCGGCCCTGCACGAAGAAGATCTCCGAGAGCAGCAGGTCCGCGTCGGTGGACGGCGCCGCGGCGCGCGCCTCCACCGCCAGCGTCTCCGCCTCCGCCACTTCACCCTGGGCCAGCCGCACCCGGGCCAGCGCGGCCGCGGGCGCGGGCCACTCCGGCCGGTGCGCGCGCGCCGCTCGATAGGCGGCCTCCGCCTCGCCGAGCCAGTGGCGGCCCATCGCGGCTTCCAGGAGCCGGCTCTCCTGGTAGGCCACACACGCGTCGCCCACCGCCATGAGGCGCTCGGGCGACTCCGGATCGAGCCGCAGGTGCTCCTGCGCGCGCGCGATCCGCGCCACCAGCCGCTCCTCCACCCGCTGCAGCGCGCCCGAGGCCGCGATCTGCGTGTCGCGATCGTCGGCCCCGAGGGCTTCACGCAGGAGCTCCACCGCGGCACCGTCGCCCCGCTTGGCGAGGAGGCCGACGCCCCAGCGCTGGGTGCGCGGGTCGGCGGCGCGGATGAGGTCCGCCACCGGCTGCACCGAGACCTGCGCCTGCAGCCAGTCGAGCACGCGGTCCACCGGCTCGGGAGTCTGCCCGGGGCCGGGCAGGCCCGCCATCTCCGAGTGGGCGCCCGCGTACATCCCGGACGGCGCGGCGCGCCTCCGCCAGAAACGGATCGCGCTGAGCCCGATCAGGCCCAGGCCGGGCAGCGAGAGCACGAGCGCGGTGGCGAGGAACCGCGCGTCGCGCCGCCCGTCGCCCAGCCCGCGGCCGGCGAGCCACGCGGCGGCCGCGTGCGCGATGAGGGCCGGCGGCCACCACGCGGGCCCCGCGAGCGCGACCGCCACCGCGATCGCCTCCGCGAGCCAGGCCGCCGGCAGCGCGGCGATCAGGACGTCACTCCCCCGGGGCGCTCGCGCACCGCGAGGACGCGGGCCGAGAACTCGAGATCCTGCGTCTCGTCGGCGTAGGGGGCGAAATGGAAGTTGGCGATCTCGCGCGAGAGACGCTCCACCACCACCTCGGCATTTGCGGGTGGGGTCTCCGGGAGGATGATCGCGAAGGAATCCTCGGTGGCGTAGCGGCACACGATGTCGACGTCTCGCAGCGTGCGCGCGAACACGAGCGAGAGCACGCGTCCCAGCTCGATGCGGCGCTCCGGCGCCACCGCCCCGAAGCGCTGGATGCGGAAGACCACGACCGCGAGGGGCCGGCCGTAGCGGTCGGCGCGCGTCTCCTCCTCCTGGAGCCGGCGCTCGTAGTACGCGTAGGTGTAGGCGCCCACCAGGTCGTCCTCGATGGTCCGCGCCCGCGTCTCCTGGTGGGTCCGGGCGTTCGCGAGCGCCCGCGCGCCCCAGTCCGCGACCAGGCCCAGGCGGTCGAGCGAGGCGGCCGTGAGACGCAGGAAGGGCAGCGCGGTCACCGTGATGCAACCGAGCAGGGTGCCGTGGGGGCCCAGCAGCGGAGCCGCCATCAGCAGGCTCGCGGCGTGGAGATCGTCGAGGGAGGCGATGACGCTGGCGTCGCGCACGCTGACCGGGCGGCCGAGGCGGACCGCCAGCCCCACCAGGCCCTCGTCGGGCGGGATCTCCGACCGCTCGGGGGCCGGCCCCTCCGCGGCGCGCAGGCGCATCAGCTCGCCCTCGAGCACGTAGCACTGGCAGGCGTCGGCCTCCAGGAAGCGGCGCGCGGTGAGCGCGATGGCCGGATAGAGGCGCTCCGCGTCGAGCGTCTCGAGGGCGCGGGCCGCGGTGTAGAGGCTCGAGAGCGAGGCGCGCTCGTCGGCCACCCGTCGCTCCAGCTCGTGCTTGGCCTCGGTGGCGGCCATGAAGCGCACCGCCTGGTCGGCCAGCTCGTGCTCGAGCGCTTCGAGCCGGCCCTCGAGCGCCCGTTCCGCGCGGCGCAGCGACTCCCGCTGCGCGCCCAGGCCGAAGCCGGTGCCGATCAGCAGGAGCGGCGTCACGTAATGCCCGAGCGTCCGCAGCTCGGTGAAGGTCAGGTAGTCGAGCCGCGCCACGATGCACGCGGCGACCACGGCCGCGGTCGCGAGGCCGCTCGCGAGGCCGGCCCGGAGCCCGTGGCGACAGGCCACCACCGCGACGAGCAAGAGGGCCGGGTTCGGCTGCAGCGCGAGGAAGCCGGGATCCTTCGGCCGCAGCAGCACGTTGACGACGGCGAGCACGAGGAGCCCGCCGCCCAGCTCGAGCAGGTAGGGGTGACCGCGGCGGAGTGTGTCGAGCACCCGGCGCTTACCGCGCCCGGGCGTCGCCCAGGGCGCCCGTCAGATGGGCGGCCATGTCGTGGGCCACCTGCTGCGCGACGCGCGCGAGCCCGTCCTCCCGGATCCACGACGAGCCGACGCGGGCGTGGCTCGCGCTCCACACCACCTCGCCGGAGCCCACCTCCACCAGCCGCGCGGTGACGCCGACCGCGGGCGTCTCGGAGAGACCGGGCTTGTAGCGGTACTCGGTCACCGAGCCCTGCAGCACGTGACTCACCTGCAGGAGCCGGCCGATCCGCTGCGCGGACGGCAGGCGGCCCGCGTCGGCCGGGTCGAGGTTCTCGCGGCGAAGGAGGTCGGCGACCTCGCTCGGATCCATCACCCCGATGGCCCCGGTCGCGAGCAGCTCGGTGACGAGGAGATCGGCGGCGGACTGACCGGCGCGCAGGGACGTGGTCTGGTTCTCGAAGGCGAGCACCGCGACGCGGCCGACGCGGCCCGCGCCGGGCTTCACCCACTCCTGGACCGCGCTCGCGCACCCGGCCGCGGTCAGCCCCGCGACCGCCAGCAGCAGGATTCTCGAATGCCGCGCCCTAGGTCTCATGAGTACCGGGGTCTCGTCAGTACAGAATGTCGAGGCGGCCGAGAAAAAATTCCTCCTGGCCCCCCACCGTGGTGGACTCGGTGTTGCGAGTATAGAGCACGCGTCCCTCCAGCCAGGGGCGAATTCGCCACCGGCCCTCCCCGTTGGCCTCCCACGAGGTGATCGCGCGAAACAGGTCGCGGCGCCCGACCGCGCCCGCCTGGAGCCGCAGCGCGGGCGTGACGTCCCAGCCCACCACGCCGCCGATACCCAGCACGTCCTCTCGCTTGATGAACGAGATGGCGTCGCGCAGCGCGCCGCCCGCGGTGGCCGTGTACCGGGCAAAAAATACCTGTGGGATCAGCGTGACCTGCACGCGGCTGCGCACGAGCTCGAGCTCGGCCCGTCCCGCCGCTTCCCAGCGGTCCCCCAGGTCCTCTCCGGAAGCGCGGTAGTGGCGGAAGTCGTAGTGGGCGCCCAGCACCACCGGGACCAGGACGCGGCGCGCCACGTCCACCGTCACCCGGTCGGTCGAGCCGTTGCGCGGCAGCGCCGCCACCGGGTTGGTCAGCAGCTCGCGAATGGCCACGTCCACCGTGGCGCTGGTGGCCTTCGCATCGTCGTAGGCGCCGCCGAGCCGCCCGGTGGTGCGGTAGATGTCCTCGCGACGCCGCGACTCCTCGAGCCCGGCCCAGAGCGAGATCGCGCGCGTGGGCTGGAACCCGACCGTGGCCAGCACGGTCGACACCTCCTCGCTGAACGCGGACCGGCCCACCACGCGATCCTGGTGATAGCTGCCGTACCGGGCGCCGGCCCGGAGCCACCAGCGGTCGGCCAGCCAGCCGCGCCACGCCACCTCTTCCACGTGGTGCGTGGCCGCGGCCTGGAGCAGCGTGGAATGGATCAGCTCGACGCGCGGGGCGTGGCCGAGGAGGATGTCGCGGTAGGCGGCGAGGAGCTCACGGTTCTCCGGATCCGCGTCGAGCATCCGCCCGTAGAGATCGAGGGCCCGGCTCCACCGGCCCGCGCCGAGCTCGGCGGCGGCCAGGTCCGCGGTGATCCCGGCGTCCTGCGGCTGCTCGCGGGACAGCGCCTCGAGGCGGCGGCCCGCCTCGGCGGGCGCGCCCCGGGCCAGGTCGAGGCGGGCCTTCAACCGGCGCAGCCGCGCCGACGTGGGATCGTCGGCGAGGTAGCGATCCACCACCGGACCCGCCTCGTCGAGCCGGGCCGCGTCCACGAGGAGCTCCGCATAGTCCTCGCGCAACCGGCGGTCGTCCCCGTGACGCGCGAGCAGCGCACGGTATGCCGCGAGGGCCTCCTCGATCATGCCCAGGCGCGCCAGGATGCGCGCCCGCATCATCTCGACCTCGAGCGGGTCGGCGGCCTCCGGCGTCTCGGAAGCGGCGGGCGGCGTCTGGGCGCGCGCGACCATGATCGGGGCCCCCAGGGTCAGGCACAGGAACCAGCCGACGGCGCACGCGAAGCGGAACGGGGCCACCGGGCGAGTATGGCGGCGACGTCCGCCGCGTTCAAGGGAGGAGGACGGGTCAGCGGGGGCGAGCGGGCAGGAGGCGGAGGGCGCGCTCGTATTCGACGCGCGCGCGCTCCTCGTCCCGGTCGGCCGCATAGAGCTCGCCCAGGAGATAGTGGACCTCGTAGTCGCCACCCTTGACGCGGTTGAACCGCTCGAGGGCGGCCCGGGCCCCGCGCGCGTCGTGGCTCCAGGCCATGAGCTGACCGGCCCGCTTGAGCGCCTCCGCGTCGTCGGGCTGCACGTCGAGCAGCGAGCGATAGGCCCGCAGGGCCACGTCGTTGCGCGCCATCGTGAGGCTGCGCCGCCCGACCTCGCGCAGCACGCGCGGATCGCGCGGGCGCGCGCGCATGAGGCTCTCCCACTGCCGGAGCGCGGGCTCCCCGGCCCCCGTCCAGTCGTAGAGCTGGGCCAGCGCCAGGCGCGCGGCCACCGCGTCGTCACCGTCGGCCGGTGCCGCCGCGAGGACGGCCTCGTACTCCACGACGGCATCCGGGTAGCGGCCGAGATCCATCAGGATCCGGCCCGCCTTCGCCCGGTAGGCCGGGCCCCCTGACGCCGCGAAGCGGCGATGCACGCGAAGCCCGTCGTCCACGCGCCCGCCCTGCGCGGTGAGGGCCAAGTAGCGGAGCACCAGGCCCTCGTCGAGGGGACGGCGCTCCACCATCGGCTGGAGCAGGCGCACCGAATCCTGGAATCGCCCGAGCCCCTCGGCGGCCTGCGCGGCCATCTCGCGCAGCACCCAGTCGTCCGGGCGGCGGGCGAGGAGGCGGTCGGCCACGCGCAGGAAGTCCGCGGACCGATCCTGGAAGCGATAGAGCTCGGCGAGCCGGCCGAGCGAGGGCTCCGGCAGCGCGCCCGCGCGGTCGAGCCCCTCGTACACGGCGATGGCCTCGCGCTCCTGGTTGTTCCACTCGTGGAGCTGCGCGAGCTTCAGCGCGGGGCCGGGCGCGCCCGGGCTCTGCTCGACGATCCGGCGCTGGCGCGCGATCGCCTCGGGGAGCCGGTTCGCCCCGACCAGCGCGTCCACCGCCTGCTGGGCGTAGCGGCCCTCTTGCGGGGAGAGCGCCGCGAGCCGGTCCAGCGCCGACAGCGCGGCCTGACCGTCCGCGCTCCCCTGGGCGAGCGCGGCCACCCGCTCCTGCAGCGCGCGGTCCGCCGGGCGCGCTTTCGCGACGCGCTCGAGCAAGGCCAGGGCGCGGCGCGGATCGTTTCCCCACTCGTAGAGCTGGGCCAGGGCCAGCGCGGTGTCGAGGCGCTCCGGCGCGATCTCAATGGCCTGTTCGTACGCGGTGATCGCGGCCGGCCCGCGGTCCTGCTCGACGAGCAGGCGGCCCAGCAGGGCCAGCGTGTCGTGGTCGCGAGGACGGAGCGCGGCCAGCTCCTGCTGCACGCCGATCGCGCGGGGACCGTCACCGCTCGCACGGTAGAGCTCCACCAGCCGGCGGCGCGCCCCTTCGTCGCGGCGATCCGCCGCGCGCTGGCGCTCGAGCAGCGCGATCTCCTCCACGCGCGGCGCGCCGCCGGGAGCCGGGAGCAGCCGGTCGCGGGCCTCGACGTCGCCGGGCGCGATCCGCGCGAGCACCTTCCAGTGCGCGATCGCGCGATCCCCCTGGCCCATCGAGTCGTAGGCCTGGGCGAGCCAGCGCCGGCCCTCGGGATCGTCGGGCCGACGCCGCACGAAGGCCTCGAGCACCGTCGCAGCCTCGTCCTGCCGGTTGAGGCTCCGCGCGACGGTGGCCAGCTCGCCCACGACCCCGGGGTCGGTCGGGCTGAGCGCCACCAGCTTCCGGAGCACTGCGACTTCGCGCGGGTAGTCGGCCTTCCAGAGATAGGCGGTGAGCAGGCGCTCGAGCAACGGCACGTCGTCCGCGCCCGGGCTCACGGTGAGGCGCTCCAGCACCGCCGCCTCCGCGGCGGGATCCTTGTTGGCCTGGTACGCGTCCGCCAGCTTCAACAGGAGGTCACGGCGCCGCGGCAGGCTCCGCGTCGCGTCCTCGAGCGTCGCGATCTGCCGGTCCGGCTCGCCCAGCGCCGCGTAGGCCGTGGCCAGCCCCAGCCAGAGCTGCGCGTCGGTGGCGTCGCCCCGCAGCGCGTCCGTGAACATGTCCCGGGCCAGCGTATACTGCCGGTCGGCCAGATAGGCCCAGCCCAGGTCGGCGCCCCATGGCACCGAGAGCGCGAGGAGCGCGAGGGTGAGCAGCACCCCCAGCCCGAGCTTCCAGCGCTCGATCTTCACCCGAGCCGCACGTCCACGTCCGCGGCCTCCCCGGCGCGGACGGTGAGATGTCCGTCGGGCCCGGTGCGCGGCCGCTCGCGCCGCGAGGAGGCTGCGTCGCGAATCTCGACCGCGATCTCGCGATCGGGGGGGAGCCCGGCCACCTCGATCAGTTTCGGGCCCATCCCCGAGAGCGACGCCCTGACGCGCGCGGCCTCGCGGGCCCAGGCGGTGATCCGGTGGCTCGCCTGCACGAGGTACGGCGTCTGCGGGGGCCGGTCGCCGAGCACGATCAGGGCGGGCTCGGGCCCGGCCAGGTGCACGTACAGTGATCCCTGGTGATGGACGAAGCCGAGGACTCCTTGTGAGCGCGCCAGGTCCACCCCGGCGCGCGTGTCGTCGAAGCGGACCGTGCGCAACGCGCCGTGGTCCCACACGCGCCAGCCCGGCGCGGCCCGCGCGATGCGCGCGGTCCGGAAGCCGTCCACGACGGCCAGGTACTCGCTGGTGAAGAGCCGCGCGAGCGGCTGCCGCCCGACCCACTCGTGCACGTGGCGCAGCGAGGCCAGCGAGGCCACGCGCTCGGCCGAGTAGAAGTGGTAGTAGAGGTTGACCGGCGCGACCCGACGCGGCTTCTCGGTGTTCTCGAACGTCTCGACCACGTGGCGATAGCCGTAGAACGGGCCGGTCCACAGGTTGGTGTAGAGGTTCTCGTTCGAGGCCGAGGTGTAGGTCTGCCACTGCCGGCCCACCTGGCGCATGAGCGGCGCCACCCGCGTGTAGCTCGGCCGCTCGCGGTCGCGCATGGTGTCACCGCCGTTGATGTTGGGGACGCCCAACCGCGCGAGGACCGCGATCGCGTCCTCGGTCACCCGCGTGGACCCGGACCACTGGAAGAGCCGCACCCGCTTCCCGGGCGGGAGAAGCCGCTCCTCGATGTACCGGATGGAGCCCGCGGTCTCGGTCTCCACCGAGTACGGGATTCCGGACAAGGCGAAGCTCCGCGTTCGCTTCTCCCAGTCGAGTGGATGGGTGTAGGAATGGCTGCCCGCCTCCACGTTCGGTAGCCGGTACATGGCGCGCGCCAGCTCGTGGAACTCGGGCGAGCCGAGCAGCGTCGGGTCCACCTCCGCCACCACCACCGACACGCTGGTGGGCAGCCCGTAGCGGGAGAGGATCTCCTCGAGGAGGATCTGGCCGCTCGAGGCGCCCGGGCGGACCTCCGAGCGGTTGCGCAGGCCGTCGCCGTCGATGTGCGAATAGCAGATGCGCCGGCCGCACTGCGTGGTGGTATCCGGCCGCGGCCAGTCCCCCACCCCCAGCGCTTCCCGGAAGAACGCGAAGGGATCGAGCCACCACTGCGCGCCCGCCGCGCCCGGGAACTGGAAGCGGACGTACTCGGCCGCCGCGAAGCCGCCCCACGGGCCGGTCACCACCAGCTGGCTCTCGGAGTCCGGCAGGTCGCGCCGGGCCAGCACGAGGTGCGCGCGCGAGGCGGGCCCGCGCGCGCGCACCTGCTGATAGTAGGGCAGTCCGGGCGGGAGCGGCCGCTCGAACTCCATCATCTTCGGATCCTTGCCGCGGAGCTCGATGACCTTCTGGTTGCCCGTCCAGTTGCCGAGGAACTCGAGCCCGGTCGGCGCGAGGGCCTCGTTCGCCGCCGCGAGGTCGACGGTCCGTAGGGTCCGGCGATCGCGGAGCGCGCCCAGGTACTCGAGGATCACCACCCGGCGCCCGGCCCGGATCTGCGCGCCCAGCCAGCGCAGGTACTCGAGCGGCGCGGCCATCTCCTCGGTCTGGAACCACGTGACGACCCCGCGGTAGCGGGACATGGTCCGCTCGTCCGGCAGCCCCCGGTCGATGTCGTGGTACTCCACCATGAGCCCGAGCCAGTTGAGCGGCATCTGCGCCCAGCTGTGGATCTCGTTGAGCGTCGCGGTCTTCGGCCGGCCGCCGTCCACGTCGTGGGCGATCTCGGCGGACTTGTAAAGGGCCAGCACGTAGCGCGGCAGCTCGCCCGGCACGGGCGTGCTCGTGCCGGGCGCGGCCTGCGCCGCGGGCGCCCGCGCGCCGGCCGCCCGCAGCGCGAGCACGCCCGCCGCGGCGGCCGAGCGTCCGAGGAGGGCGCGGCGCGAGAGCTTTCTGCTCATGCGTGGGTCATGGCGCGAGGGTGTGGGTCGAGACCTGGTCGAGGCCGATCGTCGAGACGTACGGGATGAAACCCCGGGCCCGCGAGCGCTGGATCAGCTCGGCCGGCCAGGGCGCGCCGCGGGCGGCCGCGGTGTACTCGAGCGTGAACACCGGCAGGCCCAGCGCGACCACACGGTTGAGCAGGAGCGCGCGAGACTCCGCCTCGTCGGCCGGCCGCACCCGGTAGGCCTTGGCCTTGAAGTCGTAGTCGGTCCAGATGGACTCGAGCGCGACCGCGTCCAGCACCGTCGGGAGCCGCTCCGCGATGGGAAGGCCCCCGTTGATCATGAGCAGCGCCCGCGGGTGGCGGCGCTTCATCTCCGCGAGCACGCGCTCCAGCGCCCGGGCCGCGCCCTTGTACCGGCGCGGATCCGACTGCTCGAGGTCGAGCACGGTGTCGGCGGTGTCGAGGAAGAGCCCGTTGACCGGCCCCGCGAGCGCGCCGGGCACCACCCGGTCGAGCAGCCAGCGCTCGTAGCCGGGCGCGCGCACGTCGAGGCGGCGCGCGTCGGGCCAGCTCGGGTTGGGCGAGAGTACCCACGGCTCACCCGCGATGGCCGCGTACTCGAGATGGTTCGTGTTCACCTCGCCCAGGCTCACGTAGGTCAGCAGGAGCGAGCCGTGCCGCTTGACCAGCGGCAGGGGCGGGTGCGCGTGGGGATCGAGGACGACCACGTCGAAGCGCGCGAGGTCCGCGGCCGCCTCGGGGGCCGCCGCGTAGTACACGGCCCAGGTACGCACGCCCGCCAGGGGACGGATCGACGAGGCGGCCGGCGCCGACGCCCCGCCGAGCCCCAGGACCAGGGCGGCGGCGAGCAGGCGCCGCGTCAGACCCACGCGGCGAGCGCCTCCCCCCGGGTC
>Ga0137394_10003619_pt1 | contig 11646 bp, 8 predicted proteins | sample czobulk116metaG_FD_108278 | JGI IMG/M metagenome (GOLD analysis project Ga0137394, IMG submission 108278) | Vadose zone soil microbial communities from Angelo Coast Range Reserve, California, USA - czobulk1.16 metaG | ecosystem: Environmental > Terrestrial > Soil > Vadose zone | place: USA... | reverse complement strand
TGAGTCGGCTTTTTCCGGCTATAAATCGCCAGGTCTGCTGTCGGCAGAGGTGGCAGTCCAGAATCCTTACCTAAGACCACAGTGTTTTCCGCCAATGAGAGAGGCGATAAAACAGATAACCCAAGGTCCGCCTCAACTCCGGTCTGAATGGATTCGAGATTTCCCCCTACGAATACAATTTCGTAAGTGCGACCCGCTTTCTGAAGCGCTTCGAGAGCGATTGGGCGAAAGCGGCATTTCGGCCCAAACATGACAAGGGGAAGCGGATCGCTTTTCGGGTCAATCTTTGAGTCTTTTGCTCGGACCCAAAGCATCGTTTCCTTTTGCAGAAGGGTTTCTTGGATGGAAGGTGCAAGTTTGTATTCTTCCATCGACGTGTAGCCCGCTGACGCGATGATGAGATCAAATTTGTCATCCTCCAAATCCTTCAACAGATCATGAGTCAAACCGATGTCCGACGCGATTTTGGTATTGGGAAAAGTGTTCCTGAATTTCGCAAGCCACATCGGGAGCATTTGAGGTCCAAAGTGATCAACGACTCCTAATCGGAGAACGTCACCCTCCTTTGGTTTTGCGGCTCGCTGCGCCATTTCTTGACTCAAATCCAAAAGCCGACGCGCGTATCCGAGAACAATCTCTCCTTCAGGGCTGAGTTCGAGGGGTTTGGTGGTTCGTCGGAAAAGGCGGCAGTTCAACTGCTCTTCGAGTCGCTTAATCTTGAGAGTGATTCCAGATTGCGTGACGTGCAGCCGCTTTGACGCCTGTGTGAACCCACCACTTTCGACAACGGTCAGAAAGCAGCGAATCAGATCGAGATCTATGTCAGAGTATTGACTCATTATGAGCGTTCGTCATCGGGGCGATAAAAACGCGCAATTTCTCAAACGCGATGGTTTATGATCAATTGCTTAGGTGAAAAATGCAATTCAAACGCGATAATCATATGCCAAATCTCGCAGAACACTTTCATTCTCTCCACAAACAAAAGGACATCTTGATCCTGCCGAATGCATGGGATGCCGCCAGTGCGAAAGTAATTGAAGATGCAGGTGCAAAGGCAATCGCCACTTCAAGTGCCGGGGTGGCATGGGCACTCGGTTATCCCGATGGGAACGTATTGCCTCCCAAGATGCTTGCGGAACTCAGTGCTCGAATCACCGATGTCATTCGCATTCCACTATCAGTAGATTTCGAGGGCGGCTACACAAAAAATCCTCGAAAAATCGCCGAGAATTTGAAGCCCATCATGGATGCTGGAGCCGTGGGCATTAATATCGAGGACGGCGAAGATACGCCGGAACTATCGGCCAAAAAGATTGAGCATGCCCGAAAAGCGGCTGAGGGCGCTGGGATAAACTTGTTCATAAATGCACGCACTGATGTTTATCTCGCCGAAATCGGCAGTCCCGAAGGCCGCGTCGGTGAAACCATCGAACGCGCCGCTCGTTATCGTGAGGCCGGAGCCGATGGAATTTTTGTTCCGGGTCTTTCTGAACGTGCAGATATTGAAGCCATTGTTCGGGAGGTCAAAATGCCGGTTAACGTCATGGCAGTTCCCGACCTGCCGGCAACAAAGGAATTGAAAGAGCTTGGTGTGCATCGATTGAGTTCAGGCACTGGCATCCCTCAGATGATTTGGAACCACGTTGCGGAATTGGCGGAACGCTTCCTCTCAACTGGAGATTCTAAGCCGCTATTCAAAAACTCAATGCCGTATTCGAAACTGCAAGAGCTTTTCAAGCGATAATCTGCATAGCGAAAGCAATCTTTGATGACAAAAAGCAACTCTCCAAAGACAGTTCTTATCACTGGTGCAAGCACTGGCTTCGGCCGAGATACGGCTGAGACTCTGGCTAGCGATGGTCACTTCGTGTTCGCGTCGATGCGTGACATGGAGAGGCGAAACAAACCTCATGCCGATGAGTTACGGCGAAAAGGGATCAAAGTCGTTGAGTTAGACGTGACAGAGGACACATCGGTCGAAAAGGTTGTAAGCGAGGTTCTTTCTCAAACGAAAAAGGTTGATGTTGTCATAAATAACGCAGGGATTGCTTCCGCAGGCGTTTCCGAAGCATTCACGTCTGAACAACTCAGAGATTTGTTTGAAGTGAACGTTTTTGGGGTGCATCGAGTTCTCCGCGCTGTGCTACGATGTCCCAAAATCTTTCGGCCAGTCACTCCTTGGAACTTTGAACCAATCGGTCCAGTTCACACCGCAACGCCCGCGCCCGCATGGTAGGAGCCTTCAGCCTTTCTCCGTGGCGACTCCGCGCCTTTGGCGTTTGAAGAGGCCTAGCACCAGATCGCGGTAGATCGCACCGAATCGCGTCGAAAAATCACTAAGGGCAGTTCAAACTGTTAAAGCATAGGACCCCTTTACGCTCCCACGGCAAAAAACATTGCCATTCTCTGCCCATAGCAGATGAATACCAACATGCCCGTTTTCTCAGCAAAGGCACTTGCGTCCTGGATTCTTTTCTCTTTCAGTATCATCGCTCTCGCCCAGGAAGCCCCAGTTAGCCGAAAGCAAGGGGCTGAGTTGCTCAAGACCGACATCATGGGCATCTTCGCGCACCCGGATGATGAATCCGGAGTAGCTGCGACGTTGGCCTATTACGCGCTGTCTCGTACTTCTGCGGTCGCGAATGTTTACTGCACTCGCGGCGAAGGCGGCGGGAATATGGTTGGGACACAATGGGGCGCTGCGCTGGCGACCTTGCGCGAAACCGAACTGCGCGATGCCCTGCGGACCATCGGAGTGCGCTATTGCTATTTCCTCGACCAACTGGATTGGGCTTACACCGAAAGCCTCTCCGCAACGTTACAAAAATGGGGAAAGGAACAAACGCTTGAGCGCCTCGTTCGCTTTGTGCGCGCTCTCCGGCCAGACGTGATCATCACTATGAATCCGGCTCCCGCGCCCGGACAGCACGGTCATCATCAAGCCGCGGCAGTCCTCGCAACGGAAGCTTTCACAGCCGCCGCAGACCCGCACCGTTTTCCGCTGCAACTCAGCAAGGAAGGACTCACCGTTTGGCAGCCGCGAAAGCTCTTTTACGGTGGTGGCAATACGGGCGTAGTGGCAACTATCGATTTATCCGCTCCCTTGCCCAACGGCAAACTACCACACCAGGTTGCAGGCGAAGCCATGGCCAATCATCGATCACAAGCGTTCGGCAATTTCGGCAATTCACAACGCCCAGCACGTCCACAAAAGTTCACACTGGTAAAATCCTTCGTCCCCGTCAGCCCCAGTGAGACAGACCTCTTAAGCGGCTTACCGACAGACCGCGTTCAAGCAGTGCAACTCACCCCTCCAGCTCCATCCGAAAAAATCAGCGTGCGGTTCCAACCTCGGCCCGCTTTCGCGAATTATCAGCTTTGGGTGAAAGAACAAGGAATCGAACCTATAGCTGCGCAATTTAAAACCGATCTGCCGGTCGTGGCCGGAGAGGAAAATGAGATTGTGCTTCAGCTCAACAATTCGTACGCGTCGCCTTACGAAGGCTTTCTGAGACTCGACGTGGCTCCTCCCTGGCGGCTTGGTGATTATCCCAAGAGCGCGCGTGTCCAGCCGCGCTTCAGTAGGATCATACGGATCCATATCACACCTCCGCTTGATGCCCGAAAAGACACAGAACTTCGCGCAAACTTCGGGGGTGAAAGAGGTCCAGTTACTGGCATTGCCGTCCTTCATCCTGTCCCGCGCACCCGAGTGCCGCGGCTTACGAAAGCTCCGGCCAACGACGGATCAGAGCACGGCTGGGAACGTCTCCCCATCCTCGAAATCTCCCCTCAGGATACATTTCAGGGCAAGGTCAACGATGCTGCCGATAGCAGTGCAAAGTTTCGTCTCGCCCATGATGGAAAGCACCTCTTTATCGACGTGCAAGTAAGCGACGATGTGATCGTCTCTAATATCGCGCCCAACGATATCAAAGGGCACTGGCGCAGCGACTCGGTAGAAATCTGCATCGATCCTCAGCCCGGATCAGAACACACCATGGGCTGTTATAAAGTCGGTATCTTTCCATTCGACACTACTGGAATCGTTCGCGGCGCGCGTGACGCCGACGCCAATCAGGGACCCATCGAGGAGACCGCACCCGGAACGCGCATCGCCTCTCGTCGCACTGCCGATGGTTATCGCATTCAGGCGGCAATTCCCTTCAGCGAAATCGGCCTCGCACGCGGCAAGAAGCGGCTCGGTTTCAACTTGATCATCTACGATGGCGACAAGAAGGAAGCGGCCATCGGCGAAAACATTAACAAATCGCGCATCGCCTGGTCTCCGCGGCCCGGGGTCATGGGCCGGCCGGAAGACTGGGGCCGGATCGACCTGGATTGATGCTCACGCCGGCTCATCGATTTTTCTTTTGCGTTGCCGCTCCTATTCGATCCGCATCGAGCGAAGCGCTTCCGCAGCCTTTGCATTCTGATTTGCTGCGGCGGCTTTCAGCCCTGCAATAGCCGCATTCTGCATGTTGGTATTTGAGCTGGCTGATATGGCGATCAAAGCATCAATCGCCACTGCATTTCCAGATCCAGCGGATTTTTCCAAACTTTTTGCAGCCATATACCAGAGCGCGGTCTGCCTTGGATCGCTGGCGACGGCAGCCAGGGCATCAATCGCCTTTTGATTTCCGGTATCCGCTGCGGGTTGCAACGCGCCCACGACGCCAGACGGGAGAAGGCCAAATTTCCGAGGATTCAGCAGGATTTCCAGGGCGGAATCATTTCCATTGCCGGCAAGCGCTCCTATGCATCGGACTGCGCTCCCTTTTAATTCCGCGATTTGCATGGACTGAACCACAGCATCGACCGCAACTGGGTTGCCGCCGATAGCATCTTCTTCAATCACTTTGAAGGCGGCATGGAGTGGTGCGAATGTTTGACGGCTCAAGTCACCAACTTGGGCATCATTCAATCCAATTTTGTTCGTGTTGAAACTGGCATGCTCTGCCTTTGCCAACTCCATGAGTTTGCCAAAGGCGCCAAGCTGGCCCTGGACAACAGCCAGTCCCAATTCTCTGCCCATCTCTTCCGGCGACGGACCAGTGACGGCGATGGTTGCAGCGGGAGGAGATGACAAGCCTGCCGCTTGTTCACGCGCGGCTTGATTGCGGCGTAATATGGCGACCTCGCCACGCAGCTTGAGCAGTTCGGACGTATTCTGGTTCAAACGCTCGTTATCGGCGCGTAAGGCCGTTAGCTGGCGGGCTGCTTCGTCACGTTCGCGTTGCAGTTGCTCGATTTGTTCGGCCAGCGGCGCTTGCTGTTTCTGGAGAGTTTGAACTTGGGTTTCCAGCGTGGAAGCTTTGTGGGCTTCGAAAACAATTCCCGTTCCGGCAGCCACAACCAACGTCGCGGCGATGCAGGTTTTTTGCAGAGTGGTCATAGTGATTGCCTTGGTGATGCCCGCGGTTGCACTACCCGCGAGCGTTGTTCCAGAAACAAAAAGGGTGGAAATGGTTGCGGCCAATCCGATGGGCGCGGCCTGAACGGCGTTGGCCGAGATGGCAACTACGAGCCCACTCGCGCCGATGGCCACGCCGTGCCTGCTAAAGAATTCGCGCAGCTGCTCGACGGCTCGGCCCAGACGTTTTTGCGCCGCGTTGTCGCTCGCGCCGAGGACCTGGCCGACTTCACGCAGAGATTTGTTCTCGAAATAACGCAGCAGGACGGCAGTTCGGTCCCTCTCATCGAGTGCATGCATGGCCTCATCCAGAAGTGCTTCGACGTGTGTCCAATCGTTGGCGGTGGCATTCATGGCGGTGAGTTCAGAGGCGACTTGTTCGCGGATTTGGCGCCGGGCTTCCCGGCGGACGACATTGATTGCGGTGCGACGGGTCACTTGATACAGCCACGCAGTCAGAATCGTATTTGGCGCTAATCCCTGCGCCTGGCGAGCCAGGTCAATGAAGACAGACTGGACGACTTCCTCGGCGAGTTGTGGGGAACGAACCTGGCGAAGTGCGGCGGAATAGACCAGGTTCAAATGGCGATTCACGAGCGCGGTAAACGATTCTTCGCACTTGTTCCGCGCGTAGTTTCGGAGCAATTCCAGGTCGCTGGTCATTTTTCGCTGTTGTTTTCTTAAATATATCCCCGCCGCCAGCGGAAATACGCCAAGAAATTCAGGCGGAAGGAATCCTGAAAGGATCAATAAACCAGCCCAGGCCAACGGCCTGGGGATAAGCGTGCAGATATTGTTGGCCTGAAAGGCCATCTTATTATGACAGGAGCGATTCGGAAATTGCTCGCAAATGGATGACGACGGCGAGCCGGCACAAAACGTAGGGAAAATCGACCTTGCAATTCGGGTGCCGACGCTCTACATCCGCACAAATGAGCACCACACGATTCCCCCTGCACCGCCCAGCATCAAGAGCAATTCGAGCTTTCCGTTGGGCTTTACCGCTCCTGGCATCTTTGGCGGCTATCATTCTTTGCACGGGCTGCGTGACTAACGGAAGGCGGGTTCTGCTCAAGGAATACGGACCGAGCGTTCCTGTGGTCACTGAGGGGGCTTTGAAAGGCTTAACCGTCTGTGTCAAGGGATTCACCTGCGCGCCGGATCTGATCAGCCTCGAGCTGAAAACCAAACCCGAGGAGCCCGCGGCATTTAAGTATGCGGATTTCACCCGCGAACAGGACAAACGCTGGGATACGGAAATGAAAACCGTGCAGAAGGAAACCAAAGAGGCGAGTTGGACCAAAATCGGCAACATGCGCAATGGTTTCGGCATGGTGATGAGTCATGTGTACGCACTCAATGACCCTGCGGCGTGGCTCACCGAGAGTATGAAGTTTGACCTCGAGGCACAGGGGGCCAAAGTAGTCGATGCTTCACAAGCCGCCGACGCCGATGTTTCCGTTTCAGGAACGATCCAGCTCTGCCGCGAGGATATGTACTTTACGATCAATGCGTCGCTCGCCGTGGACCTGGATTTGCAGCCCAAGAAAGGCGAGGCGCGCCACAGGCAAATCCACACTCACGGCGCAACCGCCGCGATGTTGGCATCCGAAGGAGAATATTTTCACGCACTCCGCGATGCTCGACAAAAGTTCTCGATCCTGGCGATACGCGAGATTTCGCAGGCCACGAAGCCGAATCTTTGAAGCAGAGTTTCTTTGGCCAACGGAGCAAGTGCTAAATACGTCCCTCCGAACTCGAAGCGATACTCACAGGGCGATTCGTGAATTGCTTCGAAAAGGATCCCCCACTCCTTAATCTTGATCGGAATCTTAATCTTAGTCTCTCAGGCCAGCTTCCCATCTATTCGCGCCTATTTGCGTCATTCGCGCGCAAAAATCCCTCTCACTGGCTCAAGGAAGCGCAGATGATTTCCTTTTCGGTGCGCGCATAGACATGGCCGTTGGCAAAGGAGGGAGCGGCCCAGGTCAATTTTCTGCCGCCAAACGCATAAGTCGGCTTCACCAGACGAGTCCGACAGATTTCCTCGTAACCGCGCGGGCTGAGATGGGCCAGGATCAGTTCACCGAGTTCATTGTAGATGAAAACTGAACCTCCGTTCACGGTCATGTGCATGCATGCGCTCGACCCGCTTTTCTGGCGCGTCACCTGGTCAGTTTCCCAGATTTGCTTGCCCGTGTCCGCCTCCAGGCAGACCAGGTTTCCGGCCGCGTTCAATGAATAAACATAATTTCCCTGCAGCAGCGGAGTGGATGTTCCGCTCAGGATTCTTCGTGTGGCGGCGCGCGATTCGGGCCAGAGCACTGAGGCGGACGGTTTCTTTTCATCCAGTTTCAACATGAGGCCGCTGACGAGCAACCGGTTGTTTGAAAACACCGGTGTGGGCACGGCTGAACTGTTTCCTGCTGCAAAACCCTCCCGCCAAAATAATTTTCCAGTCGCCGGGTCGAGGCTGCTGACCGATTGCGTGGTCCAAACAATCAACTGACGCCGGCCTCCGGCCTTAATGATGATCGGCGAAGCCTGGCCCGCGGTTTCATTGAGGCTTCTCCAAATCTCCCTGCCCGACTTCGTGTCGAAAGCGACCACGCACGCATCGGGCTTTCCTCCCACTTGAAGAATCACCCGGTCCCCGTCCACCAGAGGTGAGGCGCTGATGGTGGCTGTTTCCTCAATCTGGTACTCCTGCGCCAGATCCTTTTCCCAGACCAACTTTCCGGAGGCGGCCTCAAGGCAATAGAGGTGATGAGCTTGCGGACCAGTGGCATAAACTTTGCCGTCCTGGACGACCGGTGTTCCGTTCGGGCTCGGTTCCTGGCCAGGAACAAAAGCCCACGCCGGATAATTCGTTTTTTCCCGCGAAAAAGTCCAAAGCAATTTTCCCGTGGTTTCCTCAAAGCAAAGAACGCGGCCACGGACCTTGGGGCGGTCGAGAAGAGAGTCGGTCACATAAACCCGGCCTTTGGCGACCACCGGACTGGAGAATCCATACCCGACCGGAGCCCGCCACCGCACTGGCAGACCTTCTGCCGGGAATGTTTTTCGTATGCCCGTTTCGTGCCAGACCCCGTCGCGACCGCTGCCTCGCCATTGAGGCCAGTCTTCCGCCCTCGAGCCCAATGCGAGCGCGATGAGAAAAAGAATCGTAATGATCCATTTGGGCACCTGGTCATGCTATCTCAAAACCGGAATCAGCAAAGCTGTTTTGAGAACACCGTTCCAGTGATTACCGTCGGCAGTGATCGTGGAGTGCGGTAAAAGTGGACGCTGGATGAGGAGAGGCTTTTCTTGTTATGGTCGCGTCTGCCTTGAGCCAGCAAAACTCAACCCATCGGATCGTGAATCGACTGCTGTTCGGTTTGGTTATAGCGTCGCTTTGCTTCGCCGACTCGGCTCAGGCTGCGCTTCCTTCTTTTGAGATCACAGTCTTGGCAGCCAAGCACGAACGCACGAACGTACTCGTGCGCGTGCAACTGCCGCCGAGTCAACTCAAAGCTGACCAGATTGGATCCGTGACTCTCGCGGGAAGCGACGGCAAGGCGATCCCGGCGCAGTGGACCAAACCCGGCTTTTTTGCGAGCACCGGAAGCGAGCTGCATTTTATCTTGCCGCATCTGAAGGCGGGCAAATCGGTCCGGCTAACAGCGAAACTGTCGGTGGACTCGCCGCCGGCGGGAGAAGGCTTTGCCTGGCACGATCAACCGGGCAAACAGACCGCCCTTCGTTTCGGTCAGCGGTCCATTGTGACGTATCACTATGAGCGTCTCGACGAATCGACACCGGAAAGTCGTGTCCGAACTTACAAGGTCTTTCACCACCTCTATTCTCCGAACGGCGAACGAATCGTCACCAATGGCTTGAATGAGGATCCCAAAGTCCATTCGCCGCATCACCGCGGGATCTTCTATGGCTTCAACCGGATCACTTACGGCAACGGCAAATCCGCCGACACCTGGCACTGCATCAATGGAGCTTACCAACAGCACGAACGTTTTCTATCGTCAGACGAAGGACCGGTATTGGGCCGGCACCGGGTTCTCATTAGCTGGCATGGAAAAGACAGGGCATTCGCCGAAGAAGAACGTGAGCTCACCGTTTACAACGTCCCAGGCGGCACCCTGGTCGAGTTTGACTCGCGCCTGAAAAGTCTGGGAGGCAAGGTGCGGCTTGACGGCGACCCGCAGCACGCCGGCTTCCAGTTCCGCGCCCACAACGATGTGGATGCCATGACCGGCCAGGAAACGATCTACATTCGGACGGACGGTGTCGGTCAGCCCGGCGAGACCCGTAATTGGGACCCGCAAACCCGCCAGGGGCCAGTCAACCTGCCGTGGAACGCCATGTCGTTCGTACTCGGTGGCAAGCGCTACACGGTGGCTTACCTCGATCATCCCAAAAATCCGAAGGAAGCCCGTTTCAGCGAAAGAAGCTTTGGCCGCTTCGGCTCCTACTTCGAGTACGATCTCGACGAAGGCAAAACGCTAGACGTCAGCTATCGACTCTGGTTGCAGGAAGGGATGATGAAGCCGGAAGAGGTCGCCGCATTGAGCAACGATTTTGTCGAACCAGTGACCGCGACGGTCGAGGCTCGTTAAACACAGACGGGGTTGGGCCACAAGCCCGGAGCACCCAAACGGCTCCTATCAAACACCTTGAAGCGTGGACTGGCAGAGTTCAATCTACGAACGAACGGTTCGTTGAAGAATTGTTAGGCCGAGCAATTATGAAAGCAATCAGCGCCTCAATCCTTGTTCTTGCTGCTGCCATTCTGATAACTGGCGGCTCTCACATTCAACATGCGGATACCAAGCTATTCGTCCAGATCGTGGGCTGCGTAATTGGTCTGATGGGGCTGGGCGGCTGGTTTGTCAGTTTCAGAGAGAAATAGCGTCGGGTTCGTCAACTATCAGGCAATCTGTGAAGAAGACGACCCGTCGACTTTTCATGAAAAGCACCGCTGCCTTCGCCGGCGGTATTGGCACTGCCGGGTTGTCGAGGGGCGTTGAATTGCTTTCCCCAGCCAGGAAAAAAACGGATGTTCGTATCGAGAGCGTCTCGCACAGTTTCGAGGAGCATGCTTTTCGCACGCCGCTGAAATTCGCCGGCGCCGTCGTGAACCGGCAAACGATGCTGACCGTAAATTGCACGGTTCGCACCGCGGCCGGCAAGGTCGCACCAGGTTTCGGTACGCTCCCGCTGAATTACGTATTTAGCTTTCCTTCCAAAAAATTGTCCGAGCAGGCCAGGCTGGAAGCGATGAAAGCGCTGGCGGAGGAGCTCGTCAAGGTATCGGGCGATTATAAGGAATTCGGGCACCCGATCGAGATCAACTGGGAGCTAACCCCAGCGTATTTCAAAGCTGCTGCCGACGTGTCGCAGCGCTTGCAGCTTGCTGAGCCAATTCCCAGGCTCTGCACGCTGGTCACGGCCGGCGCTTTCGACGCGGCTATCCACGATGCCTACGGGAAAGCCCAGGGCCTTAATTGTTTCCACACCTATGGCCGCGAGTTTATGAATCGCGATCTTTCGTATTACCTCGGAGCGGAGTACCGGGGAGAATATCCGAGCCGGTATGTCCGAAGCGAACCGCAGAGGCGCATGCCGCTCTGCCATCTGATCTCTGCGATTGATCCCATCGAAGCGACGGACAACACGAACCCCATCCGTGACGGACTTCCGGAAACCCTTTCTGAGTGGATCGACTATAACGGCCTGAACCATCTCAAGATCAAGCTGAATGGGAATGACTTCAATTGGGACCTGGAGCGGATGTTGACCATCGATCGCGTAACGACCGAGACGCAAGTAAAATGGCACGTGGAAAACTGGGCCTACATTCCGGACTTCAACGAGAAATGTCCGAACGTGGAATACTATCTGGCATTTCTTCGGCAACTTAAGGAAAGGATGCCGGCAGGATTCAAACGGATCGAGTACGTGGAACAGCCCACGTCGCGCGATTTGAAAACCCACCTCGAAAACCGAATGCACGAGGCCGCAAAACTTTGCCCCGTTGTGATCGATGAGTCGCTCATCGATGTCGATTCATTGCTTCTGGCACGGCGGATGGGTTGGACCGGCGCCGTCGTCAAGTCTCCCAAAGGATTGACCAACATGATTCTGATCGCATGCGTGGCCGGCAAGCAGAAGATATTTCTCGCGGGCGGGGACATGAGTTGCCCTGGCGCCGCGCTGATACAAACGGCAAG
>Ga0137394_10003617_pt1 | contig 11649 bp, 7 predicted proteins | sample czobulk116metaG_FD_108278 | JGI IMG/M metagenome (GOLD analysis project Ga0137394, IMG submission 108278) | Vadose zone soil microbial communities from Angelo Coast Range Reserve, California, USA - czobulk1.16 metaG | ecosystem: Environmental > Terrestrial > Soil > Vadose zone | place: USA... | reverse complement strand
TGGTGGTCTCCTCCCTGGAAGGGGCGATGCTGGTCGCCCGCTCCTACGACGACGTGCAGCGGTTCGAGTCCAACGCCGAGCGGCTGTTCGCCGATCTGGAGGCGCCACCGTCCCGCCGCGAGCACGCGTCGCGCTGAGAAGAGTCAGGTCCGGATCAGCGCACGTCCTTGAACGCCCGGGTCTCTCCTTCGAAGCTGAAGCCGAGGTCCGTGCAGACCCGCCGCATCGGCGTGTTTCCGTGGAGGATCTCCGCCACGATCCGGTCGATGCCCCAGTCGCGCCCGACGTCGAAGAGCCGCCGCAAGAGCACGTGGCCCAGCCCCTGGCCTTGCACCGCGTCGCTCACCAGCAACGCGAACTCCGCCTCGCGCGTGCCGGTCAGCCGCGTGAGCCGGGCCACCGCCACGATCGCCGGAAGTCCGTCGGCGGCGGGCCGCTCCCCGACCAGCGCCATCTCGCGGTCGTAGTCGATGAAGCAGATGCGCGAGAGTCGCTCGTGCGCGACGCGCGCGTCGAGCTTGAGCATCCCGGCGTAGCGATAGAACACGCTGTCGTCGGAGAGCGTGCCGTGGAACTGCACCATCCGCGGCTCGTCCTCCGGGCGGATGGGCCGGATCTTCACCAGGCCGCCGTTGCGCAGCTCGGCCGTGTCGGAATACTGGCTGGGGTAGGGCCGGATGGCGGGAACGGGCAGCCGGTCGTCCGCGACCTCCTTGCCGTGCAGCACGATGCGCGCGTCCAGCGCGATCAGGTGCTCCGGCGACGCGAGCAGCGGGTTGATCTCGATCTCCGCGATCGCGCGCTGCTCGACCACCAGCTGGCTGAACCGCACCAGGAGCTTCTCCAGCGCGGCCATGTCGATCGCGGGGTGGCCGGCGCCTCCCGTCAGCGCGGCGTGGATCCTGGTCTGCTCGATGGTCCGCCGCGCCAGGGTGGTGTTGAGCGGCGGGAGCGCCACCGAGCGGTCCTTGAGCACCTCGACCAGCACACCTCCGGACCCGAACAGCAGCACGGGACCGAACTGCGGATCGACCCTGCTGCCCACGATCAGCTCGTATCCGCCTCCGCGGATCATGGGCTGTACCGTGACGCCCTCGAAGTCGCCCTGCCTGCACAGCTCGATCAGGCGGCCGCGGATGGCCTCGAACGCCTCGCGGACCTCGCGCGCGCTGCGCAGGTCGAGCTGGACGCCGCCGACGTCGCTCTTGTGCGCGACCGTCCGGGAGTTCAGCTTGACCGCCACCGGGTATCCGAGCGCCTCCGCCTCGCGGACCGCATCCTCGGCGGAAAGCGCGAGGCGCGTCTCCACCGTGGAGATGCCGTAGGTCGCGAGCAGGCGCTTCGACTCCAACTCGGTGAGCTGCTTGCGGGCATCGGCACGAACGGCCTGCAGCAACTCCCGCGCTCGGTCGTGGCCGTCCGTCGCCTCGTCGGCCAGCGCAGGCGTCTCGTAGAGCGCGCGCAGGTTGTACGTGTACTTCCACATGTAGGCGAACATTCTCGCCGCGGTGTCCGGATAGTTGAAGGTCGGGATCTCCGCGTCGGAGAGGATGCGCCTCCCGGTGGCTACCTCCGCGCCGCCCATCCAGCTCGCCAGCACCGGCTTGCCCGGATACCGGTGCGCGTAGGGCTTGAGGCGGTCCGCCGTCTGGGTCGGCTCGGTGCGGTCCTGGGGGGCGAGGACGGCGAGAATCCCGTCGGTCTTCGGATCCGCTCCGGCCGCTTCCAGCGCCTTCGCGTACGCCTCCGGATCGGCGCTGCCGAGGAGATCGACCGGACTTCCGGTGGCGGGCTCGCCGCCCGCCGCGACCAGCGCGTCCGCGGCGAGGACGCCGGGTCCGCCGGCGTTGGTGATGATGCCGAGCCGGCGGCCGTTCGGCCGGGGCTGCTTGGACAGCGTATCCGCCATGTAGAAGAGGTCGGCAATGGTGTCGACGCGCAGCACTCCGGTCCGGCGGAACGCGGCGGTCAGCACCTCGTCGCTGCTGGCCAGGGCGCCGGTGTGCGACGCGGCCGCCTGTGCCGCTTGCGCCGTGCGGCCGCCCTTGAGGACCAGGATGGGCTTGCGGAGCGTCACCTCGCGGGCGGCGGAGAGGAACGCGCGCGCGTCGCCCACCGACTCCATGTAGATGAGGACGCTCTTCGTCCTGCCGTCGTGGTCGAGGTAGTCGATCACGTCGCCCCAGCCGACGTCGAGCAGCGACCCCATGGAGACGAAGGCGCTAAAGCCGAAGTTCTCCTGGAGGCTCCAGTCGAGGATGGCGGTCTGCAGCGCGCCGCTCTGGCTGAGGAAGGCGACGTCTCCCTTGCGCGCCATCGAGCCGGCGAAGGTCGCGTTCAGCCCGGTGACCGGGCACATGACGCCGAGGCAGTTCGGCCCGACGATACGCATCCGCGCGGCGCGCGCGGTCTCCAGGATTTCGTTCTCCAGCCGCAGCCCCTCGGAACCGCTCTCCCGGAAGCCGGCCGAGACGATGATGGCGCCGCGGACTCCGGCCGCTGCGCATTCGCGGATCACCCCCGGTACCTGCGCCGCGGGGGTCGCCACGACCGCGAGGTCGATCTTCTCGGGTACCGAGGCCACCGAGGGCCACGAATTGATCCCGAGCACGTTCACGCGCTTGGAGTTGATGGGGAAGACCGTGCCCCCGAAGGGGCTGGTCACCAGGTTCCACATCAAGGTGCGACCGACGCTGCCGGCCCGTTCGCTCGCTCCGATCACGGCCACGCTGCGCGGCGCGAAGAAAACCTCGAGCGGATGTCGGTCCGCGGAAGGCTCGGCTTGGGTCATGGTCGCTCCGCCTCTTGCAGTGTGCGCGCCAGCGCACCGCGTCGCAACACGGCCGTGGAAGTTGCGCTTGCTGCCAGCGGCGGAAAACCGGGGACACATTATTATCCGCCGTTCGAAGGCCTGCTCGGAATCTAGATGCTGCGCGCCTTGACATTGCGCGCTGATCAGCGCGTCGTTCCGAATCGCGCGTAAAACGCCGATCGAGAACCGGGCCGCGCCTCGAAGAAACGGGTGGCAGATGGTCTGCTCCCCGCGCGGCTTCCTCTCGCGCAGTCGATCTCCTCGAACCTTTCAGGTTCTCCTGGCTCTGGACGACGAGACGAGAATGCGACGCCTGTGCATCGGTTTGTTCGTTCTTGCTTGTGTGATGTCTAGGATCTCTGACGCAAGCGCAGAATCACGCGAAGACAGCGACCACCATCTGGCGGGGACCTACTGGCTCTCGATTCAGGGAGACTTCCCCTCGCTACCTGGCCTCTTGGTCCTCACTGCGGACGGCCGGATCATCGCAACCGAGGCTCAAGGGCCCGAAACGCCCGGGCTCGGTACATGGGAAGCCCGCGGAAGGCGGAGCGTCGCCGGCACCTTCATTTGGTTCCTGGCCCTCAACCCCGCGCCAGGGCCCGATGGCGGCCGCTACACGCTCATCGGCAAGGTCGATTTCAAGGGCGAGTTCGACCAAAGCGGGAAGACAGGGACGTTGCCCTTCACCGTGAGCATCTTCTCCATTCAGCAGAACCCACTCGTGGACGTCCCCTTTCTTTCAGCCCAGGGAGTCATGAGCGCCAATCGCTTGAGCGTCGCTCAATGACAGGATTCGGGGACACAATTGTCGGCCGGCCGCATTTCCACAGCGGGATTGTCGTGCACGAATCGGTAGAGCCGCTGCGTCCCCATCATGAACGCCGAGACGATCTTCCCTCGGTTCAGCTCCCTGCGCGCTCCGGTCACCACGCCGCGCTGGACCAGGTCCACTACCACGTCGGTGAACCTCTCGGTGTGGATGCCCAGGTCCTTCCTGTTCGCCCGGGTTGAGCACTTCCTGCGTCGACAGTCGCACGCGGCAGGACGATTCGCCGCCGCGGATCTGCGAGCCGAAGCTCTTGGTCATGATCGCGTGGTAGCCCTCGTGGGCCGCCGCCGCGATCAACGACTCGCCGGCGCTGATGATCCCGTCGCCGCCGGAGCCAGCCATCCCGATCACCAGGTCGTTGGTCAGGTTCATCGTCGCTCCTCCCGCGGCTCAGCGCACCACCAGGACTTTTTCATGAAGCGTGCCGGCGTTCGCCCAGAGGGAGCGTGCCCGGAGCGCGCGCACGCTTTGCGGGGTCCAGGGTCAGGCGCGCAAGGAACGCGCAGAAGGCCGGCGAGGGCGACGTTGCGTCACGTTGACAAGTGAAACAAAATTGCGGCAAACCCGCAGGTACGTGCGCGGCGGATGCTGCGCGGAGGATGCCCGAGATGATCAACCGCATGTGGATGGCTGCATTGGCAACCGCGCTGCTCGTCCCTGTCGCCGGACGCGCCCAGGCCGACAAGAAGGTCGAGCGGGCCTGGAAGGCGAAGTGCGCCTCGTGCCACGGCGCAGACGGCAAGGGGAAGACCGACCAGGGCCAGAAGATGAAGATCGGCGACCTCACGGACCCGGCGGCGAAGAAGAAGAGCGACGCCGATTGGAAGAAGATCATCTCCGACGGCGTCAAGACCGAGAAGGACGGCGTCAAGCAGGAGATGGAGGGTTTCAAGGACTCGCTGACTCCGGAGCAGATCGATCAGCTCGTCGCGTACATCCGCGCGCTGAAGTAGCGGAGGCACCATCTCGCGGGACGGCCGGCGTGGATCGACCTCGCCGCCGTCCCTGCGCGTTCAGACGGCCCTGCGACACGCTTCCCTTGCAACGCCCAGGCCGGACGTTGCCGCAGGAGACGGCTCGGCGACCCGCGCAAACGTTGCGCGCCGACGCAAGTCCTACGTTTTGCGGAGCGCCGCGTGCGCGGCCGCGAGACGCGCCACCGGCAGGCGCGCGGGCGAGCAGGACACATAGTCCAGCCCGAGCTCATGGCAGAGGGCGATGGAAGCCGGGTCGCCGCCGTGCTCGCCGCAGATGCCGAGCTCCAGATCGGGGCGGGCGGCCCGGCCGCTCTCGCTCGCCAGCCGCATCAGCGCGCCCACGCCGTCCCGGTCCAGGGTGGCGAACGGGTCCGCCGGGAACAGGCCCAGCTTCAGATACCGGCCCAACAGCGGCGCCACGTCGTCTCGCGAGAGCCCGTACGTCATCTGGGTCAGGTCGTTGGTCCCGAACGAGAAGAATTCGGCAGTGGCGGCCACCTCGCCGGCAGTGAGGGCCGCGCGAGGCACTTCGATCATCGTGCCTACGTGATAGCGGATGCGCAGCCCCCGATCGAGGAAGACCGCGTTCGCGGCCGCGTCGATCAGATGCCGCTGCTGCTGCAGCTCGCTCTCGTCCGCCACCAGCGGCACCATGATCTGCGGATGGACCTCCAGTCCTTCGAGCGCGACCTCGCACGCCGCTTCGAACACGGCGCGCGCTTGCATGGAGGTGATCTCGGGATGCGTGATGCCCAGGCGGCAGCCGCGCAGGCCCAACATGGGATTGGTCTCCGCCAGCGCGGCGGCGCGCCTGCGCACCTCTTCCACCGGCAGGCCCGAGCTGGCCGCCAGCCGCGCGATCCCCGCCTCGTCGTGAGGGACGAACTCGTGCAGGGGCGGATCGAGCAGACGGATGGTGACTGGCAACCCCGCCATCGCCCGGAACAGGTCGGCGAAGTCCTTCCGCTGCAGCGGGAGGAGCTTCTCCAGCGCCGCCGCGCGCTCCTCGCCGGTGCGGGCGAGGATCATCTCGCGCATGGGCTCGATCTTGCCCGGTCCGAAGAACATGTGCTCGGTCCGGCAGAGCCCGATCCCCTCCGCGCCGAGCGCGCGGGCTGCCACCGCCTGCGCCGCGTCGTCGGCGTTGGCGCGCACGCCCAGCTTGCGGAAGCCGTCCGCCCAACCGAGGAGCGTGCGCAGGTGCTCGTCGTGCTCGCCCCTGGCGCGGGTCGCAATCGGGCCCGCGAACACGTCCCCGGTGCCGCCGTCCACCGAGATCAGCTCGCCTTCGCCCAGGAAATTCGCGCCGAATCGGGCGCCGCCGCCTTCCAGGCTCATCGCGGCGCAACCGACGACGGCCACCTTTCCCATCTGGCGCGCCACCAGCGCCGCGTGGGAGGTCATCCCGCCGGTGGAGGTCAACAGGGCAGCGGCGGCGATCATGCCGCGGATGTCCTCGGGGCTGGTCTGCGCCCGGGCCAGCACCACGGTCTCTCCGGCGGCCGCCATCCGCTCCGCGGCCGCGGGTGTGAGCGCGAGCCTTCCGGAGACGGCTCCGGGCCCGGCCGCGAGCCCAGCGCCGAGCCAGCGGCCGCCGGCTCGCGCCTCTTCCAGCGCGTCCCGATCGAAGCCTGGCCGCTGCAGCTGGTCGAGCGCGGAAGCCTCGACGCGCTGGACGGCGTCCTCCTTGCCAATCAGTCCCTCTTGCGCCATCTCGACCGCGATGCGGACGGCGGCGGCCGCAGCCAGCTTGGCGGACCGGCACTGCAGGAAGTAGAGCTTGCCGCGCTCGACGGTGAACTCGACGTCCTGCGCGTCCCCGAAATGCCGCTCGAGGCGCAGGCAGCCGCGCTGGAGCTCAGCGTGGATCGCCGCGTTCCAGCGGGCGAGAGCCTCGAGCGGGAGCGGGGTGCGGATGCCGGCGACCACGTCCTCGCCCTGGGCGCCGGGCAGGAACTCGCCGACCAGGCCGGACGCTCCGGTGGAGGGATCGCGGGTGAAGGCCACGCCGGTCGCGGACTGGTCTCCCTGGTTGCCGAAGACCATCGCCTGGACGGTGACGGCGGTGCCCCACTCCTGGGGGATGGCGTGCGCCTTCCGGTACGTGATCGCGCGCGAGTTGTTCCAGGATCGGAAGACGGCCGCGATCGCGGCCGCGAGTTGGGCCGAGGGCTCCTGCGGCAGCGGGACGCCGGCGCGCTCCAGGATCAGGGCCTTCGATCGGGCGATGATCTCCTCCAGATCCGTCTCGCCCAGCTCGGTGTCGGAGGCCGCGCGGCGGGCGCGCTTCCGTTCCGCCAGGAGCTCGTCGAAGGGCTCGTCGCCGATGCCAAGCACGACGGCGCCGTACATGGCGCAGAGGCGGCGGTAGCAGTCGAGCGCGAACCGGCGATCCCCGCTGCTGCGGGCGAGCGCCTCGACGGTGTCGTCGTTGAGGCCGAGGTTGAGCACCGTATCCATCATGCCGGGCATGGAAACGCGCGCTCCGGATCGGACGGAAAGGAGGAGGGGTGCCCCGCCACACGCGTCGCAGGCGGGCTCGGCGCTTCCCAGCCGGGCCCCCATCTGGGCCTCGATGAAACCGACCGCGCGCGCGATCTCCTCCTGGATGGCGTGCGGGATCGCGCCGGTCGAGGAGAAGACGCCGCAGACTTCGGTACTGACGGTGAATCCGGGAGGCACCGGCAGCTCCAGGCGGGCCATCTCTGCCAGGTTCGCTCCCTTGCCGCCGAGCAGGTTGCGCTGCTCGCGCCCGCCGTCCGCGCCGCCGCCGCCGAACAGGTAGACGTTCCGGGTTTCCATGACCCACCCCGATCCGCTCATCGTGCACCGAGTCGAGTCAGGCGCGAAAGCCCCCCTCCCCGGCGCACGTCCTGCGCGTCCTCCCGGGGGATGTGCAAGACTTGCGGACTGCAAGCGGTGCGCGCCTGTGCAAGGGATGCGGCACCCCGCTTGCTTCGGGAGGTCGGATGGCAAGGGCGCGCATCCTGGTGGTCGACGACGAGGCCAACGCCCGCGCGGCGCTTCGCACCATCCTTTCGGAAGAAGGCTACGAGATCGCGGAGGCCTCGGACGGCGAAGGCGGCCTCTCGACCCTGATCGAGTTCGCGCCCGACGTCGTGCTCGCGGACGTGCGGATGCCCAGGATGGACGGCCTGACCTTCCTGCGCAAGGCGAAGGAGCAGGGGAGCGACGTCAGCTTCGTGATGATGACCGCATTCGCCAGCGTCGAGGCGGCGGTCGAGGCGATGCGCCTGGGCGCCGAGAACTTCCTGGTGAAGCCTCTCGACGTGAACGCGGTGCTGGTCTTCCTGGAGAAGGCGCTCGAGAAGCGGAAGCTGGTGAAGGAGGCGGCCGGGCTGCGCGAGCGCGTCCGCGAGCGCTACCGGCTGGAAGGGCTCGTCGGGGAAGCGCCGGAGCTGCAGGCCGTCTACGAGGTGGTGAAGCAGGCCGCGACCACCAAGGCCACCGTCCTGGTGCTGGGCGAGTCCGGCACCGGCAAGGAGTTGATCGCCCAGGCCCTCCACGAGCTTTCGCCGCGCAAGGACAAGCCGTTCGTGAAGGTAGCGTGCGCGGCGCTCTCGGAGACCCTGCTGGAGTCCGAGCTGTTCGGCCACGAGCGCGGCTCGTTCACCGGCGCGGTGGGCCGCAAGGAGGGCCGCTTCGAGCTGGCTGACAGCGGCACCCTGTTCCTCGACGAGATCGGGGAGATCTCGCCCACCGTCCAGGTGAAGCTGTTGCGCGCCTTGCAGACGCGCGAGTTCGAGCGCGTGGGCGGGACCCAGACGCTGAAGGTGGACGTCCGGGTGGTGGCGGCCACCAACAAAGACCTGGCCGCGGAGGTGAAGGCCGGCCACTTCCGGGAGGACCTCTATTACCGGCTGAACGTGGTCGCGGTCACCTTGCCGCCCCTGCGAAGGCGTCGCGGCGACATCCCCGCGCTGGCCGCGCACTTCATCGAGAAGTACGGCGAGGCCCACGGGAAGAAGATCAAGGGGCTCACGCCGGGGACGTTGAACGCGCTCCTGGGGCACGATTGGCCCGGCAATGTCCGCGAGTTGGAGAACGCCATCGAACGCGCGGTCGTGCTCTGCAAGGCCACCGAGCTGACGGCCGACGATCTTCCCTCGACATTGCGCGGCCCGCGGCCGGCGCAGCGCGATGGCGCCGGGCTGATCCCGGGAGCGACCCTGGCGGAGATCGAGCGGGAGGCGATCCTGAGGACGCTGGAGCTGCTCGGAGGGTCCACGTCGCGGGCGGCGGAGATGCTGGGGATCAGCGTGCGGAAGATCCAGTACCGGCTGAAGGAGTACGCGGGGGAGAAGACGGACGAGGCGGCCGAGCCGGTGGAGTAGCGTTCAGGCGGCGCGGCGCAGCGTGAACCAGAATCTGGCGCCGCCCAGCGGGGAAGTCTCCGCCCCGACGGCGCCGCCGTGCTGGGTGACGATGGCGTGAACGATGGGCAGTCCGAGCCCCGATCCGCTGGCCTTGGTGGAGAAGAACGGCTCGAAGATGCGCTCGCGGATCTCCCCGTCGATGCCGGGACCGCTGTCGTCGACCGCCACCCACACTTCGTCGGAGCGCCTCTGCGCGGTGATCCGCACCTGCCCGCCCTTCGGAGTGGCTTCCAGCGCGTTCAGGGCGAGGTTCATCAGCACCTGCCGCAGCCGCTCGTCCTCGCCGTAAACTTTTGGCAAGTCCTTTGGGATCTCGGGAACCAGCTTGATCCCTCGCCGCTCCGCCTCGCCTGCCAATCGATCCGAGACCGCCGCGATCAGGGGCTCCAGCTCCAACGGCGCCGTGCTCAGCTCCCGGGGCCGGGCGAACTGCAGGAAGTCCTGCAGCAAGTGCTCCAGGCGGGTGATCTCGTCGCGGACGAGCTGCAGCGGCTCGAGCAGCGACGTCTGCTCGGCCTGCGGCAGCTTGCGCACGCGGCGTTCGAGCACCACGAGCTGCAACGCAGCGGCGTTGAGCGGATTGCGGATTTCGTGGGAGAGGCCCGCGGTCATGGTGCCCACCGCGGCCAGCCTCTCGGCCACGCTCGCGCGCCTGGCCAGCTCGCGCTTTTCGGCCTGCAGGCGCACCTGCCGCAGCGCCTGCTCGAGCGTCAGGAGCAGGTCGGACGTGCTGCACGGCTTGACCAGGTAGGCGAACGCGCCCGCGCGCACCGCCGCCACCGCCGTCTCCACCGTCGCGTTTCCCGTCAGGATCACGATCGAGGCGTCCGGATGCTCGCGCCGCAGACGCTCGGTGAGCGCGGTGCCGTCCCCATCGGGCAGCTTCAGGTCGACCAGGGCGACGTCGAATCCGGCAGCCGCCTCCTGCAGTGCCTGGGAGACCGCGCCTGCCGTCGCCACCGAGTAGCCCTCATCCTCCAGCGCCTCACGGAGGTTGTCGACCAGCCCGGCGTTGTCGTCGACCAAGAGGACGCGAGGGGTCAATGCCCCGGCTTCTCCCCGGCGCCGGGCAGCTTTTCCGGGGTGACCGGCTTCATCAGTGTCGACCAGCGCAACCAGGCCGTCCCGCCGCGCATTCTCGAGAAGGTGTGTCAGCCGATCGAGCGGGGCTGGCTTGGGAAGAACGGCGAGCAGCCCTTCCTGCCATGGTGGGCTCCGCGGCAGCCGGACCACGAATCGGGCGCCCTTCCCGCGGGGCTCGTAGGCCAACGTCCCGCCGTGGCGCTCGACGATCCGCTTCACCAGGGCGAGCCCAAGGCCGATCCCCTTCTGGCGCGTGGTCACCAGCGGCTCGAACAGCCGGGCGCGCACCGACGGGTCGACGCCGGGTCCCTCGTCCGAGACGCCGATCGCGACGCCGGAGGCAGTGGTCTCGGCGTCCAGGTGGATGCTGCCGTCCGCGCCGCCCGCCTGCTGCGCGTTCTGCAGCAGGTTGACGAAGACCTGCCGGAGCTGGGACGGATCGCCCCGCACCTCCGGCAGATGCTCCAGCGCCTCGGTCTGGAGCGAGAGCTGGAGCTGCTGGGCAGCCGCCTCGACCACGCTCCGCAGGCGGACCGACTCCGCGGCCAGCGGCTTGTCCCGGATCATGTCGAGCAGGTCGCTGATGATGGCGTTCGCGATCCAGAGCTGCTCCCCGATCCGCCCGACGTGCTTGTTCGCCCGCTCGTCCCCCTGGCCGATCCGGCCGCGGAGGATGTAGAGGCTGCTCTCGATCACGCCGAGCGGGTTGCGCAGCTCGTGCCCGATCGATCCGACCAGCTGGCCGAAGGTGGAGAGCCGCTCGACCCGCGCCTGCTGTGAGAGCAGGTCCTCGCGGTACGTGTGCAGCATGATCGCCAGCTCGAGATCGAGGATCTTGCCGACCGCGAGCCGCGCGGCGCGCATCTGCCCGGCGTCGGCCCGGTACGCCTCGTCGACCACGGCGTTCAGCTCCTGGCGGAGGACGTTCATGGCGCCGAACATGTAGTGCTGGGGCAGCGCGATGCCGACGTGCTTGCGGCCGATCCGGGCGCGCATTTCGTAGTACTCGTGATCCCAGGGACCGGTGAGGAGCTTGTCCATCCACTCCACCAGCGTGTGGCGGAGGCGGCCCACCATGCTCTCGCCCTCCACCAGCGCCTTGCGCGCCGCCTCGTGCTGGAGGATGCGCTGGTAGAACACCTCGCTGATGCGCTCGAATTGCGGCCGGGCGATCGGGTGGAGCGCGCGCAAGGCCTGCTCATCGGCCTCCGCGAAGCCAACGTAGCGTTTCAGCTCCTCGAACAGCGTCTCGGACACGTCGTCGGTTATCCCATGCGGGAGCGTCTAAGGGCCCAGCTCCATCGACGGCAAAGTGTCGGCGTAACCGTCGCGCACGACGGGTGGACATGCCGGCGGGTTCGTATTTTCTGAGTTTTTAGGGGAGAGTGAATGGCACGTCCGTTGCACGAGGAGAGTCCAGTGACCGCATCCACCGGGCTCGCCGTTTTCCCGACTGCCGCGACTACTCCGGTGGATCGGCTGCTCCTCGCGTTCCTCGCGGCAGCGGCGGCATTGGCCGCGGTGTTCATGCCTTCCCCCGGCCGGGTG
>Ga0137394_10003616_pt1 | contig 11650 bp, 16 predicted proteins | sample czobulk116metaG_FD_108278 | JGI IMG/M metagenome (GOLD analysis project Ga0137394, IMG submission 108278) | Vadose zone soil microbial communities from Angelo Coast Range Reserve, California, USA - czobulk1.16 metaG | ecosystem: Environmental > Terrestrial > Soil > Vadose zone | place: USA... | reverse complement strand
CCCGCGAGCCGAGCAGGGCCTTTAGGTGTTTGTGTAGATATCAGGCTTCGACCTCTTATCCACGCTCTAGCTTCGCTGGCCTGGCTGGTGTTTCACGCTACTGTCCGATCGGTTGCCACGTCGCGCTATTTGAAACGCGAACGCCCGTGGGCTCCAACGCGGCTCTCAATCACCAGTTCGACGTCGCGCACCACAGCCGCTTCCCTGGTGCACCATTACCAACTTATGGGAGAACTCGTCAAGGTCGTAGAAAGAAAGGACTGGCACCGGGTTCAAGGACTGCAGTTAGGTCCGCGGGCAGAAGGTTGCGGTGCCGATCCCAACGTCTATGTGCCTCGGCCCAGTAAGCTAAAGTCATTCAAGTGACTTCAAATTCACCATAGGCCAAGAGAAGCACTAGCGAGGGTTTCGCGGACACTTCGGGCGCGATGAATGACTGGAATGGCGATTTTCAGGTGCAACGTGACCGAGGAGCAAGCCAACACTCTTCGGGAACGGGTGTAAAGCGGGGCTGCATGCTGGATATCAAGAAGAGCAACGTGGCGCAGCATTAGTCTTGATCGTGAAATGCGAGACTGCGCACGTGCACACCGTCCGGGAGATTCTGGCGGGTGTGGGTGTCACCGCCAGCGAGGATTTCTCGCCGCCAAACGATTAAACACCGAGAACCCGCTCGTGATCGTATATGCCGCGTTTCAAGGTCGGAGACCGCGTTAAAATCCTGCCATTCAGTGCAACACCTTTCGTGGGTTTGGAAGGGACTATCCATGAAGTTCTGCCGAACAATCGAGACATAGAGAGCGCCGAGATAACGATTATCGTGGCTCAATCGTGCACTGAAGACGCGTTCCGCTTCATCGTAAATACCCGGTGTCGATTGCCGGCGAGTCTCGTTAACGATTGGGTACTACGGGTGAAATAACCCAGGGAAGTAGGTTTCAAACGCCGTCTCTCCCGGCTTCCAATTATCCAGAAGGACGGCTGTCGCAATCGGACGAGGGATCTTTTCCAGAAGAATCCCAAGAAAGTAATTCTGGATCTCGTCGTTCCGGCCGGCATCGTGAAGATTGATCGCAGGAGACATGGCGACGACGCGCGCCGGATCGATCTCCGGATGCTCAAGGCGGAATTCTGAAGAGCCGATATCCCAGTGCTGGTGCGCATGCGCCCGGTGCCCAAACTGGAAAAACTGACGGGACCTCCCGTGACCAAGTTGGGAGCTACAAGTTAAAGGGAGCACAGACACAAGAGACGGTGTCGACGACATTTTCACTCTTAGAAGACCCGATGAATCTTACCCAAATTCGCGCTAAGCAAAGCTTGGAAGAGGAGGAGGTCAAGTGAGTTCATGGAAACCCTTCTTCATGGGATCGTGACTGTAGAAGGGATCTTTCCCCAAATTTCTCAGAGTCCAACCCCTGGCAGTCCAGTGCATCTCGCCATCCTGGGAGGTTCTTTCCGATCACTCGTTGCGCGATGGGATTTGAAAGAGGTTCCGGTGCGCCATCGTTTTCACATACGCGAACAGGGAGGGATTCGGCCTAGGCGCGATGAAGTATCCGTCGACGCGACTGGAGCCCGGGAAGAGCTTCGCGTCGTCCGCAGCACGCATTCCCAGAGCTGCCATTTCAGGGAGCGTCTCCCCTGCAGCCAAGGAATTCCTCGCGTTTGGCCGCTGGAGCCTGTCCGTTGCTTCTTTCGAAATGTCCCTGAGGTGGATATGCAGGACAGGAGTAGCCCACGATTTCGAACGGACGCTTACGGGTGAGCTTAAATTATTGACTGGTGAGTCCAGCTAACACGGCTGGAAATCTCACCGGGATAGGGAAGGGCTGATGACTCACAATAATGAAAATGAACCAAAAGGGCCCTCGTCACAGGGCGATGCTGAACTGGGACGGAGGCTTTCATTGATCCGTCTTCGTGCGGGCTTCACTCAGAACGATATAGCAAGAAAAGTCGGAGTCAGCCGGCAACACATTTCGAACATCGAAGTTGGAATGACGAGCCCAACGATACGGGTACTGCAAGATTATCTGCGAGCCTGCGGTACGGACCTGGCGGAGTTTTTTTACGGGCCTCTTCCAATCAACCAAACACGGCGGCAGCGGGAGTATCACAGGAAGCTTCAAGCTCTGTTGCAATACGACGCGACGTCCCCAATCGTTCGAAAAGTCCTCGATACTTTCATCACATCCATGCAACCGTCGCTGACAGCGGTCCTCCAACCGATTCGCGTGCAAGCACGACAGGCGCGCGCCCGAAAGAAGAAGATCGAAAGTCACCCCGACCGGGGCGGTGATCCGGACCAGCTGGCTTCTTAGAAATCAGCGATAATGCCGGGTTATGCCAACTAGACGAGCGCCCGTGCGTCGTTGTGTTTTCCATCGGGTCCGGAAGCTCAGTTATGCTGGAAAGTGAGCTCCGATTTTTTGAAGAGCTTCTTGCTCAAAGATTATCTCTCCAAGCTGAAACACCGCACGATCTACAAACCGAAATAGTTGATCGACTCTCAGAGATTTCAGCTCACGATTGTAGGAGCCACTTTAGAACTTCCTAAGGCAGGAACCAGGGTCTCACACTATACCGCGGCCTTTCAGCCTATGAACAATAAAGCCGCGCCTCCCTGTGCGTTCGTATCGACATACTCTTCGTTCCAACAATCTGGGCTCGAAGCCGGCTTTCTGAAGGGCAGAATAGCCAAGCACAATTTCAGCCGTCAGGAAGCCAGAGGCGGCTCTTGTAGATTTTCCGTCTGTGTTTCGAATTCCCGTGGAGTGAATGGCTGGTTAATAAAGATGTAAAAGACACCTTGGCAAACTTCACATGCATGAAGGTGTTTTTGTTCCCATTCCTTGAGTTGGTGCCGTCCAGCCGCCGCCTCCAATAAACGGCGATTCTCAACATGGGTGCCGATATTGGTTTGCATACTCGATGACTGCCCCCGCGATCTAAGAAGCGCGGAGCTGGCTTATCTGCCACTTCTTGAGTTTGTTCAAAAGCGCTCGATAACAGATGTTCAGCCGGCGTGCGGCCTTGCTGCGATTCCAGTTCGTCTGTTCAAGGACGTGGAGCACCATTTCTCGTTCCGCTCGTTCGACGGCCATGGATGCGACCTTTTTTAGATGGACAGAATCGTTCGGCCGAGGGAACTGAATAATCGGAGAACTCTGTGCTGGGGTTGCTGCGGCCGCCGCTACGGCCATCGCCCGTTTGGGCGGATCCGATGACGGCGCAGTTGCGGCAATTGCGTTCAGTTCCAAATCGATTTCAGGCAGGATGAGATATCGCCGGATCGTATTCTCGAGCTGCCGCACATTTCCCGGCCAGTGATAGCGCATGAAAATATCAAGCAGATCGGGTGGGAGTTCCTGGATGGTACTCGCCAGGGCGTCGCGATGGCGTTTCAAGAAGTACGTGCCCAGCATAGGAATGTCTTCTTTTCGGTCGCGAAGCGGGGGAACGCTGATTTTCACGACATTCAACCGGAAGTAGAGATCTTCCCGGAATTCCCCTCGTGGAATCGCTTCTTCCAATCTGCGATTGGTCAGTGCAAGGACCCTTACATCAACTTTGACAGGCGCTTTTCCGCCGAGTCTGCTGAACTCCCCGTCTTCCAAAACGTGGAGTAGCTTCGCCTGAAGACTCGGCGGCATCTCTCCGATCTCATCAAGGACAATGCAACCTTTGTGCGCGAGTTCAAACTTCCCCGGCTTTTCACCAACAGCTCCTGTAAAAGCGCCGCGGTCGTAGCCGAATAGCTCGGATTCGAGAAGATCGTGGGGAAGCGCGGCGCAGTTGATTTTGACCATGGGCTTGTCGGCCCGCCGGGAGTGCCGGTGGATGAACCGCGCAAGGACTTCTTTGCCGACGCCGGATTCACCGAGAATGAGGACCGGAACATCCGTTTGTGCAACGGTCGTGGCTGTATTCCAGATCTCCAGCATCTTTGGGCTGCGGGAAACGAAGAGGGCGGTTTCCGCCGCAGATTGCCGGGAGTATTCTGGTTTCGATTTCAAAGTCGCCACCTCTTCGTACCTTTGCGGGATGCCTCGGAGAACCGAGATGAGATCCGGAGGATCTACCGGCATCACCAACGCATCCCTCGCGCCGAGTTTCAGGGCTTCAACCGCGATCCTCAGCTGGTCCGGCGCAACCAGCACGACGACCGGAATCGGAGGGACCGCCTTCCGGGCTGAGATCAGAACGTCCAGGCCGGGCATACCGGTCTCCACAGCACTCAACACTATCGCGCTTGGTTTGCGATCGTGCCCGAATTCAACGGGCTGCTCCGATATGTGCTCAATGATGTACCCGTGAGATGAAAGTACACCTGAAAGGCGGGAAGCCAGTTGCGCCTCCCCGCCTACCAACCAAATGCTTGGTGGTCGCATTTGCAATTTACGAATTTTGAATTCTTTTGAAGCTGAAGAGGGGGTCCTTGCCGACCGCAGCCTTCATTTCTTATTTTGGATGTGGAAACGTCTTTGCTTTCCACCTTGGCGCGGAAGCGTCCTGCCGGGCGTCAATAGGGGCGGAACCAGCTCAAAGGTGTGACAAGCTAATGCCGCCCTAACCTACTCTGTTCAATCCCTTGCGGGTCAACGCTGCCGTATAAGCACATGCCCTTCCAAATTCCTTTGTGTGCGCTAAAGAACAGTTCTTCCTGTAGTTATTTGTCCTACGCGCAGAAACGGGCGATGGATTTCCGATACCACCCGGGGCAGAGTTGCCAACCGGGCTCTCAGCTGCCGGGCAGATTTCCCGGCACCCGAAGCGGCGCGTGCCGCGATGCAACTCCAACATCGTGGCGCACCATCGAGGAGGCGATTTACTGAGGTACGGGATTCTCTCAGCCCCCACCGGGTAAGCAGAATGGCGGTTGACGCGCGAGGCGAGGTCTTCGGCTGGATTGGAGGAATCGGTTGGGCACTGATCACGAAAACTGCCGCACCACACTCGGCAGAATCGATTTATATTCAGGCGTACGATATGCGGGTACAAACAGCTCGTCACCCATCGACCACTCTTCACATAGCAGTATCGGCCGCCACGCTGCGTACAACCAGATTGATCCATTCGTTGAGTGAGCGACCGGGTTCGCAGGTGACGGTGACTTCATCGCTGGCGAGCGGCTCGAAGTGCCACACGACGTAAGCGAAATCGTCGACAAGCACATCTCCGCGCTCGCGGGTCATGCGGTAGGTCTCGCGCTCTACATGCTACAGTTCAAAGTTCAGTCTGAATGGTCGTGAACGCCGAATGGCGCGACCGCCAAGCGTACAGTTCTCCCGCTTGGTCCTGCAAAATCTCCGCACACGTTGTCAAACACAGGCTATGACCCGGCGTTTCCTCGACAAAAGTTGCGCATGTCGTGCGCATCAAATCAACCAAGCCATCATCAGTGATCGATACTTGAATTTTTCCGCCCTTTACGCCTGTGCGAACCGTGATGGTTCCGTAGGCTTTCTTACTTTCTAAAATTGCATTCTGCGACCGCAAAAAAAGAGCGAAGAGCACATTCTTAATTTGCTGACCGTCCACTCTGGTCTGTGGAAGTTCCGTGGCGAAATCTAGAATCACGGCAACGTGCGGAGCACGGTCGTCATCCTGCAGCGATTGAGCCAGCGTTCGGAGTGTTTGATGGATATCGAATTTAGAGGTGGGCGAATGCTTGGGCCGATCAAACGGATCCGTTGCGAGGCGTGCACCTTCCTGGGCCATACCGAAATCCCTTCCTGGTTTTCTCCTAATGCCACGCGAATTCTCACAAAGTGACATTTAGTTTGCAAGGAAAACAGGCAAGCGTCAGACGCAACAGGCCATCCCCTTCATGTTAAGGATTTTCCAGATTTCTGCCGATAAGTCTGATGCATAACCATTTGCAAAGAGACCGAGGAAACCCGTGAAACCTGCGGCAGCTTTAAAACTCTTCCGTTCCTGGCACGACAAATCATTGTTCTATTTGCTGCCGCAGATATCGGCAGCGTCGCATTCGCCGTGTCCCAATTTGTATTTACGCCGTGGATTTCTAACAAGAAGTGCCGCAACAGCACGACCGCTTGCTTATTTGTTGTATCAGACAATTCCTGACTGATTGCTGATCTCAGGATTGCCGATATGTCGTTCATTGCTGGCGCACGTTAACGCGAATTGCCAGGAGGGGAGCTGTGGAAAGAGTGCTGGTGAGCCGACAGCCGATTTACTCCGCTGAGATGGCGGTACTCGGGTATGAACTGTTGTTTCGGGACAGTGAAGTCGATTATGCGTCCTTTTCAGATGGCGATCAAGCCACAGCCGAAGTGATCCTCAACACATTCATGGATATCGGCCTTCAGGAAGTGGTGGGGCAGCAGTTGGCTTTCATCAATTTTGGCCGAAACTTGATCATGGGTAACTATTGTGAATCGCTGCCAAGTGAGAGAGTCGTTCTTGAGCTATTGGAGAGCGTTGAGGCGGATGACGGTCTGTTGAAACGCCTGACCCAACTCAAGTCGGCGGGCTACCGGATCGCTCTGGACGACTTCGTATGCACCGACCCGTTTTACCCGCTATTGGAATCCGTGCACTTTGTGAAGCTTGACATAATAGCTTGCGATGAGGGGATGATCGAACGCTCCGTTGCCGCACTCAAGAAATTCCCTGTTCAGCTCATTGCCGAAAAAGTCGAAACTCGGGAGCAGTTCCAGCTTTGCCAGGCATTGGGATTTGATTACTTTCAGGGCTATCTCTTCTGCCGCCCGCAGCTGGTGTCGGCCGGGCGATTGCCGGTCAACCGGCTCGCAACCCTCCGGTTGATCACGAAGCTCAACAATCCCGAGATCAAGATGCGAGAACTGGAGGACACTCTCAGCCAGGATCTGTCGCTCAGTTACAAGTTGCTGAGGTATACCAATTCGGCCGTCTGCGGTCTTAATCACGAAGTAGAATCCATCCGGCATGCTGCCGTCATGGTTGGCCTTGAGAGAATGCGTATCTGGGCCAGTCTGATTCTCTTCTCCGGCATGGAAGACAAACCGCGTGATGTGATTGTTACGGGAGCAATACGAGCGCGAATGTGCGAAAAACTGGCGGAGTCGCTGAAAATAAATCATCCCGAGCGGTTCTTCCTGGTGGGACTGTTTTCCGTGCTGGACGCGGTCTGCGACCGCCCTCTGGAGGAGATCGTTACCACATTGTCCTTGGCACCGAATATCGTCGAAGGATTGTTACGGCATCAAGGACAACTCGGCTCCATATTGCGATGCGTGCTGGCATACGAGCAAAGGAACTGGCCTGAGGCACAGGACTGTGCGCAACTGAATCTGGAAGCGATCACGCGAATCTATCAGGAGGCGGTCGCGTGGTCCGTGCGCAACCTCAGTGCACTCTCCCCAGGAAAAAGCACGTCGAAGACAGTCGCATAGCAAGCCGCATTGCACTACCGAATTTGTACGAGGATTAATCAGCTTTTTAATCGATGAATTTACTGCGCTCGGGCGAAGACGGGGTAGTCCATCTGTGTGATGGCTTGCGTCATTCGGTCGGGCGAGTCTGCATTGGCGGCGGTCGTTTCGTACCACCTAATCGCCACTAAAAATAGTTCTTTACAAGTGGCCATCTGTCCGTATCCTTTTCGCGGGGAGATTTTTCAAAAGTGCTGCCACCGACAAAAGTGCCTCAAAACGGCGCGAAAAATACATGCTTCGGTGTGTACAGGAGCCTATGTTGTGGCTCTGAAATTGTGATCGGCGCAGGTATGAAATTTCCAGATTGTCCAAATCATCCCAAACTGACGACACACTGGGAGCCCGTCACCGATGAAGCGATTCCCCGCGCCAGTGATCTTCCACGAGCAAAGAAAAAGAATAACGATCCCGCCGCCTGAACGCATCACATCGTCTGTGCTGCGTATTTTACTGTTCGATTCGGCGTGGGAGCGAGGCAGACGCTGGCTTCGGTCTCCTGACTGTATCCTCATCTATCTCTGAGAGATTCCATGTGATCACGTTTCTGAGGGGCGAAGGCTACCAACAACCGATTGGAGACGCTGACCGGCGCGCTCTCGTTCTTCGTGGCATGCGGGTGCGAGCGGACGTGCGGCGTCGTGGAATTGGGACGCACTTGCTTGCGGAAGTCGCGGCAACAATTGGATCGCAAACGTGCTACTGCATCCCCTACCGATGGCTCATCTCGTTCTATGCGCAGGCTGGTTTTCTGCAGGTTAGGCCAGAAGAGGTTCCGGCATTTCTGGCGCGAAGACACGAGAAATACATGGGTGATGGCCTGGATGTGGGTGCTGATGTGTCGGCGCTCCTCATAACCTAACCGCCATTCAGTAGCCGGGCTGTCACCGATTCGGGCGCTTCATCCGCTCGTGAGCGCTGTAGCATGTCAAATCGCGCAGCGACTATGGAATGCGCAGCGTCTTCACGCCAACCAGTTCGAGATTGCTGAGGGTGAGGCCGCGCTGAGCGTTAAGCGGATGTGTCCGGTCGCTCCATCAATTCCTGCCAAACAGCGGCGATCTCTTTTTCGAGATTCAAAGAAAACAGCTTGTTTTGCGAGTCAAGGACCAGTGCAAAAACCCATGCTTGGATATTTGTATCAAGCCCGCTGCGCTCTCGCGCTATTACTCTCGGGTATCGAGGAAGAAGAGCTTGTCCTTGAATCATTGGACGACATTGTTTTACAGGAAATGCGTGCCGACACCAAGTGACATCAAGAACCCCAAGGAGTCGCAAAAGTGATTTGCGTGGGATTATGCCGAGAAGCGACGCAGGAATCAAACTCAGGTAGCATTGTTCAACTTAAACCCTGCACGCAGAGGCGTTTCAATGAAGTCACTCTTCTCGTGCAATTCCACATGCCTGGTAAACCGCTATACCGGAAACTTGAAATCCCAGGCCAAGCGATTAACAAGAGAGAGAACGGAGTCGGGTTTGTCAGTGTTCATGGAACTGTGGCACGAATTGTCATTAATCGCGTCACCCTATAGGAGGTGTAGGATGCCAGAGTAATTGACACGCGGGGTGTTGATAATGAAGGACAGAATGCGATTCGGTGTCACTATTCGTGACACTTCGTGCTACGGTTCCTGTCAGTATCCTATGGTTGTGTCAGTGTTCTTGGCATAATCCTCCGCCCGTTCCACGCAGAACGCGACGAAGCGCGGGCGGACGTGCACCCCCTCGAGCTCCAAGCAGCGGCTGGCGTTAGTCTGAATGGACAGATCGGTAAACGCTGCGCGACAAGGGAGGAGTAACCGGCTTTTGCTGGTTTTCAGGGGGATTTCGAGTAGCGCTAACTGACTTCGCGATGGCGGGCGCGAAGGTCCAGATTTGTTCGATGGTTGGAAAATTTGGCATTGGTCTTGCGACCGCGAAGCAGTTTGTGAACGAAGGTGCGTACGTCTTCATCACGGGGCGCCGTGATCCGGAGCTAAACACCGTAGGGCGCCTGGGAGATTCAGTCATAGCTCTCCTGATTCAGAAAAAGTGGATAATTACCTTATGACTATCTATTTGCTTGCGCCGCTGATTGGGAGCGGATTGATTGCATCATGAAGATCGTCGTTGATGCGGAGACGCGCAAGATTCTCGGTGCTGCGATCCTCGGCACCGGCGGCGACGAGACGATTCACGGGATTCTGAACATCATGAATGCGAACGTTCCCTACGGTGTGCTTGAGCGCGCAGTGCCAATCCATCCGACAGTTTCGGAGCTTATCCCGACGATGCTGAGCGAACTTCGCCCAATTGTGGGAAAGGAGAAACAAGATGAAAAACAATAGTTATCCGATAGACCGGGACAGCACGTCATCCGACCCGATCGCGTTCCCGCGGCTTACTGCGGACGACCTCGCATTGCTCAAGCCGCTCGCGACTCCATGCTCCTTTGAGGATGGTCAAACGGTCTTCAGCGCCGGGAGTGCCGATCTGGATCTGTTTGTCGTCGAATCCGGAGCCATTGAGATCCTGAATCCTTCGAACCAGAATCGGCACGTCGTGACGCACGGTCCCGGCCAATTTGCAGGCGACATCGACTTGTTGACCCGCCGGCCAGTGATCGTGACCGGCGTCGCAAGGGGGCGCACACGGTTGATGCGGGTTCCAAGCGGGCGACTGCGCGAGGTGTTGAACAAACTGCCGCATCTCGGCGAGACGATGCTGATTGCCGCTCAGGAACGGCGTCGCCTTTTGACTCAAACGGGCGCCTTTGGACTGAAAGTAGTCGGTCCGGGGAAATGCCGCGATACGATGCTGGTCCGCGAATTCCTTTTCAAGAACTTCGTTCCGTTCATCTGGTACGACTCGGCATCCAAGGACGGACAAGAGCTGCTGACAGACTGGGGATCACCGCAAAAGTCTCCGGTCATTGAATTCGGCGATGGACGGCGATTGATCAATCCGAGACTGCGTGAACTGGCGCAAGAGGCGGGCGTCTGGCGTAATTGTCCGACGGAGCCCGTGGATCTGGCGATTATCGGCGCGGGGCCGGCGGGAATGGCAGCGGCTGTCTATGCCGCTTCGGAAGGCGTTTCCACGCTCGTTCTCGACCGGCTTGGTCCCGGCGGGCAGGCAGGATCATCGTCCAAGATCGAGAATTTCATCGGCTTTCCCAGTGGGTTGTCTGGCGCGGACCTTGCCACCCGCACCGTTCTCCAAATGCTTAAATTTGGCGCGAAGATGGTTGCGCCGGTGGCGGTTGAGCGGATCCAGCCCAAAGCCGGGCCGGACGACTTCCATGTTTTGCATCTGGACTGCGGGACTCTGCTTCGCGCTCGTACCGTGCTGGTTGCCGCCGGCATAAACTGGCGAAAGCTCGATGTTGAAGGCGGGGAACGGTTTGAATCCGCCGGAATTCACTATGCGTGTACTGCCGTTGAGGCCGTCCTCTATGACTCGAACGATGTCGCAGTCGTGGGAGGCGGAAACTCCGCGGGGCAGGCTGCAATGTACCTCGCCGAATGTTGTCGCACCCGCACCGTTCATTTGCTGGTTCGGAGTCGACTCGGACCGGCAATGTCGGACTATCTGGTCGGCCGTATTCGCGCCACGCCCAATATCGCCGTGCACGAAGCTACGGAGATCGCGTCTGTACACGGCGAGCGGAGACTGGAAAGCGTGATGCTGCGGCCCTCGGGAACATTGTCTATCTCAGCCGCGTTCGTTTTCATCGGTGCGGAACCGGGATGCTCATGGCTGCCCGAAACGGTTGCGCGTGACAAGTTGGGTTATATCCTCACGGGTCTCGATGCGCTGCAATCCGGCCGCTGGCCTCTGCGGGACCGTGAGCCATGCCCACTGGAAACCACCGTCCCCGGAATTCTCGCAGCCGGCGACATCCGCGCCGGTTCCACCAAGCGTGTCGGCTTCGCCGTCGGGGACGGATCATTAGCCGTAACCTGCGTTCACAAGTTGACGGCTATCCGCCAGTAAGGTCGATGTGGGGGGATCCAAGTACCGCCCAGCTTCAGATGCCTGACGAGAATCGGCGGAATCTCCGTCATGCCATTCCGTTGCCTTCAAGACCGCCGACTACGCTTTTAATCCGTAAACTGGTAGATTGTGATCGCAACAACGAAGGTGCAGCTCTGAAGGTCATCTGACGCGGCGGGAGATGGGAGCGATTTTTGCAGAGGATATGGGCACTGCCGCTGCGACCGGAT